>Ga0164294_10001926_pt1 | contig 18932 bp, 19 predicted proteins | sample GEODES005metaG_FD_111479 | JGI IMG/M metagenome (GOLD analysis project Ga0164294, IMG submission 111479) | Oligotrophic lake water microbial communities from Sparkling Lake, Wisconsin, USA - GEODES005 metaG | ecosystem: Environmental > Aquatic > Freshwater > Lake | place: USA: Sparkling Lake...
AATGATGGCGAAGAATCAGGCTCGTCCCGATGAACCAACTAACGGTCCGGCAGCGTTAGCAGCGGAGCCAGCGGCTTCGATTATCCAAGAAATCTCCAAAATTCCCACTCCGGAAGAGTCGACCCAACCCATGGCAAACGAACAATTTGATGCTGATCTAATCGTTATCGGTTCCGGACCCGGTGGATACCACGCCGCAATTCGCGCCGCGCAACTTGGCGCGAGCGTCATTTGCGTTGAGCGCGAGTATCTCGGCGGAACCTGTCCGAACTGGGGATGCATCCCTAGCAAGGCGATGATCGCAGCAGCCGAGCGACTGCACCACGTCAAGCACGCGGCTGACTTTGGGGTTTTGGTCAATGGCGATGTCACGGTCAACTTCGAGAAGTTGATGGCGCACAAGGAGAAGGTTGTCCTCACCGAGCGCGGCGGCATCGGCATGTTGTTCAAGAAGAACAAGATTCGCCACGTTGAAGGGTTTGCAAGCTTCACCGATGCCCACACCATTTCGGTGGACAAGGACGGAGTTAAGACTTCGCTCCGAGCGAAGAACTTCATCATCGCAACCGGTGCAACCGCAATTCGGCCCAATATTCCGGGCCTCGGCGATGCTGGTCGCGATCAGGGAATTTGGACCTCAGACGACGCGGTTACCGCACCGTTCATTCCAAAGCGACTTCTGATCCTAGGTGGCGGTGCCATCGGCTGCGAATTCTCCTATGTCTTCAACAGCCTCGGAACCCAGGTTACGGTCGTCGAAATGATGCCAAACCTGATCCCGCTCATGGATACGGACCTTGGCGTGGAACTGGGCAAACTACTCGGACGCCAGGGCGTCAAGATGAAGGTCGGATCGGCCCTCGAGAAGGTAGAGCGCGTTGGCGATGCCTGGAAGTGCACGGTTAAGAAGGGTGCCGATGTCGAAGAAATCGAAGTCGACGTGGTCCTCCTTGGCGTCGGCCGAAAGGCAGCAATCGACGGACTTAACCTCGAAAGCATCGGCGTGAAGCTTCACCGAAAGGGAATTGAGGTTGCGGACGACTCGATGGTCACGAGCGTGCCTCACATCTACGCGATTGGCGACGTTACCGGACGAATTCAGCTGGCGCACACCGCCATGCACGAAGGCACGATCGCTGCGCAGAACATCGTTCGCGGTGAGAGCAAGAAGGCCAAGTACAAGGCAGTTCCAAACGCGGTCTACACCAACCCAGAAGTGGCCAGCGTCGGCCTCACCGAAGGCGAAGCCAAAGAGAAAGGGTACGACGTCGTCGTTGGCCGAAGCAAGTTCATGATCTTCGGAAAGGCCATGGCGATCAAGGAAACCGACGGCTTCGTAAAGGTTGTTGCCGAGAAGAAGTACGGCGAAATCCTTGGCGTACACATGATCGGCGCGCACACGACGGACATGATTCAGGAACTGGTGGTTGCCCTCAATCACGAAGCAACGCTTGAATCGATGGCCGAGTGCATCCATGCGCACCCAACCATGAGCGAAGCAATCTTTGAGGCGATCGAGGACGCTCAGGGTCACGCGATCCACAAGATGTAACCAAACCGGTTACGAAACCTGGTAATTTCTACGGCATCGAGATGATTCGCAAATGGGTTGAGCATCTCGATGCCTATTTCAGTCCAAAAAGTCCTAATGTCAATCTAGGCTGGGCATTTTTGTTCGCCCTGGTGATTGGAGGGGTGGACTATTTTCTCCCCGGCGAGCTGTACGTTCTGTACCTGTTCCCGGTCGCATTCGCGAGTTGGTACGGAGGCGCAAGCTACGGTTTAGTCGTCGCGATCTATGCGGCAACGGCAATCCTGGTTTCTGACTCTTTTCTTGAACGTCGCTTCGTTGACCCATTACCGCCGGTCATTACGTTCGTTGTCCGGCTTGTCTCGTACGCCTTGATGGCGCTACTGGTTGGTCAGTTGAAAGAAGCGCAGCGGCTGCAGCAGCAGCTCACCGAGTTCATTGTTCATGACATTCGGTCTCCTCTGACCTCCTCGATCTCCGGTCTCGAAACGTTGCAGCAGATCTCTGACGGGATGGATGACATTCAGAAGGAGATGGTTGAACTCGCGTTGGTGGGTAGCCAGCGAGCGCTCGGGCTCGTGAACGGGATTCTCGATGTTTCCAAGCTTCAGAACGGCAAGATGGAACCGGATTGGCAGCAGGTGCGAGTTGAAGATGTGGTGGCGGGCGCGGTGGACGATGTCGCACTCTGGGCGCATACCAATGACGTTGCGCTGAAGGTCGAGGTCCGAGCCGGCGAATGGGTGCTCGATCCGACGCTGATTCGCCGAGTGATGGTGAACCTACTCAGCAACGCCCTCAAGTTCTCCAAGCCTCAGTCGCAGATCGTGATTGTCGCCGAGAGCCAGAACAACGTTTTGCGCATCAGCATTGCCGACCAAGGGCCGGGAATTCCGCCGGAATTTCGCCAGTCGATTTTTGAGCCGTTTAGTCAGGTGAAAGGCACCAAGGGCGGTACCGGGCTTGGCCTTACTTTCTGCCGACTCGCGGTCAACTCACATGGCGGCCACATTTGGCTCGAAAGCACGGTGGGCAAAGGCACCACGATGATCTTTACCTTGCCCCAGCAGGTACTGCCCGCGGCGCCGGACAGTAAACTGGAACCCAAAGCATGAGCATTTTAGAGACATTCCCGAACCCGGCGGTTGGCCGCGATTACACGATCAAGCACGTCTGCCCCGAGTTCACCAGCGTTTGCCCCAAGACCGGTCAGCCCGACTTCGCGACCATTGAACTGGAATACATCCCGAACGAGCTCTGCGTCGAGCTGAAGTCGCTGAAGCTGTACTACTACTCTTTCCGAAACGAGGGGATCTATTACGAAGCCGTAACGAACCGGTTGTTGAACGAGATTTCCGAGGCGTGTTCGCCACGCTGGATGCGCATCACCGGCCACTTCAACGTCCGCGGCGGCATCAGCAGCGTCATCACCATCGAAACTGGTTCTCGCTGAGCGCTTAGGCGTTGAGTGCCCGATCTACAACCTGAGCCATTTCGGATCGTTGCCAGAGCATCGACTCAAGTAACGAAGCTTGAACGGCCGCACGGTGCAAGTTGAAGTCCGCCGGCTGGTCCTGCAACACGTAGTAGGTGTCGCCCCGCAAGTAGTCGGTGAAGAATCGTAAGCACTGCTCCCAGGCGAGGCTTAGCGGGGCGATGCTGAGGGCTTGGACCTCGACATCGGTCAGCTCGTCTGCAAGCGAGAGGAATCCGTTTACGGCAGCCTCGAAGGTTGGCAGGTGGAAACTGACTTGGTCCGCATTCTCGGCGTGCTCACCAGCAAGGTTTGCCACGGAGCGCATGCTGTCGCCAAAGTCGACGAGCCAAGTGTGCGGCATGACGGTATCGAGGTCGATCAGGGCACAGATCTCGGCGGAGGAGGCATCGAACAAGAAGTTGTCGAGTTTGGTGTCGCCATGGAAGACGGTTCGGTCGAGCTCGCCTGAAGCCAGCCCGGCACTCAGGTAACGACCTTCAGCGAGGTGGGCTTGTAGGAGATTCGAGATTCGCTGCGCGACGGGATGATCACGCCGAGTTTCGAACTCAGCATCGCCAAGACTGCGCTCAAAATGACGTCCCGTCGATTGCCGCAGTTCTGGACTCTCGGGAAGGTACGCCGTTGCGTCCCCGGACCAAATCGCCTGGTGCTGTCGCCAGTACTGTTCGGCATCGCGGTAGCCGGGCAGACTCGGTTCGATCTCCTCGGCCACGAGCATCGAGCCGATGGCTCGCGAGATCGCCAGACCTCGGCCAAGTTCAAAGCTGGCATTGGCGGGAGCGCCGTCCAGCTTTCTAAACCCGCGCACGTTTGGGAGCAAGCGACATGCGCGCCACCAGCCGCTATCGGATTCCAGCCACGGGTTGTCGCTCATGGTTTCGGCGAGCTCAAGTTCGCGCCAACCGAGGTCGGGATTTACCAGAGCGAACGCGTTCGATGCATCGAGCCATTGAACGTAGCCAGTCATGACGCGGTCGGGGAATCGAAAGACATCCGGGTTGATCCTCTGGAGCAGCCAGTCGCCTTCCGCTACGACCCGGTACGCGTCGGAGTTGATGTTGCCTTTATCTTCGAATGGCTCAATCCGTTCGATGTCTCCGAGATCAAATTGGGTGGCAATTTCGTTAATCATGGTCGGCTTCTGGTCGCTCAAGGCGGTTCGGGAGCGCCTCCGCAAAGGATGACCGAACTACCTAAACTTGGTGCCCTTATATGGGTAAGTGCCTCAGCAAAACTGCGGAGTTTTTCGCATAAAACGAAGAGTAGGGTGCACTTAACTTATCGCCCTGCTGGCTTTCACTATACTTTCGGGGTAGCTACCATGTCCATTGTCGTTCAGGATTCAACTTCACTGCAGCCCGTGGAAGAAATTATTCAGGGGGAAGTGTCCAAGGCGAGGGAGGCTTATAAGCCAATCTCGCGACGAATGATTGCGCTCGCCTTGGCAGAAAAGCGCAAGATGCAGTTCAAAGAAGCGATGGATTTGGTCGACGAGTATTGCGACGAACACGAGCCGGCGATTCCTGGCTACATCTCATCTGAGTTCGGAATCTATTATCTAAAAGTCGTAGCGGTGGCAAATGTCGGCATTGGTATCTTCTTGTGCTACCTCGGAGTCCAAGCGTTCAAGAATCCGCGTGCACCGGGCTTGCCGTCTTACGCGTGGTTCGTTCTCGGAACGTTGTTCGTGGGCTTTGCGGCTTTGTGCTGGGTCAAGTCGGTTGAGCGCGCCCTTGGCGGGCCAAAAGACGCTGCCTAAATCAGCACGGCTCGGCTTTCTTTTGGGTGATAAATGCCGCCTGTTCTTCGGGCGACAAGATCACCACATTCACCTTGGCCTTCTCGATGAAGGCTTCAAACGGTAGCGGGTCGATCTGACCTGATTTTAAGAACTCGTCGTACATCGCTTCCAGAACCGCAACTTCGCTGGGCGCACCGTCGAAGGCGTCGACCCAGAGTCCCGGCCGGTCCTCCGAAGTTCGGTAAGCCACGGCGGCAACGTGGGCTGGGAAAGGCGGTGCGAGTTCATCCTCGATGCTTCCGTCAACGGCCCAGGCCCCGTTCCAAGCGGCGAGGCCCTGTCTTTCAAGTTGGACCTTCGCTTCTTCAATCGTTTCGCGGCATACGGCCACCACGACGGTGGCGCTGTCTGCCGAGGCGGACGTGACCAGGCAGCCGCCAGGATGAGCCGAAATGTAGGCGTCGGCAATGCCCAAAACCCGTTTCACCGTCGGCGCAAATTCGATAAATGGAACCCGAAGCGTCACTTGCCTATTCTATCGCGCTAAAATCCGTTGGCCGCTCGGAAAGCTCTGAGCCTGGCCAGGAAAGACGTAGATGTCGCAACCGATCGAAAACCTCCTTCACGAAAACCGGAATTTTCCTCCCTCTGCGGATTTTGTCGCGCAGGCAAATGCCTCAGATCCGGCCATCTACGCAAAAGCAAACGCAGATTACGAAGCCTGGTGGGCCGAGTGGGCCAAGGAACTTCATTGGTTTGCGCCGTTTGAGACGGTTTGTGAGTTCGAAGCGCCGAACGCGAAGTGGTTTTTGGGCGGAAAGCTGAACGCGGCTTACAACTGCATCGATCGCCACGCTGAGGTGAACCCGGACAAGGTCGCCATCATTTGGGAAGGTGAACCCGGCGACGTCCGGCACATTACTTACGGCGAGCTGAAAGATGAAGTCAGTCGCTTGGCGAATGCGCTCAAGCAGCTCGGAGTCCAAAAGGGGGACCGCGTTTGCATCTACTTGCCGATGGTTCCTGAGCTTCCGATGGCGATGTTGGCTTGCGCCCGAATCGGGGCTGCGCACACGGTTGTCTTTGGCGGATTTAGCGCAGACTCTTTGCAGGAGCGAACCAACGATGCGGAAGCGAAGGCGATCATCACCGCGGACGGTGGCTGGCGACGTGGAAAGGTAGTGCCGTTGCTCCAGATCACCGAGGAGGCTGTAGCGAAAGGTTGCCCGACGGTCGAGAGCGTCATTGTTTTGAATCGAGCTGGAGACCATCCGATTCCTTCCGACGCGCTTTATCACGCCTGGAGCGAGCTGGTGGCTTCGCAGTCCACAGAATGCGCCTGCGAGCCGATGGACAGCGAAGACATGCTGTTCATTCTCTACACGAGCGGCTCGACCGGAAAGCCAAAGGGAATCGTTCACACGACCGGCGGCTACCTCACGCAAACCTACGCCACGACAAAGCTGACGTTTGACCTGAAGCCAGATGACATTTTCTTCTGCACGGCGGACTGCGGCTGGGTCACCGGACACAGCTACATCACGTACGGACCGCTTGCCAATGGCGGCACGGTTTTGATGTACGAAGGCGCTCCGGACACGCCGAACAAGGATCGTTTCTGGCGGCTCATTGAGCGGCACAAGGCCACGATTTTGTACACCGCCCCGACCGCGATTCGCACCTTCATGAAGTGGGGAGAGCAGTTCCCGGCGGATTGCGATCTCAGCTCGCTTCGGCTTCTCGGTAGCGTTGGAGAGCCCATCAATCCGGAAGCATGGGTTTGGTACCACGAGCACATCGGACACGGTAACTGCCCGATCGTGGACACCTGGTGGCAAACCGAGACCGGCGCGCACATGGTCACGCCGTTGCCAGGAATCACGGCGAACAAGCCTGGCTCGGCCACTCACCCGTTCCCGGGGATTGCGATTTCCATCTTGGACGAGCAAGGCGAAGGCCCAGTCGTCACCGGCCCAGGGTCGGAAACGACCGCGTCCGGCTTTTTGGTGATCGATCGACCCTGGCCGAGCATGACCCGCGGAATCTACAACGACCCGGATCGGTTCCAAGCCACCTACTGGAGCAAGTTCCCCGGCAAGTACTTTGCGGGAGATGGAGTCGCCGTTGATGACGATGGCTTCCTTTGGCTCCTAGGGCGCGTTGACGACATCATGCTGGTCGCTGGGCACAACATCAGCACGATGGAGGTTGAGAGCGCGCTGGTGGACCACCACGCGGTCGCAGAGGCGGCGGTAATCGGCCGCACCCACGACCTGAAGGGCCAAGCGATTGCGGCATTTGTGATTCTCAAATCCGAAGTGACGGAGACCCCGGCGCTCATCGAAGAGATTCGACGCCACGTCGCCGAAAAGATCGGACCGATTGCTCGCCCCGATGATATGTACCTTTGCGGTGAGCTTCCGAAGACCCGAAGCGGAAAGATCATGCGGCGATTGCTGCGGGATATTGCTGAGGGCCGAGCGCTTGGCGATACGACAACGCTCGCTGATCCATCGGTTGTGGCTACCTTGAAGCTACAGTACGAGGAAAAAGAGGGTTGATGTCCCCAACTGATGTTGCTCAGGTTCTGAACCAAGCACTGCCTTACATCCAGAAGTTTCGCGGCCAAACATTCGTCGTCAAGTACGGCGGAAGCGCAATGCGCGAGCCAGATCGAATGGCCAACGTCGTTCGAAACGTGCTCCTTCTTCACGTTGTAGGCATCCGGATTGTCCTGGTGCACGGCGGTGGGCCAGAGATCGACTCTTTGGTTGGTCGACTTGGGCTTGAGAAGCGAACTTTGGACGGCTTGCGCGTGACCGATGACGCCACGATGGAGGCCGTCGAGATGGCGCTTCTGCGGGCCAATCAGGGGCTTGTGGCGGAGATTCTTCGTCAAGGCGGGAGCGCAGTTGGACTCTCCGGTCGTGATGGTGGCTTGATGCGTGGCGAGCCGATCAGCGAAGCGCTGGGCAGAGCGGGGCGAGTGACCTCGATCAACACCGCCCCGCTGACCTACGCCCAGGATTCCGGCGTAATTCCGGTGGTTTGCACGATTGCGGGCGACGCCGAGTTTCAGCCGCTGAACATCAATGCCGATATGGCGGCCGCGGCGGTGGCAAAGGCGATGTCCGCACGAAAGCTGATTTTGATGACGGACACCAACGGGGTTTTGTCGAATGCGGAAGACGGCCAGTCCACGATTTCTGAACTCTCATGTGCTGACGCCGAAACCCTGATTTCGAACGGGAAGGCTACTCGCGGCATGATTCCCAAGTTGGAATCAGCGGTTGACGCTCTGCGGGGTGGGGTCAACGCGGTTCACCTTATCAACGGTTCGTCACCGCACTCGTTGTTGATCGAGATCTTTACTGACTCTGGTATCGGCACGATGATGCGACCATAATGAGCGCGATGGGGACAGAACCAGCAACCGTGACTCAACCGGCCGCGCCGAAAAAGTCGAGTCGCAACGCGTCGATTGAGGGCTTGCGCGGATTTGCCGCGCTGCTGGTTGTGATCTCACACGTCAACGGCATTGCGGTCGACCGTGGCTTCGCACCGGGCTGGCAAAAGTGGGTGGATACGGTTCTGCTGAACCACCTCGGCACGTTCGGCGTTTGCGCCTTCTTCTGCATTTCTGGCTTCCTCATCCTGCAGAGCCTGTTGAAGAGCAAGAGCCTCGGGGAATTTGCGATTAATCGAGTCAAGCGGATTTATCCGCTATTTATCGCCATGCAACTTGTGGCGTTTCCGATTGCGTTGGTGCTTGAAAGCGATTTGATGCCGTACCGAAAGCAACCGACGGCGTTGATCGGGCATTTCTTCTCAAACTTGTTCTTCATCCCGGGCGTTTTCGAGGGGCCGTTGGCGCAGAAGAATGCCTGGACCTTGAGCTACGAAGCAGTGTTCTATGTCACCAGCGCGCTCATCTTCTTGGGACTCGGGCTGTCCAAGAATGGCGCAGTGCGGGTGCTCGCGACGGTGGTTGGGATTGCGGCGGCGGTGGCGCTCCTGATCCTGCGTCCCTACTTCTGGTTCTTCGCGGTTGGAACGCTCACGTACTGGATGTTTAGCATGGTGAAAACTGCGCCAAGCTGGCTCAAGATTGCCCCGCTGGGGCTCGTGGGAATGGTTGCCGCGTATCTCCTCCTGCCGGCCGCAGGGCGAACCGGGTTTACGATGAGCGATGCGCCGCTTTGGGTCGCTTGCTTGCCGCTCTCGTTCATTTTCTTCGCAACCTTGGTTTACGAGGAAGGTTGGCTATCTTCGTTCCTGCAGCAGGGCTGGCTCCAGCATCTCGGCGCGATCAGTTACAGCTTGTACCTGGTGCATCCCTTCGTGTTGCACCCGCTTCGAATGTTGATCGGTAAGTTGCCGGCATCGATTGGGCCTTATGCATTCATCGTGCTGGGACTCGGGTTATCCATCTGGGTGGCTGGACTGACTTTCAAGTGGATCGAAGTTGAGCTCACCCGAAAGCTGTTCCCTCGAAAGCCGGCGCCGGCGACTTCGACTACTTGAGCGGCACAAGGCCACCGGTTAAGGTGCCGTCGTTCCATTCGTAGACGCCGGCAAACTTTGCGTGGGAGCCGCCTTGGCACACGAACGTCGAACCAACCTGGACCGGTGCTTGCACGACGGTGTGTGAATGACCGCCGAGAATCACATCGAGCCGAGGGCATTTTGCGGCGAGTTCCAGATCTTGCCGGTGCCCGATGTGCGTGAGCGCCACGAGGAGATCGACCTGGGGACGTAGTTCTTCGGCAAGCTCAAGAACAGTCTCCGTTGGCGGTTCCCAGGTCAGGGTTACGGCCGACTGGGAGGACATTTTGGGCGTGACCATCGCGATCATCGCCGAGACCACGCCGATACGATAGCCTTCACGGTTCAACACGATGGAGCGCGGGAGCAAGTAGTCGGCGCCCTTCCGCCGAAGGTTGCCGCACAGGACGGGATGCTTTGCCCCGGACAGCTTCATTCTCACGGCGAACTCGTAGAGATGACATTCACGATTTCCGGTAACGCTGGCGTCGCAATGGAGGTCAACGAGATGATTCCAAACGGGTTCGGGGCGAAACACGAACGCTAAGTTCCCGGCCTTGATGCAGTCTCCCGAGTCGAAGTACAAGTCCGCTTCTTGCCGAAGCTCCTTCATTTTGGCGAGCGGCTCACCCACGAGGGTGCCATGAAAATCGTTTGTGTGGAGAATTTTCAGCGGCATTTTGTTAGCGTGTCCTGGTCAGGGGTTCGTCAATTCGGAAGCAAAATCGCGTAGAGTTAAGGGTAGCCGATCCGTTCTGCAGAGGATTTGGACGGTCGAAAGAGAAATCAATGAAGAAATTTGCGTTCGTGTCCGTTCTCGCGCTGGCCGCCGTCAGCGTTTCGTTTGGCCAGGCAAAGCCAGCACCAAAGGCTCCAACGTCGGTGAAGTGCGCGGTCATGACGGCGGAATCCGTCAACATCGCTAAGGCGACCAAGGAAAAGATGTTCGCGGACTACAAGGGACGCCGCTACTTCTTCTGCTGCGGCGGATGCCCAGGCGCTTTCAAGGCCGATCCAGCCAAGTTTGCGAAGGGACCAAGCATCCCAACTCCAAAGGCTCCAAAGAAGAAGGCCTGAGAAGAAATAAAAAAGCCCGCCCGAACGATGTTCGGGCGGGCTTTTTTACTTAGTGATTACTTCTTGGGGAGGAATCTGCTCGTGAAGTCGATGGCCAACATCAGGACCATGAAGGTTGCGCCGAGGTACAGGGTCCAGTTTGAGACCTGGTCGTCAAAGCTGGCTTTGCCTTTATAGCTGGTACGGATACTGCCACCGCCAGACATTGCGTCTCCCTTGCCGGTCAAGATGACGAGCACGCTAAAAACGAGGGCGACAAGGATGCCCAGCCAGAGTAGAACTTGGTACGTAACCGACACGAGGTCTAAAGGATACCTACAGTCGAACGTCGATCTTGAAGATGTAGGCAATTCCGGTGAGGATTCCGGCCCCTAACAAGCTTCCAGAAATCACCTGGAGGATGCCCATGTTCCATAGCCGCATGATTGGCGGAGCCTGTAACCGCCGAACCATGGAGTAGTTTTTCAACAGGTCGTTGGCGCTGTTGATGGCTTTAACGATCTGCGCGTCGCTGGGCGGACGGGTCGTGATGAACTTCTGCATGAAGCTGCCGACGGTCTTCCAAAGTAGCAACGTTGCGATGACGGCCACCAACAAACGGACTTCAGAACTCGGTACCCACGGGGTGCGAAAGATCGAAAGGAACAGCATCATTCCTGCGGCAAGGTTGGTTCCGCACCGGGGATGAACGCGTGGCATGCGCTTGACGACATCGACCGAAAGGGTTTCTCCTCGTTCAAGCGTGTGAACCACTTGGTGTTCGGCACCATGAATCCCAGCAAGCGGGGATAGGCGCAGGCCAGCTAGAAACAAGGCCAGCGCCAGAAATTCGGCGGCTGGATTTTGCATCCAGACTGGAATGACTTTCACGAGCCAATCTTCGGTGATCCATGCCCCCAGGTAGTTCCCGGTGGCGAGGAGGGCAAACATGGAAAATCCGGTGGCGACCAATGCCCACTTGTTCGGACCGCCGCTCGCCGTGCCGGTGGTGAGATAAACACCGAATGGCGTCGCCATTCCGCCGACCAGCGGCAATACCGGGCGCGGAAGGGGCCGGGGATAGAGGTCCGCATAGGACATCGCGCCAAGCAACGCATTTGTGTCGTCGACAACCCAAAGCCGCTCCACACTCTCGGTTTCCATGAGCCGCAGGGCGTCGGCGGCGCTTTGGTAGGCACGAATCGTAACGGCTGGAGATGGGACCGTGGGACCCGTGAGATCGAGCCCATCGGCAAGCGCATTCCCCAATGCTTTTGCGGTCACAAGACCGACAAGGGTTTCTCCGTCCGTGACGGGCACCGCGCCATCGAGCGCGTCGCGCATGAGGGTTGCCGCGCGTTCCCATGAATCTTCTGGCTGCAGGGTTCTTACCGGCCGTGCAAACAGACTCACGGGAACATCAAGACGGATACTCACAATTTACAAGGTTACGCCATGGCGACCGGTTGCCGTCGAGTTGGTCGCCTGAAGGCGTAACGAGACATACTCTCCCAAGACGATGAAGCGAATTGCCGTGATTACCAGCGGTGGCGACGCGCCAGGGATGAATGCCGCTCTTCGGGCGGTGGTGCGGGCGGCAATTGGCCGTGGCTCCGAGGTTGTCGGTTTTGGCCACGGCTACGAAGGCATTATCAACAACGAAGCGGTGGAAATGAATTCGCAAGCAGTCGGCGGCATCATTGACCGCGGCGGCACGATCCTTCGAACTGCGCGAAGCTCGACGTTTAGAACCATTGAGGGACGCCAGAAAGCCCTTGAAGTTTTGAATGCCAACGGAGCCGAAGGGTTGGTCGTCATCGGAGGTGACGGCTCGTTGACCGGTGCACTTAAGCTTCACGAAGAATTTCAGTTCCCGGTTATGGGTGTTCCCGGTTCGATTGATAACGACATCGCTGGTACCGACTTCTCGATTGGCTTTGACACGGCGGTCAACACTGCAGTTCAGGCGATTGACCGAGTTCGCGACACGGCCTACTCTCACGAGCGAGTGTTCGTGATTGAGGTCATGGGTCGCCGAAACGGCTTTATCGCTCTAGAGGCGGGCCTCAGTGGCGGTGCGGAGGCGGTTCTCATTCCTGAAGTGCCTTATTCGCTGCTAGACATTTGCCGTTACCTCCGCTCGGCCGCTTCGAAAGGAAAGCGAAGCTCGATTCTCGTGGTCGCCGAAGGCGCGGCGAAGGCTAGCGAAGTGAGTGACTTCATTGGCAAGAACACCGGGTTCGAGACTCGGCACGTGGTGCTCGGGCACATGCAGCGCGGCGGTTCGCCCACGGCCTTTGACCGCGTACTTGCGCTGCGACTTGGAGCGATGGCAACGAACCGATTGCTTTCGGGCTTCCGGGGCGAGATGGTCGGCGTGGATGGCCGGAATCTGGTTTCGCACCCGCTTTCTTACGTCTTGAGCACGGATCGGCAGATTGACCCAGAAAGACTGCTATTGACCGAAGTCATGGCGCAGTAACTAGAGCTTCGTAATGTTCGAGCTCGTGACCGCCGATGCCTGTGGTGGCGTGTCGGAATAGGTCATGCGGTAGGACGCGGTGCTTCCGTACATCCCGGAGATGCCGTCTTTGGACCACGGGGCAAGGTATCCGGTGGCGACGCGCTCGTTGAGCCTAGGCACGATGTAGAAGAAGTAAGGGTGATAACCCTCTTTGTCGACACCATCGGAGAAGGTGGGGTCTTGCGGTAGCCAACCGGTACCAGGAACGAAAATTTCGACCCAGGCGTGGTTTTGCGGACGGCTGTTTCGCAGGTCGACGCCAAGCACGACGCGGGCCGGTATTCCGATTGAGCTGATGGCGCGCGCGTAAAGGCTGCTGAAGCCAAAGCAAGTTGCTTTCTTGGCTTTACAGACTTCCACGAAGGTCGGCGGTTCAGGAATTTGGTAGGAGAAGTCTTTGACGAGGCCTCGGAACAGGGTTTGAGCGGCTTTCATCGGCGTCATCGTCTGCCGGAAGTTTGCCGGGAGGTGCCGATCCACAAACTCTTTGGTTACGGCAATGTCGGCCGCTTCTCCTGGGACGACGTTGTACTGCTTAGCTTCTGGCGGGAGCGCGGAGTAGTTGGTCCAAGCGACGGCTTCAAGCTTCTTTGGATTCAGCCGGATGTTATAGGCCACGACGATTTGGTTGCGGACAACGTCGTACTCGCCCGGACCGGCGCTGTCTTTCACGAGACCGTCCGAATCCTTTGTGCTTGGCACCTCTGGCTCTTGGTGTGAAAATCGGTCTTGAATCGGCATCGCGATTTCCAGCCGCTTAGCGACGCCCTGCCGAATCGTGACTTTGAACTTGTTCTCGAGGCGGTATTTGATTGGGTCGACCCGTTCAAATTTGTCGGGCAACAGAGCTTCGATGACGCCGGTGTTCGGCGTGCCACTCTCAACTGGCGCTCCGACCGGCACCGCTCTCACGGCGTATTCAAGGCCGTAGTCAACATTTGTCCCGGGCGACCACATCACCGTCCAGATTTTTCCGGGGGTCGCGACAAATGCTGGACTCTGCTGGATTTTCGTCGCTCCGGCCACTTGGTAGACGATCTGAAACGGTTCACCAGAACCACCATTACAGCGGACGGTGGTCTGGAGGAAGAACGGACCCTCGCCAAAGCCGAACTTTTTCTCTTCGCCGGTGGACGTGGTTACCTTAACTTGAGTCACGACAAGATCAGCCGCGATTTTCGGCGGCTTTGTGAGATGGAGCAACCCTAGTAACGATAGGCTCATCTTGTCTGCAAACTATTTTGACAAAAAGTTACGTTCAATCAATCTTCCGCTTGAAGTTTGAGGATTTCATCCTTCGCCCGCTTTGCGTAATCCGTGTCCGGATTCAACTGTATCAGCTTTTTGAACGTTTCAATGGCTTTTTTCGTGTCCCCCAAATTCTTGTAGGCAATTCCAAGCTCTCCGTAAGCCTCGCCTCGAACATGGGTTGAGACTTTTGGCATACGGGTGGGCCCGATGAACTTAATGAAAGTGTTGCAATCGTCCCGAAGGGTCTCCCAAACGCGGCGAGGCAGTTTGTCGGCTGGCCAGTATTGTCCCTGGATATACAGCGTGGCCGCGCGCATCATATAGATGTTGGGGTCCTTGGGCCTCAGCTTGACGGCTGAGTCCAGCGTCATTCTCGAGGTCTCCAAAAGGGCCTCCGCTTCGGCTTGTTTGCCTTGAACGCGCAAGAGTCCGGCCTTTACGGTTTGCCCATTGCCTAGCCAAACGAGGGCACGGGCATCGTTCGGATTCTTTTCCAGCATGCCCTTGATCTCGGCGTACGCGGTTTCGAAGGTTTTGAAATCACCGCGAAAGACGGCGAAAAACTTGCGTCGGTAGGTGACGATGAAAGGGTCTTCTTGGTACGTTCCAGGCACCGACTGGTTGTCTGCCGGCTTCGGATAAACGAACTGTGCGTGCGCTTGGGGGAGAAACAGCAGGACTGAGGCAAAAGCGAATGCGCGCATGTCACTAGGTTTTACGTTAAAGTGCGAGCACAAATCCCTCTATAGGACCGCGAGTTGGTGAGTTATCGTTCATCCCGTGCCAAAATGAGCGTGATTCGTTTGGCATCGGCCAGCGACATCGAGGGGCATTCATTGGCAATTGACACCAGCGATTTTAGAAACGGTCTTTCCTTCGTGATGGACAACGAGTTTTGGACGATTATCGAATTCCAGCACGTCAAGCCTGGAAAGGGTGGAGCATTTGTCCGAACTCGACTGCGAAAGATCAAGTCCGGCCAGGTCATCGAAAAGACCTTCCGGTCCGGCGAAAAGGTTGAGCCTGCGTTCATCGAAAAGGTGGAAATGCAGTACCTGTACAAGCAGGGCGACGACGCGATCGTGATGGACCTCGACACCTACGAGCAGATTCCGATTCCGATGACCACCCTTGGCGATCAGGCGAAGTACCTGAAAGAAGAGTCGAAGATCATCGCTTCGGTCAGCGGATCCGAAACCCTGGGATACGAACTTCCGAACTTTATGGAGCTCGAAGTGACCGAAACCGACCCAGGATTCAAGGGCGATACCGTCAGCGGAAGCAACAAGCCTGCGACGTTGGAAACCGGTGCAGTAGTTCAAGTGCCGTTTCACATCAATATTGGTGATGTGATTAAGGTCGATACTCGTACCGATTCGTATCTTGAACGCGTCAAGAAATAAGACCTATGGCCGCCGGCAGAGACCTCAACGAAACGCTTCAAGATTTTCTGTCGGCGTGTGCCCGATTCCTCCTGTATGCGGGCACCGTTGCCGCCATCGGGGCAGCCGGCCTCTTAATCTTCACGATCTTTAAGATGGCTGACCCAGGGGCAGCGTCGCAAACGGCAGACGCGCTCCGAAACGTCGGCATTTTCCAAAACGTTTTGCTGGTCGGCGTGCTCGCAGGAGCCGTCGGCGCAAGCTACATGTTCTGGGGCGAAGACCTGCTCAGCGGCGGTTTGCTCATCCTTGCGGCCGTACTGTACTTTGCACCGCTCTACATTCCGATGATGGTCAGTAACTCTGACCAGAACGATGCGGGACGGAAATGTTACGAAGCGCTGCAGTCTGCCGGAACTTGGCTCGGCGTTATCGCCGTGATTGTGGTTGTCGCAGACGTCACTAGCCGCGTTCGGAACAGATCGAAGGAAGGCATTAAGGCTGACCTTCTGAAGTACGGAAAAGGCGTCAAGCAAGAGCAAGACCGAGAGAATGTCTTCCTCGGCAAGTGCTGGCAGCTTCCGTTCTGCCGAAAGTTTGTTCGCGAGCGCTGCCCGATTTACCATTCAAAGCGGACTTGCTGGAAGGAGCAGGTTGGCTGTATGTGCGAAGAGCAGGTCATTAAGGGCGCGATGGAGAACCGCCCGATTCCGAAGGATGCTCTGCTTGCCGCAGAGATGATTCCTCGCAATCACAAGCTTACGCCGGCGCAGAAGAAGGAACGCTGCAACGTGTGCGTGATCTACAACGAGCATCAGCGGCACAAGTATCGAGCGTTGCTGCCGGGTGTTTTGGCAGGCTTCATCGCCTTCTATGCCCTCTTCCGCGGACCCTTGTTGGGCGGAATGACGACCCTTGTTGGGCAGATCAACAAGGTGATGTACGGATTCACTTACGGCGCGAGCGGTCAGCAGAAGATCCCAGTTCTATTTACGGAAATGTTACTGGTTGTCTTTTTCTTGGTCGCCCTGAGTTATGCATTGAAGATGATTGAATACGCGGTCTTCAAGCTGAAGATTTAATGAACCTGAGTCCGTTTTTGCGGATCGACGGTTCTTTTGGCGAAGGAGGCGGGGCGCTTGTTCGGACGGCTCTGACCGTTTCGGCGATGATTCAGCAGCCGGTTGAGATCATCAACGTCCGCGCGGGGACCCGGTTCCCGGGCCTTGATGTCGAAGACGTCGTTCTGCTGCGAGCCCTTGCAAGGGCAACTGGCACCGAGACGAGTGCTTGCAACGTTGGAGATCACTCGCTCACCTTTCACCCTAACCACCGGGCGAAAGGAATTTCTGGAAAGGTCGGCGGCGAGCGAAACGCCCACGGACGAACCGCAAATGGCCCGATCACGCTTACCGCGCTGATTCCCGCGTTGGCTCGGAGTGGCATGTACTCGTCGATCCTTATGGAAGGGGAGACGTTTGGTACGAATGCGCTGGGCTTTGATGCCTTTGCCGAAGGAACGCTGGGCGTTTTGCGGGAGATGGGGATTTATGCGTTCCCGGAACATCAGCAGGTTGGGTTCGGGCGGGATTCGGCGGGCGAGATTTCCATTGACATCGAGCCTTCGGTGGTGAATGGACTCGATTGGCCAGATCGAGGCAAGCTCATTGCGGTTCGGGGACGCGTTTCTACCGCAAAAGTGCCGGAATCGATCGCGGCGCGGGCGCTTTCGCACTTAGAGAAGTTGTCCAAGGCAGCAAATGTGCCGGTTGAGGCAGAAGCGGTGGAGCTGGAAGGCGCCGCATCAGGCGTTCATGTGACGCTTTGGGCGGTTTATGAGCGCGGCCTAGCGACGGGAACCTCGATGGGCGTGAAGGGGCTTCGCGTTGAGGCGCTGGTGCAAGATGCCTTCGATCAGCTTGCCGAATGGATGTCGGCCAACGCCACATTGGATGCCTATTTGGCGGATCAGATTCTGGTCCCGGCGGCGTTTGCTGATTCGGGAAGCGTGTTTCGCGTTTCGGAGCTCACGTCCCGATTCATGACGGCGGTTTGGGTGATTAAGCAGTTTGTTCCGGCCCGCATTACGGTGCGCGGCTCCGAAGGCGGCCCCGGGCTCGTGACCATCGAGCGGTAGGGAGTGGTTTCCTTCGGGTACTTTCCGTCGGTGCGCGTTGCCTTCCTTCTTGCGTTCGGAGCTTTGGCTGCCCTTGCTTCGGCTGATCGTGTGATCACGGTTCCGACCGGTCGGAAGATTCCGTTTAAGTCGTTCCGCGCCGAGCTTTGGTTTGAGCCGACCAAGAACGGAACAACGGAGTACTACTTCGGCACGGGACTGTCGGACCTTTTTGAGATTGAGGTTCGGAGTCAGCGACTGCCGGGGAGAGACGTTCGGAACGCGGTGGACTTGAGCTACAACCTGATCGGACCGATTCCTGACCTCACTCCCGGAATTAGCATTGGCGTGCAAGATGTGGCAGATGCGACGGCGGACGGCCGTCGGCCATATGCGGCGCTGACGTTGCGCCAAACCCTGACCGCGCTGGACGGGGACGCGAACAGCGACGTGACAATTGGCTTTTTTGCCGGTGACCGTGGCGGGCCGTTTTTGGGCGTTTCGCTTCCGATTACAACTCGGATTCGGCTTTTGGGCGAGCACAATCGGTTCCGCGCATCGGGCGGCATTGAGTACATCCCGCAGAAAGGAGTGGCCCTGCGCTACTTTGCGCGGGGCTCACAGCCTTTTGTGAGCGTTTCACTCACTCGGCGCTTCTGAGCCGGATTCGGGCGGTTTGATGGTCCAACCGTTTGCGGCCGCGAGGGCGATGATTTCTCGCTGGAGCCGCTCGTTGAACTTGTCGTCGCTACCTTCTTCTGACCACAGGAACGGCTTTCCGTAGACCAGAGTGGTTTTGGCTCGCTTACCTTTTCCATCTCGCGGCATGATGGTTTCGGTGCCGTGGACGGCGATCGGGACGACCGGGGCTCCGCTGCGCCGGGCGAAGAGGGCGGCGCCGCTGTTGAACTTGCCGAGAGTAACGCCATCACCTCGGGTTCCTTCGGGGAAGAGGAGAAGCGGGTGGCCGTCTTCGAGTCGCTTAAGCCCGGTGCGGATGGCTTCGCGGTCGCTGGCGCCTCGATGGACCGGGAACGCGGCGACGCCATCCATGATTTTGCCGAAGAACTTGTTCTTCCAAAGTTCTGCCTTGGCCATGGATGCCATGCGACGCTTTAGGCCGATGCTGATGGCGGGTGGGTCGAGGTAGGAGACGTGGTTTGGAGCCAGGATGATGCCGCCGGTGGTTGGCAGGTTCTCGGCACCAACGATTCTTAGGCCGCCTTTCAACCGCAAGTAGAACTCGGTGAGCTTGCGGATGACGGCGTAGGTTAACGGATGGCCAATT
>Ga0164294_10001928_pt1 | contig 18924 bp, 25 predicted proteins | sample GEODES005metaG_FD_111479 | JGI IMG/M metagenome (GOLD analysis project Ga0164294, IMG submission 111479) | Oligotrophic lake water microbial communities from Sparkling Lake, Wisconsin, USA - GEODES005 metaG | ecosystem: Environmental > Aquatic > Freshwater > Lake | place: USA: Sparkling Lake...
CAGGACGGCGCCATGCTCCATTCGGATCCCGGCGCGCCCTGCACCGTGGGCGAGGACGTCACTGTCGGCCATCACGCGATCCTGCACGGCTGCACGATCGGCAACCGCACGCTGATCGGCATGGGCGCGACGATCCTCAACCGCGCGGTGATCGGCGAGGACTGCCTGGTCGGCGCCGGCGCGCTGGTGACCGAAGGCAAGCAATTCCCCGCCGGCCACCTGATCGTCGGCTCCCCCGCCAAGGCGATCCGCCCGCTCGACGACATGCAGAAGGCGATGCTCAAGGCCAGCGCCGCGCTCTACGCCGCCAAGCAGCGCGAATATGCCGCGGGATTGAAGCGGATCGACTGAACGCTCGCCGAGCCGTCACATTGCCGGGCTAGCCCATGATCCCTTCGAGTCGGATCGGGAGTTCGCAATGGGTCTGTTGAGCTGGTTCAAGCGCCGCACCGCGGCACCCGTTGCTGCTCCGGTCGCGGCACCTGCCCCAGCTCCTGCACCCGCCCCCTCTGAGCCGGAGAGCCTGTGGCAGACCGGCGCCGACGCCGACAGCATCTGGGTGACCAACCCAGAGGGCACACGCCGCACGGCAGCGTTGGACGCGCTGGTCGCCGTCGCGATCGAAACCAGCGATGTCGGGCCGGACGGACGCGGCGCCTGGTGGCTGTTCTACGGCCCCGACGAGGATGTCGCCTTCACCCTGCCCTTCGGCGCACGCGGCGAAGGCGGGATGGTCGAGCGGATCGCGGCGCTACCCGACTTCCGCCACGAAATGTATGCCGCCGCGATCCGCTCCAGCGATGTCGAGACCTATGTGATCTGGCAGCGCCCGTTCGACTGAAGCGCCCTAATTGTCGAGCCGGCGGGTCACTTCATAGCCCGCCTTGCGCAGCGCCATCATCGCGGCAAGCGCCTGGTAGTGGCTCTCCTGCCCTTCCGCATAGAGCTTGCCGCGCTGGAGCCCGGCTTCCCGGATCGCCTCGCGAACGATGACATAGACCTCGTTGGTGACCATGGGATTCCCCGTGCAACTGGACGACACCGACAATGGGGATTCTGCCCGCCGGCTTCAATCCGGGCCCGAGTCGGCCCTATCGCTATGGACCGAGGAAAGGGCGCAGCCGGGGTTGCCGTAGCGTCGCCGGCAACGGGCTGGACGGCCATTCCGGTTTCGCTACAAAACTGATCCATGGCCCTGCCTCCGCTCTTCGATCGCCTGCGCCTTCCCGTCATCGGGTCGCCGCTGTTCATCATCTCGGTGCCCGACCTGGTCATCGCGCAGTGCAAGGCGGGGATCGTCGGATCCTTCCCGGCGCTGAACGCACGGCCGGACACCAGGCTCGACGAGTGGCTCCACCAGATCACCGAGGAGCTGGCCGCCTGGGACCGGGACAATCCCGACACCCCGGCCGCGCCCTTCGCGGTCAACCAGATCGTCCACCGCTCGAACCCGCGGCTCGAGCATGACGTGGCGGCGTGCGCCAAGTGGAAGGTGCCGATCGTGATCACTTCGCTCGGCGCGCGGCCCGAGCTCAACGACGCGGTCCATGGCTGGGGCGGCATCACGCTGCACGACGTGATCGACAACCGCTTCGCCCACAAGGCCGTGGAGAAGGGCGCCGACGGCCTGATCCTGGTCGCGACGGGCGCCGGCGGCCATGCCGGGCGCCTCAGCCCCTTCGCGCTCGTCCAGGAAGTGCGCGAATGGTTTGACGGGCCGGTGATCCTGTCGGGCGCGATCGCCAACGGCCGCTCGGTGCTGGCCGCCCGGGCGATGGGCGCCGACCTTGCCTATATCGGCTCGCCCTTCATCGCGACCGAAGAGGCCAATGCGGCACAGGAATACAAGCAGGGCATCGTCGACGGCACCGCGGAGGATATCGTCTATTCGAACCTCTTCACCGGCGTGCACGGCAACTACCTGAAGGCGTCGATCGTCAATGCCGGGCTCGATCCCGACAAGCTGCCCGAGAGCGACCCGAGCGCGATGAACTTCGGCGGGGCCAAGGCCTGGAAGGACATCTGGGGATCGGGCCAGGGCATCGGCGCGGTCCATGCGATCGAGCCGGCGGCCGTGAAGATCGAGCGGATGAAGGCGGAGTACGCGGCGGCCAAGGCGGGGTTGTGCGGCTGACTACTCGCGCCCCTTCCGCTTGCAGGAGGGGTTGGGGGAGGCCTGTCCACACGATGGCGAGGGGCATCCCCTCCCCTAGCCCCTCCCGCAAGCGGGAGGGGGACTTAGAGCGTCAGAACGCCGCGGCGAGACGGTCCATCATCGAGCGGGCCGGGCTCTGCACCGCGACCACTTCTTCCTCAAGCGAGTCGTCGAGCCGGGCGACACGGCGGTACAGGTCGATACTGGTGTTGATGATCGACACCGCATGCTCGGGCATCGCATCCAGCAGCTTTTCCTCGGTCTCCGGGCCTTCGCCCAGCCGGCGCGAGGGGGACAGCGCATCGCCGGGGCTCAGCTCGCCGGCATCGACCGCGCGCTGGGTGAGCAGCCAGGCGATGATGTGCATCAGCCGGGTCGTCACCTTCAGCGACTCGCAGGAAAAGGCGACGCGGTTCAGCGCCTCCAGCGCCTCCCGCTCGTTCCTGCCGAGCTCGTCGAAATAAGCGCGAGCCTCATCGGCAAGCAGCATCGCCTCGACATAGAGCGAGTCGATCAGCTTGCGGTGGATCGTAGCGGTGCCCTGTTTCCCCATGGCTCCGGACGCTGCCATAGGCTTCATGGTAACGAAATGCTTAATTTCACGGTGATTTCGTCCCGTTCCGGATCAGGCGCCAAGTCACGCGATGATATCGGGGATCAGCTGGTCTTCGAGCAGCGCGATCTCGTCCCGCAGCATTAGCTTGCGCTTCTTTAGCCGGGCGATCTGGAGCTGGTCCGCCGTGCCGGTGTCGCGCAGCGCCTCGATCGCCGCATCGAGATCGCGATGCTCGGACCGCACCGTCTCGAGCCGCCGCACAATCTCTCTTTCGTCCATCGCGAACGCCCCCGTACTGGGATCTCCCTGCACCAGCCGGGGAGGCTCCGCAACGGATCATCGCGTGAATTCCGCACGCTGTCGATTAGGCAAGCGTTAGCTGCGATTCTCCCGAGACAAAGCTGTGGAAAAGTGATCTATTCACTGGTTCCGGCCACCGACGAAGGAGACTGCTTCGATGCAGAACGCGCATTTCTCGGCACTTTCGGCCAAGCACAACGTGCTCGACCAGCGAATCGCCGCCGAATCGCAACGGCCCCTGCCGGACCAACTGGTCCTGGCGTCTCTGAAGAAGCAGAAGCTTCGCCTCAAGGAAGAGATGGCGCGCTAGAACGCGCCGCGCAAAAAGGGGTGTGGCCACGCCGCACCCCGACGGCGCGACCCTTTCCCGAAAAACAAAGGCCGGGAAATCCCGGCCCTGGTTTCACTAACTCTGAAGAGCTGCCTCAGCGGCGCGTGAAAATCGGCTTCACGAAGGTCGGCGTGTGCGTGCCCTTCCCCACCGGCTTGCGCGCCAGCATCGGGTCGATCGACGAGTCGAAGGCGATTCCGACGCGACCATCGGTCGCCCAGGCGATGCGGCCGCTCACCCAGCCCACGCCGCGCACTTCGACTTCGACATGCGAGCCGCGCTCGATCGGCTGGGCATATTCGGCCATCAGCCCACCCGACGAGAGATTGCGCACGCGCACCTGCTCGTCCGGACGCCCCGTGACGCGGAACTGCGCCGACAGCATCAGGCTGTCGCGCGAGTCGGTGCGCTGGCTGGAGAAATCGTCCGCCGAAAGCGCGTTCAGGGGATCAAAGGAGAACTGGTCCATCGTGTCGCTCGAAACGCAAGGGGTTACCCGCGCAGAATAGACCAGCAAACCTTGTCGAAAGGGTAAACAAAGGGTCGAATTCGTGCCTTCGCCGCTGTCCGGAAAAGGCACAAAAAAGGAGGCCCTGAGCCCCCTGCTATTCTTCCCGCGATACCTTCTCGTTGCGCTCGTGACGCTCCTGCGCCTCGACGGTCATCGTCGCGATCGGCCGAGCCTCGAGACGACCGAGGCTGATCGGCTCGCCGGTCACCTCGCAATAGCCATACTCGCCGTCCTCGATCCGGCGCAGCGCGGCGTCGATCTTCGAGATCAGCTTGCGCTGGCGATCGCGGGTGCGCAGCTCGATCGACCAGTCGGTCTCGCTCGAAGCGCGATCGGTGAGATCGGCCTCGCGCAGCGTATCGGTCTGCAGCTGGTTCAGCGTTCCCGCTGCTTCACGGAAGATATCTTCCTTCCACGCATTCAGCTTGTCGCGGAAATATTCCAGCTGACGCGGGTTCATGAAGGGTTCGTCGTTGCTCGGCCGATAGCCATCGCCGCCGTCATTGGCGGCTGGAGGAACACGTTTACCCGGTTCGTCGAAGCGATCCAAAACAGTTGCCATCCCCACTCTCCACTCCGGTCCCCGTCAGGCCCGAGCCGTACGGTGACCGTTTGCCCTGCGCGGCCCTATACTTACGCGCGAAGGCGTTAACAAGCGCGCCGTCACTTTAATCCACAGGCGTAATGCCCCGTAAATGGGGGGAAATTAGCCCGAGCTGAACCGGGGGCCTGTGGCCTAGAAATTAACCCATAATGTTCATGAGTGACGAACCAAGAACTACCGCCTTCGTACCGAAGTAGAACATTAACCATCGCAACAGAAACCTGCGGTCGGAAAATCACGCGATAATATGGTTAATGTTTCCTTACGCGGTTGCACTTAATAGTTTGTTTTGCACTTTTCCTGCATTGAGTGGCGTGAAGCTGCTGACGGTCCCGTGGGGAGCGGCACGCCAGCAACAGGAAGAGTGGGTACAATGTCGGTTCGCATGGCCTTGGCGAAACTGTGCGCCTGCACCTGCGGGGGCGCGGTGATTGGCGGCGGTGGCGTATATGTCACCGAACGCATCCAGCAGCCGCGCGTGGTGAAGCAGGTCACCGTCGCGAAGAAGCGCGTGGTGAAGCGCACCGTGGCGCGTCCCGTGAAGCGAGTCGTGAAGCGCACGGTCACCACCACGACCCAGGGCCAGCCCCAGGTTGTCGTCGTCACCGCGCAGGGCGCTCCGATCCCGACGCCTCCGCCCTATGGCGAGATGCCGGTGGTTTCGTCGAGCAGCAGCGGCTCGTCCTCGTCTTCGGGTGGCGTGATCGGCGGCTCGGGCGGCGGCGGCTTCATGGGCGGCTTCTTCGCCGGCGGCTTCTTCGGCGGCAGCGGTTCGGGCTCCGGCTCGGGCAGCGGCTCGAGCGGCATCAACATCGAGATTTCGTCGTCCAATTCGTCCTCGTCGGGCGGTTCGACTTCCACTTCCACGGGCGGCTCGTCGACCTCGACGGGCGGTTCCTCGACGTCGACCTCGACCGGCGGCTCCTCGACTTCGACCTCGTCGGGCGAAGTCAGCTCGACTTCGTCGTCGAGCGGCGACGTCTCGACTTCGACCAGCTCGTCGACCAGCTCCTCGTCGAGCGGCGATGTGTCGACTTCGTCGTCGAACAGCTCCTCGACCAGCTCGTCCAACTCGTCGTCGACTTCGTCCTCGTCGAACGGTTCGAGCAGCCACTGGAGCAATTCGAGCGGCTGGGGTTCGAGCGGCTGGCACGGTTCGAGCAGCCATGGCGGCAGCAGCAGCTGCGGACGCGGCTGCGGCGGCAGTGGTTCGGGCGGGCCTGCGCCGGTCCCTGCCCCGCCGATGATCCTGCTGTTCGGCGGCGCCGCCGCCGCGCTGGTCGCCCGCAAGCGCTTCGCCAAGAAGAAGCCGGACGACTCGAGCGAGGCCTGAACGTGAAAATCCCCGCCTCGGCGGGGATTTTCTTATCGGCTATTCCGCTTTCAGCAGCGCCTGCTCGATCTCCGAGACCGGATGGCCGGTCAGGTCCTTGGCGAGTTCGCCGGCCAGCCGGTCGCTGACTTCCTTGTGATAATGCTTCCGCAGCTCGCCCAGCGTCCTGGGCGGGGCGACGATGATCAGGGATTCGAAATCCTGTCGCAGCGCGCGCTCCTTGAGCAGTGCCGCGGTCTCGGCGGCGAACCGGTCTTCCTCGAGCTGGTGGAAATCGACTTCCTCCATGTTGCCGCCACCCCACTGGCCGCCACCACGGGTGCTCGACGCGCCGCCGGCCAGATCGGTCGACTGGTCGTGGTGCGAGGGGTTGTGCTTGTCGACCACCTTCTTCTCGACCTGCAGGTTGGGGACGGCGGCATTGCCCTCGTTCCTCAGGAACAGCATCTTGCGTCCATCCGCGACCACCACGACTGCGTCATGCGGAACCTGCATCTCAATTCTCCTTTGCTTGTTCCTCCGTAAACGCCCCCATGCGCGCCAGGGTTGCGCGCGAACCGGCGCGCAGTCATACGCCCGGCATGCACGATATCCGCGCCATCCGTGAGAACCCCGCAGCCTTCGACGCCGGCCTTGCCCGCCGCGGGCTGGAACCCCAGGCCGAAGCGCTGGTCGCGCTCGACGAGAAGCGCCGCGCGCTGATCACCGAGGCGCAGGCGGTGCAGACCCGCCGCAACGAAGCCTCGAAGGCGATCGGCGCGGCCAAGGCGCGGCGCGACGACCCGACCGACCTGATGGCCGAAGTCGCAGCGCTCAAGGAGCGGATGCCGGAGATCGACGCCGAGGAGAAGGCCGTCGGCGCCGAGCTCAACACGCTGCTCGCCGCGATCCCGAACCTGCCGCTCGCCGACGTGCCCAAGGGCGCCGACGAGGAGGACAATGTCGTCATGTCGACCGTGGGCGAGCCGACGGTGCTGGCCTTCGAAGCCAAGGAGCATGACACGTTCGGCCCGGCGCTCGGCCTCGATTTCGAGACCGGCGCCAAGCTTTCCGGCACGCGCTTCACCTTGGTGCGCGGCGGCGCCGCCAAGCTGCACCGCGCGCTCGGCCAGTTCATGCTCGATACGCTCGAGGGCCATGGCTATGAGCAGGCGATCCCGCCGCTGCTGGTGCGCGAGGAGACGATGTTCGGCACCGGCCAGCTTCCCAAGTTCGCGGAGGACAGCTTCCAGACCACCGACGGCCGCTGGCTGATCCCGACCGCCGAGGTTTCGCTCACCAACATCGTGCGCGAGCAGATCCTGTCCGAGGAAGTGCTGCCGCTGCGCTTCGCCGCGCTCACCGCCTGCTTCCGCTCGGAAGCCGGGTCGGCGGGCCGCGACACCCGCGGCTTCATCCGTCAGCACCAGTTCGAGAAGGTCGAGATGGTCTCGATCACCACGCCCGAGCAGAGCGAAGCCGAGCATGAGCGCATGACCCAGTGCGCCGAGGGCATCCTGACCGCGCTCGGCCTGCCGTTCCGCCGCATGAAGCTGTGCAGCGGCGACATGGGCTTCACAGCGGCACGCACCTATGACCTCGAAGTGTGGCTGCCCGGCCAGGCGCGCTACCGCGAGATCTCGTCCTGCTCGACCTGCGGCGACTTCCAGGCGCGCCGGATGAACGCGCGCTTCCGCCCCGCCGGCGAGAAGGGCACGCGCTTCGTCCACACGCTCAACGGCTCGGGCCTGGCCGTGGGCCGTACCTTGGTCGCCGTGCTGGAAAACTATCAGCAGGAAGACGGCTCGGTGACCGTCCCCGAGGTGCTCAAGCCCTATCTGAACGGGCTGGAGCGGCTCGAACCGGCAAACTGAGTACCTCCGCATTCAGACGTACCTGACGCGCGGGGAAATGCGCGTTATGGTGCGGGCATAGATGGTTAATGTGGGGGTCGCGATGATGGCAGCAAAACGGATGGCGCCGATGGCGCTGCTGTTGCTGGCTGCCTGCATTCCGCAGAGCGGCGGGGCCTATCAGGACACCGGCTATCGTCCGGCGCCGCAGCAGCGCCAGGATCGCACGCCGCAGCCCCAGCAGGAGCGCTGGGAACGCCCGGCACTGGGCAATGAGCAGGACGTGCGTCGCCTGCCCGCGCCGCCCCCGGCCTGGCAATCGCGCAAGGTTTCGGCCGATTCGCGCAGCGTGGCCGGCAGCACCTACACCGTGCAGCCCGGCGACTCGCTGCGCTCAATCTCGGTGAAGACCGGGGCGGGATCCGAGGCGATCGCGCGCGCCAACAACATCCCTGCGCCCTTCGTGATCCGAGTCGGCCAGAAGCTGGTGATCCCGGGCGGGCGCTACCACCTCGTCCGCGACGGCGAAACCGGCATTGCGATCGCCGTGGCGTACGGCGTCACCTGGTCGCGGATCATCGCGGTGAACGACCTCGAAGAGCCGTACATCCTGCGTACCGGCCAGCGGCTGCTGATCCCCGATGACGGTCAGCCCTCGGGGCGCCCGGAGACGATCGAGCAGCGCGCCGCGCGCTTCCATCTCGATCTGGGCGTCGACGACATCGTTACCGGCGGCCAGCCGGCAATCGCGGAGAAGGCCAAGCCGGCCGCGCCGACCGCCTCCTCGGCCCGTGTGCTCTCGCCGACCACGCCGGTGGCGGCGCCGGCACGGCTGGCGGGCGGCTTCCAGTGGCCGCTGCGCGGCAATGTCATCAAGCGCTTCGGCCCCGGCGCCTCGGGCGAGCGCAACGACGGCATCAAGATCGCCGTGCCGCTCGACACGCCGGTGCTCGCATCGGCTGACGGCGTGGTCGCCTATGTCGGCTCGGACATCCCGGCGCTCGGCGGTCTCGTCATTCTTCGCCATGGCGATGGCTGGACGACGGTGTATGGTCATGCCGGCCAGCTGCTCGTGCAGCGTGGCCAGGCAGTGAAGAAGGGCCAGATGATCGCGCTTTCCGGCAATTCTGGTTTCGCGGACCGCCCGGAGCTCCATTTCGAGATCCGCCAAGGCCGCAATCCCGTCGATCCGCTGCCGAGACTGCCCGCGCGCTGATGGCGCTCAAGCCTCCCGCCACGCTGAAGCGCAAGTCGCGGCTGCCGGTCTGGGCTTCGATCGGCTGGCGGGTGCTCGCGGTGCTGGCGTTGCTCGCCATCGCCGTGGGCGTCCACTGGATCGAGCGCGACGGGCTGAAGGACACGGCAGACGGCCATGTCAGCTTCCTCGACATCCTCTATTTCACGTCGATCTCGGTCACGACGACCGGCTATGGCGACATCGTGCCGGTCAGCAATTCGGCGCGGATGTTCGATGCCTTCATCGTCACGCCGATCCGCGTCTTCGTGGTGCTGCTCTTCATCGGCACCGCCTATAATTTCGTGCTCAAGCGCACCTGGGACAAATGGCGTATGGCAGTGATCCAGCAGACCCTTTCGGGGCACATCATCGTCGCCGGCTATGGCACCACCGGCTCGGAGACAGTCGACGAGCTGATCGCCCGCGGCCGCGATTCCGGCAGCATCGTGGTGATCGACCAGAACGAGGCGAACATCGCCCGGGCCAAGGAATGCGGCTGCATCGTGCTCCAGGCCGATGCAACGCGCGACCAGGTGCTGGGCGACGTCCGCATCGGCACCGCCGAGTCGATGATCGTCTGCGCCGGCCGCGACGATACCTCGATCCTGATCACCCTCACCGCCCGCCACCTCGCCCCCGCGCTGCCGATCAGCGTGATCGTGCGCAACGAGGACAATGAGTTCCCGGCCCGCGCCGCCGGCGCCACTACCGTGGTCAATCCGGTGAGCTTCGCCGGGCTGCTGCTCGCCAGCTCGTGCCAGGGCCGGCATCTCGCCGACTATCTGACCGATCTCGCCTCGATCCACGGCGAAGTCGAACTCGCCGAGCGCAAGGTGCGCCCCGAGGAGATCGGCCACCCGCTCACCGCGATCGCCACCGGGCTGGGCGTGCGGATCTACCGCGACGGCGTTCCGCACGGACACAAGGCGCCCGAGGCGCAGTCGCTGCTGGCCGGCGATACGATCCTGGAGATCGTCACGGCCTCTTGACGGCGACGCGGGGGACGTGAAGCTCGCGGCCATGCCAGCAGACCTCACCGCCCGCGCCCTGCCGATCCTCATGCTCATCGCCTCGAACGTCTTCATGACGTTCGCCTGGTACGGGCATCTCCGCTTCAAGGCAGTGCCGCTGGCGCTGGTGATCGGGATCAGCTGGCTGATCGCACTGCCCGAATATCTGATCGCGGTGCCCGCCAATCGCTGGGGCAGCGCCGTCTATTCAGCGGCCCAGCTGAAGGCGATGCAGGAAGTGATCACCCTCAGCGTGTTCGTCGGCTTCTCGATCCTCTATCTCGGGCAGAAGATCACGACCAACCATCTGATCGGCTTCGCGCTGATCGCGGCGGGCGCCTGGTTCGTGTTCAAGGCGCCCGCCTGATCGCCTCAGCGCAACAGGCCGAGGATCGCGCCCATCACGAGATAGATGACGATCCAATAGCCCGCATCGATCAGGAACAGTGCGCGCGGCAGGCGCGAGAACAGATAGTTCACGCCGATCGAGGTGGCGATGAAGCCGACGCCGATCATCCCGGCGACGATCACCGCATGATGGAGATCCATCGGCGCGTCATAGCTGTTGTAGAGATGGTCGAGCATGAAGGCCGCGACCAGGTTGAGCACGAAGGTCGTGCCGAAGATCATCGGCATGTTCGCGCCCGCTCCCGGGTTCTCGCAATCGATCCCGCGCGCCTTCATCCACGGCTTGCCGAACAGCGGCCCGTACCAGACGCCGCCCACGACGAACCCGGCCACCGCCGCAGCCAGGATCGCCAACCAGTGACTTTGCATTTCGCCTCTCCCCCTGCATGTGCAGGAGTGTGAAGCTACGCCTGAAACGCCCGGTTTAGAAGCGGCGTTCGAGCAGTACCGAAGTCGGGTCGCCTTCGATCGGGCGGGCCATGAAGCCCATCTCGCGCTCGAGCGAGATCGCCTGGTGGTTCTCGCGGCTCTCGATCGACATCACGCGTTTCACGCCGCGCCGCGCCGCTTCGCCCGAAAGATATTCGAGCAGCGACCAGCCGATCCCCTGGGCCTTGCGATCCGAGCGGATCGAGATCGCCACTTCGGCGACCTCCATTCCGGGATCGCAGGCAAGCACGGCGCTGGCGACCAGCTCGCCCTCGGCATAGGCGAGGAAGCTGTCATTCTGCCGGTGATCGACCTCGGTCATCGCCGCGATCTGGGCATCCGACAGCCGGTCGCTCGCAGTGAGGAAGCGGAAGCGGCGGTCGTCGCTCGACACCGTCTCGAACAGGCCGCGGAGTGCCGCATCGTCTTCGGGCGTGGCGGGGCGCACGTCGAGCGCCACGCCCGAACGGGTGGTGAGAGTCGTACCTTCAGCAAGCTCGGCTGCCATCGAAACCTCCTCGCAAATACCGGTGCCGCGGATATGGGGCGCGGCGTCCGATCTTCCATGCCTCGCCGCGACGATCCGCACCTTGTCGGGGGTCAAAGACTCGCCCGTGAACGGATTGAAGGCCGGCGCGCGGTCCGATACTCCCAAGCGCTTCCATGGGCGCTACCGCGACAGGAGACTTATGCTCACTGGCCTCTTCCTTCTTGCCATGGCGCTTCAGGATTCCGCTCCAGATTGCCGGGCCGGGCCACCCCGCACATGGGTGACCAACGCGGACTATCCCAAAGAGGCGCGCCAGAAGGGAATGGAAGGCGATGTCGAGTTCGAACTCGAGGTTTCCGTCAAAGGCTGCGTCACCGCCTGCAAGGTGACCAGGTCTTCCGGCTGGCCGATCCTCGATACCAGGACGTGCGAGTTGATGCAGGAGCGCGCCCGCTTCAACCCTTCCGTGGACAAGAACGGCGTACCGGTCGCCGCCACGTGGAAGGACGTGTTCAGTTGGCGGCTCCACTGACGCAGCTTGCGCCCCGGGAAAGCCCCCGACTAGCTTTTTCGGCGGAAATCCCTATGTCGCCCGCCAATCATGGCAACTAAACTTCCCGAGGCGCCCCGCGTGGGCATGGTGTCGCTCGGCTGTCCCAAGAACCTGGTCGACAGCGAACGGATCCTCACCAAGCTGCGCAGCGACGGTTATGCGATGTCCCCCGACTATGCCGGGGCCGACGTCGTGCTGGTCAACACCTGCGGCTTTCTCGACTCGGCGAAGGAAGAATCGCTCGAGGCGATCGGCGAGGCGATCGCGGAGAATGGCCGCGTCATCGTCACCGGCTGCATGGGCAAGGAAGCCGAGGTCATCCGCGCCCGCTTCCCCAACGTGCTCGCCGTCACGGGTGCCCACCAGTATGAGGAAGTCGTCGGCGCGGTGCACGACGCGGCACCGATGCCGCCCTCGCCCTTCGTCAACCTAGTGCCGGATGCGGGGCTCAAGCTCACGCCGCGCCACTACAGCTATCTGAAGATCTCGGAGGGCTGCAACCACCGCTGCTCCTTCTGCATCATCCCCGCGCTGCGCGGCGACCTGGTCAGCCGCCGCCCCGACGCGATCCTGCGCGAGGCCGAGAAGCTGGTCGAGGCAGGCACCAAGGAACTGCTGGTCATCAGCCAGGACACGTCTGCCTATGGCGTCGACATCCGCAAGGAGCCGCGCATGTGGAAGGGGCAGGAAGTGATCCCCCACATGACCGACCTCGCCCGCGAGCTCGGCAAGATCGCGCCCTGGGTGCGGCTCCACTATGTCTACCCCTACCCGCATGTCGACCAGGTCATCCCGCTGATGGCCGAGGGGCTGATCCTCCCTTATCTCGACATCCCGTTCCAGCATGCCGCACCCAGGGTGCTGCGCTCGATGAAGCGGCCGGCCAATGAGGCCAAGGTGCTCGAGCGCATCCACAAATGGCGCGAGATCGCCCCGGACCTGACGATCCGCTCGACCTTCGTGGTCGGCTTCCCCGGCGAGACCGAGGAGGACTTCCAGTATCTGCTCGACTGGCTCGACGAGGCCCAGCTCGACCGGGTCGGCGCGTTCCGTTTCGAGCCGGTCGAGGGCGCAGCGGCCAACGACCTGCCCGGCGCGGTGCCCGAGGAGGTCAAGGAAGAGCGCTATGCCCGGATCATGGAGAAGACCGCCGCGATCTCGGCCGCCAAGCTCCAGGCCAAGATCGGCCGCACGCTCGAAGTGATCATCGACGAGGTCGGCGAGGAAGGCGGCGCCACCGGGCGCAGCCAGGCCGACGCCCCGGAGATCGACGGCGAAGTGTTCCTGCGCGATGCCGGGCATCTCAGCCAGGGCGACATCGTCCAGGTCGAGATCGAGGATGCGGACGAGCACGACCTGTACGGCGTGCCGCTCGCCTGAGAGCGTGACGAGCAAGGCGGTGCCACCGGCACCGCCCTCTCCCTAGAATGCTTCGATAGTCAGCGCGTCTTGGCGCCCATGCCCATCACCGACTCGACGGCCGTCGCGACGGCGAGGCCGCCGAAGAACGCCGTTGCGGCAGTGAGCCCCAGCCCCTGATCGCGCAGCACCGGCTCGAACACGTTGACGGCGATCACGCCGCCCACCGCGCCGAGAATGCCATCGACCAGCCGCCACCAGGGTTCGGGATCCGGATGCGGCGGACGTGGCCAGCGCCACCAGCCCGGCCATTTCGTGCCGCACCAACCCATCATCGCTGCGAATGCAAACAACATGGCAATACTCCCCTGTAATAGGTGAGATCAATGCTTTGGCTATGTTGCGCCCCTGCCGTGATGATACCACAGGCGGACTTGCAACAAAACCGAAACACTCTTCACCGCTTCAGGTGAGCAATTCCAACGTTACTAACAGGCAATTACACCAATACGGGTGAATGCCCGCGGCTTACTCGAAGGCATCGGCTTCGGCCTCCGCGGCCTTTTCCTGCGAGCGCAGCGCGCGCCAGATCAGGAAGGCGATCGCCACCAGCGGCGGCGCGAAGCTCATCACCCACGGCATCAGCGGGCCGCTCTGCAGCGCCGACACGCCGAGCAGCTGGAACGAGATCGGCCACATGCCCCACTCCCCCGTCGTCCAGTTGAGCTGGAAACTGCAGAAGCCGAACAGCGATCCGATCGCCCAGAGCCATTTGAGCCGCAGCCCGCGGGTGCGCAGGATCAGCACGAAGGTGCCGATCGCCGTCAGCGCCGAGGCGAGCATCAGCCCGATCCAGAGATAGTGCACCGCGCCCTTGCCTTCGAAGCTGAAGGCGTTGGCCGCGGTGGGCGAGCGGTCGGCGGGCCAGAAGCGGAAACCGGAGAGCAGCAGCTTGCCGCCCTCGGGCCGCACCAGCACCTGGACGATCGCCCAGCGCTGTCCGGCACCCATCTCATAGTTGAACGCCTTGTAGGTCCGGGTCTCGCTGCCATTGGCGACGGTGTTGGAATTGACGGTCATCAGCTTGGCCGGCCCGTCGGGAATCCCCGAACGGAGCTGCTCCAGCACGCGCACGGACAAATCCCCCATCGTCTCGACATCGGCACGCGGGGCCAGCCATTTCATGTCGCCGGCCCGGATCGCCTTCACGCTCTGCTCGGCAAAGGCGCGCTCCTCCGGCGTGCTCAGCTTGTTGTTCCACGCCTCGATCGAGCAGCCTGCCAACAGCAGCGCCAGCAACCCCAGCAGCAATCCCCGCATCCATCCCTCCCGACAACCGCCCCATCTTGCCCAGCCGCGGGAGAAGCTCAATCCGCCGGCTTGCGCGGCACGCTGGCCAGCGCGCCTTCGAGCGCGGCGAGCGCGTCCGACCAGGGGCCGGCGCCGCCCTCGAACTGCTTCACCGCCATCTGATAGATCGCCTCGGCCACCGCACGCGGCGAGCGGCACAGCGCCTCGAACTCGAGCGACCCCGGCACACCGCTATGATGATCCATCTCGCGGATGCGTACCCAGCAGCCATAGTGCGATTGCTTGGGGAGGTTCTCCTCGGTCACGTCTCTGCGCAGCTGCTGGGTAGCGAACTCGATCCGGGTGAGCCCGGGCTCGGCGTGGCACATCACCTCGGCCTGGTCCGCCCCGGCCAGCAGCGAGAGGCCGGCGCGCATCAGATCGCCCTTGAAGTCGGAAAGCCAGCCGCCGCCGAAATCGCCGCGCTTCTCGCCGACGGAGATGGTGCCTTCGTACCAGCCATAGCAATCGACGGCATGGTCGAAACGGACATCGCCGTCGGGCGAAAGGCCCGAATCCCACGCCTCGAAATGTTGCAGGGGCTCCGGCGGCTCGAGGCCGGTGGCATGCGGCAGGAACACGAGGCGGTCAGGCGCAGGCATCCAGCCCGTGGTCCGCGCGGTCTTCACCCGCTCCAGCGCTTCCTCCGCGCGGAGCACCGCAGCCCGGAGCGATTCGTCCCAGATGCTGAACCACACGGTCTGGCTGTTCGGGCCATGCTGGAACCAGGCTTCCCCGCGCAGCGCGCCATGCTCGTCGCGCCGCAGCGTGATCCGCATCGAGCCGCCGAGCGAGCCGAGGAACGCGTCGTCGCGCCTGCCCTCCGCGAAGTCGCGCAGAGCGGGAACGAAGGCGAGGAAGTCGGGCCGCTGCACCATCGGCCCGTTGAGGTCGAGGAACACGCCCCAGCCCTTGCCGATGCGCACCGCGACGTCGATCCACGGCCAGGCGAAATTCGCGCCGATGCCGATCCACAGCTCGAGCTGGCCGAGCACGATATCCGCATCCTGTTCGCGCCGCCTTGCGAGTGCCTGCTCCACGCTTCCCCCTTTGCCTTCTTCCAATGGCCTAGCATTTCGCGCCCATGCCCTGCGCGCAAGAGCGTCACGCGAAACGGAAACACTTGATCGGATGACGGAAGCCCTTGCCCGGCCTAAGCTTGCGCCATTCCTTTCGGAGGCCCGATGTTCCGACCCGCCCTTGCCGCCGCCCTGCTGATCGCCACCCCCGCCGCCGCGCAGCAGCTCACCCCCGCCGAGACCGCCCAGGTCGATAGCATCGTCGCCGATGCGCTGAAGTCGTCGGGCGTGCCCTCGGCGTCGGTCGCGATCGTGCGGGACGGCAAGATCGTCTTCGCCAAGGCCTATGGCGACCAGGGACCGGGCATGAAGGCGACCAGCCCGGCAGCGAAATACCAGATCGCGTCGATCTCCAAGCAGTTCACCGCCGCAGCGATCCTGCTGCTTGAGGATGCGGGCAAGCTCAGCCTCGACGACAAGGTGTCGAAATGGGTGCCGGACATCACCGATGCCGACAAGATCACCATCCGCCAGCTGCTCAGCCACACCGCCGGCATCCAGGACTACTGGCCGCAGGACTATGACTTCGCCGCGATGTCGAAGCCGGTGACGCCGCAGGAGATCCTCGATCGCTGGGCGAAGAAGCCGCTCGACTTCCGCCCCGGCGCGGCCTGGCAATATTCGAACACCGGCTATGTCGTCGCCGGCATGATCATCGAGAAGGCTTCGGGGATGAAGCTGCTCGACTATCTCAAGGCGAAGATCTTCAAGCCGCTCGGCATCGATGCGATCGATCAGGACATCGCCATCGGCAAGGGCTTCCCGCAGGGCAATCACCGCTTCGCGCTCGGCCCGGTCCGCCCCGCCAAGCCAGCCGCGCCGGGCTGGCTCTGGGCTGCGGGCGAACTCGCCATGTCGGCCAGCGACCTCGCCAAGTGGGATATCGCCCGGATCGACCGCAAGATCTTGAGCTCTGAGGACTGGGAGGCGCAGGAAGCTCCGGTGCAGCTCGTCGATGGTGCCTGGGTCCCTTATGGCCTGGGCGTCTCGCTCGGCAGCCGCAACGGCGATCGCAGCGTCGAGCATGGCGGCGAGGCGGTGGGCTTCCTTTCCGACAATTATGTGATCCCGGCCAAGCGCTTCGCGGTGGTGGCGCTGGTCAATGCCGATTTCGGCGGCGCGCAGGATGCGATCACCGGCGGGATCACCGACCTGCTGATCCCGCAGGGCCCGCCCCCGCCCGTTGCCCTCTCTCTCGACGAGCAGCGCGACGAGTTGGCGCAGCGGGTGTTCAACCAGCTTCGCGCCGGCACGCTCGACCGCCGGCGGCTGACCGACAATGCCAGCTATTATTTCACGCCCCAAGCGACCGAGGACTATCACACCAGCCTGGCCGCGCTCGGTGCGCCGGCGAGCTTCACCGCGCTCGGCAAGCCGCGGCTGCGCGGCGGGTTCGTCAACCGCAACTACTCGATCACCTATGCCGATGGCCGCAAGCTGATCGCGATCACCTATGCCGAACCGGGTGCGAATGGTCGCTTCGAACAGTTCCTGGTCCAGCCGAGGGACTGATGCGCACCCTGGCCCTTGCCGTCGCTGCCCTGTTCAGCGCCACCCCGCCCGATGCGGTGACGATCCGCCCCGTCGATCCGCTGACCGTGCAGGACGACGACTTCGCCCGCCACCGCGACCCGGCGGAATGGAAGGGCCTCGCGGTCACGTCGCACGAATTCCGCGAGGAGCGCGCGCGGTGGCGGCTGTGGCGCATCGTCAATGTGAAGCACCCCAAGGGCCCGCTGTTCTTTGTGCCGCACGACAATGAGAATGCCGGTTTCGAGGCGGCGCTCGTCGCCGTGCGCAAATATGGCGGGGTGCTGATCGCGGTCGATTCCGGTGTCTCGCCGGGTGACGACGGCGTGCGGATGAACCGCGCGGTCGATTATGGCCGGCCGATCGATCCCAACCGCAACTTCGACAGCGCCCTGCCCGGCTATGCCCGCAACATCCTGGCGGACCTGGCCAAGGGCGCCTGGCCGGTGATCGCGCTGCACACCAACGCCAAGGGCTTCGACACCGGCGACTCCAGGTGCAACAAGGGCGATCCGCAGGGCAGCGGCGTCATCTCGATCCGCTTCTGCGACGACACGCTGATCCCCAGCCCCTCGGTGACCAAAGCCTATCCGTTCGATGACGACGACACCGTCGCCTTCGCCACCTTCCTGAGCCGCAACCAGCCCGGCGACGCCTTCTGCCGCGACGCGATGGTGCAGGCCGACTTCAACGTGGTGCAGGAGCGCGTGGTGGCGAGCGACGGATCGCTGTCCAACTACGCGGTGCTGCACGGGCTGAGCTATCTCAACTTCGAGACGCTCGACCGGGGGCTGGACCCGGCCGAGCTTGCCCTGGCCCGCGACCGCCTGAGCTTCATGGTCGATCACGCGCTGGCGATGTGCGCGCCGAAGGTGAAGGCAATCCGATAACTCGTCATCCCCGCGCAGGCGGGGATCCAGGGTAACAAAACGAAGTCCTCTGCGACTCTGGATCCCCGCCTGCGCGGGGATGACGGCTAGTTAGCCAGCAATCCCATCAAGCATGGCGACCGCATCCGCAGGCAGCCTGATGTCCCGCACGGCCAAATTCTCGCGCAGATGGCCCAGCGATGAGGTCCCCGGGATCAGCAGCAAATTGGGCGAGCGCTGGAGCAGCCAGGCGAGCGCGACCTGCATCGGCGTGTGGCCCAGCCCCGTCGCCAGTTCGTCGAGCGCGCCGGACTGGATCGGCGAGAAGCCGCCCAGCGGGAAGAAGGGCACATAGGCGATCCCGGCTTCGGCCAGCGTGTGCAGCAGCGCCTCGTCTTCGCGGTGGGCAAGGTTGTACTGGTTCTGCACGCAGACCACCGGCGCGATGCCGCGGGCTTCCTCGACCTGGGTCGCGGTGGCGTTGCTGAGGCCGAGATGGCGGATCAGCCCCTGCTCCCGGAGCTTCGCCAGCCGCTCGAACTGCGGCGCGATCGTGCCTTCGCTCGGCGCGTGGATGTCGCCCATGATGCGCAGGTTGACGACGTCGATCGCCGCGAGCCCGAGATTGGTGAGGTTGTCATGCACCGCAGCCTCGATCTCGTCCGGGCTCCAGGCGGCCAGCCAGGACGCATCCTCGCCGCGCTTCGCCCCGACCTTGGTGACGATGACGAGATCGTCTGGATAGGGATGCAGCGCCTCGCGGATCAGCTTGTTGGTGACATGCGGACCGTAGAAGTCGCTGGTGTCGATGTGATTGACACCCGAGGCCACCGCCTCGCGCAGCACCGCGATCGCCTGGTCATGATCGCGCGGCGGGCCGAACACGCCGGGGCCGGCAAGCTGCATCGCGCCATAGCCGACGCGGTTCACCACGCAGTCGCCGAGCGAATAGGTCATCGGGAAATCGGTCATCGTCACTCTCCGGGGG
>Ga0164294_10001929_pt1 | contig 18912 bp, 14 predicted proteins | sample GEODES005metaG_FD_111479 | JGI IMG/M metagenome (GOLD analysis project Ga0164294, IMG submission 111479) | Oligotrophic lake water microbial communities from Sparkling Lake, Wisconsin, USA - GEODES005 metaG | ecosystem: Environmental > Aquatic > Freshwater > Lake | place: USA: Sparkling Lake...
AAATCATGAAGGATATTTCTACAAAATGTTTGAGGCTGTTGCCAAGAAAAATAAATTTAGCCTCAAAACACCCATTGAAGATTTGCCTCAACACTGCCTTAATTTAATTTTATATGGGAACGAAGCTGGCGTTTTAAATGAATTTGATGATGAAGTTGTTGAGAAAGGGAAGGACGAAAAGGTTTTTGAGGGGTTAGCCCGCATGATCATACGCTGGTTCTCAGATAGTTCAAGCGATTCTGTGAGAGATTGGGCTGAGAAGTTTATGTCGTTAAAGCCATGCTCTAGTTGTCATGGCGCGCGACTGAAAAATGACAGTTTATGGTTCAAAGTTGATGGTCAAGATATTGCATCATTATCTTCCATGAATCTTATCAAACTAAGCGATTGGTTTTCTGATTTGGAGAAGCGGCTTGACAAAAAGCAACAACAGATCGCAAAAGATATTTTAAAAGAGATTAGAAGCAGACTAGGTTTTCTCCTTGATGTTGGATTGGGTTATCTTTCCTTAGGCCGTCCTTCTCGAACGCTCAGTGGTGGCGAGTCACAACGGATCAGGTTGGCAACCCAAATTGGTTCTCAGTTGCAAGGAATTACTTATATTTTGGATGAACCTTCGATTGGTTTGCACCAACGAGATAACCAACAATTAATCGGAGCGCTTAAAAATTTACGTGATATTGGCAATAGCGTTTTGGTTGTTGAACATGACAAGGATATCATGCTTGCGGCAGATTATTTAATTGATATTGGCCCAAGGGCAGGTATTCATGGTGGCAATATTGTTGCACAAGGAACACCTGAGGAGGTGTTCAACACAAATACAGAAACAGCAGGGTATCTCAAGAATGAAAAAAAGATTGATATTCCCGAGGAAAGAAGAAAAGGTAATGATAAATATCTTTCATTGATAGGTGCATCAGGGAATAACCTAAAAGGGGCAGATCTTCATATTCCATTGGGCACATTTGTTGTAGTTAGTGGCGTTAGCGGCAGTGGGAAATCAACACTAATAACTGAAACGCTTTATCCTCTTTTGAACAAACATTGTTACAATTCAAAAGCAGAGCCCATGCCTTATAACAAAATTGAAGGTTTGGAGCATATCGACAAAGTTATTGAAATTGACCAATCTCCCATAGGCAGAACGCCAAGAAGCAATCCTGCTACCTACTGTAATTTTTTTACTGAGATTAGGCAACTTTATGCATCTGTTCCAGAAGCAAAAATCAGGGGATACAACGCAGGAAGATTTTCTTTCAATGTAAAAGCAGGACGTTGTGAATTGTGTGAAGGGGGAGGTCTCCGGGTTATTGAAATGAACTTCCTTCCTGATGTTTACATCCATTGTGAAAAATGCAATGGAAAACGCTATAACAGGGAGACATTGGAAATTCGATACAAAGGGAAGTCTATCAGCGATGTTCTCAATATGACTGTTGAAGAGGCTGTAGAATTCTTCCAGCACATCCCTTATCTATATCGAAAAATTAAGGTTTTGCAAGAAGTGGGATTGGGCTATATTACCTTAGGACAATCAGCTGTAACATTGAGTGGTGGTGAAGCCCAGCGGGTTAAGCTGGCTACAGAACTGGCAAAAAAAGATACCGGTAAAACCTTTTATATCCTCGATGAGCCCACAACGGGATTGCATTTTCAAGATATAAGATTGTTATTGTCAGTCCTCAATAAATTGGTGAACAGGGGCAATACCGTGTTGGTAATCGAGCACAACCTTGATGTTGTTAAAGTTGCTGATTATATCATCGATTTGGGGCCAGAAGGTGGTGATGGTGGGGGAACAATTCTTTATCAAGGAGATCCTGAGGGTCTTCTTAAAGTAAAGGGGAGTCATACCGCTAAGTTCTTAAAATTAGAATTAAAATAAATGAGCATGGAAAGAATTATCATTGATATGGATGAAGTTATTGCAGACCCAATGGGAGCAATGGTAACTTGGTATGAAAAAAATCATCCCCAGAAAGTTAATTTCGACAACATAAAAGAAGGTTCTTGGGTGAGGGGTTTTCCCGAAGAGCATCATCAGCTCGTGTTGGATAAACTTTATGCTCCTGGTTTTTTTCGTGACCTTCCTGTGATGGAGGATGCCGTTGATGTGTTGAAAGAAATGAATACCCGTTATGAAATATTTATAGTATCGGCAGCCGTGGAATTCCCCAATTCGCTAAAAGAAAAGCACGATTGGCTGTTGGAATATTTTCCATATTTCACCTGGAGACAATTGGTATTGTGTGGCGATAAGCGGATGATCAGTGGAGATTATATGATTGATGATCATTTGAAGAATCTTGTTCACTTTAAAGGAAAACAATTGCTGTATACCGCTTTTCACAACAGAGAAGTTGAAGGTTATACTAGGCTGAACAATTGGAAGGAAGCAGCGGATCTTTTTTTAAAATAAAAAACAAGCCACGGAGAGGTTAATTTCTTTGCAACTAGTTTTTCACAGGATTGCAGTTTAAATAAGCTTCCATGACTTGTTAGTGCGTTATAGGAAATAGGCTCCTATAAAGCGGTAAGGGTACAGATCAAACAAATAACTATAATTATATTTTGGGGCAGCGAATACTTCCCGTGCCTCTAGTTCTTTTTTCTTTTGATTTGGATTCGTTTTTTAGTCGAATACTTACTTTAACTGATGAAGAGTAATATGCGTCGTTGTTTGTAGCTGTTCCTCTTTTTGCGCCAATTCCAAATCCTGGTCTGTAGTTTCCTCCATTTGCGAAAGCAGATTTATTGGCCATTTGAACTGCTTTTGCTGCTAGATCACTGTTTTGTCCGAAATAGGCATAAAAATCTTCGTTGGCAATGTAATCTGTGCTTACATCATCTATGTAGTCTGTAAATGTTTTTCGGTTTACAATTTCAAAGGAAACTGCGAAGTCCTGTGTTACAAAATATTTTACGCCGATTCCATAAGGAATGTTTATTTCGGTTAAGTTATACTCTTTTTTGTCAGGATGATTTGGCATTCCTTGTCCCTCAGTTCTTAAAGGTTTGAGGTCTGTCCATTCCTTGCTGCCGTCATTTTTTACAAATTGTGCTTGCGGTTTAAATTGAAAAACACCTATACCCAACAGTGCATATGGCCTTACCTTATATATTACATCATTAGCATCATATTCTAACAAGGCTGTAGGATAGATTTCTGCAGATAAATATGCTTCTTTAATGGCTGATCTAAAATGTTGATTTCTTGCTTTTCTAGCCTCTTCTAATCCACCCTTTCCTGTGATAAGGCTGTCCGCCGCATCAACTTTACCAATAGAAGCTGAGATTTTTATATTAAGAAATTCAAAAGGGCTGAAACCAATGTAAGCTCCAGACATAAAACGAGTCAAAGAAATCATATTGTCTTTTAAGAATGCTCCTCCTTTGCCAGCATTTCCTCCAAGATCACCAAGGAAATTTGATGGTCCGTACATAAAACCGTATTCTAATTTAGCCTGGGCAGAAAGATTACTCTGCTGCAGAAGAAGTAAAATAACAACGATTGAAAATGCCTTTTTGAGGCTGTTTAATTTGGTTTTCATAATTGGGGGTATTAGGATTTCGTGGACATACGGATAACGGCACTTTAACATAAATATTATGTTAAAAGTGCCGTTATTCGCTAAAAACGTATAAAAATGGAAGCTAGTTAAGTATTTCTACTAAGATTTAATCATTTTTATATGAGGGATTTCATCCTCCAAATAAACCTCACTGCACTGAATAAAGCCAAGGTCTTCGTAAAATTTTTTGAGGTATAATTGAGCCCCAATCATGATGGGTTGTATCCCAAAAAGGGTGTATGAATTTGAAATGGCCGTTTTCATCAATTCTTTGCCGGCTCCATTTCTTCTGAACAAAGGCGATGTTACAACCCTGCCAATTGATGGTTCAGGATATGAAAGTCCTGGGGGTAGAATGCGCACATAAGCAATCAAAGATGCTCCGATGCGGCCTTGAAGATGATAGGATTCTTGGTCTTTGTTATCCATATCTAAAAAAACACAATTTTGTTCAACCACAAAAACTTCACTGCGCAATGCTAAAATTTCATAGACCTCAATGCCAGTGAGCTCTTCAAATTTTTTTAGTTGCCAAGTGATTTCTTGCGTCATACTTCTTCAATTTATGCTTGCAAAAATACATCTTTCTACATTCTTCATTTTTCAATCTTCATTTTTCTGTTCTCTCTCTGAATGCATTAATTTTGATGACATCGCATACCTATCATCTATATTATCAAACCCAATCGAATACCTCAAAGGGGTAGGTCCCCTTCGTGCCGATTTATTGAAAAAGGAACTGCAGATTTTTTGTTTTGGCGACTTACTCACGCATTTTCCATTTAGGCATCTTGACAGAACCACTGTACAGCCAATTGGACAAATAACGTCTCAAATGGATCATGTGCAAGTAAAAGGAATATTGGTGTCAATGGAGTTAATGGGTGAAAAAAGGGGGCGCAGATTGGTGGCGCAGTTGCGCGATAGAACTGGAATCATTGAGCTAACTTGGTTTCAGGGTATTACTTGGGTACAAAAAGCGATTGTTGTTGGACAAGAATATTTGGTTTTTGGGAAATTGAGTTTTTTTCTTGGAAAACCACAAATAACCCATCCTGAGCTAGAATCGACTCAAGAAGCCAATGCAGACGGCAGGAGTTTCTTAGAGCCCATATATCCTGTAACAGAAAAACTCAAAGCCCGTGGATTGAATGGGAGATCAATCGCCAAGTTAACACAACAACTTTTTTTATTAATAAGTGAAAAAGATATTGCAGAAAACCTTCCATCAGATATTCTTTTAAAAGAAAATTTGATGTCACGCTGGCTTGCGTATTCTTATATACACTTTCCAACTTCTACAATTCAGAAAGAGCAAGCCATTGATCGATTGAAGTTTGAAGAATTTTTTGTTGCACAACTGCGGCTAGGAATGCTGCGTTCTGCTAGGCACAGGTTTTCAAGAGGCATTGTTTTCCCAAAGGTTGGGAGTTTTTTTAATGACTTTTACCATAAGTACTTGGCCTTCCCATTAACAGGTGCCCAAAAACGCGTATTAAAAGAAATTCGGCAAGACATGGGTTCTGGTAAGCAAATGAATAGATTGCTTCAAGGAGATGTTGGAAGTGGTAAAACAATCGTAGCTTTTATGTCGATGCTCATTGCAATCGACAACGGATACCAAGCTTGCATCATGGCACCTACTGAAATTTTGGCAAAGCAGCATTTGGAAAATTTTGTATCAATGTTGGCCCCACTGGGAGTTGAAACAGCTTTGCTAACAGGATCAACTAAGGCTGCTGCAAAAAAGAAATTGCTTCAAGGCATTCTCGATGGAACTATTCAGATTGTTATTGGCACGCATGCATTAATCGAAGAAACGGTTCAGTTTAAAAACCTAGGATTAGCGGTGATTGATGAGCAACATAAATTTGGGGTAGCACAACGGGCCAAGCTTTGGCAGAAAAGCAATATACCACCTCATGTGTTGGTTATGACGGCTACTCCAATCCCAAGAACATTGGCTATGACTGCTTATGGTGATTTAGATTACAGTGTAATAGATGAACTCCCTCCCGGTAGAAAGCCTATTCAAACTGTTCACCGTTTAGATGATGCAAGACCCCAAGTGATGGATTTTATAAGGACTGAAATCAATCTAGGACGTCAAGTGTATTTTATATTCCCATTGATAGAAGAGAGTGAAAAAATGCAGTATGAAGATTTGATGCAGGGATACGAAAATGTTAAAGCGTGGTTTCCTGAACCTCAATTTTGGATCAGCATGGTTCACGGCAGGATGACAGCTGAGCAAAAAGAAGTTAATATGCAGCGATTTGTAACAAAGGAAACTCAAATAATGGTTGGAACAACGGTTATTGAAGTTGGTGTAAATGTTCCCAATGCTTCCGTGATGGTCATTGAAAGTGCAGAGAAATTCGGATTAAGTCAATTGCATCAGCTTAGAGGAAGGGTAGGACGTGGTAGTGAAAAAAGCTATTGCATTCTTTTGTCTGGCAGTAAAGTTGGAAGAGAAGCGAAAGACCGACTTTCTGTAATGTGTGCAACAAACGACGGGTTTAAAATTGCAGAAAAAGACCTAGAAATTAGAGGACCTGGCGATATTCAAGGAACCAGACAAAGCGGTGCTTTGAATTTTAAACTAGCCAATATTGTGGAAGATCGTGGAATTTTGGAAAGCGCAAAGCTATATGTAGATTATTTACTGCAAACAGATCCCGATTTTACTCAAATGTCGAACGCTTGCTTAAAAAGTTTCTTACAGGCTGATCAAAGTAAAACAGCTTGGGGAAAAATTTCTTAAAACATACAAAAGTTAAAAAATATTTTTTGGACAACCTGTTGCTCCACTTTTACTTTGTAAAATACTTTCAGTGCCAGCATTAGCTCCAAAACGGTACGTTACTTTAATAGTGGATGAATAATAATAATCATTGTATTTTGGAGAACCTCTTAGTTCACCTACACCATACCCTAATGAATAAGTGCCTCCATTTTTAAAAGCCGGCTTGTTTGCCATTTGTGCTGCTATTGGTGCAATCGGAGATGTGAGGCCAAAGAATGTATAAAAGTCTTGGTTGTCAATGTATCTAGTACTTACATCATCTAGATAGTCCGTTTTTGTTTTTCTATTTATTAGTTCAAAGCCTATTGAAAACCTGTAGGAAATGAAATATTTTAAACCAATTCCAAATGGAATATTTATTTGATTTAAACTATACTCTTTTATGTCTGGGTGATTGGGCATGCCTTGTCCTTCTGTTCTCAAAGGTTTTAAGTCAATCCATTGTTCTGTGCCATTTGGAGACTGATATAATCCTTTTGGATTGAAATGAAACCCACCCAAACCCAGCAATAGGTATGGCCTGAATTTTCCCTTAACTTCAGAAGGATTGTTACTAAACAATACGGTTGGGTATATTTCAGCTAAAAGTGCTAACTCCAAAATGGATGACTTAAAATGTTGATTTCTTGTTTTTTTTGCAACGATTGAAGGACTTGTACCAACTAACAAACTGTCCGATGCTTGAATTGTGCCTAAAGTTGCCGATGCCCTAAGTGTGATGATTTCTGCTGGAATATAACCTATGTGAAAGCTTGCTGTTGGATTTGATTTTGAAGTTTTATTGTTAAAGATTGAGGCCCCAGAACCAATGTCTCCCTCATACTTCATAGTACCTAAAGAAAAACCGTACTCAAATTTGTATTGTCCGAAAAGATTTATAGTTGTGCATGCAAAAATTAAAAAAAGAGGGACTGAAAAAAAAATGAATTTCTTACTGTTTAAGGAAAGTAAAGTGTTCATGAACATTATTCTATGATTTAGGATATGGATTCTTTCAAATTGAGAACTATTTATTTATTCATAAAAATACACCAATCTTTAATTCTGTGAACATTATCAAAATGCTGAAATTGTAAAAAAATACTAAAGTTTTAAGTTGATTACTAAATTTTAAAACCTTTGGTCATTAAGATTGTCAAAACAATCTAGCATGTTAAAACATTTGTATGGGCACTAAAAATTCGTCAATCAATTACAAAAAAAAATATTAATTAAACAAAATCATATAAGTTGAAATTATTAACAATACCTATACGGTTTAATTCATACATTTAAATCATTTTATAATACATGAAAAAACGGTTCTCATTATTGGTGCTTTCTTTCTTACTTGTCCAAGCCCCCATGCTTTTGGCACAGTCATTTTATTCCATAGATTTTATAGAAAACAAGGGACAATGGAAAGAGGATTTTCAGTATAAAAGCACCATTGGTAACGGTTCTATTTTTATTCAAAGTCAGGGATACACCATTTTGAAAAATAACCCAGCTGATTACAATACAGTTTTGGAGTACATGCATGGCCATACCAAGCATGCAAAAGCTCCTGTTGAGATAAATGCTGGCTTAGAAAATGAGAAAGAAGAGAAGCCTTACCCAGAAATTCCAGTATTAAAATCACATGCTTATTCAGTCTTTTTCAAAGGAAGTAACGCAAATGCAAATTTTCAGCAAGAAAAATTTACTGGAGAATCCGCTAATTATTTTTTGGGTGATGATCCCAAAAGGTGGCAAACGGATGTAAAAAGTTTTGGAAGCATCATTCAAAAAGATTTATATGCTGGAATTGACATTCGTTATTATTCCAGCGGCGATAAAATGAAATATGACATAACCGTAAGGCCTGGGGCAGATCCTGCTAGGATTGTAATGCAGTACGATGGGGTTGATAAATTATCCCTTCGTGATGGTCATCTGATTATTGGTACCACGGTAGGTGAGTCGAAAGAACTTCCTCCTTATGCTTATCAAATTATCGGGGGCTTAAAAAAGGTAGTAGAATGCCGGTATGAATTAAGAGGAAGTTATGTGCATTTTAACATCAAGGGGTACGATAAGTCAGCCCCCTTGGTTATTGACCCAATTTTAGTGTTTTCAACGTACACGGGCGGTCGGGCAAGCAATTGGGGATTCACTGCCGCACCTGGTCCGGATGGAAGTTTGTACGCTGGTGGCATCGCATTTGGATCTGGTTTCCCAATTACAATAGGAGCCTTTCAGTCAAGTTTTAGCGGCGGTGTTGGTCAGGGTAATATAGGTGGGATTGACGTTTCCCTCACACGATTCAGTCCAGATGGTCGCTCACGAATTTTTTCTACTTATTTGGGTGGCTCTGGTGATGAATTTCCTCACAGCATTTTTGTTGATCCGGCTGGTAACCCTGTAATTCTAGGACGAACAACTTCCAATAACTTCCCAACCATAAACAATAACAAAATAGGGGCATTAGGCGCCACTGATATTTTTGTTGCCAAGCTTACTGCTGATGGGAAAAGTATGTTGGGTGGTGTTTTGGTTGGTGGTCGGGGAATTGATGGTGCTAATATCGACCCTAGTATTAGTCCAGGCCCTAAATCTACACTCTATAATTATGGCGACAATGCTCGAAGCGAGGTCATTTTAGATAAATCAAACAATGTCTATATTGCCTCTTCTACTCAATCGAACGACTTTCCATTAAAGAATTCTTTCCAAAATTATGGTGGACTTCAAGATGGTGTTGTGATGAAGTTTTCACCTGATTTATCTAATTTGTTTTTTAGTTCTTATATGGGAGGGGATGATGATGATGCCTCTTTTGTGCTTGCATTGAATCCTTTAAACAATGATATTTATGTTGGAGGGGCCACCCGCAGTGCAAATTTCCAAGGAAATAAATCGGGCACAATCGGACCAACATTTAAAGGAGATATTGATGGATTTGTTTCCGTTATTAACAACAATGGGGTGCCAATTAAAAGTACCTTTTTAGGAACTAATGCAATTGATATTGTATATGGTATTCAATTTGATGCCAAAGGATTTCCTTATGTTATGGGAATTAGTTTAGGTGCATGGCCAGTTAGAAATGCAGTTTATAACGATCCAGGTTCAAAGCAGTTTATTTCAAAACTTAAGCCAGATCTTTCCGATTATATATATTCTACAGTTTATGGAACAGGGGCTTCTCTGCCCAATATTTCTCCAGTGGCATTTTTGGTCGATCGCTGTGAGAATGTTTATGTGTCAGGATGGGGGGGTAAATTGAATTTGTGCTTTAATGGCGCTTTTGACCAAAAAACAGTTGGAACAAATGGACTCAAAACAACTGGAGGGCCTATCCAAAGCTATACCGACAATAAAGATTTTTACTTTTTTGTGCTTCAAAAAGACGCAAGTTCTCAACTGTACGGCTCTTTTTATGGTCAACAGGGTGGTGAAGGTGACCATGTTGATGGGGGCACGTCTAGGTTTGACAATAAAGGTGCTATATATCAAGCTGTATGTGCAAATTGTGGTGGTACTAATATCTGCTCAAAAGATCCTATAAGAAGGCCACTCATCATTACGCCAGGGGTTGTTGGTCCAACCAATGGAGCCTTGGGTTCAGGAAGTGCAGGAGAATGCAACCTAGCTGCATTCAAAATCAATTTTGAATTTGATGGAATAAAAGCAGGGGCGCAAGCTGCTATTGATGGAATAGTAAATGATACGGCAGGATGTTTGCCCTTAACGGTAGATTTTACGGACAGTATCGACATGGGGAAAAGCTATGAATGGGATTTTGGTGATGGTTCAACGGGATTTAGTGGAACTACACCGGGTGTAAAACACACATATACACGCCCAGGCAATTTCAAGGCAAGGTTAATTGTTATCGACAATGAACGATGCATTCCAAGGGATACGTCTTATGTTACCATTCGTGTGCGAACAGACAAGGCCATCTTATCCGCTGTTGGCAATAAACTGCCGCCTTGTGAGGGGTTAAGTGTTAGGTTCACAAATAACTCAACTATTTCATTTGGGAAGGCCTTTACAGACACCTCTTTTATTTGGGATTTTGGGGATAATTCGCCCCGCGTAAAAATGGGCAAATCTAGTATAGACCATACCTTTCCGGCAGTTGGCTCTTACAAAATTAAATTGTATTTAAATGATACTACATATTGCAACGCCTTCGACATAATTGAGTTTAACATGTATCTATCCCCCTTGGTAAAAGCAAATTTTACAACCCCACAAATAGGATGTTTACCATACAGAGCAGAATTTAAAAACATCAGCGTTGCAGGTAAAACATTTGTATGGAATTTTGGTGATGGTACCCCCAATTATGTTGGTACAACTCCGCCACCTCATTTGTATAATAAATTGGGAGATTATCTTGTAACGCTTATTGCCAACGACCCTGCAACCTGTAATTTTTCAGACACATTTTCCTATAAAATATCTGTCAAACCTAGTCCAACCGCAGGTTTTACTTTTTCTCCAGACCCTCCTGAAGTAAATACGCCAATTCAGTTTTCGAACGGATCTGTTGGAGCTACAGGGTACAAATGGTTTTTTGATGATGGTGATACTTCTATAGTTGTAAACCCATTGCATTTATATCAAAAATCAGCTACTTTCAATACTTGCTTAGTTGCTTACAACCAATTTGCATGCTATGATACAGTTTGCGCCAATATTCAAGCCATAGTGAAGGCAATTGTTGATGTTCCAAATGCATTTACGCCAAATGGTGACGGCAAAAATGATAAAGTATTTGTGCGTGGCTTCGGAATCGAACAAATGAATTTTAAAATTTATAACCGTTGGGGACAAGTAGTTTTTGAGTCAGGGTCTCCATATTTTGGTTGGGATGGAAAGTTCAAAGGGGAACTTCAGCCAATGGATGTCTATGCTTATACCTTGCTAGTTCTTTTCAGCGATGGAACTCAGGCGTCAAAAAAAGGAGATATTACCCTAATTAGGTAGAGAAATAAAAAGTGAATTGGGAATTTAATTGAAAGAGGGAATAAATGTAAACAAGATGACAAAAAAAATGAATTTAAAAATTGCTATGAAGGTATCTGTCTTAGGGGTATTGATGTCAATTTTCGTGTTGAGATCAATGGCGCAGGACCTTCATTTCTCGCAATTTTTTAATTCACCTTTATCAACTAACCCTGCTAATACTGGGTTTATTCCAGCTGCAGATTTTAGGGTTGGTGCTAATTACAGGGATCAATGGTCTACCATTCCTGTTCCTTATAAAACTACCAGCATTTGGGGTGATGCACAATTTCTGAGAAATAGAATTCCTGGAGGATGGATGGGGTTAGGAGGCATGATTTTACAGGATGTAGCAGGAAGTGGTAATTTAAGATCAACCAAAGCTTATGCCTCAGTAGCTTATCATCAAATGCTTGGCAACACAGGCTTGCTTTCAGCTGGGTTCAACCTTGGATATGCTGGTAAGCAACTCAATATCAACAAATTTACGTTTGATAACCAATGGAATGGTCGGTTTTTTGACGGCAGTACACCCAGCGGAGAAATTTTTCAAAACAATTCAATAGGGTATTTTGACCTTCAAGCGGGTTTGAACTATGCGTGGTTTCCTTCCGATAATATTTACCTTCATGCTGGTGTAAGCGTCCATCACCTGAATTCTCCTAAAGAATCTTTTTTTGAAACTGGCAACGGATATGATAATACCATCGCCCCACGCTCAATATTTTTTGTTGATGCTGTTATAAAAGTAAATGACCGGGTTATTGTTTCTCCAGCAATGTATGTTACAAAACAGTCCAAATCTACTGAGTTCGTTGGAGGTCTTCACCTCAATTATAATTTAACTGGAAATGGAGAGCAACAACTTATCGGTGGTATTTACATTAGACCTTCAGATGCTTATCTTCCAATGATTGGATATCAGTGGAAAAACTTCAAGTTCATGTTTAGCTATGATGTTACAAATTCACCCCTAAAATATTTCAATTCCGGCAGAGGCGCTACAGAACTTTCCCTTCAATACGATGGATTTTTTGATACTTATTATGGGAATAAGCGTCAAAGCCTTTGTCCTAGTTTCGGAAATTAAACCACATCAATTTACCCCCTCACCATTTCTTCAATCAATGATTCGGGATTAGCATGAACAGAAATTCTGTCAGATGGTGCGTCGTACAAAAATCCTTTGCGACTCATCATTTCAAAATGTGCTATCAAATGATCATAAAAACCATTTGTATTCAAGATAAATATTTTTTTATTGTGTATGCTCAGTTGATTCCATGTCAACATCTCAAATAATTCATCCAAAGTTCCAAATCCTCCTGGTAAAATAATTCCTGCAAAGCCCATTTGAAAAATGGTTTTTTTTCGATCATGCATGTCTGTTGAAACAATCAACTCTGATAAACCCGTATGCTGTTGCTCCCACGCAAGTAAAACCTCTGGTATTACGCCTATTACAAATGCGCCGTTTGCCATGGCATTATTAGCCACAGCGCCCATGATCCCTTTTTCAGATCCTCCGTAAACAATATCAAAGCCATTAAGCGCCAATAACCTGCCTAAAACAGCAGCATCTTCAAGGAAACTAGGGTCGTTGCCTGCTTTTGAGCCACAAAATACAGCTACTGTTTCTTTGATTTTTTCTGGCATATTTAAAAAATTAGAACTATTTCTTTTTGTAATCACCTCGTTTCCAAGACCTGATAAATTCTCCCCAAGCAAATGGATTGAAAATATTCATTGGGGGAGCTTGACCAGTATAATAATACTTTTGGGCTGACTTAGCCAAATTCAGGTTTACAGCCTCTCTGCCATCACTTGGGAGAGACCTCATCAAGATCCTTCTTGTTGCCATATCAGTATTTTTTCTGGCAATTTCTATATTGTCGTCTGGAACATCTGTTCCAATAAAATCGCGCTCAAATTGCTCTCTCGAGGGCCTTGGTTTTATGATTGCTGCCGGTAAGAACATGGTATCTGTAACCATCAACTGTATGATACTGAATTGATTTCCAACAAGATCAGTAGGTATTTTTGTTACTTTATTTCTAAAGCCAATGCAGCTAAATTCAATGTCGTCTCCCTTCAGCACTACAATCGAAAATACACCTTGATTGTTTGTAAGTGTACCCCTTCCTGTTCCTTTTACCAATACACTCACTGCTGGAAGCCCTTGTAAGCTATCTGCTGTCATGACAACACCATAAAGCTGGACAACGGAATCCTTAAAGCTTTCAAATTGGGCTTTGACTTTAAAAGGGAAAATGGCTATAATTAAAAAGAAAACAAGTATTTTTTTCATTATAAAGAATCTTCCACAAATTAAGTCCATCTTTTGAATAAACAAAGTCGGATATGAATGGTTATTTTTGCATTTCTAGTATTTTTTAACAAATTAGAATTATGATAACAGAAGATATCTTAAAAGCCCTTGGTACTGTGCAGGAGCCAGACCTGAAAAAAGACTTGGTAACATTGAATATGGTGAAAGATGTCCATATCGATGGAAACAATGTTTCGTTTACAATAGTTTTAACAACTCCCGCTTGCCCAATGAAGGAATTAATCAAGCGTGATTGTGTGAATGCCATACATTCCAACATTAATGCTGATTTACAAGTGGTTGTAAATTTCACATCTAATACAACATCTTTGCGCGCTGATGGACAAGCAGTTCTGCCTGGTGTTAAAAACATCATCACCGTCATCAGCGGTAAAGGTGGCGTTGGGAAGTCAACCGTGGCCGTAAATCTTGCCCTTGCCTTATCTCAACAAGGTGCTAAAGTGGGATTGATGGATGCGGATATTTATGGACCTAGCATCCCCATTATGTTTGGCGTAAGGGGACAGAGACCTTTGATGATGGATGTTGATGGAAAGGATAAAATAGTTCCACTTGAACAATACGGCATCAAATTAATCAGCATTGGTTTATTAGTTGATGAAAAAAGTGCAGTAGTATGGAGAGGTCCGATGGCTTCTAGCGCCATCAGGCAGTTTGTTACAGATGTTTATTGGGGTGAACTCGATTACCTCGTTATCGACATGCCACCTGGTACGGGCGACATCCACCTTACGCTTGTTCAAACCATTCCAGTAACCGGAGCTGTAGTTGTTACAACGCCTCAAGAAGTGGCGTTGGCTGATGCGAAAAAAGCCATTGCAATGTTCGGCCAAGCGCAAATAAAAGTGCCTATCATTGGGTTGGTAGAAAATATGGCTTGGTTTACTCCTGCTGAATTGCCTGAAAATAAATATTATATTTTCGGAAAAGATGGTGGGAAAAACTTAGCCGATCAGTTGGACATGAATTTTCTCGGACAAATTCCAATTGTTCAAAGCATCAGAGAGGGCGGTGACAAAGGTGTTCCTGTGATGATTGGCGACGATCAAATTACGAAGCAGGCATTTCTTTCATTTGCCTCTGAAACAATTCGTGCTGTTTCAATTGCCAACGCTGAAAAGACCCAAACTGGTTCATAAACATGTACAACATCCCTTATTTCAAAACTGCTAGTCCCGAAAGTGTAATCAAGCTGATGGAAGAATTTCCCTTTGCAGTGTTGATGGGTATTGATAAAAATCTTAAACCCGTTGCTACACAAGTCCCTTTATCGGTTGAGCAAAGGAAAGAAGGATTATTTTTAAAGGGACATATCATGCGAAATACAAGTCATCACCTTGCCTTTGAATCCAATGGCAACGTGATGGCTTTGTTCCATGGTCCACATGCATATATAAGTGCCGAATGGTATGAAAATAAAGAACAGGCTTCAACATGGAATTATCTGAGCGTATAAGCATCAGGGGTAATAACATTCCTTGGAGAAAATGAATTGGTAGAAATTCTAAGATCCACAACCACTCGATTTGAAGAAAAGGGTAGTCCATCCTCTTTTGAATTTTTGCCAGATGCCTATGTGAGCAAGCATTTGAAGGCTATCGTCGGTTTTGAAATTCAGGTTACTTCTTTAAACCATACTTTTAAACTGAGTCAAAATAAAGATGACGAAACTTTCAACGCCATCTTAATTAATTTAGACCAAGGCGATGATCAGTCGCGCGCAATGGCTACGCAAATGAGAAAGCATAAACAACCTTAACTATTGCTTTTTGGCAGTAGCTTCTTTGATTGGCGCATTTAATTTGAAACTTTTTCTATTCCCATCGATGGTGATGTGTACAATATTCGTTTGCTCTTCCTTGTATTCATACATCAAGTCTGTGGTAATGCCAACAGATTTCACATTCACCAATGATGGAATATTGAAGAAAACCCAAGTGGCATCATTTTCGTTTTCATACCCGAGAAATCGATAGGATGTAGTCAGTCCGTTGATTTTGATGACTACGTGTTTCCTGAAATAGGCTTCAACCACCTTGTTGTTCTCTTCTTTTTTTCCAGCCGTAATATCGATGTTTTTTTTTGTGAATTCCTTCAGCGCCGCTTCCAAATCATCCGGATAGATTTTGCATGATATACCCAACTCTTTTTCTTTACTCGAATATTCAAGGTCAAATACAGCGATAAAAAAGGGATGATGAAACCCTGAAATTATTGGCATCAATATCAAACAAAAAATAATAATCTTCCGTATCATTGCTTGCAAAAGTCTGATTTATTTTTATAGTACTTACTCTTTATGGCGGATTTTATATTTTATTTCAATTTAGGTTGGTTTCACATTATAAGCAAAGATGCGTTGGATCACCTTTTCTTCATTGTTGTTTTGTCTGTAGGTTATTCTTTTGCACAATGGCGTAATGTACTTATCCTCGTTACAGCATTCACTATTGGACACAGTTTAACCCTTTTTTTAAGCGTTTTAGACATCATTCAGTTCAAGGAGAAATACGTTGAATTTGCCATTCCATGTACCATTGTCTTTTCTGCCGCCATGAATTTATACAGCGGGAAATTGTCGGATAAAACTGCAAGAATTCAATACATACTTGCATTGGTGTTTGGGTTTATTCATGGGATGGGTTTTGCTAACTCAATTCGATTTATGCTAACTTCAGAGCAACATTTATTAAGCAGTTTATTTAGCTTCAATCTTGGATTGGAAAGCGGACAAATATTCGTAGTATTGTTATTACTTTTTTTTCTGTGGATTATGGCTAGGATAAATTTGAGGTTCCCTAAGTATATTGTTATTTTGTTTTCTGTAATTATACTCGGACTTTCATTTAAAATGGCTTTTGATCGATTTATATTTTTTTAACTAAAACAGCATTATGAGAAAAGGTTTAGTTTTACTCGTTGCGATTATTTCTGTTGTGGGCTTTGCTCAAGCCCAATCACCTAGAAATCCCGGTTCTAACCACGGTAATCAATTTGAACAATTGGATTACTTGCTGCCTACATCTAATGAATACAGAACAGCAAGCGGTGCGCCTGGTCCAAAATACTGGCAACAACGCGCTGATTACGACATCAACGCTACCATTAACGAGCAAGAAAATACACTAACCGCATCAGAAACCGTTACTTATTTTAACAACTCACCTGATGTGTTAACTTATTTGTGGTTGCAATTGGATGAAAATTTTCACCATCCTGAAAGCGATAACAATTACGACAGGCAATCAACCATGACTGAGGCAATGACAAATCAGCAACTAATCCAAATGAACCCTAAGGAACACCTTAAAGGTTATGGATTGAACATCACTGCTTTGACTGATGCTGTAGGAAAGGAATTACCTTACAAGGTAAACCAAACCATGATGCGCATTGATTTGCCTATTGCGTTGAAACCTGGACAAAAATTTGTTTTCAAGATCAGCTGGAATTATAAAATTCCAGATAAGTTAACCCGCTACGGTCGTGGTGGTTATGAGCATTTTGCAGAAGATGGAAATAACCTTTATTCTATTGCACAGTGGTATCCTCGTCTCGCTGTTTACAGTGATTTCCAAGGATGGCAGAACATGCAGTTTGCTGGGGGTTCAGAGTTTTCAGTTACTTTCGGAAATTTCAAAGTAAACATCAACGTGCCAGAAGATCATATCGTTGCTTCTACCGGTGAATGTCGCAATTTGGCTAATGTATTGTCGCCTGCACAGTTAGCCCGTTGGCAGCAGGCACAGACCGCTACAGAGCCTATTGAAGTGGTTACCTTAGCAGAAGCTCTGGAAAATTCAAAAGAAAAATCAACAGGCAGGAAAACATGGGTATTTGAAGCCATCAATGTGCGTGATTTTGCATTCAATACTTCAAGACGATTGGTTTGGGATGCCATGCCAATTGATGTTAATGGGAAAAAAGTGATGTGTATGAGCTTTTATGGAAAGGAAGCTTACCCTATCTACAGAAAATATTCAACCAAGGCTGTTGCCCACACTATCAAAGTCTATTCAAAATACACCATACCATACCCATATCCAGTGGCGCAATCTGTTGAAGCTGCTATCGGAATGGAATATCCTATGTTGGCCATGAATTACGGCAGGGCTGAAAAAGATGGTACCTACAGCGAGGCTACTAAGTACGGAGCAATAGGGGTTATTATCCACGAAGTTGGACATAACTTTTTCCCAATGATTGTAAATTCAGACGAAAGACAATATTGGTGGATGGATGAAGGACTGAATACATTTTGTCAGTTTTTAACCGAACAAGAATTTGACAACAACTATCCTTCAAGAAGAGGGCCGGCTCATTTGATTACAGACTACATGAAGTTGCCGAAAGACTTGCTAGAGCCCATCATGACAAAAGGCGACAACGTGGCCAATGTAGGTTCAAATGCTTATGCAAAAGCAGCAACAGGATTGAATATTCTTCGTGAAACCATCATGGGACGCGAATTGTTTGATTTCGCTTTCGGAGAATATGCAAGACGTTGGGCATTCAAGCATCCAACGCCAGCAGATCTTTTCAGGACCTTGGAGGATGCAAGTGCTATTGACCTAGACTGGTTTTGGAGAGGTTGGTATTTCGGAACAGATCCTGTTGACATCGCCTTAGACAATGTAAAATGGTTTAAGCTAGATGCAGATAAAAACAAGCCATCCATGAAATCACAAGAGTTTGAATCTATTAGCAAACTCAGAAATAAGGCAGATTCAAAAATTACTTATTACACAGATACAGACACCACATTAAAGGATTTTTACTACTACAACAGAAGTGCAGATGCTAAGATGATTCAAGAAAATGTAGAAAAAAACCAAGATGCACAGAAAGACAAAGAGAATTATTCAACTTGGGCAGACAAGAACATGTACGAGCTGAGTTTTAGCAACCAAGGCGGATTGGTAATGCCTATTATTGTTGAGTGGACTTTCAAAGATGGTAGTAAAGAGGTAGATAAGATTCCAGTTACTATTTGGAGATTGAATGAGAAAAAAGTTACCAAATTGTTCATGAAGAATAAAGAAGTTGCTTCAATCAGGCTAGATCCAATGCGCGAAACGGCGGATATCAATGAAGCCAATGGAATGTGGCCAATCAAGGAAATGCCAAGTAAGTTTCAGTTATTTAAGGTGGCATCTTCTATTAATGGCATTGGCGCACCACGCGGCGGAGGTGGAGCAACCAAT
>Ga0164294_10001931_pt1 | contig 18909 bp, 19 predicted proteins | sample GEODES005metaG_FD_111479 | JGI IMG/M metagenome (GOLD analysis project Ga0164294, IMG submission 111479) | Oligotrophic lake water microbial communities from Sparkling Lake, Wisconsin, USA - GEODES005 metaG | ecosystem: Environmental > Aquatic > Freshwater > Lake | place: USA: Sparkling Lake...
CCAGGGTAACGGTTACAAGTCCCTTGAAGAGGGTCAGGCAGTTTCATTTGAGGTCGTACAGGGTCCAAAGGGTCCTCAGGCTGATGCAGTAAACCCTGCCTAATCAACACTAACTTCTAAAAAGCCCCGCCGGGTAACTGGCGGGGTTTTTTATTTCACTTCTTTGGCAGCGGCGGGATTTCCCCAACTTTTAATTTACGAGCATTAACTTCTTTAACCGGAGATAGATCTTTTCCAGCTTTCCATGAATCTAAGTATTTCCATGGCAATACTTCACCGCGACGAACCCACCATGTGTCAGGTGGTGTTGGCCACGAAATTCCAAAGTGAAGATGTGGGGCAGTTCCACGTGCACTTCCTGTTGAACCCACTGCACCCAATACACGCCCTGCTTTAACAGCTAATCCAGGTTGAATACTTGCAGGAATAGAACGCAAATGGGAACCGTAGTAACGAACTCCATCTGTTCCAATGACCGAAACATACAAACCACCGCGATCAATTCCTAGATTTGTCTTGCCACTCCAATTATCTGTTCGATTAACCTCATCGATGACTCCATCAATTGGGGCTACGAACTTGCAACCAGCTTTGGTCAAAATGTCGGTGGCTGCGTAATCATGGTGTGCGCGGGCGTAGTTAGCTGCGCAATCTGCAATTGGGAACACATGTACGGGCGCTGCATGTACAGAGAAGGGAGTAAACAACCCTGACACTAAAAGTATTGCGGCTACAAAGCCCGCTGTTAATTGACCCTGCTTCATGTTCTTAGGTTAACGCTGCTCGATCCAGTTTTGCGGTAACTGCCATGTGAGGAACAGTGAGCGCCCACACAACTACTAACGCCATCCAAAAAAACTCATCTGTGAAATCTCTACCACTAAGCGCCAATATTCCAGCTACGACAAAGGTTCCTACTAAAGCGGGCAAACCCGGAATGACAGCGTTTGAAAATGCTTTTCTGAGCATTCCTTGAGTTATGTTCTCAACGCATTGAGGAAGGGAGAGTGTAAGCCGGGCTGTGTGGCGCATGGCGTGCCAGCATCCGAAGTACACAGCAAATGCAATAAGTGGTGGTGCAAGATGGGCCAAAAGCAATAAGACAGTTAGATCTAGAGCCTCTCTGTTTCTCTTATCAAAAACCATAACTCCGATAGCAAGAATTGCAAATGCTGTGATGGTGATCAAAATTTGTGAATCTAAACCTTGATGCCAGTTGATTAATGCGGGATTAACCGAGGCAAGCGCCTCAGTGCTAGCAGAGTTAACAAGTGGAATAAACACTGGGGTGAAGCCCGCAGCTGGAATATAAAACCAACGGTTGAGTTTTTTCGATCTACCTGTCCGCTTATCAATTTCATTAATGAAAGCGGCATCACCAATTCCAAAGTGGATAGCGCTCATGAAGAGAACAAGTATAAAACCAACAGTATTAAACTTAAGGATTCCGAAAACTGCCACAATGGCAACGGCAACATAGATAACTATAAAAAGAGCCATTTTCTTGGGCTCTGTTTTTGGAAGCGTTACTAAGTGATCAAGTGCCCCATGTGGAACTCCGATTGCAAGTGCGATAACTGCAATGATGACTTGCCAGCCCATAGAGCCTTCACCCACAAGATCTGAAAAAATTAAAGAAGTCAGAATTGCCAGACTCACAGAAACAGTTGAGAAAAGGCGAACCCGACTAAAGAGCACAGCAGCGTTTTCTTGCATGTCTCCCCCTTTTTGACAACCCTATCAAAGGTGAATGTGAGAAGATCTGACGTGCAAAAATTCGGATACATGGCGATGCTCGCCTTCACAGTATTTGGGTCATTTTGGCTAGAGATAGTTCTAAAGACCAGCGTCTTAAAACGGTGGAAAAGAGCATTGATCAGCATCTTGCCTATTAGCTTCTTTTTTCTTGTGTGGGATGCCTATGCAATTGCCCAGGGCCATTGGTTCTTCAACCGAGACAGAATGCTTGGGATCTATGGACCATTTGATATTCCATTAGAAGAGTTCCTCTTCTTCATTATCGTCCCAATGGCCGCAATTTTAACTATTGAAGGAGTCACAACAGTTAAGCCTCATCTGCGTGAGAAGGAGTTCGGAAAGGATGAAAAGCAGTGATCTATAGCGATATTGCGATTGCTGCATTCGGTATCTCGATCATGGTGGATCTTTTTGTCTTTAAAAACTCACTTCTAACACGTCTTGCTTTCTGGCTCTCATACATGATCATCCTTCCTTTTCAATTGCTGACCAATTGGTGGCTAACTCACAATCGCAGCGATGGAAAAGCGATTGTTATGTATGACCCTGATTCAATTATCGGTATTCGTATTGCGTCTGCTCCCATAGAAGACCTCTTGTTTGGATTTGCCCTGGTTCTTTCCGTCATGGGCATGTGGGAGTTCTGGGGCAGGCGCGGATTCCAACGCAACAAATAACTACAGTAAAGTTAACCCGTTAGGGGCGGTAGCTCAGTTGGTTAGAGCCCGGAACTCATAATTCCGTCGTCGTCGGTTCGAGCCCGACCCGCCCCACTAGTTTCAAAGTACATAGAATGCATCTCTCGCATACCTAATTGCTCATCAAAATTGAGTTCACACGAAATACTGCTACCTCTCTTTTGACTCTCTTCCATGTGTTGATTGAACATATCTAGGCGTAACTTTGAGGTATGAGTGATCGGGTTCTTCTTGTGATGGATGATGCGTTTGAATTATCCACCATGGGTGCTGCGCTTAAGCTGCATGGAACAAATGTTATTGGTGAAGCACAAAAAGAGTCATCGGCCATCTTGATAATGCGAAGTATGCAACCCAATGTGCTACTCATTGATATGCATTTTTCAAATGAGCATTCGATTGCAATAGCTACTGCAATCCGCAAGGAGTCCCCATTAATTGGAATTGTCATGCTTGTGGCATGCGCTGACTTGCGATTATTAGGTGAGATTTCCGCTGATATTCCCTATGGAACAAAGACGGTAATCAAAAAGTCTATGAATAGTGTTGCTGCATTGTGTGATGTCATTTCAGAGTCAAGAATTTTTGCACCTGAATCACAAGTAACGTGGGTCAATGGAAGTATTTCACTCCATGAGAAGGCTCTAGAGAATTTGATGTCGCGTCTAACAGATCTTCAAATTGAAACCTTGCGCCTAGTTGCCGATGGCTTAACAAATGCTGAGATAAGTCGCATTAGATTTGTCAGTGAAAAATCTGTAGAACAAGTTGTTTCAAGAATAGCCATGGTCCTTAATGTGCAGCCAGACCGATCAAAGAACTTACGAGTGCAGTTAGTTGGCGAATATTTCAAGTGGATTGGCGCGCCAAGACACTAGTTCTATTGTTCTTTCAACTCACACAGGTAAAGTTCGCGCCTATGGAGCTAGATCAGATTCGAAGCCAATGGAATCAGGTGCTCGATGCCCTCGAATCTGAAAATCGTATTGCATGGATTGCATACTTTGATGCCCGTTTGAGTTCGTATGAGAATGGAATCTTGACCTTAGATTTTTCGGATAGTCGTAAGTTTGCAACATCTCATGAATACTCAGAAACTCGTCCTAACCTGAAAACTGCCTTAATTAAGTCAATTAAATCTACTATCGGCTTAGATGTTGAGATTATCGAACAATGAAAGCAAAGATCTATCTACTTGCCCTTTCATTGGTAGTCGGAGTCATTGGGGCCCCGCAATCAATTGCAGCAACATCGAGCCTATCGATGTCCATCAAGCAAACGCCCAGTGCCTCTGAGACTCTTCTTACGCTCTATGGAACTCTCACTCCAAAGCGCGCAGGTGCAACGGTTAAGATCCAAGTTGATACTGATGGACAGTGGACGACAACTAGATTCACGACAAAGGTCACCAGGGTTGGAACATGGAAAGTTACCGCCCTTGCAACTGCCCTAAAAGCAAAGGTTCGCTATCGTGCTGTTTCAGTTATAGGTGGCAAGAGTTTCTACTCGCCTATTCGTTCAATCACCGTTAAGCAGCAACCTGAGATCTCGACTGCTGACCCTGCACAATTTATTGATCTAACCGGCCCGGGTGGGCGTATTCATGGCGCAGATATTAGTCGTTGGCAGCATCCCAATGACAAAGCTATTGATTTCGTCAAGATGTATGAAGCGGGAATGCGATTTGTTTTTATCAAGGCATCCGATACCCGCGAGTCATCTGATCTACTTGCGATCAAGTATGCGTCCATGGATCACCATGCCGCACATGCTGCCGGTATCTTCACCGGTTTTTATCACTACGCACTCTTGCCTGATGTCACCGCGTCAGATGAGATCAAGAAGGATGCGCTAGCTCAAGCCCAAAAAGTAGTGTGGCGACTGGCCTCGATGGGCGGTTATAGCGATAAAGATCTGCCCTATGCACTAGACCTAGAAAATAACTGTGTCCGTTACTCCTCATCTGGTGGGTGTCAAAAGTATGCAACTCGCAGCACAGTAACTTTGTGGGCAACTACTTTTCTCGCCTCTGTTAAAGAAAAAACTGGTAGAACACCAATTCTTTACTCTTATCCAAACTTTCTGGAAAGTGCTATGACCCGCACTCCGGAGCTGGCGCAATACCCTTTGTGGTTAGCCCAATATGCAATCGATCCAGCCAATCCAATTAACCAACCAGGCTTAAAAACTGGCGGTTGTTACGTTCACTCATGGACTGGTGCAAACTGCGATTCTCAATGGACTGTGTGGCAGTACAGCTCATGTGGAATTGCTCCAAAGTATGGTGTGCCAGGAAGTAGGTTAGATCTGAATGTTTTCCGTGGAACTCCTTCAACATTTTTAGATTTGGTAGGGGGAAGCTGGACACCAACCCTTGTTGATTTGATGCCACGACAAGAGCCAACGGTGTTGACTGTTGTGAGCCAATCTTCAAGCACAACAAATAAGGCTGTCACTTTTACAGTAAATGTCGTGCGACCAAGTGGCTCTCCTGTTGTAACCGGAGGTGTGAAACTGGTCTTTGATAAGACAACAACGCCAGAAAGTAAACCAGTTCAGACGATTGTGCGAGAAACAAGTGGCGTGTGGACGCTTTCTCTAAAAGGAGTTACCGCCGGAACTTTTACAGGCAAAGTTTTATTTCAAGATGTTTCTGGAACCCATGCAGACTCAACATTTCCTGTTGCATTCACAGTAGAACAAGCTCCAACACCCACACCTAAGCCAACTCCATCTCCAACTGCCACGAAAAAGCCAAGGACCGATGGCTGCAGGGGTCAGATTAAGAATTGACCTCAAGCAGCTCATCTAGTGCTGCAACTTCACGTTCTACCAATCCAATGTATTGAGCGATTGACTCTTTGCGTTCTTTCGCGCTCCAACCAAGAACTGGTGCGATGAGTGCTGCAACTTCATCTGCAAGGTGCACACCATGGTTGATCGCTTCAAAAGATAGACGCGTGCGGCGAGAAACTACATCATCAACAGAGCGTGCACCTTCGTGCGAAGCTGCATAAACAATTTCCGCCTTAATATATGGCAACCCCGAATCTAGTTTGCCTGCCAATTTGGGTTGTTCCTTAATTAAATCAATTATCTCGCTAATGAGTGATCCATGTCGATTAAGTAGATGAGTAACGGTTTCAACATCTAGCCCAGATTCTTGAGCGATGCGTTCACTCTGTTGCTCCAATGCAAAGAATCCATCAGCGCCTATCAACGGAAGTTTTTCTGTTACAGACTCTTGAGTTATTTTACGTAGTTCAATTACTGCGCGGTCAACTACATCTTTGGCCATCACGCGATATGTCGTGTACTTACCACCGGCAATAGAAACAAAACCAGCAGCTGGTCGATCCACTGTGTGTTCTCGGGAAAGCTTTGTCGTTGTTGCACTCTTGTTGTTTGCAACTAGCGGACGTAATCCCGCATAGACGCCGATAATCTCATCTGCGCACAATTTTGGTTCTAGTACACGATTGGCTTGATCCAAGATGTATTGAACATCTTGCCTAGTTGCAGATGGCTCTGCTCGATCACCCTCATATGGAGTATCGGTTGTACCAACAATCCACTTGTCTCCCCATGGAATAATGAATAAGACAGAAATTGGAGTCTTTAAAATGATTCCCGCATCAGATTTGATTGTAGATCCAGGAACCACAATGTGAGCCCCTTTACTCATGGTTACGTTATATCCAGGAGTTAATTCAAAGCGCTCGTGAAGTTGATCGCTCCATACACCCGCACACATAATCGTTACGCCGGCTTTAATCGCAATTTTCTTGCCAGATGCTAAATCAACTGCATTTACGCCAGCAACACGTTTGCCTTCCCGAATTAGAGTTTCTGCAGAAACCTGGGTTGCGATGATTGCTCCATGGCGTGCTGCGGTGCGAGCGACAGACATTGTGTGGCGAGCATCATCAACCTGGGCATCAAAATACTTAAATGCACCGGTAACAATATCCTGACGCAAAGATGGTGCAATCACATTTATCTGCTTCTGGCTTAAGTGTTTGTGCCAAGGTAGTGCGCGCTGAAATCCGCGCAGCGCATCATAGAGAGCTAAGCCCGCTCCAACGTAGCTGCGTTCTTTAAACTTTTCAGTCAGTGGAAACAAAAATCCAACTGGCTTTACAAGGTGCGGACACAGTGTTGAAACCATCAACTCACGTTCGTGCAAAGCTTCGCGAACTAATCTAAAATCATATTGTTCAAGATATCTAAGGCCACCATGAATCAACTTGCTAGATCTACTTGATGTTCCAGATGCAATATCTTGCGCCTCAATGAGGGCGACTTTTAATCCACGAGAGGCGGCATCTAATGCTGCACCTACGCCGTTGACTCCCCCGCCAATAACAAGGATGTCGAATTGTTCTGTGCCTAATTGGGAAATGGCAGACTCACGCTGGTCTGGGCCAAGTTGTGACAAGAACATATACGTTGCTTCTCCGTAACCAATGAGTAGGCTAAGCCTAACTTACGGTGAAGGGTTATGTATCGTGGTTTATATCGGCAGTTTGGATCAGGGCACTAGCAGCACTCGATTCATGATCTTTGACCATTCAGGACAGGTTGTTGGACAGCATCAACTAGAACATCGCCAGATTCTTCCGCAAGCAGGTTGGGTCGAACATGATGCCGCCGAAATTTGGGAGCGAGTACAAGAAGTTATCACTGGTGCTCTACAACAAGCCAACATTGTGGGCTCAGATTTAGCAGCAATTGGGCTGACCAACCAACGTGAAACTACTGTGGTGTGGGATGTAACAACGGGCCAACCGCTATCTAATGCAATTGTCTGGCAAGACACTCGTACCACTGAGTTCTTGGCTTCACTATCTGATTCCCAACAAGAAAAGATTCGCCACACAACGGGCTTAACAATCGCCCCTTACTTTGCTGGCAGCAAGATGAATTGGTTTCTAAAAAATGTTCCATCAGCGAATAGTGCCACCGCCAGATTTGGAACTATCGATTCATGGCTCTCGTGGAATTTATCTGGCGGTGTCCGTGGAGGCGTGCATGCAACAGATGTAACAAATGCAAGCCGCACATTGCTAATGAATCTTGAAACCTTGGATTGGGATGAGGAACTTCTCTCTATCTTTGGAGTTTCGCGCTCAGCCCTGCCTGTCATTAAATCTTCCTCTGAAACCTATGCACTTACTGATCCCCAAGGTCCATTCGGAGCGGCAATACCAATTGCTGGAATTTTGGGTGATCAACAAGCTGCGATGGTTGGTCAGGTGTGTTTTGAGCGTGGTGAATCAAAGACAACATATGGCACAGGAAACTTCGCGCTCCTAAATACTGGCACAGAAATAGTGCGCTCCAAGAATGGTTTGCTAACAACGGTTTGCTTCAAATTTGGAGATGCGCCAGCGTATTACGCATTAGAAGGATCTGTTGCGGTGACCGGTTCTGCTATCCAATGGTTGCGAGATCAATTAGGAATTATTTCAGATGCAGCAGAAACTGAAGGTTTAGCAGCTTCTGTTGCAGACACAGCAGGTGTTTACTTTGTCCCAGCATTTTCTGGATTATTTGCGCCCTATTGGCGCAGTGATGCACGCGGAGTAATTGTTGGATTAACTCGCGCTGCAACAAAAGCACATCTTGCGCGCGCTGCTCTAGAAGCAATTTGCTATCAAACACGCGATGTCATGGATGCAATGGTTGCTGATAGTGGTGTACCGATGAAAGAAATGCGTGTTGATGGAGGAATAACGGCAAACTCTTTATGTATGCAGATGCAGGCAGATGCTATGGGAATTGATATCACGCGCCCATTGGTCGGAGAAACAACAGCCCTTGGTGCCGCCTATGCCGCTGGATTAGCAGTTGGTTTTTGGTCATCTACCGATGAGCTGCGAAAGCAGTGGCAACAATCTCGTCGTTGGAATTCAACAAGCACAGCTGAACAACGTGCAGTTGGATATGCCGGATGGAAGAAGGCTGTTGAACGCACCTTGAATTGGATTGATTAAGCTTTATTTATTGTCATGAGGAGCGCAGATGCGTGAGCTTCACCCACGGATGCTCCTATCCAGCGTTCAATAGAGCCGTTTGGATACTCGCAAAGGTAGAGTACTGACACTATGGGCGAGGGTAAAAAACTTAAAGCAGGCGTCATCAGAAACGATCGCCACATGGCCGATGGGCGCACCATCCGTTATTACGACACCGAAGGTCAAACCCGCACTGTTCTAGATGCTCGCCCACAAGAGGTGCAACCAGGAATTGGTGAAATTCGCCTTGATCCATTGGTCAATGAATGGGTTGTCATGGCAGCTCACCGTCAAGGTCGAATCTTTTTGCCACCCAAAGAATTATGTCCACTGTGTCCAACGACCGGTGAGTTACTCACTGAAATTCCCGAAGCTGATTTTGAAGTAGTTGTCTTTGATAACCGCTCCCCATCACTGCGTCCACCAGTTGGTGATTGGGCACTTCCTGACATGGTTGGTCCAGATACAGACTTAGGAACGGCGGCCGGAAAGTGTGAAGTTATCTGCTTTACAGCTCAACATGGCAACGCCTTTAAGGATCTATCCCCCCAGCGGGTCCGAATCTTGCTTGAAGCGTGGATCGATAGAACATCAGAGCTCTCCCAAGAGCCCTTCATTGAGCACATTGCACCCTTTGAAAACCGCGGTGAAGAAATTGGTGTGACTTTGTCTCACCCACATGGACAGATCTATGCCTATTCATACATTCCCTCACGCGTGGAGAAGATGATAGCTACTGCCAAAAAATACATGGAACAAACCGGAAAGGTTTTATTTGATGAAATTCTTGCGCGCGAGATTCGCGATGAGGAACGCATCATTGCTCGAAATGATCGCTGGATTGCATATGTTCCATACGCCGCGCGCTATCCATTTGAAATCCATGTCACTCCTCTTAATCCCATAGCAGATTTAACTGGCTTAACGGATTTAGATCGTGATGCCTTTCCAGAGATCGCACTAGAGGTAACACGTCGACTAGATGGAGTCTTTGGAATCGAAATGGCATACATCGCTGCTTGGCATCAAGCGCCTGTGCGCGTTGGTCGAGATGTAATGCGGTTGCACTGGCAAATCACTAGTGTGCGCAGGGCACCTGGAAAATTGAAGTATCTAGCTGGTTCTGAATCTGCAATGGGTGCCTTTATTATGGATTTACGTCCAGAGCAATCAGCTGCCCAACTTCGTGAGGTTGTTTTGTAGTGCGCGTTTTAGTAACTGGTGGTGCTGGCTATATCGGATCATCGGCAGTCCAATTGCTACTTACGCAAGGTTTTGAGATTACAGTCTTGGATGATTGCAGCACAGGACATGCCGATACCGTTCCAGTTGATGTGCGATTTGTTCAAGGCTCACTCCTTAACTCTGAAATTGTTGCAGATGCACTAACCGGCTGCTCAGCCATTATGCACTTTGCAGGAAAGTCTTTGGTAGGAGAATCAGTTGCACAGCCCGATTTCTACCATTTGGTTAATGTTGATGGAACCCGCATTTTGCTCGATCAGATGCGCAAGCAATCAATCTCTAAAATTGTTTTTTCCTCATCTGCCTCTACTTATGGTGAACCAATGGTGGCTCCAATTCTTGAATCCTCAGAAACCAAGCCAACAAATCCATATGGTCAAACAAAGCTTGCAATTGAACAGATGATCACCGCCGAAGCTACGGCTCATGGCATATCTGCTGCATCTCTTCGATACTTTAACGTTGCGGGCGCTCTCAAGACAGATCGTGGATGGTTAGCTGAGCGACACAACCCGGAAACGCATTTGATTCCAAATGTATTGCGCAGCACAACAGAAAATCCGGTCAAGATTTTTGGTAATGATTGGCCCACAGCAGATGGCACCTGTGTAAGAGATTATGTACATGTTATTGATTTGATTGATGCCCATGTCAAAGCGCTAAACTCACTTAGAACTCCTGGCCATGCAATATATAACCTTGGAAGTGGCTCTGGATACTCGGTGCGTGAAGTTGTAGCAGCAGCAACTGCTGCCATTGGACATCAGATCCCATTTATTGATTCGCCTCGCAGGGCAGGAGATCCTGCGGTTTTGATCGCAGATATTACAAAGGCTAAAAGAGATCTTGGGTGGGAGCCGACCAGGGATATCACCATGATGGTGTCAGATACCTTAAAATCTTTTGCCTAATTTAAAGCTCATTAGAAAAGTACTAGAGCGGATTTATTGACAGGACTTCTACCCCACCGATAGCACCCAAAACATTGAGTAAATCTGTTGGATCATTTCCGGGGATAGCAACTGTAATGTCATCAAAACCTTTGCCATCTTCAGCCTTAACTACTGCCAAAGCCCGAATATCTCCACCTGCTGCGCCAATAGCAGATGCAAGTAACCCTAGAGAACCCGGGCGATCTGGGATAGCCACGTTAAGATGAAATAGTGCCATAGGTAAACAATACCCTGACACTATTTCAATCGCGGTACATTAATTCGACGGTGCAGTACCTAAGGTGACTTTGAAACTCTTTGAGCCTCCAGTTGGAAGTTCAACTGTTACCGAAACTAAGCTTCCTGGGACATAGGAGCGAATCTTTACAATCGCCCCAACTTGATCGGCAATCTTGACTCCATCAATAGCGGTGATTACAGCTCCTGCCGGAATTCCCGCCTTTTCAGCACCTTCACCGGGGCTAAGTCGCAGAATCTTTGCCCCTGTGCCGACGTAGGTAGTGTCAAAAAAGATCCCGAGGACAGGACGAGTTGATTTACCAGTTGCGATTAGCTCTTCAATTACACGTTTTGCTTCATTGATTGGAATTGAAAAACCAAGTCCAATGCTTCCACTAGACCCACCTGTCGAGAGTGTTGCTATTGCAGAGTTAACGCCAATGATTCGTCCCTGTGAGTCTAGTAAAGCTCCTCCAGAGTTTCCTGGATTAATGGCTGCGTCTGTCTGAATTGCATTGACATATGATTCAGAGCCAACGGTTCCGGTTGTTACTGGTCTGTTTAACGCAGAGATTATGCCGCTTGTAACTGTGCTGGCAAGGCCAAGTGGTGATCCGATTGCAACTACTGCTTCGCCAACGCTAATTCGAGATGAATCTCCAAGAGTGACAGTAGGCAAGTTACCCTTACTAATTTTAATCACCGCAATGTCATAAGCGATATCACGACCAACGATTTGAGCTGAGAAAGTATCGCCGCTGAGTAGTTCAACCAGAATAGTTCCACTGTTTACAGCACCTTCAATGACATGGTTATTTGTGATGATGTACGACTCGTTCTTGTCTGACTTATAAATTGAACCGCTGCCTGTCCCGCTACCTGTAGCTGATGTGACTTTGATTGAAACAACTGAAGGGGTCACTAAGGCGGCAATGCTTTTTACATCGATAGTTGGGGCACCCAAAGTCATGGCGGTGCGAGTTGTCGAACATCCAGCTGAAGTTGCTAAATAGATTGCTTGTGTTCTTTTGTCGACGCACACCTTTACGCCGAGTTGCTCTGATGTAGCAGCGGTTGCAACACCACCGACTAATGTTGCACCCAATAAGAATCCAGCAATTATTTTTGTGGATGTTCGCTTCATCTCAACCTCTTTCATATTTAACAACACGTTTTCACTCTAACCTGAGAGATAGTTTAGGAAAGCCTTACTTTTAGGTGTTACTTTTACACAAGGACAACCCAGTCACCCTTCACGGCAACCTTGACCACGGGTAATTTTTGAATCGAATTTGGAGATTGACCGGTAGGTCCTGCAACAACCTTGCCTGACTTAAATGGATCAAAACTGGCATTATGGACGGGGCAAACGATCAACTTTCGTGGTGCAAAGTATTTTGCAATACCACCCTGGTGGGTACAGATTGTTTGATAGGCAAATACGCCGGTCTTGGTGCGAAAGAGCAGAGCTGGAGCACCATTGCTGAGTTGAAAAGTGAATGTGCCACCCACTTTGATCTTACTTAACTTAACGATCTGGTGATTGGCGGCAACGGCGCGAACTCCAAACAGAGTTGTACTTGCCCCGATAAGGGCCATTCGAAGCGCGGATCTCCTTGTGAGCTTCATGCTCCCTGACTTGGATTCGAACCAAGAACCTGTCGATTAACAGTCGACTGCTCTGCCGTTGAGCTATCAGGGATTAACTGTGCAAGCGCAAACTCTAGCGCACACAGGGGTTTGGGCAAAAATTACAGGCTAAAGGCTACCCAGCGCTAAATCATGCAGGGATCTGCGGGCGTTTTCTAAGGCAACTAATTGGGCAAAAGCGGCCGTGTACTCGATCTCATTTTCTACAGGATTAAGGCGTTGAAGTGATGATTTGAGTTCTGCAATTGATCGAGATATTGCTACTTCGCGCAACCGAGCAACAATACTTGCAACATATGCACCAGTTGGCTTTCCATCGGCGCGAATCGGTTCAACTGTTAACTCCGTAAACAACGCTTTCACATTGTCATCACTAATAGTGTCTGGAGTAATTGACTCAACTGAATCAATTGCCACACGCAGTGCAATATATGCAGGATGGGTAAAGGCACTGGCCTCAATGGAGCTCCAGAGATCATCGATAAAGAGTGAGGGATCCTGCAAGCGCGCCTTGAGAACTTCGCGTTCAAGAATCAGACGTGCTTCATTGGGATCTGGTCTAAAGTTTGGTTGCGCCGTTGTCTCATCAGCAGAGGATTGAAGGGCAGGCATCGCTTTAACCCCTTGAGCTACCGCTCTGGTGACAATTTCAACTTCTACACCTAACCATCCAGCAAGTAGTCGTGTGTACTCCGGACGCAATGATCTATCACGAATCTGAGCAACAAGTGGTGCTGCAGCATTTAATGCATTAACTCTACCTTCAGCTGAATCTAACTTGTGATGGGCTAACTCTGCACGGATAGCAAACTCAAATAGCGGTACACGTCGGGCAATCAAATCACGCAATGCTAGATCACCCTTTTCTTGACGTAGCTCACAAGGATCTAAGCCATCAGGTTCAACTGCAACAAAGGTTTGCGTAACAAACTTTTGATCCTCGCTGAATGCACGAAGGGCAGCCTTTTGTCCGGCGGCATCACCATCAAAGGTAAAGATGACCTCACCTCTAAAAGCATCATCATCCATCAATAATCTGCGCAGAATTCGAATGTGGTCCGCGCCAAATGCAGTACCGCAGGTTGCAACCGCTGTTGTAATCCCTGCAAGGTGTGCTGCCATTACATCTGTATAGCCTTCAACGATGACTGCTTGGCGCTTTTTTGCAATCTCCTTTTTTGCCACATCAAGGCCATACAGAACCTGGCTCTTTTTATAGATAGGAGTTTCAGAGGTATTTAAATACTTAGGACCTTGATCCTCTTCATCACTAGCAAGCTTTCTAGCACCAAATCCAACTATGTCTCCTGAAATATCTTTAATAGGCCACATCAATCTATTCCGGAACTTATCGATAGGACCGCGTTGTCCCATCTTTGAAAGTCCAGCAAGTTCTAGCTCGTCAATTGAGTATCCCAATGTGCGCAAGTGTTTAGTAAGGCCATCCCATTCATCCGGTGAATAACCAACACCAAACTGTTCGCAAGCTGCTCGATCAAAGCCTCGTTTAGTAAGTAGTTCGCGTCCATGCGCAGCCCCTGAAGAGTTGTTGAGTTGTTCCTGATAGAACTTTGCAGCCTCACCATGGGCTGCGATTAAACGGTTGCGAGTTGTAGATGTAACAACTGGACCAGAACTAGAACCTTCTTCGTAGCGAAGGGTGTAACCGATGCGATCTGCAAGTCGCTCAATTGTCTCTGTAAAAGTTAAATGGTCTATCTTCATTAAAAATGCAATAACATCTCCGCCGGTTTGGCATCCAAAACAGTGAAAGTATCCCTTGCTAGGTGTTACATGAAATGAAGGTGACTTTTCATCATGGAAAGGACACAAACCTTTTTTCTGGCCTCCTCCTGCATTTTTAAGTTGCACATAATCTGCGACTACTTCATCGATGGGTGCACGATCTCGAATGTATGCAACATCCTCGTCCTTTATGCGACCGCTCATGTTCGTACCTTACCTATTAGCAAGTAGACGCGCATGCAAGGCATAGGCGCCTGGGTCGGTGAGGGCGGCAACTTGGTCAATCACCACACGCATTTTGGCCACAGCATCGGCCGCTTCATTCCAAGGCTTTTGGAAGTATGAATCTAGTTCATTGGGATACTTCAATAACATTTCCACTAGCTCGCCAATGATTATTTGTTGTCTGGCATATCGATCTTGTGAATGTGCAGCATTTATTAAGTAGTGTCCAGCGATTGCTTTTAAGAAATCTACTTCGACTTTCTGTTCTCTTGGTATCTCAAGATCTGCGCTATACCGAGAAAGTGGGCCATTTCCATGCACCAAGCGTGTTTGCACCTCTGCAGCTAAAACAAAACGACCAATCAATTGACTTGTTGAGTCCTTCATACGAGCGAGGCTGCGATGGCTGCCATCGTAATAGTGTGGCCAGGCAGACAGCGTCGACAACCGTGCATGAGCATCTAGTGCCTCTTGTTCAGTTGCATCACTCTTATAGTCATCTGTCATTACCCTATAGATTTCTGCAAAATCATTGTCGAAATTCTTAACTGAAACCTGCCCTGCAAATATTGCATCTTCTAAATCATGAACTGAATAGGCACAATCATCAGACCAATCCATAATCTGTGCTTCAATACATTTCTTGCCTGCAGGTGCCTCTTTGCGCATCCAGTTAAAGATTTCGAGGTCATCATCGTAAACACCAAACTTGCGAGGATTTTCTGACCTAGGCCATGGATACTTGGTTGCGCCATCTAATGAGGCTCTGGTTAAGTTAAGACCAATACTCGTGCCAGATGCATCAACAGTCTTTGCTTCAAGGCGAACTAACAACCTAAAACTTTGTGCATTGCCTTCAAAGCCACCAAATCCTTGTGCAATCTCTGCCAACGCCTCTTCCCCGTTGTGACCAAAAGGTGGATGTCCGAGATCATGTGAAAGACAGGCGGTGTCTTGTAAATCAGGATCTGCACCTAATGATTCACCGAGTTCGCGACCAATCTGTGCGCACTCCAATGAGTGTGACAATCTGGTGCGTTGAAAATCATTTTCCCACGGCACTGCTACCTGTGTCTTTGCAGCTAAACGACGTAAGGATGCAGAGTGAATTACTCTGGCACGATCTCGCATAAATTCTGTGCGTCCTGCGCGCTTTGCAGGTTCATCTAAGAACCGTTCTTGGTCAAAAGCGCTGTAACTCATGGAAATACCTTAGTGACAATATCTGCCCCCGGTAAGTGATCACTTACTTGTATGCCGCGTCTGCCAACAGTTATATGGGCAAGATAAGCACCCGCCTCGCGAAGTAAGTATCTATAACTACTATTTGCGATGGTATTAGGCCCTGTTTGCACGGGCGAACAGGTGCCGACTATTCCCTGATCATTTGCCATAGTGATTGCTCGTTTACAATGATAAGGATCAGTCACAATAATCACATCACTGACATATCGCTTCTTCATTACAGCTGCATACGCCTTTGTGCTCACTAAAGTGTCACGACCTTCTTCAATTGCAGTTATTTTCTTGGCAGGTATGCCATTCATGCGCAGCCAATACTTACTAGATGCTGCCTCCGTTGTGCGATCCCCAGGTGCACCTGCTCCAACAGTAATAATTGATGGTGCATAACCAAGATCATAAACTCTCTTTGCTTCAATTAATCGTGCTTCTAATACTTCACCTGGCTTGCCATTTAACTGTGCAGCACCTAAAACAACAATCACATCTGCTTGTCGGACAACAGGATTTTTTGCAGCGCGCCACACCTGTGAAACACCGTAAGCAGGGGCAATCAAAGCAAGAATCACAATTAATGTGACGGTGCGACGTATCCATCTAAACAAAAACATTTATCCGCCAGAAAACGCATCCTCTAGTTCAACATGAACTAGTTCATCGGGATCATTGAGCCAACCATCGGGCAGAGTTGGAGGTCGACCATGACTTGTTCGACCACGTGGCTTGTCGCCCACCTCTGTTGGATAAGGCTGATCTTCAAGTTGATCCAATAAATTACCCATCTCTTGCAGTGAGGAAACCATGCCAAGATCATGTCTGATTTCTCGTGGTACTCGAAAGCCTTTGAGATACCAGGCCATGTGCTTGCGCATATCGCGCATTCCGCGATCTTCAGACTCTAGATACTCAACAATCAAATGTGCATGTCGGAACATGACTTCACGGACTTCATGCAACGTTGGTGTGATTTGAACTCCATCACCTTTAAGGGCCGAGACTAAATCTGTAAATAACCATGGTCGACCCAGGCATCCACGCCCAACTACAACGCCGGCGCAACCACTTTGTTCAACCATCTCAATTGCATCGCGTCCAGACCAAATATCCCCATTGCCTAAAACAGGTACTCCGGTTGGCTTTAAGTGCTCGACAAGTCGTGCAATTGCAGACCAATCCGCCTTACCTTCATACATCTGGGCTGCTGTGCGAGCATGTAAGGCAACCCACGCAACGCCTAAATCTGCTGCAGATTTGGCAGCTTCTAAATAAGTCTCATGATCACTATCAATTCCAATTCGCATCTTTACGGTTACCGGGATACCAAATGGCTGTGCTGCCTCGACTGCGGCTTGGACTATGTTTGAAAAAAGTTTACGCTTGAAAGGAAGTGCTGCTCCCCCACCTTTGCGTGTCACCTTTGGTACTGGACATCCAAAATTCATATCTACGTGATCGGCTAAGTTTTCTTTTCCAATCATTGTTACCGCAGCACGCATAGTTGTTGGATCAACGCTATATAACTGCACAGAACGTGGCCATTCATCTTTTCCAGGAACAATCATTCGAAGAGTTTCTGGTCGACGTTCAATCAATGCTCGAGCTGTGACCATTTCAGAGACAAATAAACCTGCACCTTGTTCGCGGCACAGAGTGCGAAATGGAGCATTAGTTATTCCAGCCATGGGAGCTAGAACAACCGGTGGATCTATGTAGTGATCACCGCTTGCTAAGGGAAGTAAGAGTGGCTTTAGCACCCTAGTAAACGAGGCGCTAACCATGCCTCGACCTGATCAATACCTATGCGCTCTTGAGCCATAGTGTCTCGATCTCGAATTGTTACCGCATTATCTTCTAATGTTTCAAAGTCAACGGTAATGCAGTAAGGAGTACCGATTTCATCTTGACGACGGTAGCGACGACCGATTGCGCCCGCATCATCAAAATCAATATTCCAGTTTTTACGTAGTTGGGTTGCAAGATCGCGTGCCTTTGGAGACAGATCTGCATTACGTGAGAGTGGAAGAACCGCTGCCTTAATAGGTGCAAGTCGATGATCAAGCTTTAATACTGCGCGCTTTTCCATCTCACCCTTACTGTTTGGTGCTTCATCTTCTGTGAAGGCATCCATTAAGAAAGTAAGCGTGCAACGGTCAACACCTGCTGCTGGTTCAATCACAAAAGGAGTCCAACGCTCTCCCTTTTCCTGATCAAAGTAAGAAAGATCTTTGCCAGATGCCGCAGAGTGCGCCTTTAAATCAAAGTCGGTACGGTTTGCAATACCTTCAAGCTCGCCCCATTCAGTTCCGGCAAATTCAAATTTATATTCAATATCTGCTGTGCGCTTTGAATAGTGTGACAACTTCTCTTGTGGATGATCATAAACACGAAGACGCTCTGGGTTAATGCCAAGGTCCACATACCAAGCCATACGTGTATCAATCCAGTACTGATGCCACTCTTCATCACTTCCTGGAACAACAAAGAACTCCATCTCCATCTGCTCAAATTCGCGAGTACGGAAAACAAAGTTACCTGGTGTAATTTCATTGCGGAAAGACTTACCAATTTGACCAATACCAAATGGTGGCTTCTTGCGTGATGTTGTCATTACCTGATCAAAGTTAATAAAGATTCCTTGCGCAGTCTCTGGTCTTAAATAAGCAAGTCCTGACTCATCTTCTACTGGGCCAAGAAAAGTCTTAAGCAAGCCACTGAACTGCTTTGGAGTTGTGAACTGGCCCTTATTTCCACAAGCAGGACAATTAACTTCACTTAATGACTCAGGCTTTTTCTTATGCTTTGCTTCATAGGCTTCTTCAAGGTGATCGGCGCGATAACGCTTATTACAAGCAGTGCACTCGGTAAGTGGATCACTAAATGTTGCAACGTGTCCTGATGCTTCCCAAACTTCTTTTGCCAAAATCACACATGAATCAAGACCAACAACATCTTCGCGGCCCATGACCATGGACTTCCACCACTGGCGCTTAACATTGTTCTTTAGCTCAACACCCAATGGGCCGTAATCCCATGATGCGCGAAGTCCGCCATAAATTTCAGATGATGGGTATACAAACCCACGACGCTTTGCTAGTCCTACAATATTTTCTAAACGGTCCGTTGCCACAATATTCTCCATCCGGCTGGCTGTCGGCG
>Ga0164294_10001932_pt1 | contig 18905 bp, 19 predicted proteins | sample GEODES005metaG_FD_111479 | JGI IMG/M metagenome (GOLD analysis project Ga0164294, IMG submission 111479) | Oligotrophic lake water microbial communities from Sparkling Lake, Wisconsin, USA - GEODES005 metaG | ecosystem: Environmental > Aquatic > Freshwater > Lake | place: USA: Sparkling Lake...
GAAGATCCTCCAACGGGGTCGAACCCTGCGGTGTTCGATCAAGACCGTTGAAAAATCGAGATCTGCACATTGGCGTCGCTGAACTGCGGCGGCGTCCTGGCAACCGAATACAGGTCGATTGTTCTGTTCCGATTGCCAATGCATCGGTGTCCTCAGCCGCAGTGCCGGCCGGAGCCGAAGGCGAGGTCCAATTGGTACTCGAAGCGCTCGCCGACGGAGTTACCGCAAGTGGAACCGTTCGTTTTCCTTGGGTCGGCGAGTGTCGTCGGTGCCTCGGCGAGACGACGGGTGAGGTAACTGCCGATGTTTTTGAGGTGTTTAAAGATCAAGTCCTGAGCGAGGACACTCAGCCCTTCGATGGGGACTTTGTGGATCTTGGTCCGGCCGTTAGAGATGCTGTGGTTCTGGCACTTCCGCTTGCTCCACTCTGCCGAGAAGGATGCAGCGGCCCCGAGCCCTCTGAGTATCCGGTGGTGGTCGAGGGGACGTCTCCCGCATCCCCTGATCCTCGCTGGGACGCACTTTCTGGGCTTCGTTTCGACCCGGACGACGCTGAGTAGGTAGAGTCAGCGAGTCCGTATCCCGGCTCGGCCGGAACACCACCACAGAGATCATCATGGCAGTTCCAAAAAAGCGCACCTCCAAGGCCAAAGGCCGTAGCCGTCGGGCCTCCAACTGGACCCTTAAGCCAGCCGCCCGCAGCACCTGCCCGCGATGCAACGCGGTCAAGTTGCCTCATGTCGTTTGCGGTAACTGCGGCTGGTACGCCGGCCGCCAGGCCATTGAGGTTGACTGAGGGTCACCTACCGGTCATCTAACGACCGGTACACTCCCGGCTACTTACGCGCCGGTTCGGCGTGTATCCGCCGAGGGGAGACGGAGCGACAGTGCCAGCCGAGACCCACGTTCAGCAGAGTCCCATTAGTCGGGATGAGGTGCTGGAATTGGTAAAGGATCGACTCGGGGACATCCTTGAGGTCGATTCCGCTGCAATTGGTGAAGACGATTCTTTTGGCGAGGACCTTCACGCCGATTCGTTGGCCTTGATTGAACTTGTCGAGGCGCTAGAAGACGAATTGGGCGAACGCAGCGTTGGATTTCGGATTGAGGACGAAGACCTTGAGGACATCAGGACCGTCCGTGATGCAGTCGACTATGTCGTCTCACGACTTTGAACCTCGCTCGGCGTCTGCCGAATCGGCTCAAGAAGCCCCTGCGAACAGCGACCCACGAGCGGTGCTGTGCGCCCAAATCGGTTACTTCTTCATCGACTCGTCGCTCATCGACCTCGCACTTCGACACCGATCGTGGTGCTCAGAACATGGCGGCGTGTCCTCCAACGAACGTCTTGAGTTCCTTGGGGATTCCATCCTGGGCCTTGTCGTCACCGACCATCTTTTTAGGGACGCACCGGAGTCAAGCGAAGGCGTGCTGGCTCGGCGGCGGTCAGAGCTAGTGAGCGCAGTCGCATTGGCGGGAGTCGCCCGACAGATCGGCCTCGGCAGTGCCATGGCATTGGGAAAGGGCGAAGAATCGACCGGCGGCCGAGAAAAGACCTCAATCCTGGCCGACGCCCTTGAGGCGGTAATCGGTGCTGTCTACCTCGACGGCGGGATGGGCGCAGCCACCTCTGTGGTGCTGCGGTTGCTCTGGGATCGCATTGAGATCGCAACGTCGGGCGGCCCTGGAAGCGATCACAAATCGCGCCTACAGGAGTTATCTGCTCAGCGGTTCTCCCAACTTCCTAGATATCTACTCACCGAGGAAGGCCCGGAACACCTCAAAGTGTTCCAGGCCGAGGTCACGGTGGCGGACCATGTATGGGGTCGCGGAACAGGACACAGCAAAAAGGAGGCCGAACAAGCGGCGGCCTTTGAAGCATGTGACGCACTCGCTGCGTTGGAGGATTCCAACGCAGAGGTGCCGACAGATTCAGCAGCTAGCAGTAAGCCAGCAGGACAAGACAGTGCGAACGAGGTCGTGGCGGGCGACCGAACAGTGCTGAGTGGCGATGGGCCCAGCACGGAGGGTGAAAATGCCTGAACTTCCAGAGATTGAGATATTGCGTCGAGACCTTGATCGCGAGATCGGCGATCGCAAGGTGAAATCAGTTGAGATTCCCGGTGCGGGCTTGGTCAAATACCCGCGCAAGCAACTTGTTGCCTCAACGCTGGTGGGGGTGAAACTAGGACCGGTCACTCGTCGCGGTCTGGTGGTCTCCATTGGAGCCGGTGACGATCATGTGATGCTGCTGACGCTGGGGGAACAGTCGCGCCTATCTCGCAACCAACCCAAGGATGCTGCGGCGACCGGTACCGCAATGGTGATCACCTTCACACAGGGTGGCCAGTTGAGGTTGGTTGACCCCAAGAAGCAGGCCACCGTTGAGTTGGTGACTCAGGAGGAGCTCGCAGAACGCCATCCGGAGTTCCTTACGTTCGGGCTGGATCCCGTCGACGAACCAATTGCTTGGACCGATTTCGCCGGTCGCATCCTTCGCCGTGAAGGCAAACTCAAAACGGTGCTCATGGACCCCACCTTTATGGTTGGAATCGGCCCGATGTATAGCGACGAGATCCTCTTCCACGCAGGACTGCGGTTCGACCGCGATCCAAAGGCGTTGACCAATCAAGAGATTCGACGCCTGTACCGAGCCGTTGTGGAAACCGTGCATGAGGCCGTCAAGTACGGTGGAACCAGTCTCGTCCCAGACGGTTGGGTTGGGTTGTTGGGTAAGCCCGGCGACTACCAGCAGTACCTTGCGGTCTACAAGCGAGATGGACAGATGAGTCCTCGAGCCAGGGGACCCATTGTGAAGTCTCGCTTTGGCGGCGGCTACACCTATTACTGCGAGCAAACGCAGGTCTAGGCCCGTCGGGCAGAGACCACTCAACTCGACTGCGGAGCACCGTGTTTCTCAAGACGTTGCAGATCAAGGGGTTCAAGTCCTTTGCGGACCAGGCAACCCTCCAACTAGAGCCGGGCGTGACCGTTGTTGTCGGTCCCAACGGCTCTGGCAAGTCGAACGTCGTTGACGCGATTGGATGGGTGCTGGGGGCTCAGGCACCGTCAGCTGTCCGAAGCCAGAAGATGGACGATGTCATCTTTGCTGGTACCGCAAAGCGCCAAGCCTTGGGCCGTGCCGAAGTGTCGCTCACGATCGACAATTCGGCGGGACTACTGCCCATCGAGTTCAATGAAGTCACGATCACTCGGTTGCTGTTCCGCAGCGGCGACAGCGAATACTCCATTAATGGCGCGCCGTGCCGACTCCTCGATATTCAAGAGCTGCTGTCCGACACAGGCGTTGGACGCCAACAGCACGTCATCATCTCTCAGGGCAACATTGACGCCATCCTCAATGCACGCCCAGAGGACCGGCGTTTGGTTATTGAAGAGGCCGCGGGAGTCCTCAAATACCGCCGCCGCAAGGAACGCGCTGAGCGGCGGCTCACCGCCACCGAAGCGAATCTCACTCGAATTCAGGACCTTCTGCGTGAAGTCCGACGGCAACTGAGACCACTCGAGCGTCAAGCCGATGCAGCCCGGCGATACGGGTCACTCAAGGCCGAGCACGATGCCATCAAGTTGCATGTTGCCGGGCGAGACTTCGACCGGCTGCGATCCCGACTGACTGAGTCGGCGCGCCAACAAACCGAATGGCGGGCCCTCGAAACAACGCTTGTCGCAGTGCTTGCTGACGCCGATGCTCGCCTTGCCTCAGTGGAGGCGGAACTCACTGCAGTGGGAGGTCGCGATGTCGGCGATTCACTGTTGAGATACGAGACCCTTCGAGAGCGCACTCGAGGGATGGTGGCTTTGCTCAATGAGCGACGCAGGGGACTCGGAGTCGAACTCGAATCAACAGTTGATGCCACTGTGATCGCCTCGCTTGAGGGTGAGCGAGCTCAACTGCGACAGGATTTGGTTCACATCACTGCCGACGGCGAAGCGGTGCTCGCTGAAGACGTTGTCATCGCCGAGGCTGAGAACAAGCTCGCCGTCGAACGCTCTCGGTTTGAGGCTGAGTGGGGCCAGGGGGTAGAGGCTCCATCGGGTGAGGCCGCAGGTATGCGCGGCGAGCTCGCCGCTTTGCGCGCTGCGCTGGGGCGTTCGGTTGCCGATAAGGATCGACTCGAGACTCGCCGTGATGGACTCGCGTTTCGAGTGTCGAGGCTTGGTGATGAGCTTGAGTCCCTGCAGGTCGACCTTTCTGCAGCGACAGATGCCGCACCAGGGCTAGCAACCGCTGTCAGTGAAGCCGAGGCCAGTCGAGTCGCGGCAGAAGACCAGCAGGCAAAAGCCGAGGTAGCGGCTACAGATGCCGAGGCAGAACATTCAGCGTGGTCTGCTCGAGCAGAAGCCCTTGGCCAAGCGCTTGATGCGGCTCGCGAAGCTGCCGGCATAGAGCGATTGACCTCACTCGACGGCGTACTCGGCACTCTTTTGGACCTTGTTGACGTCGACAATGGCTGGGAGGCTTCATTTGAGGCGGCCGCCGCAGATGCATTAGGCGCCGTTGTCGTCGCTGACGTTGCGGCTGGCCGACAGGCCCTCGCTGCTCTTGCCGGCGGCGACCACCGGGGAGCCGTCGTTGCCCTTGATGCTGCACGAGGTCCCGCCCCCGTAACTCCAGCAATTGGCGAGTCGGTGCGCAGTCATGTGCGACCAGGTCCGTCTGCGCCCGCTTCCTTAGGGGGACTATTGGATTCTCTGCTCGGCGGAGCAGTCAGAGTCGATGGTGGTTGGGACGCAGCTGTTACCGCTGCACTGACTCATCCAGGGTCCCTTGTCGTGACGAGCGAAGGCGACCGATTCGGCGTCAGCGGTTGGCGAATTGGTGCTGCTTCTTCAGGTGCCACAGGGGCTGCTCTCGAAGAAGCCCAAGCCCGTGTGCTCGTAACCGCTGAGCGACGAGAGCAAGCCCGAGCAGAAGTGGAACGTTCCCGATCGGCGGTGAATGAATCTCGTCGAGAGGAGCAAGTTGCCACCCGTGACCGCGACACATCTGAATCTCGAATTCGTTCAACCACCGAGACCATCGGGCGACTCGAGTCCGACCGTGCGGAGGCAGTCGCTGAACAGGAATCGCTCGTTGCACATCTTGGTGAACTCACTGAGCGTCATGAGCGTGAAGCCACTCGGGTAGCGGACCTTGATGGACGCCTTCCCGAGCTCGAGGCGGCTGAAGCTGAACTCACCGAACGTGCTCAACGAATGAGCGCTGCGAGGTCGGCAATCGAGGAGCACGCAGCCGACATCGGGGTACGCCGCAGCGAGCTAGCTGTGCGGATGGCTACGACCGATGAGGCCAGTCGCTATGTCAATGAGCGACTCAGCCAACTTGAAGAGCGCCTCGCCCGCCAAGTTGCGGATCGGGATGCCGCAACCGACCGTCGCCAATTCCTCGAAGCAAAAATTGTTGCCACCGATCGATTGATGGAGTTCGTTGCTGCGCGCCGAGCTGTCATCGAACGAAACGTCGCAGATCTCCAAGAAGAGCGGCGGCGTCAGTCAGAGGCAGCTCGTTCTGTAACCGCTCGACTAGAAGGAATTCGCGCCGAGCGACGCGACGGCGAGGGCAAGGTGGGTGAGATCCGCGCCAAGTTGCAGCAGGCGGAACTCGCCGACACCGAAACCCGAGTACGCGTTGAGGCTGTGGCCGAGACCATCAGAGTCGACCTCGATGTGGACCCTGAGACCGCCGTGGCTGCGGAATGTCCCACTCTTCCTGACGGAACTACCGCCCCGGCTCGACTGAGGGAACTCGAGCGAGAACTACGGCTCATGGGGCCCATTAACCCTCTTGCCCTTCAAGAGTTTGAGGAACTCCAAGAACGCAATCAGTTCTACGAATCTCAGATGGACGACATCCGCGGCACCCGTCGAGACCTCAACAAGGTCATCAGGGCCGTTGATGAAGAAATCGTCAAGGTATTCACCTCTGCGTACGCAGATGTGAGCGAGAACTTCACCCAACTATTTGAGACGCTGTTTCCCGGTGGTCAAGGCCAAATCCGACTCACTGACCCTCATAATCTTTTGGAAACTGGCATTGAGATTGAGGCACGCCCCTCGGGTAAGAACGTCCGGAAACTCTCGCTGCTCTCGGGCGGTGAGCGGTCGCTCACGGCGTTGGCGTACCTCTTTGCCGTATTCCGGTCGCGTCCGTCTCCGTTCTACGTAATGGACGAGGTAGAGGCTGCTCTCGATGACGTGAACTTGCACCGGTTCCTTGACCTTGTGGCCGAGTTCCGTGAGACGGCGCAACTCCTCATCGTCAGCCATCAAAAGCGCACGATGGAAGCAGCTGATGTGTTGTACGGCGTGACTATGGAACCTGGCGGCTCCACTCGAGTTGTATCCGAGAAGGCTTCCGCAGTTCTGGACTGATGTCAGTCGTTCAGCGGTTCACGCTGCATGTGTGCGGATGTGGTCGCAGCAGAGTGAGACGTATCTCGCCACGGTGAGCACCCTCATCATTACGGCAGGCGGCTGAACCAGCGCAATGAAAGCGCTGCGGCGATCATGAGCACCACAAGCGACAAACCGACGTAGCGGAACGCCACATCTTTTTGCTCCTTTTGGAACCCAACGGTTGATCCGAGCTTCTTGTAGACGGACTTGAGGTCCTTTGCTGACTCCGCTGTGTAGGCGGTGCCGCCGGTTTCTTTTGCTAGGCCCGCAAGTTCCTCAACGTTCACTGGAACCTTGGTGACCTGACCTACGCCGTCGCCATCCTCATCCACCGTGATCTGGCCGTTGGCAGTGCCGTAAGCGATCGTTGACACCTGAATTTTGGCCTTTCGAGCGATGGGAACCGAATCTTCGGTGGGAAGCCCCACGGTTGTTTCGCCATCGGAAATCAGCACCACAGCGGCATCCGGGCGCTTCCCGCCGGTACCGCGAGCCTGGTCCTGAGCCACCTCTACTGAGAGCTTTACTGCGTCGCCAATTGCCGTTGCCTTATCAAGGCGGAGTCGACGAATAGCCGATTTCACCTGAGCATGATCTTGGGTCGGGTTCACCACGAGCCGAGCAGTACCCGCAAAGCTCACCAGCCCAACATTGAGTCGGTCGGGGAGTTGATCAATGAAGTTCTGGGCTGCTGTTTGTGCGGCCTTGAGCCTGTTGGGGCTGACGTCCTCTGCTGCCATGGACAACGAGGTGTCGATGGCCAAAATCACCGTCGATCGTTCCTTTGGCACTTTGAGGGTCATCACCGGCTGGGCAAAAGCAGCCACAAGGAGCGCGAGCGCACCTGCAAAGAAACCCGCAACTAGATGGCGGCGCCATCCGGGTCGCTTCGGGGCCACCTTGTCAAGCAGTTCGAGGTTGGAGAATCGGACTGCATATTTGGGTCGCGTGAACTGCATTGCCACGTACACCCCGACGATTCCGACCACCGCCAGCAGCAGCCAAAGTCGAGCAGGCTCGAGAAAATATCTAGTCATCGGGTCGTCCTTCCGGCTGCAGCAAGAGCGGCGCGGCGGCGGCGCTGTGAGACGTGTCGAGCAAGGTCCATGAGCCAATCGCTATCGGTGCGGAGAGTGAGATGGTCGGCGCTGGCGCTGCGAATCGCCTCAGCTATTCCGGCGCGCTGCGCCGCCGCCGCTGCGGCATATCGACCTCGCATCGCAGCATCGTTGGTATTGACTTCGCGTGTGGCCCCGGTGGCTGGATCGGTGAAGTGCAGAACCCCTACCGGAGGCAATTCGAGTTCCCGAGGGTCAATGATTTCCACGCACAGCACTGCGTGCCGGAGACCCAAAATACCTAGGTCGGTGCGCCAGGTTGACGGGTCACCGAGGAAATCGCTGATCACTACAACCAGACCTCGGCGGTGGGCCATCGTGCCGGTGCGGCGGAGCGCCTCACCAAGGTCGCTGGGGCCGACTCCGTCCTCTCGAGGCGACCGAATGACCCGGTCGAGGATCCCAAGTAGGTGCTTGCGGCCCTGACGGGGTGGAATCGTTGACAGCTCGGTTCCCCGTGCCACAACCGCACCGACTCGATTACCGCCGCGAGCAGAGAGCAGACCAACTCCGGCGGCCGCTGCCACCACAAGGTCGCGCTTTTCGCACAGTGCGGTGCCAAAGTCCAAGCGCGGCGAGCGGTCAATGACCATCCACGCTTCCATCTCCCGTTCCGCAATCGTCTGGCGAATGTGCGGTGATTGCATTCGAGCCGTGACGTTCCAATCGATCCGTCGCACGTCATCGCCTGGCTCGTACGAGCGGGTCTCGCCCGGTTCAGTTCCCTGCCCCGGCACGAGACCCATGAAGTCCCCGTGCAACATGCCGTCAAGGCGACGGGAAACGTCAAGGGTCAACCGGCGCAAAATCTCTTCTGCGGGTCGATCCCCAACCAATCCCAAGGTCGTTGACAGCCCAGCGGGCGGGTTGCTCACCGGCTCAAGCTCCCCATGCTGCGGCGTCGGTGGTGGAGCCGTAATACGGGTCCGCCACCGCGCCATCCTGGGCAGGGCTAACGCGTGGTGCTGGCACCGTTGCGAGTATCCGAGCGAGGATCTGCTCCACATCAACTGACTGCGCAAGCGCCTCGTAACTCAGCAGCAAACGATGTCGCATGACCTCTGGTGCAACATCGAAGACATCCTGAGGTGTCAGGTAATTGCGTCCCCGTAGCAGCGCCATGGCGCGGCCGGCGCGAACAAGACCGATCGAGGCACGAGGGCTCGCCCCAAGTTCGATGAACGTGCGAAGTTCCGGCAGGCCGAAATTCTCCGGGGTGCGGGTGCACAGGACGAGGTTGACGGCGTATTCCAAGACGCTGCGGTCCACGTAGACCCGCTCTGCGGCGGCTTGAAGGTCCTTGATGTGATCGAGTTCGAGTACCTGCTCGGCATGAGGCGCTGCGGTACCCATGCGCTGAACGATTTCGACCTCCTCGGCCGGTGTGGGGTACCCGAGGACCACCTTCATCAGGAAGCGGTCACGCTGAGCCTCAGGAAGCGGGTAGACGCCCTCCGACTCGATTGGGTTCTGCGTCGCCATAACTAAGAAAGGCTGCGGAACGTCATGCGTGATGCCGCCGATGGTGACGTGCCCTTCTGCCATGACCTCGAGCATCGCGGACTGCACCTTGGCTGGAGCACGGTTGATTTCGTCGGCGAGTAGGAAGTTGGCGAAGACCGGTCCGAGTTCCACGTCGAACTTTTCCGATGACGTGCGGTAGATGCGAGTACCCACGACGTCAGCGGGCAGAAGGTCGGGAGTGAACTGAATACGCGAGAACGTTCCGCCCACCGCCGTGGCCAAGGTTTCGGCAGAGAGGGTCTTGGCAAGACCCGGGACGCTCTCTAAGAGGCAGTGACCCCCTGCGAGCATGCACGCCAGCATGCGCTCAATGGCTCGATCCTGTCCGACGATGACCTTCTTCACCTCGAAGAGCAGGCGCTCTAGTTGGGCCGCCTCAGGTGGCGGGGCCATGTTTGGCGAAGTGGTGGCCGGGCCGTTGCCTGGTGCCATTGGCTGGTTCATTTCGCTCCTCGAAGCGTCTCGGCGTCGTGATGTCCGATGGAACGGTACGGGCATCTCAGCAAAGTTGTGGTCACCCCGAGCCTGAAACTGGCCGTTCGCTCAGGACCACGCAGGCGCAACGCCGCAACATGGCGGCTAACTATCGGCCAAACCGACTCGCCGAAGGCGGCGAATTGGCCCCATGTAGGATTCCGGTCCCATGGAAATTCTGATCATTGTTGTGTCGGTAGTGCTGCTCGTTTCTGTAGTCGCTGTTTTGGTTGCGGTCCGTCGGAGGCCGCGAGGTGAGGTCCTTGAACCCTCCGTTGAGGAACGGCGTGAATCGCTGGACCATGCGACTGATCCAGTTCTGCTTGCCGATGATCAGCCGCCCTTGGCTGCCGAGGATCTGACAGCCCCCGAAATCGAGATTGAAGAGATCCTCCCGGGGGTGCTCCCACGAGAAGTATTTATTGTCGGCCCCGAGGTAGCTGACGATGAGCGACTCACCGATGAGGAACTTGAGCGCCTCGCTCTCGGTGAGGTTGAGCTGGAAGAGCCTGCGGCTGCTGAAGAATTGGTACCGCCAACGTTCCAGGGGCGATTGGGACGAGCACGGTCGGCGATGGCTGGCTTTGTGGGTTCAATCCTTGCCCGCAGCACCATTGATGCGACCACATGGGACGACCTTGAAGAGGCGCTGATTCTGGCCGATGTCGGAGTAGGGCCAACCACTGAACTTCTTGACTCGGTGCGAGCGACGGTCAAAGAACGCAAGATCACGACCACTGAGGACCTCATCAGTGCAGTCAAAGATGAGATGAAATCGCGACTTGCTGGCCCAGTCACGCTGGAGCGATCAAGCGATGGCCCAACTGTCTGGCTGTTCGTCGGCGTGAACGGCGTCGGCAAAACCACCACGATTGGCAAGGTTGGCCACCGGCTCACGAGCGAGGGCACGAGCGTGGTCATGGCCGCGGGCGACACCTTCCGTGCCGCCGCCGCCGAACAACTCGGCACCTGGGCAGATAGGTGCGGGGCTCAACTCGTGCGTGGCAGCGAGGGCGGCGACCCCTCCTCGGTTGTTTTCGATGCCATCACCGCCGCTGCTGCTCGCAACGTAGAGGTGGTGCTTGCCGACACGGCCGGCAGACTCCACACGAAGACCAACCTCATGGAAGAACTCCGCAAGGTTCGGCGAGTTGCAGAGAAGGCCGAAGGAACCGTGACCGAGGTGCTGCTGGTGCTCGATGCCACTACTGGTCAGAACGGTCTGCAACAAGCCCGACAATTTGCAGATGTCAGCGACCTCACAGGAGTGGTGCTTACGAAACTTGATGGCTCAGCCAAGGGCGGGATCGTGTTTGCGATCCGGTCTGAACTCGATCTGCCGGTGAAGCTTGTTGGGCTAGGAGAAACTGCGGCCGATTTGGTGGACTTTGACGCCAACGCATTTGTCGACGCGCTCTTTGACCGAAACGGTGAATGAGTCGGTGGCACGTGCAGTGTTGTTGCCACTCAGCCGCCGGAACATGTCGTGAGTGACCCTCGGTATTCGCCGCTCAGATTCGATCCGGCGCGCTGGACCATCGGCGACGCAGTGGGAACAATGCGCTCAGTGCCGTCAAGGTGGCGCGACCTCACGTACGGGGTGGAGCAGGTGCCAACGGGTGTGCTGGTGGCGCTTCAAGAGATCGGCGACTCGTTGTCCGCTGCGGGTGGCGTTGGCTCGGATCTCGCTGCGCTCATCAAGGTGCCGAGCGATGCGTTTGCCGACATCGCCGCGCGTGTGGGCGCTGATGCTGCGCTCGTTGAGTCCGTCGAGGAGCACAGCCCGCTGATGGTCGCATTGAGCACAGTGGAGGAGTTGCTGTCCGCTGCTGCCCGACTGGTTGCAGTTGAGATCGTCAACCCAGAAATTGGGCGGCTGGTTGCGCTTCACCAGTCCAATGGGGGAGTGCCCAAGCAATCGGTTGATGCTGCGCTGGTGGACCTCGGTGGAGTGGTGGGCGATGTACAACGCACCCGTGAGCATCACGGTCGACCATCCCAAGCGCTGTCGTTGTGGTCGGCCGAGGTCATTGAGGAATTACGGGCCGAGGGCCACCCGGTGGTGCCCGGAGCGGCAGGAGAGAACCTCACGGTTGCCGGCCTTAAATGGGCGGAGCTTCGGCCAGGAGTTCGTTTGATCATCGGCGCTGATCAGGGGACCGCAGTGGTGGCAGAGCTCACTTGGTGGGCTGAGCCATGCCGCAAAATTGCCCGTTGCTTCAGCGATCAAAAATTCTCTCGGATCGGCCATTCGCACAACCCAGGTTGGAGTCGCGCCTACGCGGCAGTCCTTCGTGGAGGCAGGGTCCAACCCGGCGACCCGGTGGCAGTGCTTCCCTAAGTGCTTCGGGCCGCGCCTCTTTGGCTCACCGCTCGCTTGTTCGGGTTGCTAGTCGCCCATTCGGTCTGCTGCTCGACCTAGCAGCCGCACCAGCGTCGCAGTGTCCTGAGCGCCCGGGATCATGAGTTGGTTGTTGACCACAAATGCAGGCACTCCAGTGATTCCATGCTCTCGTGCCGCGAGCTCATCGGAACGAACCTCATCGGTGAACCGATCGCTGCTGAGGATCGGTTGAACCGTCGCTTGCTCAAACCCGGCTGCTTCAGCGATGTGGCCGAGAGTCTCATGGTCCGCAAGATTCGCACCCTCAGTGAAGTAAGCCCCGAAAAGTCCTTCCACCAGCCGATTTTGAACTGCTCCATCCGAGCCCCCATCAAGGTCCGCCGCCGCGGCCATCAAGCGATGGGCATCGAAGGTAGAGACCCTTTGAGCGAGATCGAATCGGTAGTCAATCCCCTCGTCCACACCGAGCGCGGTGAGGCGCTGTGACATGCCATCAAAGGCACCCGGTCCGTACTTTTTGTCGATAACAGGCTGCAACTCTTGAGGCTCGTGAGGAGCGTGCGGGTCAAGCTCAAATGCTCGCCAGCGGACATCGACATGAAACTCCGACCCGCGTTCAGCGGTGAGTTCTTCGACCGCTCTCACAAATCGTCGGTGTCCCAAGAAACACCAGGGGCAGACAAGATCGGACCAGATTTCGATGCGCACGTAGTGGCCAACCCTGAGCTCGCTCAAGACCTTCCCGTCGACCCCGGGTAGGGTTTGCGCCGTGTTCGAGTCACTGAGCGACCGTTTTGATGGAATTTTCACCCGCCTGCGCGGCAAAGGACGTTTGTCCGAGGCCGACGTCGATGAAGTGCTGCGAGAAATCCGCCTTGCGCTACTCGAAGCAGACGTCAACCTCACCGTTGTCCGAGGCATGCAGGAACGGATCAGAGAGCGGGCCATTGGTGAGGATCTCTCTAAGGCCCTCAACCCTGCGCTGCAGGTGAAAAAGATTGTCCTTGAGGAGCTCACGGCAACTCTTGGTGGGGAGACGCTCAGAATTTCCTACGCGTCAAAGCCGCCCACAGTCGTGCTGATGGCGGGCCTTCAGGGCTCAGGAAAAACCACGAACTCGGCCAAGTTGGCACGGTGGTTCAAGGCGCAAGGTCGCAATCCGATTCTTGTTGGCGCCGACCTTCAACGTCCCGCCGCTGTTGCTCAGCTGAGAACGCTCGCGGCTCGCATCGACGTGCCCGTCTACTCAGCCGATGACGACGTCGTGGCTTCAGGCACCGGTGACCCTGTCGAGGTAGCCAGGGGTGCGCTTGCCGAGGCACGTCGCTTGGGTCGCGACGTATTGATTTGCGATACCGCTGGACGTCTCGCCATTGACGAAGAACTCATGGAGCAGGTGCGGCTGATCTCCGAAGAGTTGCAGCCCGACTACACGTTCCTCGTGGTCGATGCCATGACCGGTCAGGACGCAGTGACGGTCGCGGAATCGTTCCATCGAACCCTCGAGCTTGACGGCGTCATCCTGACCAAACTCGATGGCGATGCTCGCGGCGGTGCGGCACTTTCGGTCAAGGAAGTCGTTGGTTGTCCGATCGCGTTCGCGTCCACTGGCGAGCAGATTGAGGACTTCGACCTCTTCCACCCGGATCGCTTGGCTGGTCGCATCCTTGGCGAGGGCGACCTCGCCACCTTGATCGAAAAGGCCGAGGAAGCATTCGAGCAGGAAGAAGCCGAAGCAGCCGCAACACGCCTTTTAGAAGGCACCTTCACTCTCGATGACTTCCTTGATCAGATGCAGGCCCTGAAGAAGATGGGGCCGCTCTCTGGAGTGCTGAGCATGTTGCCCGGTGTTCCCAAAGAAGTTCGGGACGTTGAAATCGAAGACAGTCAGATCGCTCACATCGAGGCCATCATTCGGTCAATGACCCCAGCCGAGCGCATCACCCCCGATGTGATCGACGGATCGCGGCGCACCCGAATCGCTCAGGGCTCCGGAACCTCAGCAGCCGAAGTTGGTCAGCTAGTGACCCAGTTCAAGCAGATGCGACAGATGATGCAGCAGATGGGCGGCGCTGGACGAATGCGCAAAAAGGCCCAGAAGAAAAACAAAAAGGGCAACAAAAAGGGCGGGCGTGTAACTGCCAAGGGGCCAGCGACAGTCAACAAGGCAGCCTTCGCTTTGCCGTCGTTGGAGGAGATGAAATCGAACCTTCCGGGCGGAGCAGGCCTCCCTGACGGGTTCCCGGGTAACGGCTAAGTTGCTCCAGCCCACTCCGGGCGAGCATCATAGGTACCTGCGTGGCACGGGTTATGAACCCGTCCGCCTTCAACCTAATAACCGAGGAAAGACCAAAACGTGGCCGTTCGACTCCGCCTGATGCGGATGGGTAAGAAAAAGCAACCGACCTACCGCATCGTCGCGGCCGACTCGCGCTCGCCGCGTGACGGCCGGTATATCGAGATCGTAGGTACCTACGATCCCCGCCGTGAGCCCTCAGTGGTGACCGTCGATAATGAGAAGGCCATTGAATGGCTGGGCAAGGGAGCGCTCCCAACCGAGCGTGTCCAAAAGCTCCTCCAAATCTCTGGCGCCTGGGAAGAGTTCCAGTCGGCGAAGGCCAAAAAATGACCGACGAGAACGCCAGCCCCACACACGCAACGGCTGTGCTTGAGCACATTGCTCGGTCGCTTGTTGAGCAGCCAGACGGTGTGAGTGTCGAAGTGGTGGATCTTGGCGAGCGTTCGCAACTGAACCTCCACGTCGCCGACGGCGATATGGGTCGGGTCATTGGAAAGCGTGGCCGCATGGCTTCTGCAATCCGCACGGTCACCCGTGCTGCGGCCGCCCGCGACGGTGTCGAAGTCGACATCGAATTCGTCGACTGATTTCATGAGCGACGGCCCAGAGCGGCCGATGCTCGAAGTGGGTCGCATCACCAAGGCCCATGGCCTGCGAGGCGAAGTCGTCGTGCATCTGGTCTCTGACCGCACAGAGCGACTCGATCCGGGCACCACGCTGCACAGCGACAAGGGTCCGATGACCGTGCAAGCTTCTCGGCGTCACACCGACCGTTGGATCGTGTCCTTCCGAGGTTCCGACTCGCGTGAATCGGCTGAGGCGTTGCGCGGAGTGTTGTTGAGCGCTGAGGCGCTTGCTGACGATTCCGAGGAATTGTGGGTTCACGAACTCATTGGTGCACGCGTAGTTGAGCGAGATGGGACCGACCGAGGCGTCATTGAGTCGGTTCAATCGAATCCAGCATCTGACCTGCTGGTTACTAGCGCAGGTGCGCTGATCCCTGTCGTGTTCGTTGTTGACGGGCCGGCCGATGGTCTGGTCACAGTCGAAGTGCCCGACGGATTGTTCGACCTCTAAGGCCAGATTGTGCGGATTGACGTACTGACCATCATGCCCGGACTGCTCGAGTCATTCGGCGGAGCAAGCCTGGTGGGCAAGGCGCAACAGCGTGGACTCCTTGATCTACGAGTTCATGACATCCGAGACCGCACCGAAGACCCTCATCGCACCGTTGACGATTCACCCTTCGGCGGGGGAGCGGGGATGGTGCTGATGGCAGAACCGATCTTTGCCACCGTGGAGGCAGTCCAACCCCCTCGACCAATGTTCCTCCTCGGCCCGGGTGGTCGCACGCTTTCGCAAGGCTTTGCGCAGGAACTCGCAGATAGCGATGGGTTCTCGCTGCTCTGCGGCCGGTACGAGGGCGTTGACGACCGCGTCCGGACTCATTTGTGCGATGGGGAGATCTCCATTGGGGACTACGTGCTGGCCGGAGGTGAGGTCGCTGCAATGGTGGTGATCGAAGCAGTCTCGCGTCTGGTTCCCGGAGTGATGGGCAACTCAACCTCGGCCGACGACGAATCATTCTCCGCCGGCCTTCTTGAGTACCCGCAATTCACTCGCCCTGCGGAATTTCGAGGCTGGGAGGTCCCAGATGTCCTGCGCTCAGGTGACCACGGCGCCATCGCGAGTTGGCGCTTGGCTCAATCCATTCTGCGGACCCTGCAGCACCGCCCAGACCTCATCGAGCAGCGTGGTGGCTTGACCGCTGACGACCTCAAACTGCTGAATAAGTACGCACCGGGCTGGGACGCGTGACGCTCGCTCATCGTCGTTGCCGGGTCAATTCAGCAACCAAAACGACCGGGGATTGGGGCCCATTTCACGCTTGGCCTGCAGCCCACTACACTCGGGACGCTGTGCGAGGACGCTCGTGCGTCCCTGTAAGGAGATTTTGATGAACCCGACCGACATGATTGACCAGCAGAGCCTGCGCGACGATGTTCCCGTTTTCGCTCCTGGCGACACGCTGAAGGTTCACGTAAAGGTGGTCGAGGGCAACAAAGAACGTGTCCAGATCTTCCAGGGCGCCGTGATTCGCCGTCAGGGCGGTGGGGTCCAAGAGACCTTTACCGTGCGCAAGCTCAGCTACGGCGTTGGAGTGGAGCGCACCTTCCCAGTGCATTCCCCAATCATCGAGCGCATCGAATTGGTCTCCCGAGGCGACGTGCGGCGCGCCAAGCTGTACTACCTCCGCGATCGTGTCGGTAAGTCGGCTCGCATCAAGGAACTCCGGGACTAAATCCGCGGGCATCACGCCCAGCAGCCGGGCATCACGCCCAGCAGGATTGTGGGCCCGTTCCACTGGGCACGCTGAATGGTTCCGGTAGCACCGGGTCCAGACAATTGCAGAAGTTTTTTGGTTTCTGACTTCCCCTGAATTCATTCCGCCGATAGTCGCGGGTCTCAGCAGGGAAACGTCATGTCGAACCCATTAGGCAGTAATCGGAAGTTCGATCATCTTCGTCTGGGTCGCTATGGCGAGGATCTCGCCGCCGCTTGGTACACCGAGCGTGGCTACACAATCGTCGATCGAAACTGGCGCTCTTCGTTGGGCGAGCTAGACCTCATCGTTGCGAGGACTCGCCCGTCCTCAAGCGGGCGCACAGAACTTGAGATCGTCGTCGTCGAGGTGAAGACCCGTTCCTCGAATCGATTCGGTACGCCCTTCGAAGCTGTTGGTAACGACAAGCAGCGTCGGATTCGGCGACTCGCAGCCGAGTGGCTTGCCGAACAACGAGCACAGAGCGCTCCAATGCCTGCAGTGATTCGATGCGATGTGGTTGCAGTGACCGGTCGACGAGTCGACGTCTGCGAGGCCGCATTCTGACCGCGAGGTGTCAGCGCCGTGGCCCGCCTGTCCGGAGGCGTTGCCAGCGCCCGAGGTGCTAGCGACGTGGCTCGCGTGTCATCCGGCGTTGCCAGCACCCGCGGTGCCAGTGGCGGCGCAAATCGGGGGCGTCTTTTGGAACTGCTACTAGGTGGCCGGTGCCCGCTGGAATATCGCGGTCGCATCCCGGGCAGATGTAGGACTTGTGGGCCTCGTAGGGCTGAACTCTGCGGAGGTCGCAGTCTGCAGTTGCGGTGTAGTCAGGCAACTCAGCCGCCCAAGATTGCCCAAGCAACTACTGCAGCCGCCGCAACTAATGCGGCGGCCACAAAGAGATAGTCCCACCCTGATCTCCGTTGATGTCGGTGCGGGTTGAATCCCATTTCCTCATTATCGTCCGACTTCGGCCGTGGCTGTCAGATTGAGGAGCGCTCACGGCAGATGTTGATCTGCGCTGGGCGATAGTGGGCGACAATATGGGTCATGGACTTGACCCAATCAGATGAGCAATCCGATTTGCTGGGACCCGCTGAGGGGCGAGTGCTCGGCTGCCTCATCGAAAAAGAACGCACCACACCCGCTGATTATCCACTTACTGCTGCATCGCTAGTTCGGGCATGTAATCAATCAACTAGTCGCGACCCGGTGGTGGAATTCTCAGAACAAGAGGTGCGCGACGCAGTTGATTCTCTGAAGGGTCGCGGGCTCCTGCGTGTTGTGCACAGCATTTCCAATCGTGCTGCACGCTTTCGCCATGTTCTTGCAGAGCGTTGGATCTTGAGTGACGCAGAGGTCGCCGTACTTGGCGTATTGCTGCTTCGAGGACCGCAAACGGCTGGTGAACTGAGGACTCGCACTGAACGCCTGTGGGCATTCGATTCCGTTGACGAGGTTGGGCAGATCCTTGCCCAGTTACTCATTCCTGAGCGCGGGCTGGTGGTGGAGGTCGAGCGTCGTCCTGGCCAAAAGGAGCGGCGTTGGGCGCAGATCGTGGCTGAGCAGTTCGAGGGTTCCGACGCTGTTGCGGTGCTGGCAGGCCCCAGCTCATCGAGTGCATTCGGTGCGGGTCACAGCAGCGCAAGCGAGTCGAGCGCTCTGGCGGAACACGCAGCGGCGCTCACCGAGCGTGTGGCTCTGCTCGAAATCTCGGTTGCGGTGCTGAGCGATCGCCTCAACGCGCTCATCAACGAGCTTGGCTGACGCATAGCGGACGGTCGTGGGGGACTGGTCCCCCCGCCGACCGGCATGGTGATGTCGCACGCCATCCCTACGATGACACCCGGCGGACTCGCCGACTCGCAGCACTGCTGCCCTCAGCGCTGAAAGCGCCAGCTCTTGGGAGTCCTTTGTGCTCGCTGCAATTCCGTCGGCCACGCTGCTTGGGGTGCGCGGTCATCCAGTTCGCGTTGAGGTCCACGTTGGAAATGGTCTCCCTTCGTTCACCGTTGTAGGTCTCCCTGACGCGTCGTGTCGGGAGGCCAGAGATCGTGTTCGGGCCGCGGTCGCATCTGCGGGACTGGACTGGCCACAGACCCGAATAGTTGTGAACCTTGCACCAACGGACGTACCGAAGTCCGGCTCTGGTTTAGATCTGCCGATCGCGCTCGGGGTGTTGGTAGCGAACGGCCAGATCCAGCCCGAATCGGTCGCTGGAGCCGCCTTTGTGGGCGAGCTTGGCCTTGACGGCACAATCCGTCCTGTCGTGGGAATCGTCCCGCTCGTTGATGCCATGGGAGATGCCATCCCCGTGGTGTCGCCCGCCGATCTTGGCGAAGCCCGCATGGTCTGTGCCGCTGCAAGGTCAGTAGCAACCCTGCGTGAGCTCGTAAGCGTGCTGAA
>Ga0164294_10001933_pt1 | contig 18904 bp, 19 predicted proteins | sample GEODES005metaG_FD_111479 | JGI IMG/M metagenome (GOLD analysis project Ga0164294, IMG submission 111479) | Oligotrophic lake water microbial communities from Sparkling Lake, Wisconsin, USA - GEODES005 metaG | ecosystem: Environmental > Aquatic > Freshwater > Lake | place: USA: Sparkling Lake...
ATCAGCATATAACCCTCGTTGCGCACGGTGCGGATCGGGTCGTCGGGGGCGAGCTTCTTGCGCAGGCGGCTGATCGTCACGTCGATCGCGCGGTCGAACACGTCGCTGCCCAGGCCGCGGGCATGCTCGATGAGCTGGTCGCGCGTCAGCACGCGCTGCGGGCGATCGAGGAAGGCGGAGAGCGTGCGGAACTCCGCATCGGTCAGTTGCACGGGCGGCGCGCCGGTCCGCTCCAGCCGGCGCTGGACGATATCGAGCTTCCACATGCCGAAGCGGCGCAGTTTCTCGATCGGCCCGCTGGGCGCCGCTTCGCTGCGACGGCGCAGCACCGCGCGTACCCGCGCCAGCAGCTCGCGCGGGTTGCACGGCTTGGCCAGATAATCGTCGGCGCCGACCTCCAGCCCGATGATGCGATCGGTGTCCTCGCCCATCGCGGAAAGCATGATGATCGCCGGGCTGCCGCTGCCGCGTAGCCGCCGCAGCACCGAAAGCCCATCCTCGCCCGGCATCATCAGATCGAGGATGATCAGGTCGAAGCTGTCGCGCGCCAGCCAGGCATCCATCGCGCCGGCATCGGCCGCGCTTTCGACGTGATAGCCGCTGGTGCTCAGGAAGTCCGAGATCAGCTGGCGCAGCTCGGCATCGTCATCGACGACCAGGATGCGGGCAAGCGTTTCCGTCATCCGCGCGGGCTCCCCTGACGGCGATCGCCGTCTTCCAGCGTATCGGGCAGGCCGTCGCGCGGATCGATGCCGGGTCCGCGCTCGCCGGGGCGGCGCTTGGGCTTGGGGCGCGTCTTGCACGGACCTTCCAGCGTCTGCTGCATCGGCGTCTTGGGCATGTCCTTCAGCAGGATATGACCATGGCCATCGGGATCGAGCATGTCGAAGCGATGCCCGGCCGCCACGCTGAACTCGCGTTCGCCGATCATGCGATCGACATCCTCGTCGGCGGCGACGATCGGCTCGGGGACGTTGAGCCAGGAATAGCGACCCGCCCCCATCGGCCCGTAATAATTGCTCTCGCCATCGGGCAGCCGCCGCCGATCGATCGGCAGCACCACGTCGCGGGTGCGCGGCCCGTAGAGCGCGATCTCGGGCGCGACGTCGCGTTCGTAGGCAACGACCTCGTCGGGATCGAGCTTGCCGTCGTGATTGCGGTCGAGCGTCTTGAAGAAGCGGTTGGCGTCGGCGATGAATTCGATCCGATCGACCATGCCGTCATGGTTGGTGTCGGCCTGCGCGAACCATGCCGCCGAAGGATAAGGCTGGCCATGTTCGGCACGGAACGGCTCCCCCATCGGGGCGACGAACAGCGCCCGCGCGTTCGGCGCGGCGCAATATGGCGCCTGATCGAGGGCCTTGTCGCGGGCGAAAACCGGCGCACCACCCCCCAGCAAAACCAGCAAACAGAACCGCTTGAGCATCGTGATCACGCTATCAGGCCCCCATCCTGCCGGCAGATTGCAGATATGAAACATCGTCGCCGATGCTCCCCGCATGTCCACCGATTTCGAGTGTCCCGTCGGCAGTCCGAGTACGCCCTCGACTCGAACAACCGATCAGATCAGTGCTTATACGATAAACGTTCTCATTTGTCAAGGTTAAAATGAGAACATATCCTAGCCGAGGCGTGCAGTCACCAGCGCCGAAAGGTCCGCCTCCGGCCGTGCGCCCCAGTGCGAGATGACCTCGGCAGCGGCGATGGCGCCCATGTGCAGGCAATCCTCGATCGAACGCCCACGGACATGGCCGACCAGATATCCGGCCGAGAAGAGATCGCCCGCGCCGGTCGTGTCGACGATCTTCGCGATCGGCTCGGCCGAGACGCTCACGCGTTTGCCGTCGGCAATCGCGATGGCGCCATCGGCCCCGCGCGTCGTCACCAGCAGCGGCACGCGCGCCGCGGCGAAGGCCACCGCCTCCTCGAAATCTTGCGATCCGGCGAGCGCCAGCACCTCCTCCTCGTTGGCGAAGAGGATGTCGATGTCGCCCTTGTCGAGCAGCGCCAGGAAATCGGCGCGGTGGTTATGGATGCAGAACACCGCCGACACGCCGAGCGCGACCTTGCGCCCCGCTGCCTTCGCCATCCGGATCGCGCGCTTCATCGCCTCGCGCGGCTCCAGCGGATCCCACAGATAGCCTTCGAGCAGCAATATCTCGGCATCGGCGATGGTCGCCTCGTCGATCGCGTCGGGCTCCAGATATTGCGCGGCGCCGAGGTAGGTGTTCATCGTCCGCTGGCCGTCGCTCTCGTCGACCAGGATCAGGCAGCGCGCCGTCGGCTCGACGAGATCGCGGGCCGGCGTCTCGAACGCCACGCCCTGCGCGCGGATGTCGTGGGTGAAGACCTCGCCCAGCTGGTCGGTCGCGACCTGGCCGATGAACGCGCATTTGGCGCCGAGCGCCGCGGCCCCGGCCAGCGTGTTCGCCGCCGACCCGCCACTGATCTCGCGACCCGATCCCATCGCCGCATAGAGCTCGCGCGCCTGATCGGCATTGAGCAGCCGCATCGATCCCTTGGCCATGCCGTGGGCGGTCAGGAAGGCCTCGTCGGCCGAGGCGAGAACGTCGACGATCGCATTGCCAATGGCGATGATGTCATAGCGCGGTGCGGACAAGGAAAGCTCCGGTAAAAAGGGAATGGGTTCGGTTAGAGGCCGGAGACTCTGCGCGCAACCATCCCCGTTCGTGCTGAGCCTGTCGAAGCACTGTCCTTCCCTTCACCGCAGAAGAAAAAGGACAGCCCTTCGAAAAGCTCAGGGCGAACGGGTCTGAGGTGTCCACTCCGCCAGAACCTCGGGATCGGCCTCGCTCTCCCTCCGCACCCGCTCCTCATCGAAACGCTCAGCATCGAGCCGCTGCAATGCCCACACCGCCGCCCCGCGAACGACAGGCGCGGGATCGTCGAGCAAGCCGACCACGCGCTCCATCAAGGCCGCGCTTCCGCTATTCCCCCCCGCGATCAGCGCATTGCGCACCAGCCGATCGCGCCCGATCCGCTTGATCGGCGATCCCGCGAAGATCTGGCGGAAGCTCGCATCGTCGAGTGCCAGCAGGTCGGAAAGCTCGGGCATCGCCAATTCCGCCCGCGCCGCGAACGCCAGATTGGCCTGCGCGCTTTCGGCAAACTTGTTCCACGGGCAGGCCGCCAGGCAATCGTCACAGCCGTAGATGCGATTGCCCATCCCTTCGCGAAACTCGCTGGGGATCGGCCCCTTATGCTCGATCGTCAGGTACGAAATGCAGCGCCGCGCATCGAGCCGGTAGGGCTGTGGAAATGCGTCGGTCGGGCAGGCCTGCTGGCAGGCGGTGCAGGAGCCGCAATGGTCGGGCTCGGGCGCGTCGGGCGCCAGGTCCAGCGTCGTCAGGATCGCGCCGAGCAGCAGCCAATTGCCATGCTCACGGCTCAGCAGATTGGTGTGCTTGCCCTGCCAGCCGATCCCGGCGGCGGCGGCGAGCGGCTTTTCCATCAGCGGCGCGGTGTCGACGAACACCTTGAGATCGATCCCCACCCCAGCCCCCGCGACCAGCCAGCGGGCCAGCGCCTTCAGCTGCCGCTTCACGACATCGTGATAATCCTGCCCCTGCGCATAGACCGAGATCCGGCCGAGCAACGGCTCGCTCTCCAGCAGGCGCGGATCGGCTGGTGGCGCGTAGCTCATGCCCAGCAGGATCGCGGACTTAGCCTCGGGCCACAGCGCGTTCGGGCTGGCACGCTGATCGGCCCGTGCCGCCATCCATTCCATCGATCCATGTGCGCCCTCGGCCAGCCACAGGCGAAGCTGGTCGCCGGCCTCGGGGATCGCATCGGCGCGCGTGAAACCGCAGGCGACGAAGCCCAATGCCGCCGCCTCGGCTCGTATTCTCTCTTTCAGCGTTGGGTCGTCGTGAGCCACCCCCTCCCCCTACACGAACCAGCCGCTAGAAGAGAGCCGATGAACGGAGACGTCGCCGTCCGGGCCGAAGGGCTCGTCAAACGCTTCGGCGGGCATGCGGCCGTGCGCGGCATCGATCTGGCGGTGCCGATGGGCAGCATCTTCGGCATCCTCGGCCCCAATGGCGCCGGCAAGACGACGACGCTGCGCATGCTGCTCGGCATCATCGATCCCGACGAAGGGCGGCGCTGCATCCTCGGCCACGATGCCCCGCTCGATGCCGCCGCGGACGTCGGCTACCTCCCCGAGGAGCGCGGCCTCTACCCCGGCATGACCCCGCGCGAGGCCATCGCCTTCATGGGCGCCCTGCGCGGGCTTCCCCTCGCCGAAGGGCGGCGCCGGGCCAGCGCCATGCTCGCCGAACATGGCCTGCCCGAGGATCGCCCGATCCGCACGCTTTCCAAGGGAATGGCGCAGCTCGTCCAGCTGCTCGGCACGATGGTCCACAAACCCAAGTTGATTGTGCTCGACGAGCCTTTTTCCGGCCTCGATGCGATCAACCAGGAGAAGCTCGAAGCCCTGATCCGCGCCGAAGCCGCCAACGGCGCGACGATCCTCTTCTCCACCCACGTCATCGCCCATGCCGAGCGGCTGTGCGAGCGGATCGTCGTCATCGCATCGGGCAAGGTCCGCTTCGAAGGCACCGCCGACGAGGCCCGCACCCGTTTCCCCTCGCGCGTCCGTCTCTCGACACGGCAGGCGGACGGCGCGTGGCGCACGAAGCTTCCGGCCGATGCGATGCTCCAAGACGGCGTCTGGCAGTTCGAGCTTCCCGAGGACGGCATCGAACCTCTGCTCGAAGCCTTGATCGCCGCCGATGCCGGGATCGAGACGCTGGCGATCGAGCCGCCCAGCCTGCACGACGCCTTCGTCGCCATCGTCCGCGAAGCCGGGGATGATCCCGCATGACCCGGCTGTTCCGCTCCGCCATGGTGATCGCGCGGCGCGACTATGTCGCGACCGTCTGGTCGAAGACGTTCCTGATCTTCCTGCTCGCGCCGGTTCTGCCTTTGCTGTTGGCGGGGCTGATGTCGGTCTTCTCGGGCGGCGGCAATAAGGACCGCCACCGCGCCAACGACGGGATCGCCCTGATGACCGATGCCAGGACGGCAACGGCGCTGACCGGAGCCCGGAAGCGGCTCGCCGAACGGCTCGGGCCTGTCATCCCGCCACTGACGCCGACGCATGTGCCCGCATATGGCCAACCCAGGCTTTCCGGCACGCTCGACGAACCCAGGCTGGAGGCTTCGCGCGACGCGCTGGACGATCTCGCCGGTCCGATCGCATTGATCGTCGACGAAGCGCGCCTCGATCGCGCCGTCGGCCATCGCCCCCCGGCGGTCAGGCTCCAGACCATCTCGACCGCCGCCCCATCGACCGTTCCCGATCACGAGGATGTCGCGCGCGGCGGCCAGACCGCGTTGTTCTTCCTCACCATCCTGCTCGCCGGGATGATGATCTCGAACATGGCCGAGGAGAAATCGAACAAGGTGATCGAGCTGCTCGCCGCCGCCGTGCCGATCGACGCCATCTTCTTCGGCAAGCTGCTCGCGATCCTCGGCGCCTCGCTGACCGGCGTGGTGGCCTGGGCCTCGATGGGGCTGGTCGCGGCCCTCACCCTGCTGTCGCCCGGCAGCATCGTGCCACCCGCGGTCGGCTGGCCGATCTTCGTCCTGCTGGGCCTCGTCTACTTCATCACCGTCTTCCTGCTGTGGGGTGCCATCTACCTCGGCATCGGCGCGCAGGCCGGCAGCGCGCGTGAGGCGCAGACGCTCTCGATGCCACTGACTTTGGGCGAGGCGGTCGCCTTCCTCCTCGCCTCCGCGCAGGTGACGCACCCCGGCAACACGATCGGCCTCGTCGCGGCGGTCATCCCCTGGAGTTCCCCCTTCGCGATGATCGGCCGCGCCGCCACCAGCGCAGCGCTCTGGCCGCACCTGCTGGCGATCCTCTGGCAGTTGCTGATCATCCTCTTGACCATCCGCGTCGGATCGGCGCTGTTTCGCACCAACATCTTGAAATCAGGCCCTGCGAGCGCGACTTCGGGCAAGTGGCGTATCTTCGGCCGCAAAAGGAGAGACTGACATGAGCCTGTCGAGACGCGCGGCGCTTGGAACGCTCGGTTCGGTCTCCGCCGGAGCCCTGTTGTGGGGTGGCTGCAGCAAGGCGGCCCCGACAGCCCATTACGAAGTGACGCTCAGCGATGCCGAATGGAAGAAGCGCCTGTCGCCGGACGCCTACGAGACGCTCCGCCACGAAGCGACCGAGCGGCCGTTCAGCAGCCCGCTCAACAACGAACATCGCGCCGGCCTCTTCTCCTGCGGCGGCTGCGCGCTGCCCAATTTCTCGTCGAAGACCAAGTTCGACAGTGGCACCGGCTGGCCGAGCTTCTGGCAACCGCTGCCGAAGGCGGTCCTGACCAAGACCGACAGTTCGTTGGGCGAGACCCGCACCGAGGTCCATTGTCGGCGCTGCGGCGGGCACCTCGGGCACGTCTTCGACGATGGCCCGCCGCCGACCGGCAAGCGCTATTGCATGAACGGCGTCGCGCTGAAGTTCACGCCGGGCCGCGCCTGATCAGAAGGACGTACTGAGCCCCACGCGCACCGTCCGTGGGCGCAGCGGCGTGGATTCGTCGCGGGGCTGGATGGCGAAGGGGTTGCCGATCGCAAAGCGGTTGCCGCGCGTGTCGAGCAGATTGTCCACGGTCAGCGACGTTTCGATCCGGCCGAACGCCATCGCCGCCGTAGCCCCGGTGTCAAAGAAATTGCCGTAGGGGATGTCGAGCGTCGGCCCCACCCCGAGCCGTGATTTCCCGACATAGCGCATGTGGAGATCGGCCCGGAATTCGTGCCCGCCATATTTGTGCGCCCACGCCAGCCGCCCGGTGCCGGTGAGGCTCGGGCTGGCCGGCAAGGGACGGCTGCCCGAACTGGCGAATTCCGTCGGTGGATCGATCAGTCGGCTGCGGTTGAGCACGACCGCGCTGCGCAGCCGGATATCGCCGGTGATCGCCCAATCCGCCGCGGCCTCGAACGTCAGGATGCGGGCGTTGCCGACGTTGGCCGTGTACGGAAAGCCGGTGATGCTCACCAGATCGGCCTGAATGTCCGTCCACCGCGCGTAGGAAACCGCCGTGTAGCCGGCAACGCCGGTCGCGCCCGTACGGAACAGTCGCAAGCCAACCTGCCCCACGGCGACATGATCCGAATCGTACGTCGCAACCCGCCCTGCCCCGCGCGCCACGGCGAGTCCGCCGGTGCGGAAGCCCTGCGTATATTGGCCGAACAGCTGCAGGCGCTCGGTCAGATGGTGCGTCAGGCCCAGTTCGGGGTCGAGCCGCTTCGTCGTCTGTCCCTTGATGAAGTCGCGGTTGGTCGGCGTTCGCGAAGGCTCGCCGTCCATGCGGGCCGAGGTATAGCGCCCACCGATCGTCACCGTCGTCTTGCTGCCGATCGGCAGCGTCCATTCGCCGTACCCGGCGCGCTCCTGAGTCCGGTTCGAAACGCCGATCAGGTCGCGCGGCGTCGCCAGGAAGCCGAAGGTCCGGCCGGCGCGCGTGGTATCCCACACGCCCGAGAAGCCGACGAGCCAGCCGCCACCGTTCGCCTGCGATCGGCCGAGGTGCGCTTCGACGGTAGTCAGGCCGATGTCGATCGATTCGTCATAGGCCACCGGATCGGCCGGTGGCGGTGCCCGCGTCGCGTCATAGCGCTGCTCGGTATCGTGATTGACCCGCCCCGCCGAAATCGAGAGCAGCCAGCCGTTGCCGAAGCGCTGCTCGGCCACCACGCGGGCCATGCGGAAATGGTCCGCGAACGGCTGCGCCACGGCTTCGATATGCGACAGCGCACCGAACGTCGGGTTGGCATATTGCAGGTCGGGCTGCTCGCTGTTCTGCAGGATGTAGCTGCCGTCGATCGTCATGCCGTCGATCGGCCGCACGCGGACCGAAATGCGCCCGCCGGTCTGGGTCAGCGAGTTGAGATGCTTGCCGATGCCGGGCGAATTGATGAAGCCGCCGCTGCGGTTGCGATAGCCGACCGCGCGCACCGCGATATGATCGGTCCAGGGCACCAGATTGACCATGCCGGCCGAATCGTAGCCGAAGCCGCCGTGCTGGGTCGCCGATGCTCCGATCTCTGCAGACGCACCGACCTTGTCCAACTGCGGCGCGCGCGGATTGAGTAGGATGATGCCGCCGAGCGACCCCGCCCCGTAGAGCGTGCCCTGCGGGCCTTCGAGGATTTCGATCTGATCGATGTCGTAGAGGTTGAGATTGGGATCGGGGCCGCTGTAGCCGACGCGCACGCCGCCATAATAAGTGCTGACCGTCGCCTGCGTCGGTCCCGCGAAGCTCGAATCGGCGATGCCGCGGATGAAGAGCTTGTTGCGGCCCGATCCCAGCTCGGTCGATTGCAGCACGGGGGTGCGATTGAGCAGCCACTGCGATCCGCCCGAGCCGAGCGGCCCGAATGCATCGTCGCTGGACTTCATCACGATCGTCCCGCCCGGATAATCGGACAGGTTGCGGTCGCGCTTACTGGCGATGACGACGATGTCGCTGCCCGCGCGCAGATCCGGTGCCTGCGTCGGCGTTCCCCGCACCTTGACGACCGGCGCCGGCTTCGGACGAGGCACGATACGGAAGGCGCTGCCGCTGATCGAGACGGCCTGATAGCCGGTACCGTTCAACAGGCGATCGAGCAGGCGGGCTGCCGGCTTGTCCGAAGAAAAGCCTTTGACGCGAACCGATGTGAGGTTGGCGTCGCTGCTGCCGATGTCGATATTCGCCTGCTTGCCGAGCGCCGTCAGCGCATCTGCGAGCGTGCCGCTGGGGATGACGACCGGGGTCTGCGCCGCCACCGATGTGGTGGCGAGCAGGGCAAAACAAAGCGTTAGAAGAACCGGTCGACTAGGATGCACCCGCCGATTTAGGCGAAATGACCCATCCCGGTCCATCCCGTCGTAGCTGACCGTCGACGAGCTGAGCGAAGCTGCGAACAACCTCGTCTGCCGAACGGTCCGTACGCAGCGTTCCGGTGAACGGCTGATGCGCCATCGGATCGGTCACGCGGACCTTCGCGCCGGTGGAACGGGCGACATCGCCCGCCACATCCGCCAGCGGAATGTTGCGATATTCGAGGCGGCCCTGGCTCCAGCTGCCGATCGCCGTCGCCTGGATGCGGCGGAGTTCGACCTTGCCGGTGCCATCCTGGATCGCCAGCGCCATGCCGGGCGTCAGGGAAACCGCTTCCCGATCGGGCTGGAACAGCACCGACCCTTCGGCGACCGCCACCACGAACATGCCCGCATCGCGGCGGACGTTGAACGTCGTGCCGACGTCGCGCAGCGTCATGCCGTTGACCTTGACCTCGAACGGATGGTCGGCGTGGTGAACCACTTCGAACATCGCCTCGCCGCGATCGACCGACGCATAGCGCGGATTCTTGTGATCGAGCGTGACCTGCGTGTCGCCGTTGAGGCGCACCTTCGTCCCGTCGGCCAGCGTCAGCAGATGCTGCATGCCCGGCTGGGTCGAAACGGCGTAAAGTTCGCTCGAGGGAGTCGCCAGCGGCAGGATGGCGAGCCATGCCGCCGCCGCTGCCGCCAGCATCCCGCCACCCCAACCGGATCGCTTGATCCAGACACGCGGTGTCGCCTGGATGATGTTCGGCTTGCGACGGATCGGCGCCGGCACCGAAGCCAGCGCCTCGGCCGCATCGGCATCCGCCATCACCAGATCGTCATAAGCATCCTGGTGGGCAGGGTCGGCTTCCAGCCACGCGACGAACGTGCGCCACTCCTCGCTCCCGGCCTCTCCAAGGCCGAGATGCCAGGCGATCGCCTCATCCATTATGCGTTCCGAATAAGCCAACGTTTTACCCTCTTCACCTCCAAGACGTCACATCGATTGAATATCCACACCAAGATCGGATTTTATTTTCTGTACCGCTTGGTATGCCCGTTTCAGATGCTTCTCGACGGCGCTGACGCTGATGCCTTCTTCGAAGGCGATGTCGCGCCGCGGAATGCCCTCCAGCCGATACCGACGGAAGATATGCGCCGTCCGCTCGGGCAGCGCCGCGATCGCCGCCTGCAATTCCTGAAGCTGCTCGCGCGCAAGCAGCACGCGTTCGGCGTCCGGCGAATCGCCGTCCTCGGCCTGCAGCGAAAGCCACACGCCTTCGCGTGCCGACCGGCGCATCTCCGACCGCCGCTTGTCGAAGGCGAGGTTGTTCGCCATCCGATAGAGATAGGCCGCCGGATCGGCGATCGGGCCGGATGCCGCGACGTCCAGCTTCATCCAAAGCTCCTGCAGCACGTCTTCCACGAGATCGGGATCGCGCAACCGCGCGGTCAGGAGCCTGAGCAGCATCGGCCGCTCGGAGAGGAAGATCGCCTGGAGGCCGGCTGTCATCGCTTTTGCGTGATGGCAAAGTTCTCGGCGTCCTCCAAGCACCAAGACACCACAAACGGCTGGCAATTCATGGAAGCACGGCCCATCTTGTCCCCCGACTCGCTCGTAGTAAGGATCGGATGAGCCGCAAGCCCGTACCCGCTCAGGCCGGCGATCGCGCCCGCCTCGAAATCCTCTTTGATCGCCCGCAATTGCTGGGCCGTCTGTTCGGCGAATATGATCAGAATCTGATCGCCATCGAACATCGCCTGGGGGTCTATATCTCCGCGCGAGGGAATCGCATCCAGATCGAGGGCGAGGCGGCAGCCGCCGCCCGCGCCCGCGAAGTGCTGACCGGCATCTACAACCGGATCACACGCGGAGAGGATGTTGATGCCGGCATGGTCGAAGCCGTGATCCAGATGTCATCGGAGCCCACGCTCGACGGCATCATCCGCCAGGATGTCAGCCAGCCGCCGTCGGTGATGATCCGCACCCGCAAGAAGACGATCGTGCCGCGATCGGCGACGCAGGCGCGCTACATGCAGGCATTGGGCAGCGCCGACGTGATCTTCGCGTTGGGGCCCGCAGGCACCGGCAAAACCTATGTCGCGGTCGCGCAGGCCGTGCAGATGCTGATGCAGGGCCAGGTCCAGCGGCTGATCCTCTCGCGCCCAGCGGTCGAGGCCGGCGAGCGCCTGGGTTTCCTGCCGGGCGACATGAAGGAGAAGGTCGATCCCTATCTCCGCCCGCTCTACGATGCGCTCTACGATATGCTGCCGGCCGAACAGGTCGAACGGCGCATCGCCAGCGGCGAGATCGAGATCGCGCCGATCGCGTTCATGCGCGGCCGTACGCTGGCCGATGCCTTCGTCATCCTCGACGAGGCGCAGAACACCACGCCCGCGCAGATGAAGATGTTCCTCACCCGCTTCGGCGAGAAGAGCCGCATGGTGATCTGCGGCGATCCTCGTCAGATCGATCTTCCCGATATCGGAAAATCCGGCCTCGCCGACGCGGTGACCAAGCTCGAAGGCATCGAGGGCATCGCCACGATCCGCTTCAACGCGGCGGACGTCGTCCGTCACCCCATCGTCGGCCGCATCGTCGAAGCCTATGAGGGGCCGGACGCGTGATCACCGCCGAGGTGGCGAGCGAGCCGCCATGGCCTGAGGCCGATTGGGACGCCCTCGCCCAGCGCGCCGTCATGGCAGCGCTCACCGCCACGCCCTATGCCGATATCGCGACGGCGCCCTACGCCGCCGAAATCTCGATCCGCTTCACGTCGAATGACGAAGTTCAGGCGCTGAACCGCGACTATCGGCACAAGGACAAGCCGACCAACGTCCTCTCCTTTCCGATGGTGCAGGCCGATTTGCTCGAATCGCTGAGCGACAGCGACGATGGCGAGGTGCTGCTCGGCGATATCGTCATCGCCCACGGCGTCACCACGGCCGAGGCCGAGGAAAAGCATGTCAGCCTCGAAGAACATGCCACCCACCTGATTGTGCATGGAACCCTCCACTTGCTAGGGTACGACCATGAACAGGGAGAGGCTGAGGCCGATCATATGGAAGAGCTGGAGCGCGCCGCGCTCGCTACGCTCGGAATTGCGGACCCTTATGTGGTGCGTGAGGACTGAGCATGCCTGAGGACTCAGACGGCGGACGATTGTGGGCGGGTCTGCGCGGCCTGCTCTTCGGAGCCGAACACGAACCGACCCTTCGCGACCAGATCGAGGAAGCGATCGAGGAGCATGAGGACGAGGCGCCCGCCAAGGGCGATCTGTCCGCGGCCGAGCGCCAGATGCTCCGCAACCTCCTCCATTTCGGCGAGCGCACCGCTGGCGACGTCGGTGTGCCGCGCGCGGACATCATCGCCGTGCCCGAGACGATCGCCTTCGACGATCTGGTGAAGGTCTTCCAGGAGGCCGAGCACAGCCGCCTGCCCGTCTATCGCGACAGCCTCGACGAGGTCGTCGGGATGGTCCACGTCAAGGATGTCTTCAAGATCCTCGCCGGCGGCCAGACGTCGCCGCCGATCGAGAGCTTCCTGCGCCAGCCGCGGTACGTGCCCGAATCGATGGGCGTGATCGATCTGCTCGCCGAGATGCGCGCCACCCGCACCCACCTCGCCATCGTGCTCGACGAATATTCGGGCACCGAAGGCCTGATCACGATCGAGGATCTGGTCGAGGAGATCGTCGGCGAGATCGAGGACGAGCATGACGATGCGCCGACTGCGCTGCTCATTCCGCTCGACGAAGGCCTCTGGGATGCCGATGCGCGCGCCGAACTGGAGGATGTCGCCGAAGTGATCGATCCGCGCCTCGCCGAGGTCGAGGAGGATGTCGACACACTCGGCGGCCTCGCCTCAGTGCTGGCCGGCCATGTCCCCCAGGCGGGCGAGACGATCCTCCACCCGAGCGGCTGGCGCCTGGAGATTACCGCTGCGGACTCGCGCCGGGTCGAGCGCATGCTCCTCCACCCGCCCGAAGCCGTGGAATGACACCTTTCCCGCTGACACGCGTTGGGACGTCTCGATGAAACGGATCTTCTTCGTATTGCTCGCGCTCGTGATCGTGGCGTGCGGCGTCCTCTACTACAGCAGCCATAATCAGCGCGCCCGGCTGGATGTCGCCGCGGTCGAGGGGACGAACCCCAAGATCACCGATCCGCAGACCGGCCTGTTCCCGCTCTTCCACATCGCCAAGCCCGTGGGCTGGAAGGCCGGCGAGACGCCGACCGCCGCCGCGGGCCTGAAGGTCCAGCCGTTCGCCACCGGCCTCGATCACCCGCGCTGGCTGCTGCCGCTTGCCAACGGCGATGTCCTGGTCGCCGAGACCAACGCGCCGCCGAAGCCCGGCGAAAAGGGCATCCGCAGCTGGATCGAACATACGCTGATGGGTCGCGCCGGTGCCGGCTCGGCCAGCCCGAACCGCATCACCCTGTTGCGCGACGCCGATGGCGACGGGATTGCGGAGACCCGCACCGTCCTGATTTCTGGGCTCACCTCGCCCTTCGGCATGCAGATCGTCGGCCCCGATCTCTATATCGCCGATGCCGATGCGCTGCTGAAGGTGCCGTTCACGGTTGGCCAGACGAAGATCGATGCCAAGCCGGTCAAGGTCCTCGATCTCCCCGGCGGCCCGATCAACCATCATTGGACGAAGAACGTCACGCTCTCGCCCGACGGCACCAAGCTCTACATATCGATCGGCTCGAACAGCAATGTCGCCGAGAACCACAGCATGAAGCTGGAGCAGGGCCGCGCATCGATCTGGGAATATGATCTCAAGACCGGCGAGCATCGCATCTACGCTTACGGCATCCGCAACCCAGTCGGCATGGCGTGGGAGCCCGAGACCAAGACGCTCTGGACCGTGGTCAACGAGCGCGACGCGCTCGGCTCCGATATCGTGCCCGATTATCTCGCCGAGGTGCAGTTCGGCGGCTTCTACGGCTGGCCCTGGTATTATTGGGGCGGGATCGAGGACAGCCGCCCGAAGGACCCGGACGACAACAATCTGCAGGATACGGTGATCAAGCCCGATTACGCGCTCGGGCCGCATACCGCGTCGCTCGGCCTCAGCTTCGCCGAAGGGGCGAAGCTTGGCGGTGCGTTCACCAACGGCGCCTTCATCGGCCAGCACGGCTCGTGGAACCGTAAGCCCTTCTCCGGCTACAAGGTGATCTTCGTCCCCTTCGTGAAGGGCCATCCGAAGGGCCTGCCGATCGACGTCCTCACCGGCTTCCTCGACAAGGACGAGCATGCCCGTGGCCGCCCGGTCGGGGTCGTGATCGATCGCACCGGCGGGCTTCTGGTCGCGGACGATGTCGGTAACGCGGTCTGGCGGGTCTCGGCAAAATGACCGACCGGTCTTCCGAGCGCCGCCATCAGCGTCGCCGGGAGACCACCCGCCTGCACGTCGTCTGCTTCTGGATCGCCTTCGTCACGTCCGGTGTGGTCGGTATCAAGCTGGTCGATCGCGCCGTAGGGCTCTCGACCGATTTCATCGACGGCGCGATCGCGTCACCGCACGGACGTTAGATCAGGCCGCGGCGCGCTCCGGCGAAAGCCAGCCTGCTTCCTTGGCCTCGAAGCGCCCGATGCTCTCCCCCATCGCCATCGTCATGCCGATCTCGTCGAGACCGTTCATCAGGCAATTGCGGCGGAACGGATCCATCGCGAAGACGAAGCGGTCCTGAAACGGCGTCGTCACCGTCTCGGTCTCCAGATCGACCGTGATCTCGTCGGTCCTGGCGACGTCCAGCAGCCGGTCGATCACCGCCTGCGGCACGACGATCGTCGCGATGCCGTTCTTGAAGGCGTTGCCCGAGAAGATGTCCGAGAAGCTCGGCGCGATCACCGCCCGAATGCCGAGGTCGATCAGCGCCCACGCCGCATGCTCGCGGCTCGATCCGCAGCCGAAATTGTCGCCCGCGATCAGGATCGGCGAACCGCTATATTCGGCATCGTCGAACACGTTGCCCGGCTCCGCCCGGATCGTCTCGAACGCACCCTTGCCGAGGCCGGTACGGCTGATCGTCTTCAGATAATGCGCCGGGATGATGATGTCGGTGTCGACATTCTTCAGGCCCAGCGGATAGGCGCGGCCTTCGATCTTGGTGAGCGGTTCCATTTTTTACCCTCCTCCCCGGCGTAGGCCGGGGCCCATATCCGCAAGCTCAACGCCCGCCTGATCTGGACCCCGGCCTACGCCGGGGAAGGACGTTGTCAATGGACGAAGCGTGCCACCACGTCGCGGTAGCTGCGGCTGACCTTCACCTGCGCGCCGGAGCCCAGCACCAGGAAGCATTCGCCGTTGGTGTGCGGCTTCACCTGCTTGACGAGGTCGAGGTTCACGATCGTCGAGCGGTGGATGCGCTGGAAACGACGCGGATCGAGCCGGCGCTCGAGATCCTTCATCGTCTCGCGCAGGATCAGCGTGTTGTCGCCGGTGTAGATGCACATGTAATCGCCCGCGGCGTCGATCCGCTCGATCGTGTCGACATCGACGCGGAAGATCTGGCCGCGGTCCTTGATGTTGATCAGCTTCTCGTAGCGGTTCGAGCCCAGTTGCTCGGCGCTCTCGGGTAGCGCCTCGTGCGCGTCGGGCGCATGCTCGGCGATGACTTCCTTCAGCTGCACCACCTCTTCGGCGGCGCGCTTCTCGGCCAGGCGCTGGCGGACTCTTTCCAGAGTATCCGCCAGGCGATCGGTATCGACCGGCTTCATGAGGTAATCGACCGCGCCGGCTTCGAAGCCCTTCAGCGCATGATCCGAATAGGCCGTCACGAACACGAACAGCGGCGGCTCGATCTCGGCGAGGCCGGAGATCACGGAGAAGCCGTCGAAACCCGGCATCTGGATATCGAGGAAGACGAGATCGGGCTTTTCGGTCTTGATCGCGCGGATCGCCTCGCGGCCATTGGTGCAGGTCGCGACGATCTCGACATCGTCATGCGGCGCGAGGCGCAGCTGCAGCCCCTGGATGGCAAGCGACTCATCGTCGACGAGAATGGTACGGATGGGCATAAGTCTGTTTGGTCCCTTAGGAACGTGCCGTCTGGTAGGGAATTTCGATGGTCACGGCGAAACCGTCGTCGCCGGCCTGGATGTCGAATCGATGGTCTTGACCATAAGCCTGGAGAAGTCGGTCCCGGATATTCGCTAATCCGACGCCGGTGGACACGGTCGCCCGTTCCATGGCCTCGGAAAGGTTCGATCCTGGGCCCGTGTCACTGACCCGAATATGAACGCGATTACCGCTCCGCCGGACGGAGACGTTGACGTCGGCCCCCTCCTCCTTCGGCGTGACCGCATATTTGACCGCATTTTCAACGAGCGGCTGCAGCAGCAGCGACGGCATCCGCGCGTCAGCGGCATCCGGATCGACATCGAAATTCGCGCGCAACCGCTCCTCGAAGCGCATCTTCTCGATATCGAGATACAGGCGGAGCGTATCCATCTCCTGCGAAACACTCATCTCGCCTTCCGGTTCGCTCACCAGCGTATAACGCAGGAAGGACGACAGCCGCGAAAGCATCGCATTGGCTCGGTCGGTCTGCTTCAGCAGCACCAGCGTCGAGATCGAATTCAACGTGTTGAACAGGAAATGCGGGTTCAGCTGATAGCGCAGCATCGCCAGCTGCGCCGAACTCGCCTGCGCCTCCAGCCGCAGCAGCTGGTCGCTCTGGTCCTCTGCCAACAGATAGAAATTGATGCCGTAATAGAGCGCCGACCACGCCCCCAGCACCGAGAAATCGAGCAGGATCGCCGACAGCAGCTGGATGCCGGCAGGCGGCGGCCCGGTGCGATAGAAGGTCGCGTGCGCATAGGTCTCGATCGACGAGAAGCCCGCGGCCGCGATCATCAGGATCACGATCGATACCGGCCAGATGATGCTGGGCGATCGCCCGAACAGCCGCCGGTAGATCGCCGACATCAGAAGCGTCAGCGAATAGCCCGTCGCCGTCGTGATCGCGGTCGGCACCACGAACAGCCAGCCCATCGCATTGGCGATGCCGCCCAGCGCGCGGAGAATGAAATAGCCCGACCAGCCGGCCGACTGGAGGATCCAGAACGCACGGTTCTTGTCCTCGAAGAAGGAAGCGGAGCGTACGAGAGGGGTCGCCATCGGTGCGAAGCTGTAACGCATAGGTGGCAACATGGTCCACTCTCGCGGGTTGACCCATCGTAGCGGCCCGCTATCGGCCGCCCGTTCGTCACTGCGAGGCGCGAAGCGAGGAAGCAATCCAGCCCTCTCCGTCAGGCTGGATTGCCCCGCTCCGCTCGCAATGACGGCAGCAAGAAACGAGGATGATCATCATGCCGCTGCGCCAACCCGCCGAATGGGCGCCCCACGAAGCGATGTGGATCGGCTGGCCGAGCCATCCGGAACTGTGGGAAGACGATCTCGAGCCCGCTCGCGAAGAAGTCGCCGCCCTCGCCCGCGCGATCCGCGCCGACGGCAAGGGCGAACGCGTCATCCTCGTCGCCGCCGATGAAGAGGCCGCCAAAAGCGCCGCCGAGGTCACCGGCTGCGAGGTCGTGATCGAGCCTTTCGGCGATATCTGGCTGCGCGACACCGGCCCGATCATCCTGGCCGAAGACGCCACGAAGCGCGCCGCCACCTTCCGTTTCAACTGGTGGGGCAACAAATATCACCTCCCCGGCGACGAGACCCTTTCGGGCCGCCTCGCCACCCGCGCCGACCTCACCACGTCCGCCGCCGACTGGGTGCTCGAAGGCGGCGCGATCGACGGCGACGGCACCGGCCTTGCCGTCACGACCGAGCAATGCCTGCTCAACCAAAACCGCAACCCCGGCTTCACCAAGGCCGACATCGAAGCCCGCATGGCGACCGATCTCGGCGTCGATCGCCTGCTCTGGCTGGGCGAGGGCCTCGCCGAGGATCACACCGACGGCCATGTCGACAACCTCGCCCGCTTCGTGGGCAAAGGCCGCATCGCTATCCCCGTGCCCTACGGCGACGACGACCCCAACGCCGCTATCTATGCGGACGCCGCCGCCCGCGCCCGCGCCTTCGGGCTCGAGGTCGTCGCCATCCCCTCCCCCGGCCTGATCGAGGAGGAAGGCGACATCATCCCCGCTTCCTACATGAACTTCCTGATCGGCAACGCCGTCGTCGTCGTGCCGATCTATGGCGCCCCGAACGACGATCTCGCGGTGCAGACCATCGCCGCCCTCTTCCCCGGCCGCAAAGTCACGGGCCTGCGCGCCGACCACATCCTCACCGGCGGCGGCAGCTTCCACTGCATCAGCCAGCAATTGCCGGCGTGAGCTTACCCATCTCCTTCGTGCTCCTGCGAACGCAGGAGCCCAGGGTTACCAGGCGCTGTGCTCGCGGCTCTGGGCTCCTGCGTTCGCAGGAGCACGCGGTTCCTTTGTTCGAGCAAATCGCATGATCCAATTCGCGATCCGCGCCGCACTCTCCGGCCTGATCGTCGCAGCGGTGGCGCTCACCGCCCGCCGCAGCCCCGCATTCGGCGCGCTGATCGCCTCGCTGCCGCTCCTTTCGCTGCTCGGCATGATCTGGCTGTGGCACGACACGCAGGATCGCGATCGCCTCGCCGCGCATGTCGAGGCGACCTTCTGGTATGTCCTCCCCTCGCTCCCGATGTTCCTCGTCATTCCGGCGGCGCTCCGCCACGGCGTGAACCCGTGGATCGCCATCGCCGGAGGTTGTGTCCTGACTGTCCTGCTCTATCTCCTCACCGTCGGCGTCGCCGCGCGCTTCGGAGTGAAATTATGACCGAAATCACCGTCGCCGCCCTCCAGCTCGCCTTCACCGAGGACGAGGCCGCCAACATCGCCGCCGTCAGCGACCTCGTCCGCGAGGCCGCCTCGAAAGGCGCGCAGGTCATCCTGCCCCCAGAGCTGTTCGAAGGCCCCTATTTCTGCCGCGTCGAGGACGAGAGCCTCTTCACCAACGCAAGGCCCCTTGCCGAACATCCGGCCGTCACCTCGATGCAGGCGCTCGCCGCCGAGCTGAACGTGACCATCCCGACCAGCTTCTTCGAGGCCGACGGCCCGCACCATTA
>Ga0164294_10001934_pt1 | contig 18900 bp, 14 predicted proteins | sample GEODES005metaG_FD_111479 | JGI IMG/M metagenome (GOLD analysis project Ga0164294, IMG submission 111479) | Oligotrophic lake water microbial communities from Sparkling Lake, Wisconsin, USA - GEODES005 metaG | ecosystem: Environmental > Aquatic > Freshwater > Lake | place: USA: Sparkling Lake...
CGCGTTGCAAACACATTGCAGCATGCTTTGTTTGAAGGTTGATGTTTTTTCCAACCTTTGAATGGAGCCACCTCACCTTTTCAGGTGGTGGTTAAAACATGATTGACGATTTGAATTCCCACGTCTTGGCCGACACCCTGTTGGACCCTGTCACGCCTGACTTGGCCGAGCCCACGGTCTTGGCGCCAACCGCCCAACCATCCGTGAACAACGCTTTTGCAGAAATGGGCTTGGCCCCTGAATTGCTGGCGGCATTGAAAGACCTGAATTTCACCCAGCCCACCAGTGTGCAAACCAAAGCCATTCCATTGGCTTTGCAAGAAGACGCTTCCAAGCCATCCATTGATTTGCTGGTCTCGAGCCAAACCGGTAGCGGCAAAACAGCGGCTTTTCTTTTGCCCGTGCTGCACACCTTGCTGGTCGAACGCCAAGCACAAGAGCAAGCTGAAGCCCAAGAGTGGGGTCAAAAAGTGGCCGAAGCCAGAGCCAAAGGCGAAGAGTTACCCAAGAAAGCACGCCGCAAAAACCCCACGGATGCGCGTCATGTGAAACCCGCCGTGCCTGGTGCCCTGATTTTGTGCCCGACCCGCGAATTGGCACAACAAGTCGCCAAAGATGCCATCGATTTGGTGCGCCATTGCCGCGGTATTCGAGTCGCCTGTGTGGTCGGCGGCATGCCTTACGCCATGCAAATTGCCCGTTTGCACAACGCTGATTTGGTGGTTGCTACGCCCGGACGTTTGCTGGACTTGCAGCGTTCCAAACAACTGCATTTGAATAAAGTGCAATTTTTGGTGGTGGATGAAGCCGACCGCATGCTCGACTTGGGCTTTGCCGATGACTTGGCCGACATCCACAAACTGACCGAGCAACGTCGTCAGACCATGATGTTCAGCGCCACATTTGCCCCGCGCATTCAGCAATTGGCCGTGCGCATCATGCGCACACCGCAACGCGTGCAAATTGACACGCCGCAAGAAAAACACAACAACATCAAACAAATTTTATTTTGGGCAGACAGCGCCCAACACAAGCGCAAGTTGTTGGACCATTGGTTGCGTGACACCAGCATCGACCAAGCCATCGTCTTTGCCAGTACCCAAATCGAGTGCGATGCCTTGGCTGAAGACCTGCAACAAGTCGGCTTTTCTTCAGTGGCCCTGCATGGTGCCCTGAGCCAAGGCTTGCGCAATCGCCGCTTGCAAGCCTTCCGTGACGGCCGCGTGCAAATTCTGGTGGCCACCGATGTGGCCGCCCGTGGTTTGGACGTGCCCAGCATCAGCCACGTGTTCAACTTTGGCCTGCCCATGAAGCAAGAGGACTATGTGCACCGCATTGGCCGCACCGGTCGTGCTGGCCGTGATGGTTTGGCCGTCACCTTCGCCGAGTGGCGCGATCGCCGCAAGATCTTGGATATCGAGCACTTCACCCAACAACCCTTGGCCTCGGAAATGATTCCTGGCTTGGAACCCACCCAACGAGCACCCCGTGCGCCCAGCCACGAGCCGCGTCGCGGTGGTGGCAAGCCCGGTCCCGGCGGCAAGCCCAGTGCAGGGCGTGGATTTGCTGGCGCCAAGCGCGGCAGCAGTTTCAAGCCAAGAAGCGGCCCCCGTCCTTGAGCCCTGATGCCTTTGCGGCTGCTTTCAATGACTTGAATGCAGCCCGCAAACCTGGGGCTGTTGTTCAATTACAAATCACCACGCCCTTGAAGGGCTGATTTGCAAATGAGTTCCTTGTGATTAATTCGGTGAAAATAGACAATGCCTTCATCGTCATTTTCAACAGATTTTGAGATGAGTCAATTTTGAAGTTTTTGATTTTTTTCCAATTAAATCAAGAGCTTCAAGAAAAAAGTTAATTCACATTTTTAATTTTTGCTAAAATGTCATTTAAGGAGCAAGCATGGCCATTCCATCAGAATCATTAGAAAGTGTTGTCATCGGTGACGGTGTCGTGGTCAAGGGTGCCTTCACAGTGCCGGCCAAAGCCGTCATCAATGGTGTCATTGAAGGCGATTTGACAGCAGAAGAGGTGCTGATTGGCCCCACGGGCCGAATCACCGGTCGCGTTTCTGCCAAGATCATCGATGTACGAGGACAACTTCACAACACCATCGTCAGTGAGCGAAGTCTGATCGTTCGTTCGACCGGCAAAATCGTTGGGAAAATTCACTATTCTGAGATCGAAATTGAAAAAGGTGGCGAAATCGAAGGTGCCCTGAGTCAAGGCGCTGAACCTCCGACGATGGCCACACCAAGCCCTGCATCACCAGCGACGGTGAGTGCCCCCCCCGCACCCACTGCTGCAAGCGTGGCGGTCAAACCCCCCGCTCCTGGGATCTGATCGTTCATCCCCGCGCTGGTCATGCCATCTTTTCGCTCCTCCCTTTCCTCGTTGCGCCGCTTGCCGACCTTTGTCAGGCATGTCTGGTCGCGTGACTACCAAGACATCAAACTCATCTTGGAGCAAGGCGGGGACCTGACGTATTTCAATGTGCCGGCGGTTTTCCAGCGCATATTTGCACGGGGCGCTGTCATCACCAGCTTTGCCTTGGTAGGCACCATTTTGGTTTTGACCATCACCACGTTGCTCTTGGGGATCAGTCGGGCGCGTTTGGAACGCTCTCACGAAGAGGTCTACCGGGCGTTACTCAGCAGCACAGTCGATGGCAGCACCGAAGACCCGTCTTTGAGTGAAGAGCAAATGGTGACGCTGGCGCAAACCATCAGAGACCGCGACATGAGCATTCGCCGATTTGTCGAAACCTCCATGGTCACGGTTTCCGAGGAAAACGATACGCTGAAGGCGCAGTTGGAAACCTCTGGTTTAACCGAAAAAATCGTGAAAATCATTCAGCAGAACTCGGCCAATGGCGGCTTTAGTCTGGATACCGATTTGCAATCCAACCCCTTGCTGCGTGGCAAGGTGGCCGATGAACTGTCCACCAATCGTGCATTGCGTGAGGTTTTGTACGCATTGCCCAGCAAAATGCCCGTTACCAATTTCAATGTTTCTTCGGATTTTGGTATTCGCAAACACCCTTTGACTGGCAAATCCCATTTCCACACGGGTATTGATTTATCCAGTGAAACGGGGGACGATAAAGTTTTCGCCGTCAAACCTGGGGTGGTGGTCATGTCCGAATTCCACCCGCAGTATGGCAACACGGTCGTGATTCGGCATTTGAACGGTGTCGAGTCGCTTTACGCCCACTTGGCGCAGTTGTCGGTCAAAGTGGGCGACAAAGTGACCATGGACAGCCTCTTAGGTTACATTGGGAACACTGGCGCGTCATCGACTGGCAAACATCTTCATTTGGAGATTTTGGTGGGTGGCTACCCAGTCAATCCACAAAAAGTGATTCGCACAGCCCAGTATGTTCAACAAATCCAAAACAGCAAACAATAATTCAAACAATTTGGCAACGCAGGAGGCACTTCCCGATGCGCTTGCACCCAATCCTGTGACACTTGAGCCACCAACCGCTGCCCAACCTCCGAGAAATAACATGATGGACATCATTTCCTCCAATGCCACAAAACCTTCCATCCTCAGTGAAGGGTTTTCTTTTCGTGGCGAAATATCCGCCAAAGGTGCCATCCACGTTGAAGGCTCCTTAAACGGTCAAGTGCAGGTGGATGAACTGACCATTGGTTCCCGCGGCCAGGTTGAAGGTGTTGTCACGTGTTCCAGCCTGCACATCAAGGGCAAGTTTTCGGGCACGGCCACTTGCAGCGAATTGATTGTCACGTCCTCCGCATCTGTGGATGGCCATGTGGTCTATCAAACCTTGTCCGTCCAAAAGGGCGCATCTATCAAAGGCGAATTGCTGCTGGTTAAATAAAGCCAGAGCAAACCTTTTCAAAGGGTTTGAATGTCGGACGTTTCTCAAATAGATGGAAATGCAGTTCGATTGCGGCGTGAGTCGCAGGGCTTGGGTCTGGCCGATGTGGCCACACGCGCCTGCTTGTCGGTGAAGCAAGTTCGTCAAATCGAAGAGGGCGGCATGACCGCTTTCTACAGCGAAACCGTGAAATTGACAGCAGCACGCAAAGTCGCTGGCTTGCTGAGCATGAATGAAGCGGAGCTTTTCGGCCAGAAACTGGTTGTGATGGACGCCCATTTGGCCTTCGACGAAGAGGACGCTTTAAGGGAAGACACGGGTGCTGCCAGCCCCTCCCATGTGACTGGTTTCGGTGGTGGTTTGAACATCCAAAATACGCCCATTACCCGAAGCGAAGCCTTGCACGTGTTGGCGCAACCGCCCGAACATGTGGCGGAAGAGCCCCAGCTTCTTGCCCAATCAGAGCACACAGCGACGGCAGCAGAACCAAACGCCACTGAAAACGGGCCTTCTGCCCCAGTTTTAGAGTCGACAATGGCTTCAGGCAGTCACAAGGCTGAGGATTTGGCGTCAACGCCACCAGCACCTGCAAACGACGCCGAAACCGCTGGCAGCGGTTATTTCCTGAAAATCGCTGCTTTGTTTGTGGTGGCCTTGGCTGCTGCGGCCTTGCTCAAGCCCAGCAGTGTTGAAGAAAAGCCGTCCCCACCCGTCGGTGAGGTGCCTGCGCCCCCTGCGACACCCCTGTTCAATCCAACACCAGAAGCGCCAGCGGCCACCCAGCCTGTCACCGCCGCCGACAGCAAACCCGTCCCGTCTGAAACCAAGCCCGATGCGGTCTTGCCAAAAGCGTCAGAAGTTAAGCCGGCAGACGCCGTGCCTGCAACGACTGACACCAAGCCAGCGAATTGAATTAATCCCCGTCTTTTCGGTTAGTTTGCGGCACCCATGGACAAGGCCGCCGTGCGTGAATCTGCGCGCTCTTTTTCAGAGGCGCCCTCCAACGACCATCCCCCCATGTGCTGCATGGCCACGGACGCCATGCCTTGAATCCAAGCGGCACTGTCGTTCAAGCATTCAATGTAGTGAAACTGGCTGCCGCCATCTTCTAGAAATGCATCTCTGACTTCCATGGCAATTTCTTCCAAGGTCTCCAGACAGTCACCGACAAAGCCCGGGCACACAACTTCCAACGACTTGATGCCGTCCTTGGCCAACTGGCGCACGGTGGGTTCGGTGTAAGGCTCGAGCCACTTGGCCTTGCCAAAGCGGGACTGAAAACAAACTTTGTAATCTTCTTTGCGCAGATTGAGCGCCTCCGCCAGCAAACGCGCAGTTTTGTGGCATTCACAATGGTAGGGGTCGCCCAGTTGCAATGTGCGCGCCGGCACGCCGTGAAAACTCATCACCAGTTGTTCAGCGCGTCCATGCACAGCCCAATGGGCTTGGATTTTTGCAGCCAGCGCCAGGATATAGCCAGGGTGATCATGGTAGTGGTTGACGAAGCGCAATTCAGGCAAATTGCGGGTGCGCAAGCCCCAAGCGTAGACCGCATCGAACACGCTGGCGGTGGTGGTGGCTGAATATTGCGGGTAGGCCGGCAACACCAAAACCCGGTTCACGCCTTGGCGCTTGAGTTCGTCGAGCACGTCGGGAATGGCGTCTGAACCATAGCGCATGGCAAACCGTACTTGCACCAGGCTGGGGTTGAATGAGGCTTGTAAAGCGTGAGCTTGGCGCTGGGTCCACACCTTCAGGGGCGAGCCTTCGCTGGTCCAAATACTGGCGTATTTATGGGCTGATTTGGCAGGACGCACCCGCAGAATGATGCCGTGCAAAATGGCCAACCAAAGCAGGCGGGGGATTTCCACCACCCGTGCATCGCTTAAAAATTCGGCGAGATAACGCCGCAAAGCCGAAGCCGTGGGTGCGTCTGGGGTGCCCAAATTGCAATACAAAATGGCGGTTTTGGCGGTTTGGCCATGGCTGTAAGCAGGCTCAGCAGCAAATCGGGGAGATAAGGTCATGCGGTATTTTCGTTCAAGTTCAGGCCATCAAAGCTTGCGCGGCCGCAAAACCCGAACGAACCGCGCCTTCTAAGGTGGCGGGGTAGGGGCCAGCCACATGGTCGCCGCACGCCCACACTCCTTCGGCCACGTGCATGGGCGGCCGGACGAGCCCGGGCGTGCAGGCGAATGCCGCGCGTTTTTCAACCACCGTGGTCAACCACGTCAACCCAGACAAGCCCAATTGACTTTGCGCTTGTTGCAGCACCGCGGCGGTCAAGGCTTCGCGCGCGGTGGTGCTGTTGCTCACTACCAACGCCAACAGACCTTGCAGCTGCGACGAACCGGACAGCCGTCCTTTGTCAAAGGCAAATTGTGCGGGTGACGACGGGCCATGCCGCAGTGCCAACATGGGGGACGGCCAGCGCATGGGGGATGGGGTGCGGGCATACACGGTGGTGATGGCGGTCTGCTGCAAGGCTTGTGCTTTGGTGGACCATTCGGGGGCGATGTGTTGCACCAGTTGTGCCGCCTCCCAGGCCGGGCAGGCCAGCAGCACCCGACCCGTTGGCAGCGCGTTCACGCGCTCAGCCAGCACCACGTCAGCGCCGCGCGATTGCAACCAGGTCAAGGCCGCGTCGGGCAGCAGTTGGCCCAAATCGGTCCGCGGGATCAGGGTGTCACTGCTGCCGGAACCAGACAGCAAAGCATCTTGAAGAACCCTTAAAAACACCTGCCCGCTGGCTTGCGCGCTGTCCAGATTCAGGGCTGACACACACAAAGGCTCAATGAGATGCTGCCGCACCGAGGTGGGCAAGCCTTGGCAGAGATCAGCCACGCTGGTGGCATCGTCACAGGTGAAGCCGGCGGTCTGCCATGACCGTGCGCGGCGCAAGAAGGCCCATTTATCCGACCAGGTCCAGCCTTGCGCGCTGACGACCCCCAGCAAGACATTCAAGGGGGCGGGGAGGTTCAACAGCCGCCATCCCTCGCCATCCAAGAACCGCAAATCCAACGCTTGTCGGTGCAAACATTGGTCGGTGTCCAGCCCCACGGTCCGCATCAGCCCCAATGTGCTGGTATAGGCACCAATCAAGATGTGCTGGCCGTTGTCCAAGGCCAAATCCCGGTGCATGACCCGCCGTGCGCGGCCGCCAAGTTGAGGAGCGGCTTCCAGCAAGCGCACCTGAAAGCCGAGTTGGGTGGCGCGCACCGCTGCGGCCAAACCCGCCCAACCGCCGCCGACCACCGTGACCGATTTCAAAAACGCCCCAACGCTTGCATCTTCCACGCCAGCCAAAGCTTGCGCGCCGGTGTCAGGGCCACCCGCTGGGTCAGCACGGGAAAGTGTGCAGCTTCAATTTCACGCAATAAAGTGCGGTAAATGCTGGCCATCATCAATCCTGCTTTTTGACTGCGCTGGTCGGCCGCTGGCAACAAACTCAATGCCTGGTCGTAGAAGCCATGGGCGCGGCGGGCCTGAAACTGCATCAGGGCTTGAAAAGCCGGGCTGTCCTGGCGTTGCAGCAGGTCTTGTGCTTTCACATCAAAACCTTGGAGTTCGTCTATTGGCAGGTAGATTCGGCCACGCAAGGCGTCTTCACCGACATCGCGAATGATGTTGGTGAGTTGAAATGCCAGTCCCAAGGTGTGGGCATAGGTGGTGGTGGCTTCTTCCGATTGACCAAAGATGTGGGCCGCCACTTCGCCCACCACCCCGGCGACCAGATGGCAGTAGTTTTGCAAGCCCGCAAAGTCAAGGTAGCGGGTTTGGGTCAGGTCCATGTGGCAGCCGGCAATCACTTGATGCAAGTGGTCTGGCGTGATCTTGTATTGCGCGGCCAAGGGCATCAGGGCTTGCATGACGGGGTGTTGCGGTTGACCCGCGAAGCTGCGGGTCACTTCTTGCTGCCACCAATGCAATTTTTGGGCGGCCACGCTGGGGTCTTGCACCTCGTCGACCACATCATCAACTTCGCGGCAAAACGCATAAAACGCCGTGATGGCAGCGCGTCGGGGGGGCGCTAAAAATAAAAAAGCGTAATAGAAACTGCTGCCCGAGCTGGCGGCCTTTTCTTGAACATATTGCTGGGGCGTCATGGCCGAGATTGTGGCATCGCACAAGCCCGCCACCCCATCAACAACCAGTCAACCCAGGTGATTTGCGGCCTTTGAAGCTGGGTATTGATGCCCTCACAACGATCCAAGATGCGCAGGCCCCCTTGCACCACCAGGCGCAATTCCCAGCCCGCGCGACCCGGCACCCGGTGCACCAAGGGCGCGCCATGCTGCATCAAGTCACGGGCAAACGCCATCTCCAGCTTCAAGTCGGCGTTGTCAGGCAGGTAAAAGCGGCCGCGCGGCACGTCCACGCTCAGGTCTTGCCAGAAATTGATGAGTTGCAAGGCTGTGCAAATGGCATCACTTTGTTGCCATGAAACGGCATCATCCACGCCATACAAATGCAGCAACAAGCGGCCTATCGGGTTGGCCGAACGGCGGCAGTAGTCCAGCAATTCGGCGCGGCTGGCGTAGCGACGGGCATCCCGGGTGTAGCGCACGTCTTGCGCGAAGGCGTCGAGCAAATCAAGCAGCAAGGACACGGGCAGATCGAAGGCCAGCACTTGGTGGCGCAGCGCGGCCAGCATCTGCGGCCAAGTTGTGCTGACGAAAGCCGCGTCTGACAGGCTTTGCAGCAAGTCTTGTTGCAGCGTTTGCAGCACCGCCAAGCGGGCCTCAGCCGAGGCGTTTCCCTCGTCAGCCAGGTCGTCCGCGGTACGGGCAAAGTGGTAAATCGCTTGCACAGGTGGCCGCAATGGGGGCGGGCACAGCAAGGAAGCGACAGGAAAGTTCTCGTAATGGTTGACAGATTGCATGGTCTTTGGATTGTCGCTTGACAGCCCGCGGCTGGAGAATTAGATTACTAACCAGTCAGTCATTAATTTTCAGGAATGCCCATGTTGCGTTTTTTAGCCACCCCATTGTTGGCGGGTTCGGTCTTGTTGGTGGCCTGTTCACCGCCCCCCAAATCTCAAGAACCGGTGCGTGCCGTGAAAATCTTGCAAGTCGGCGCGACCGATTTGACGCCCAGCGTCAGCTATGCCGGTGAGGTCAAAGCCCGTGTCGAATCTCGTTTGGGTTTTCGCGTGGGGGGCAAGTTGGTGGCTCGGCGTGTCGAACTGGGACAACAAGTGCGGGCCGGTCAGCTGTTGGCAGAAATTGATCCACAGGATTACCGCTTGTCCGTCGATGCGGCCAAAGCGCAGTTGAGCGCAGCCCAAACCAACCGGGACTTGGCGGCAGCAGACTACAAGCGATTCAAAGAATTGCGCGACAAAGAATTCATCAGCAGCGCTGAACTCGAGCGCCGTGACAGCAATCTCAAGGCTGCCCAAGCCCAGTTCGAGCAAGCCCAGGCCCAATTCGCCGGCCAGGGCAACCAACTCAGTTACAGCAAATTGGTGGCCGATCAAGCCGGCGTGGTCACCGGCATCGATGCCGAAGTGGGTCAAGTGGTCAGCGCCGGTATGCCTGTCGTCAGACTGGCACAAAGCGGGCAGCGCGATGTCATGTTTGCCGTCCCCGAGGACAAAGTGTCTCAACTGCGTGTGGGCCAGGCGGTGCAAGTCAAGTTGTGGGGAGCGGAAAAAGCCCAGTCGGCCAGCATTCACGAGATCGCCGCCAGCGCCGATCCCGTCACCCGTACCTTTGCCGTTCGCGCCGCGCTCAGCAACGCCCAAACGGCACTGGGCAGCACGGCCACCGTCACGGTCAACAGCAGCGCCGTCGACGCTTCAGCCATCACCTTGCCGACCACCGCCATTCGCCAAGAAGGCGGCAAAACCATGGTCTGGGTGCTCGATACCGGCAACATGACCTTGCGTGCGCAAACCATTGAAGTTGAGAATATTCAAGGCAATGACGTGGTCGTGAAAAGCGGCTTGCAAGTGGGTCAGCAAGTGGTGTCAGCCGGCGTGCACGTGTTGTCGCCCGGGCAAAAAGTCACTGTTTACCAAGCCCCTGGTGCCAAGCCATGAGCGGCGAACCGCGTAGCGGCTTCAACCTGTCCGCATGGGCACTGAACCACCGGGCATTCACCCGCTATTTGATGCTGGTGCTGATGTTGCTGGGTGTCGCGGCCTATTTCCAGCTCGGACAAGACGAGGATCCGCCGTTCACATTCCGCGCCATGGTTGTGCGCACCTACTGGCCCGGAGCGACGGCCCAGCAAGTGGCCGAGCAGGTCACCGACAAGCTCGAGCGCACCCTGCAAGAGGCGCCTTACGCCGACAAAATCCGCAGTTATTCCAAGCCGGGTGAGTCGCAGATCATTTTTCAAATCAAAGACTCGTCCAAAGCTGCCGATGTGGCGGACGTCTGGTACCAGGTGCGCAAAAAGATTGGCGACATGCGCTACACCTTGCCGCAAGGCGTCCAAGGCCCCTTTTTCAATGACGATTTTGGTGATGTCTACGGGGTGATTTACGCCCTGTCTTCGGAGGGTTTCAGCCCCGCCGAAATCAAGATCGAAGCCGATAAAGTTCGCCAGCAACTGCTGCGCGTCAAAGACGTATCCAAGGTCGAGTTGTTTGGCGTTCAAGACGAAAAAATCTTCATTGAAATTCCGCAAAAACGCCTGGCCCAATTGGGCTTGGACCTGAACGCGGTGCTGGCGCAACTGGGTCAGCAAAATGCGGTGGAAAGCGCCGGCGCCTTGCAAACCCCTTCGGATGTGGTGCAAATCCGCGTGGCGGGTCAGTTTGAAGCCGTTGCGCAACTGCAAGCCATGCCCATCAGGGGGGCTTCTGGCCAGCAATTGCGTTTGGGTGACATCGCGCAAATTCGGCGCGACTATGTCGACCCGCCAAGCGTGAAAGTGCGGCACCAAGGACAGCAGGTCTTGGCGGTGGGCGTGTCGATGGCCAAAGGCGGCGACATCATTGCCTTGGGTCATGCATTGGACAAAACCATGGCCAACGTACGCAACACACTGCCAGCGGGCATCAGCTTGAGCCAAATTCAAGACCAACCCAAAGCGGTGAGCCGTTCGGTGGGTGAGTTTGTCAATGTCTTGATTGAGGCGGTGGTGATTGTGTTGGTGGTCAGTTTTGTGTCCTTGGGTTGGCACAAAGGTGGGCGTTTTGGTTATTACATCGACATGCGCCCAGGGCTGGTGGTGGGCATCACGATTCCGTTGGTGTTGGCCATGACGTTTTTGGCGATGTACTACTGGGGCATAGGCTTGCACAAGATTTCATTGGGCTCGCTCATCATTGCGCTGGGGTTGCTGGTGGACGACGCCATCATTGCGGTCGAGATGATGGTGCGCAAAATGGAAGAGGGCTATGACAAGGTGCGTGCCGCCACCTATGCCTATGAAGTGACCGCCATGCCGATGCTGACCGGCACCCTCATCACGGCAGCAGGTTTCTTGCCGATCGGCCTGGCCAAATCGGCGACCGGTGAATACACCTTCGCGATTTTTGCCGTCACGGTCATTGCCCTGCTTTTAAGCTGGTGGGTGTCGGTGTTTTTCGTGCCCTACATGGGTACCTGGTTGCTCAAGGTCAAGCCGCACCGGCCTGGTGACCCGCCCACCGAGTTGTTTGATTCGGCTTTTTATGTGGGTTTTCGCCGAGCAGTGAATTGGTGTGTGAAACACCGTTGGTTGACCATCGGCGCCACGATTTTGATTTTTGCCATGGGCATCCTCGGGATGGGCAAAGTGCAGCAGCAGTTCTTTCCGGACTCCAGTCGCCCTGAAATCATGATGGACATCTGGCTGCCTGAGGGTGCGTCATTCGAAGCCAATGAAACCATCAGCCAACGCGTGGAGCAGCGCATGTTGAAGCTTGAAGGCGTGGAGTCGGTGAGTGTCTGGGTGGGCTCTGGCGTGCCGCGTTTTTACCTGCCGCTGGACCAGATTTTTCCGCAAACCAATGTGTCCCAATTCATGGTCATCCCCAAAGACCTGAAGCAACGCGAAATTTTGCGGGTGCAGTTGCCCACCCTCATGGCCGCTGAATTTCCTGAAGTGCGTGCCCGGGTCAAGCTGTTGCCCAATGGGCCGCCGGTGCCTTTCCCGGTGCAGTTCCGCGTGTCGGGACCCGACCCCCAAGTGCTGCGGTTGCGCGCGGACGAGGTGAAAGCCGCCATGCGTGCCAACGCCAATACGCGCGGCGTGAATGACAACTGGAACGAATCAGTCAAGGTGTTGCGTTTGCAAGTCGATCAGGACAAAGCACGCGCCTTGGGCGTCAGCAGCCAATCCATTGCCCAAGCCAGCCGGGTGTTGCTGACTGGCTCCGTGGTTGGACAGTTCCGCGAAGGCGAAAAACTCATCGACATCGTGCTGCGGCAACCGCAATCTGAACGTCAAACCATGTCGGACTTGGCCAGTGCATATGTGCACACCGCTTCAGGGCGCTCGATTCCGGTGCTGCAAATAGCCCAGCCGACGTTTGATTGGGAGCCTGGGGTGATGTGGCGCGAGAACCGCGACTACGCCATCACGGTTCAATCCGACATTGTTGAAGGCTTGCAAGGTGCCACTGTGACTGCACAACTGGTGCCAGAGCTCAAAGCCTTGGAGGCCCAATGGGGTCAATCTGACTACCGCATCAGCGTGGCAGGCGCGGTGGAAGAAAGCGCCAAAGGCTCGGCTTCGATCGCAGCGGGCGTGCCGCTGATGCTGTTTGTCACCTTCACCCTGCTGATGCTGCAGTTGCAAAGCTTCAGCCGTTCCTTGTTGGTGTTCTTGACGGGTCCCTTGGGTATCGCTGGCGTGGCGGCGGCTTTGATTTTGTTGGGACGACCCTTTGGTTTCGTGGCGTTGCTCGGTGTGATTGCTTTGCTGGGCATGATTCAGCGCAACTCGGTCATTCTGATTGATCAAATCGAGCAAGACCGCGCGCGTGGTGTGCCCGCTTGGGATGCCATCGTCGAGTCGGCGGTGCGGCGCTTGCGACCGATCGTTTTGACCGCTGCAGCAGCCGTCTTGGCCATGATCCCGCTGTCGCGCAGCGTGTTTTGGGGGCCGATGGCGGTGGCCATCATGGGCGGTTTGATCGTCGCCACGGTGCTTACCTTGTTGGCCTTGCCGGCGATGTATGCGGCCTGGTTCAGGGTCAAGCGCTGAGACCCTGAGCCGCAGAGGCCGGGCGGGTAGAATTTCGCTCTGACCGATTTTCGACGGGCGGTCTGTCTTGACAGACTGCCCTTTGCTTTTTTTTAAACCCGCGCGGGTGGCGAAATTGGTAGACGCACCAGGTTTAGGTCCTGACGCCAGCAATGGTGTGGGGGTTCGAGTCCCCCCCCGCGCACCAATACCCTGCTTTATTGCGCCTGATTAATTTGGAGAAGCCTGATGGCCGTGACTGTTGAAACCCTTGAAAAACTAGAACGCAAAATCACCCTGACTTTGCCCACTTCCGTCATTCAAAACGAGGTCAATACCCGTTTGAAGCGTTTGGCACGTCAAGTCAAGGTGGATGGTTTCCGTCCTGGCAAGGTGCCCATGAACATCGTGGCTCAGCGCTACGGCTACTCGGTTCATTACGAAGTGATGAACGACAAAGTGGGCGAGGCCTTCAACGTGGCGGCCAACGAAGCACAACTGCGTGTGGCCGGCCAACCCCGAATCAGTGAAAAAGAACAGGCCTCCGAAACTGAAATGTCGTTTGATGCGATTTTCGAGGTTTACCCCGATGTCAAGCTGAAAGACCTGGCGCAAGTTGAAGTCGAGCGTGTCACCTCCGAAGTGACCGAAGCCGCCATCGACAAAACCGTGGATATTTTGCGCAAACAACGCCGCAGTTTTGCCCAACGCAGCCTGGAGTCTGCGGCCGCAGAAGGCGACCGCGTGACCGTGGACTTTCTTGGCAAGATCGACGGCGAACCCTTTGACGGCGGACGTGCTGAAGACTTTCAATTCATCATCGGTGAAGGTCAGATGCTCAAAGAATTCGAAGACGCTGCGCGCGGCATGAAGTCCGGCGAAAGCAAAACCTTCCCCTTGAAATTTCCCGACGACTATCAAGGTCGCGATGTGGCTGGCAAAACCGCCGACTTCATGGTCACCTTGAAAAAGCTTGAAGCCGCACATCTGCCTGAGTTGACGGAAGAGCTGTGCAAATCCCTGGGTGTGGCGGATGCCACCGTCACGGGTCTGCGCACCGACATCCGCAACAACCTCGAGCGCGAAGTCAAATTCCGTTTATTGGGGCGCAACAAGCAGGCGGCGCTGGATGCATTGGTGGCGCAGGCCGAGCTGGATTTGCCGCAGTCCATCGTGCAGTCCGAACTCGATCGCATGGCCGAAGGCGCGCGTGAAGAATTGAAACAACGCGGCATCAAAGACGCCGACAAAGCCCCGATTCCTGAAGACGTGTTCCGCCCGCAAGCCGAGCGCCGTGTGCGCATGGGTTTGGTGGTGTCCGAAGTGGTGCGCATGCAAAAGCTGCAAGCCACGCCAGACCAAATCAAAGCGCATGTGGAAGATTTGGCTGCCAGTTACGAGAAACCCTCTGAAGTGGCGCGTTGGTATTACAGCGACAACCGCCGCATGGCCGAAGTTGAAGCCATTGTGATTGAGAACAATGTCACCAACTACGTCATGTCTTTGGTGAAAATCAAAGACAAAAACATCAGCTTCGACGAATTGATGGGCCAGGCTTGAGGCTCGACCCCACAGGAGAAAACGCATGAGTGCAATGGATATACAAGGCTTGGGCATGGTCCCGGTCGTCATCGAAACCAGTGGTCGTGGCGAACGTGCCTATGACATTTACTCCAGGTTGTTGCGCGAACGCGTCATCTTCTTGGTCGGTCCTGTCAATGACCACACCGCCAATTTGGTGGTGGCGCAGTTGTTGTTCTTGGAAAGCGAGAACCCCGACAAGGACATTTCGCTCTACATCAACTCACCCGGCGGCTCGGTGAGCGCCGGCATGGCCATCTACGACACCATGCATTTCATCAAGCCGCAAGTCTCCACACTTTGCACCGGCATGGCCGCCAGCATGGGTGCTTTTTTGTTGGCTGCAGGTGCAAAGGGTAAGCGTTTCTCATTACCCAATTCCAAGGTCATGATTCACCAACCTTTGGGCGGCACCCAAGGGCAGGCCACTGAAATTGAGATCGCAGCGCGTGAAATTCTGAAAACCCGCGAGCGTTTGAACCAAATGTTGGCTGAAAACACCGGCCAACCTTTGTCCCGCATTGAGGTGGACACCGAGCGCGATTACTACCTTACCGCCGAAGAGGCTAAAGCCTACGGCTTGGTGGACGATGTAATATCCAAACGTCCTTGATCCTCACACAAAGGTAAGCACGGCATGGCCGACAAAAAAGGAACCACCAGCGAGAAAACGCTGTATTGCTCTTTCTGCGGCAAGAGCCAGCATGAAGTTAAAAAACTCATTGCTGGTCCATCCGTTTTCATTTGCGATGAATGCATTGATCTCTGTAACGACATCATTCGCGATGAATTACCGGCCACTTCACTGCGCGAAGGACGGGGGGACCTGCCCACACCCTCGGAAATCAAAAACAACCTCGACAACTATGTGATTGGCCAAGAACCGGCCAAGCGCGCTTTGGCTGTGGCGGTCTACAACCACTACAAGCGCTTGCAACACAAAAAGGACGCCAAAAAAGACGAAGTGGAACTGTCCAAAAGCAATATTTTGCTGATTGGCCCGACGGGTTCAGGCAAAACTTTGCTGGCGCAAACCCTGGCCCGCATGCTCGATGTGCCCTTTGTCATGTCGGACGCCACCACCCTCACTGAAGCTGGTTATGTGGGCGAGGACGTGGAGAACATCATTCAAAAGCTGCTGCAAAACTGCAACTACGAAGTCGAGCGCGCACAGCGGGGCATTGTCTACATTGACGAGATCGACAAAATTTCTCGTAAATCGGACAACCCGTCGATCACCCGTGATGTGTCCGGCGAAGGCGTGCAACAAGCCTTGCTCAAACTCATCGAAGGCACCATGGCCAGCGTGCCACCGCAAGGTGGTCGCAAGCACCCCAATCAAGACTTTTTGCAGGTTGACACGACCAATATTTTGTTCATTTGCGGTGGCGCGTTTGCAGGCTTGGAAAAAGTCATCGAAAACCGCACTGAACGTTCGGGCATCGGCTTCAGTGCGGTGGTCAAAACCAAAGAAGAACGCAGCCTGACTGAAATGTTCGGTCAAGTCGAACCTGAGGATCTGATCAAATTCGGTCTGATTCCCGAGTTGGTCGGTCGCTTGCCGGTGGTCACCACCCTCAGCGAGCTCACCGAAGACGCACTCGTTCAAATTCTGACCGAACCGAAAAATGCGTTGGTCAAGCAATATGGCAAGTTGTTCGCGATGGAAGGCGTGGAGCTTGAAATTCGCCCCTCTGCCCTCAAAGCCATTGCCAAAAAAGCCCTGGACCGCAAAACCGGCGCACGCGGCCTGCGCTCCATCCTTGAACAATCGCTGATTGACACCATGTTTGATTTGCCCAACAGCAGCAACGTGGAGAAGGTGGTGGTCGAAGAGTCCACCATTGACGAAAACAAGCCACCGCTGCTGGTGTACCGCGAGGCCGCCAAAAAGGCCTGATTCCCTCCCCGGGGCGGCTTTAGCTGCCCCTTTTTTTAGATTGGAAGTTTGACCATGTCTGGACAAACCCCCTTGCCCTCCGAACCCATGGACCTGCCCTTGCTACCTTTGCGCGATGTGGTGGTGTTTCCGCACATGGTGATTCCTTTGTTCGTCGGTCGCCCCAAAAGCATCAAGGCGCTTGAAGCCGCCATGAGTGCCGACCGCAGCATCATGCTGGTGGCGCAAAAGGCGGCTGCCAAGGATGAACCCTTGGTCACCGACATGTTTCAAGTGGGCTGTGTCTCCACCATTTTGCAAATGCTCAAGCTGCCCGATGGCACGGTGAAAGTGTTGGTTGAAGGCCAGCAGCGCGCAAGCGTCAACCGCATTGAAGACGGCCCATCACACTTCAGTTGCAATCTCACCCCGGTGACCCTGCCCGAATCCGCCGAGCAAGACACCGAGGTGGAAGCCTTGCGCCGCGCGGTCATGCAGCAGTTCGACCAATACGTGAAGCTGAACAAAAAAATTCCGCCTGAAATCCTCACTTCGATTGCCAGCATTGATGACGCTGGTCGCCTGGCCGACACCATTGCCGCCCATCTGCCTCTGAAGTTGGAGAACAAGCAAGCCGTGCTGGACTTGCCCGATGTCAAGGCGCGATTGGAAAACCTCTTCACCCAACTCGAGCGTGAGGTGGACATCCTGAATGTGGACAAGCGCATTCGTGGCCGCGTTAAACGCCAAATGGAGAAAAACCAGCGCGACTTCTACCTGAACGAACAGGTCAAAGCCATCCAAAAAGAACTGGGCGATGGCGAAGAAGGCGCAGACATTGAAGAGATCGAGAAGAAGATCAAAGCCGCGCGCATGTCTCCTGAAGCGCGCAAAAAGACCGAAGGTGAGTTGAAAAAACTCAAACTCATGTCGCCCATGTCCGCCGAAGCCACCGTGGTGCGCAACTACATCGACGTCATGGTCAACCTGCCTTGGAGCAAAAAAACCAAGATCAAACATGACCTGATGAATGCCGAAGCCGTGTTGAACGAAGACCACTTCGGTTTGGAAAAAGTCAAAGACCGAATCCTTGAATATTTGGCGGTGCAGCAACGTGTTGACAAAGTGAAGGCGCCGATCCTGTGTTTGGTTGGTCCTCCAGGCGTGGGTAAAACCTCTTTGGGTCAGTCGATTGCCAAAGCCACCGGACGCAAGTATGTGCGCATGGCTTTGGGCGGCATGCGCGACGAGGCCGAAATTCGCGGCCATCGCCGCACCTATATTGGCGCCTTGCCCGGCAAGGTGCTGCAAAACCTGACCAAGGTCAACACCCGCAACCCGTTGTTCTTGCTCGATGAGATCGACAAACTCGGTGCAGATTTCCGTGGCGACCCCTCCAGCGCTTTGCTGGAAGTGCTCGACCCCGAACAGAACAACACCTTCAACGACCACTACGCCGAGGTGGATTTCGATTTGAGCGACGTCATGTTTGTGGCCACCTCCAATTCGATGAATATTCCACCTGCGTTGCTTGACCGGATGGAAGTCATTCGACTCTCCGGCTACACCGAAGATGAAAAAATCAACATCGCTTTGCGCTACCTGATCCCCAAGCAGTTGAAAAACAACGGCATCAAGGAAGAGGAGTTGCTCATCGAAGAGTCTGCGGTTCGCGACATCGTGCGCTACTACACCCGCGAAGCCGGCGTGCGCTCTTTGGAGCGTGAGATCTCCAAAATCTGCCGCAAGGTGGTCAAGGCTTTGTTGCTGAAGTCGCTTACACCCTTGGTGAAGGTGAATGCCGAGAACTTGAACGACTATTTGAGCGTTCGCAAGTACACCTATGGCCGCGCCGAGCAAGAAAACCAAATTGGACAAGTGGTCGGTTTGGCTTGGACCGAAGTGGGCGGCGATTTGCTAACCATCGAAGCTGCGCTGATGCCCGGAAAGGGCAACATCATCCGCACGGGCTCCTTGGGCGATGTCATGAAAGAGTCGGTGGAAGCGGCACGCACCGTGGTGCGCAGCCGGGCCCGTTCGCTCGGTATCAAGGCTGAAACTTTCGAGAAGAGTGATATTCACATCCACGTGCCTGACGGTGCAACGCCCAAAGACGGCCCCAGCGCGGGTGCTGCCATGACCCTGGCCATGGTGTCGGCGCTCACCAGTATCGCGGTGCGCAGCGATGTCGCCATGACCGGTGAAATCACCCTGCGCGGCGAAGTCACTGCCATCGGCGGCTTGAAAGAAAAACTGCTGGCGGCTTTACGCGGCGGCATCAAAACCGTGCTGATCCCAGAAGAGAACATCAAGGATCTGCAAGAGATTCCAGACAATGTGAAACAGAATTTGGAAATCGTCCCAGTGCGTTGGCTCGACAAGGTGTTGGAGATTTCCTTGGTGCGCATGCCTTCACCTTTGCCGGATGATGAACCCGTGGTGGTCGCTCCTGCCAAGGTTGAAGTCCCCGCAG
>Ga0164294_10001935_pt1 | contig 18899 bp, 16 predicted proteins | sample GEODES005metaG_FD_111479 | JGI IMG/M metagenome (GOLD analysis project Ga0164294, IMG submission 111479) | Oligotrophic lake water microbial communities from Sparkling Lake, Wisconsin, USA - GEODES005 metaG | ecosystem: Environmental > Aquatic > Freshwater > Lake | place: USA: Sparkling Lake...
CACATCGGGTTGATTAGTCACCACTATCAATAAGTAATTTGCATCATGCAGTTTTTCGAGGGCCTCGTGAACCCCCGGCAATATTTCTAGATACACTAAGGAGACTGGAGGATAGGGCTTACCATCGCGCACAATTGCCCGATTAATTACCCCATCCCGATCTAAAAAAACAGCGCGCCTCAATGAATTTATTTCCGCAGCTTATTTAGCTGTAGACTCCCATTTAGTTTGGTTTGCTTTTAACCTAGGGTGTGAAACCAAGAGGTGCCAAACCACTGCCTGAAAGGCTTCTGAATGTGGGGTCACATTATCGGCATTCACAGTTGGCACAATCACGCAAGCGTCGGCTACTTGGGCAGTATACCCCCCATCACGACCCACCACCCCGATTACTTTAGAACCTATAGATTTGGCATAATTCAAGGCTTCAACTAAATTAGGGCTGATATTCTTTTCTAGATTCCCGCCACCAACAGAAAAAATGAACAGCATATCTTTAGGAATAAGTTTACTAACTTTGAGCCATTCAACAAAAATCGAAGCCCACCCCTCATCATTTGTGCGCGCAGTCAACTCTGATACATTATCAGTAGGGGCATAAGACTCGATACCAACTATTTTCCGAAAATCATTTACGGCATGCGAGCAATTACCCGCACTGCCTCCTACGCCTAAAAAAAAGATTCGACCGCCATCTGTTTTAACTTGAGCTAAAAGATCTGCCATTTTTTCAATTACGGTTACTTCCATCTTTTCGATGATCTCAACTGCTTCATTCAAATGTTGTTTTGCGTAACTCATAAACTGCCCTTTGCTGTTTTTTCTAATAAATAGGCTTGGGTATCCGCAATTCCTTGGTGAGACCCAATTTCATAAAATCTCTCAAAAACTTCGTAGCCAGCCAACTCGCTAGCCAGTGATAAATTATTATAAACTGTTGAAAGATCAAGTGACTGTCCAGCAGGGTAAGCCTTTAATGCAGCGCCTTGGATTAAACTCAATCCGTAATCGATGTAATCCATTTGAGGACGAGTTACATCTTTGTTGTACTCAATAATCTGACCGGTATTAAATTCCACATTACTTTTATCCCACTGATTCTGATTCCTCATTACAGTCATTAACCCCTTTTTGCCGCTAGCTCGGTAGGTTTTTTCGACATCAGAAAAATCAATGGGTAGATAAGAATCGCCATATAGAATAAAAAAATGCTCCCCTAGCAATGGCAAGGCCTGTCTAAGTGCGCCACCAGTCCCTAGGAGAGATGGGCCATCTGGTGAATAGCTAACGTGCATATCCCATCGAGAGCCCTTACCAACAACATCTTGAATCATTTCACCTAAAAATCCAATGCATAAAACAACCGAGTTAATACCCTGTTTACGAAGATATTCCAGTTGATGGCAAATAAACGGTTCCCCAGCTACCTCAATGAGTGACTTAGGGATTTCTTCAGTTATAGGGCGTAGGCGGGTAGCCAAACCACCCGCTAATATTGCGACCGAGAACATTAGGAAGACATCATGACTTTGGCGCCTTCAAAATCAAATTTAAAGCGCACTTCTTCCAAGCCTGCACCAGCCATCGCCTTACGCAATTGAGTACGGTCATTTGCCATAAACATCAAAAAACCACCACCTCCAGCACCAACTAACTTTCCACCAGTCGCGCCACTATCTATGGCCAACTGATACCACTCATCAATCTGGGGATTACTCATACCACCTGAGCGGCGCTTTTTATGCTCCCAATGTTCATGCATGAGCTCACCAAATAACTTGGTATCCCCTTCTTCCAATGCCACTTTACTTCTCCACCCTAAATCTTTTACATAATGCAAATTGGCCATCATGTCAGCATCATTTTGTTGCGACTTTACCTTTTGATCTTTTAATATGCCACTAGCACTTCTTGAAAAACCGGTAAAAAAGAGAAGTAAATTGTCCTCTAGATCGAACATTGTCTCCATGCTAATTTTCAAAGGAGTGGCGGTTACTTTTCCGTCCTTATGGAAAGTAAAGCAAGTTAGACCCCCTACTGCCGCAATATATTGATCTTGTTTACCAATGGGCTCACCAAGACGATCAATCTCAATGTGACATGCTAGCTCAGCCAACTCTTCCTGGTGAATATGGCGTTTACGATGGGTATAAAGCGCCTTGAGTAAGGCAGTAGTAAAGCTACCCGAAGAACCTAGACCCGTTCCTGCCGGGATATCTGCAAGAGTGGTGATTTCTACTTGCGGCGTACGAAAACCCATAATTCCCAGGGCCTCCCGAATAATCGGATGATGCACATCTGCAATTTTCTCAACATTCTCTAACTGGCTGTACTTGAGATAAATGCCCTCCGTAAAAGGGCGCATGACTGTTACATAGACATACTTATCGATTGCCGCTGCAATTAAAAAACCTTCATGATCTTCATAATAGGAAGCCAAATCAGTTCCACCACCTCCTAAAGTAATGCGAAGCGGACTACGCACAATGATCATATCCAGAATCCTTGTAAATTTTTTCTATTATTTTTAGAGCTTGATAGGCATCATTTAACCCGGCTGCAGGGATGCAGTCCAACTGAATATCTTCATAAAATTCAGCCATCTCTAAAGCCCATGAATCATCACCCATGGGGTACTCCCACGACACGGTCTCGGGCGGGCCCATTTGGGGAAGCATTTTGTAATGGGTCAATTTCTCTAACCCATAGCTACCGCCCAATCCGGATATATCTAATTTTCCATTCTTGCCATAAATCTCCATGGAAAAAAGATTTTTCCATTCGGTACATGAAGCATGCAAAAAAGCTACTTGCTTTTTGGACGTCTTTAATAACATAAACCCATTGTCATCAACCGGCATATTCCAATAGTAGGTATGGGCGAAACCATCGATTTCAGAAAAGTCGCCTAAAAACCAACGCGAGAGGTCTATTAAATGGGGGCCTTGGTCAATTAGCTCACCCCCTCCCGACAATTTAGGATCGGCACGCCATTCTTTGTCATAGCCCAAACGAGCACCATGTCCATAGCGAGCACGAATAAACATTAATTCACCCAAAACACCTGATAGAACAATCTCTTTGGCTTTTATTAGTGCCTGATGGTAGCGGTGATTAAAACCTACATGAACTTTGGCATTATTTTTCTGCAGCGCCAATAAAATTGGTTCTAGTTCAGCGGTAGTTCGTGCAGCTGGCTTTTCCACTAATACGTTTTTGCCAGAATTGACTGCTGCCAAAGTAATTTCAGCTAAAGAGTCGTGCAATGTAGAAATGATCACAATATCGATCTCATTCATAGCAATTAAATCTCGCCAATCTTTAAATGATTTGGCGTTAAAGCGATTAGCCAGAGATGTAGCTCTATCAATAGCAATATCAGCACATGCAATTAACATGCCTCCAGAGCCTAATGCATTAGCTCTTTTTTGACCTATTAGCCCGCACCCAATGATGCCCACTCTAAAAACGTGATTTTTTTCCGTCACTTGTCGCCCCAATCCATATTGCGGTCACGGCCAACAATTCTTCGTAGAGTGAACGCATCAGTCTTATCAAGCTCAGAAATATGGTTTGGCCACTCCTCCCAATTATCCCAAGCTGCGCTAATTAATTTTCCTGTAATGCCATCACTGTGCGAAGAAGCCAGAAATAGAGCCAACTCTGCCGCGCGATCTATTGAAGCGCCGCCTGATTCTTTTTGCTTTAGGGATCTCTCGAAAAAGTCTTTACCAATTACTTCTGGGCCAGCTATTAAAACTTCCTCGAGCATGCGGGTATTTAGTGCACCAGGAGCGAGTGCATTTACATCAATCCCAAGCCCCCTAACCTCCTCAGCAAGGGTTTCTGCAAATCGCACTATCGCAGCTTTTGATACTGCATAAGCACTAATTTTTGGCAACGGGTTGGTTGCGCCGCCACCAGATAATTGAATCACTTTCCCATAACGCTGTTTTTTAAAATAAGGTATTAATTCCCGACACATCAATACTGATCCGTACACATTGATCTCAATAGCTTTAATCCATTCAGCCCAATCTACTTCCTCGATATCTCCCTTCGGACCATATATTCCTGCATTATTCACTAGGATATGACATCCACCCAATTGATTGAATGTTGATTCAATTACATTCCTTACATCCATTTCATTGGAAATGTCTACTTTTCGCGCAAGAATTACTTGATCGTCAACTGCGTATTCCTTGACTTTCCTCAAAGCACTATCTAATAGTTGTTCGTTACGAGCACAGAGCATAAGATTAGCCCCAGCAGCGGCATATTTTTTGGCAATTTCAAAGCCTAGCCCTTGATTGGCACCAGTAATAATGGCCACCTTACGCGATAATATTTTTTCCATGGCACTTTAATGGGTTGGTCCAGAACCAACTGCTAAATAGGCAATTGGGGTATTCATAAGACTTTCTTGCAAATGACGGTTTGCGTCAATCACTAATAAATCAGAGTTCGCAAGCTTGGGTATTTGCCGCGCCAAATCTTTGAATTCTGGCCATTCAGTTCCCACTATTAGAACTTGTATTTTTTCTAAACCCTCGAGCGCCACCGCACATTTTCTCACTCGACCACTCGTCCAATTGATTGGGAGCTCTTTCACAGCTGGGTCATAAATCTGTACCTGAGCCCCATTTTCAAGGAGCCACTCTACCAATTCCACACTGAGAGATCTTCGCAAAGTGTCCGTACCAGCTTTATAGGTAAGCCCCCAAACTGCGACCTGAATACCAACAAGATCTGGGAAGTACTCAAGCAACTTCCGATGCACCCATTTCTTATGAGCATCATTACTTAGCCTCACAGAAGATAGCAAAGGTGTTATCAGTTGACGATCTTTGCTAATTTTTCCAAGAAATTCAATATCACGCGCTAGGGTACCGCCTGCAAAAGCCCCCCCGGGGGACACATAGGCTCTAGGCCCAATACGGGACTCTGTTTTCAATCCCCGCTCAACCTCTTTAGCGTCAGCGCCTACTAATTCGCATATCGCCGCAATTTCATTTGCAAAAGTTACAGAGGTTGCCAAGAACGCATTAATAGCATGCTTAGTCATTTCAGCAGACTCAACTGACATCCATTGAATTTTTTCAGTGATTGGCAAAAGTAGTCTTTCTAAAACCATCCTATTTTCGTTGGTTCGAACGCCGACAATAATCCTATCCGGATCACGAAAAACATCAAGAGCCTTACCAAGCCTCAGATTTTCAGGGGAGCAGGCGAAAGAGATATTCCGATTAGGCACAGAATTCTGAACAAACTTTTCTAAGTTTGCGATTGTACCTACGGGTAGTTGTGAAGATATTAAGACTAGAGCACCATTTGGCAGAAATACAATAGTAGCCTTAATTTGATTCAATACAAAATTAGTATCAGCAACATCATTATCGTCAACGGGCGTATCAAATGTGACCCACAATACCTCCACATCTTTGCATGCGGTTGCAAGATCGTTCGAAAATTCCAGCGAACCCCGCTTAATTCCATCGGCAATAAGAAGATCTAGGCCAGGCTCAAAAAGTGGGGCTTTTCCTTCATTTAAAGATTTGATAACCGAGGGATCAGAATCAAGCCCTAGAACTTTATGGTTGACAGATGCTAGGCATGCAGCTGTCACACTACCCAAATGCCAAAGGCCCTGAACGCACACTTTCATTTATCACACTTGGTATTAAATACCCATTCATTATTTTTTAGATACTCGACAGTTTGAGTGATACCCTGAAATATATCAAACTTTGGCTTCCAACCTAGCGCTTGAATTTTTTTTGTCTCTAAAAATATAAATGGGTTATCCCCTACCCAACCTCGATCCCCCCCAGAATAATTAAGCTGAGGTCTAACACCTAACTCTTGGCAAATCCAACTTATAGAATCATTAACCTCAATATAGCCGTCCACACCCAAATTAAAGATATTTATTTTTTCGCAAGATTTATCTACTGCTAGTAAGATTGCTTCAATGCAATCTTGAACATAAAGGTAAGACTTACGTTGCATCCCATTACCTAAAACTGTTAGGCGTGTTGGGTCTATTTTTAATTTTTGATAAAAATCAAAAATATGGCCATGCGTATAGCGTTCGCCAAGAATGGACACAAATCTAAAGATCCATGACTGGAATCCAAAGCCCTCGCAATACGCTGTGATTAAACCCTCACATGCAGCTTTGGAGGCGCCATATAAAGATGTTTGCACTGGAAATGGGCCATCTTCTGGGGTCGGGATTACGGAGGCCTCCCCATAAACAGATCCAGTTGAAGAAAAAGCAATTTTTTTTATCTTATTAAAGCGCATTGCCTCGAGAACATTATAAGTAACGATTGTATTTTGCTCCAAATCTTTTCGAGGGTGATCAGTTCCAAAACGCACATCTGCGTTTGCAGAAAAATGGAAGACTATTTCGCAGTCATAAATTGAAAATATATTTTTTAATTTATCGGAGTCTAATAAATCAATTTCTAAAAAAATAAAATTTTTTGATCCCAAAGAATTTTGTAAGAAATTTCTTTTCCCAGAAGTGAAATTATCCAAGCCAACCACAAAATAACCTTGTGATATTAGACGGTCCAGAAAATTGCTCCCTATGAAACCTGCGCATCCAGTTACTATTGCCGTTCTCATAATTGAATTGCCACCCTCACTTTAAAAAAGTATTAGTTTTTGCATTGTCAACAATTTGGTGGAAAGCATCATTCATATTTCGAGCCATTATTTTTTGGGTAAGTTTACTCAAAACTAATTCTCTGCCATTTAGTCCCATCTTAACTCTTTCATTTGGATTAAGTACCAAAAATTCAATGGCATGTGCCAATTCATTGGCATTACAACTCACAACTAAACCAGTATTAAACTCAGAGATAAAGTCAAAAATTCCAACCTTATTTGAGACAATGACCGGCACTCGACAACACATAGCCTCAACAACACCTAGCCCAAAATTTTCACCATATGAAGGCAATACAAAAATATCTACAGAGCCATAGAGATTTCGCCTGTCTTCATCACTTACGTAACCAGTCAATTCAACTCTCCCCCCCAAATCTAGTGCACTTATGAGCTGTGATACCTCGTCAATCACATTCTTTTCCCCGTTTCCTGCGAGAATTAGATACACTGAATCATGCTTTTTAGCAACCAATTGAAATGCTTGGATTAGTATTAAAAGCCCTTTTTTTCTATGAAAACGGCCTAAAAATAAAACCGTGGTTTTATTTTTTAATCTTGGAAATCTCATACTCAACCAATGTAAATTAGGGATTACATTAAATTGCTCCTCATCTATACCTTCAGGGATAAGTAAACCTTGACCGGAATTTTTAATAAACAATTGTGCAAGATTCTGGTCTAGCTTACTTGAGTATTGAATAGCACTCGCATGCAAAAAACTCTTTTTTTCAAATAAGGATATATATGCTAGCTTTAATAAGGATCGACGCTGCCCTACCAAAAATGGGTCTAATGAACCATGAGGTCTAATAACATATGGAGTATTGTGTTTTCTAGCCAAAAAGGCGATAAATGTTGAATGAAATTTGTAAATGCTGTGGATGAGCACAATATCACATTTAGGAATCTTGGAGAGGCATGCTAACATCAACTGAAATGAAAATCCCATTCCCATGATCGAAAACTGACACTTAAAATATTTTATTCTGAGATTCCTAGAAGAGCTCTCTAAATCGCCCTCTTCGCCCATGGTTGTAACAAACAAATCAACCATATTTCCTTTTTCAGCAAGCCCTTGAGCCATTGCAAGAATACCTGAGCGCCCTCCTCCAGTATTTCTTGCGATGCTTTCAGCAAAAATTAGGATGTTCAAACGATTAATTGGTAAAAATAAGGTTTTTTGACGCTATCCATTGTCTGTATTCGAGCGATATAATCTGAGTGCATTCCAATTAAGATTATATCGATATATATTTGATTTTTCAACTCTTAGTAGTTCATTAAAATCTTATTTATTTTAAAACACTTATTGAACAGTATTGTTGTTTTAAAAACACCTAAAGCAAGTGGAAAAATGTTCTCAAAATAGTTTAAAAAAATGGGGCCTTAAGTTCCCTCTAATAGATTGCTAATACAGTTAACCCTAAAGAAAAGGATAGATAGGAATTGTTATTTGAAGCCAAATACCTATTTTAGCCAATTACTTTGGTATAAGATGTTTGGATATAATCTCCCCAGCCCATTTATTCCCGTGTGGCGACCAATGTGGATCACATTCAAGAAATAAGGGCCTAGAATCACTCAAAGGTAGAAACTTCATTAAATCAATAATTTGAACACCATGTAAGGACGCAAGTTCCGAAAAATTACGGTACCAAAATTGTTCTTCATACTGATTTCCTGAAACTTTAAATCTTGCTATATCTTCAATACCTGGTATTAAGACAATAATATTTTTTTTTCGAGATTCTTTTGCCAATTTAAATAATTTTTTAATATAAAACACAACCGCCTTTTGCTGGTCCTCAGTTGAATCATAATAACCGGCATAATCAAGAGATTTCTTATTGGCCCAAAGATCACGAAGAGCATATCCACTTCTAATGGGATTAGAGGAGTAGGTGTATCTTATTAAAAACCGTTTGAATTGCCCAAATAGTCCCTCTTCCAAATGCCCAAAATTTTCTGATGGAATGGCATCCTCGGGATAAAATGTTTCGTAATTATTTTCAAAGCTTTTCCAATAAGGCCTATAACGGCTACGTCCAGATAAATATTTGTCACGGCCCAATAATTTATAAGCTTCATAATCATTATCTGTGAAGTCATTACCTGGAAGAAAAAAAACCATCACAGCATCATGTTCATACTTTGACGCGAGATTTTTATATAGCTCATAGTATTGAACAGGGCCGAAGTTCCCCCCAGAGCCGAAATTTAGAATATTCAATCCTGTTAGATTTTCTATATGGGTCTGGGCAGTATCGTTAAAATTAACTCCATGACCTTCTGCAAATGAATCTCCCAGCAAAACTATGCTATTACTTTTTGTGGGTTGTATAAATTCACTATCTCTTGCACCTACGTTGTTAGATTTTAATACAGTGTTGAAACAGTCAGATACATAAGTATCAGTAAAATTTAGCTTGTGCCAAGCACCCCAAGCCTCCTTCTCTGTTCTCCATTTAGCGCCAGTTCCGTCATGGCTTGTTAAATAAAAAAGTGGCGTTGTATTGTAGATGAAAAGATTAAGTTTTGTTCCGATGAACGAAAATAACTCACACGATAAAAGAGAAACCAAAATGAAAATGCTAATTTTAAAAGCTAGTTGTGCCAATTTAACTTTTCTTCTTCGCAACAATAAGAAACTGAGGAGCTAAGTTATGAATTCGCTCAAAAAATGAAACAATGTATGCGCCAATCTTAAAGAAAACATTACCTTTTTTTGACTGAAGTGGGCCCGCTCTTGACCTTGAATGAAGTTCAGAAAAGGACCCAATAATTACATCTTTCATTGTGCCATAAGCCAGAAATTTTTCTATCACATAATTTAATTCTTTAAATGCAAATATAAATTCATCTTTTGTATATTCATGATGATGACCACCATGGACATCAGAGTAATAAAAATCTGTGATACTAGGCCAATTTGAAAACCCTAAAAAAACTTTTAATCTAACTGTTGCCCTTAAAGCGTTCGGGGTTGTAGCCACGCAAATACCACCAGGCCGCAATACTCTATTAATCTCCGAAAGAATGTTTCGGGGAGAGTCTATTAAATGTTCAATTACATCTGAAAACAATACTGCGTCAATAGAATTATCTGGAAATGGAAGTTTATCTGAGCAGATGTCAAGGGATAAGGTTTCCATTACAGTATTTTCCAGTAATTTCAAATCTTCCCCGGCTCTCCCAGTCTTTGGGTTATCGATGGCAATAGAGTAAAAGCCGAGTTTAGCAATTGTTCTAGTAGCGACGCCCATTCCAACGCCAATGTCTATAACCTTAGATCCAATGCTTAACCCACTAAGTAAATAAACTAATTCATTTAGCTTTTCATTTGAATACTTATAAACATATCCGCCATTGATTGCGATATCTGAAGAATTATAATCTTCAATAGCAGCAAGATGCGCCACCCGTAATTGATTTAAAAAATTAGTCACGAGCAATCTTTCTATGTTGATTTTTTTTCTTAAACAAAAATAAGCAAAAAATTATTAAATTAGGTACTAATCCATACCAGAGCAGAAATACTACAGGACCTCTTATTAGGACTATTATAATTAACAAATTTGTCAAGTAAAGCGCAACTGAAAACAAATTCATTAAATTACCATTAAACTTAAAAATCATTTTATAAGAGTAACTGCCAAATTGCAATAATAGCAGATGGTAAAAAAAGACACCTAGTACCCCTGAATCTAAATACGATTGCAAATAAATTTCATAATAAAGATCTTGCGGAGTGATCCCATACCCAAAGGCGATTGCAGAGATGTCCGCAACTTCCTTTTCGGGGAAAAAAATTCGCGGTAAAAATACTCCAATAATTTGTGTTGCCATAGTAAAACGTAAATCTAGTTTGCTATTAACGGCCTGACCCATTGCAGCGAAGTATTCTGAAACATCTTGATATGTTCCTAAATAATTGGATCCCTTTAAGAAGTCAGTAGTCGAAAAACTGTTAGAGAAATAGTAGTAAAAAATTTCATCAAGAGATAGTCCATATTGCTTCTGTATATCTGCAATGAGAATAAATATGAATGCGGAGAAAAGCAAAAAACTCCTTATCTTTAAGCTTATATATTTTTGTGTATATAGACAAGAAAATAAGAACAATAAAGATACTGCCAAAATTGGTGTTCTATTTGCATTACTCTGAGAGAATACAAATAGCATAATACACAGAATGGTAGTCGAAAACATTAAACTAAAAATTGTTTTCTTTAAGAGCGTAGAAATTAAAAGGGCTATATATACTAAAAGAAGTATTCCTTGAAAAATATGCTTAATAACAAACTCAACAGTTTCTTCAAAGAACAGATTATATGTACCATAATGTAGTAATGAAAATAATAAAAAAAAGGCAGTTAAAATAACTACCTTATTATTGTCAATATGCATGCTTTTATCTAGCCATGAATAATTATATTTAAAAAAAAGGCAAAATAACGGTGTTATGATTGTAAGTGCTAGATAAATACCTTCAAAATCACTTACAATTGGCTTTTCTATGCTGCTTAGGCATATTGGAAGTGACTTTCCTAAAGTATATATAAAGATTGAACTACAGTATACTAATCTAAAATCAAATAATGATTTGATATTTTTATAATAGTGAATAGCTAGTAATAAGGGGAAAATTGGGGCATAAATTATAGATATATTATGAAAAAAAAAATAAGCTAAAAAAACACTAAGCATTGAGCATATGTATATTATAGAAATCATCATTTTGAGAGTACTTCATTTACACAATTCAATGTTTCTTGGTTCATTTTTTGAATTTTTTTAACATACCAAGAATAATTAAATTTAAACGTAAGATCGATTCTGTCAGCATCAATAGCAGCATTATTTTCGATGTATTCCTTATATAGGCCATAAGACCCGATAATAGGAATTCCACCTCCTTCTATGACATCAAAAAATACCCCTGATATCATTACTTCAGAGTAAGCTTCAGTCACAGGCAAGTATATGTATGATCCATAAATACTTAACTTATAATCCTCTTCTGACAAGTATTTGTTTGAAATTTTAAGGTTCTTATGTATTGGCAATTTTTGCAAAATTTTTAAATCAATTTTTCCAATTATTATAATTTTATAATAATTTGCATATTTATTTATAAAATTAGTTGGGTCTCTTCCTTCATGAATATGTCCCAATATTTTTATCGTACTAAAACTAATTTTTGGAATATTAATATCTTCTTTATAAAGCCGGTCATGCAAAACAAGTCCAGATAAGTAATACTTATCTCTATAAAATTTATCCGTAAATGTTATGAATTTTGACTTTTTAATAAATTTATTAAAAATAATTTTTATTATGCCAGTTTTGACAAATGGTTTTGCTGAAATAATATTTATCATATAATTTTCAAGTAATATTATGGCGAATATCCAGAATATTGGGTTACCTTGGCTTGTTATAATTAGGAAATTTTTTCTATATTTAAATATTTTTAAATATAGAAAAAAAAGATATAACCCTATTTTAATTCTAGAAATTCCACTACTTTCATTGATTTTTTTTTGTATATCTACATTTGAATTAATATTATTTACTGTACTCAATCTAAATAAAGTAATTATGTAAAGTAAATATCTTTTATAGTGGCCATTAACACTAAAATTGGGTTCATATACAAATATTTTATTGTTGTTCATAATTTCACTGTTGGGTGAGGTTGGGGTTGCCAATATAAAACCCATCATAGTACCTTTGTGCTTCCGGAATAAACTCTCTAGGCTTTAAACTCTATTCCTCGATAGGAGGATTACAATTGTACCCATTAACCAACCAATAAGCTGTCCCATATGTTTAGATAAGTTGCTTTAAAAATTAGAACATGCCTAATTTGACCTAATTTTGAGATCCACCTGTAAAGAGTGGAATTTTCGACAATCTATTTCTAAACTAACGCTAAATCAATTTAGTATTAAATATTAGGAAAGAATTCCGCAGAAGTAAACTAACCCGGTTAGCCTAAAATATTTAATGCTCATCTTAATCTACAAATATTGTGTGCAAAAGGCTTTAAATGTTTTTACTTGAGGATTTCGCGAGACACTATTTCAGCACTCCAGCGATTCCCGATTGGACTCCAATGAGAATCACAAGTAAAAAACAAACTATCAACATCCTTCGGCTTATAGTCAATTAAATCTATAAATTGAACTTTTTTATCTAACATATTTTCTAAATTTTTAAACTCTAACCACCAGCGTAGGCTCTCTCGACTAGCACCTTGATCAACTCGATTAAAGTCTTCTTTCACCGGTATAGATATGATCAAAACCCTTTGAGCAGAAGTATTCGTAACAATTTTCTTTATAAAGTAAACCGCTGCTTCTTGCTGATCAATACTTGCATCGAAATAGCCAGAATACGGCTCGACTTTCTTGGAGAAAAGAATTCGCTGTATTGATCTAAATACATTTGCACTCCAAAAGTTATCAATAATAAAACTCTTAAATAAATTATCTATTTTTTCGCAGCAACCCAATTTGTTTTTTTTCACAGCATTAGACGGAATAAAATATTCATATTCCCCTTTTCTATTGCGCGTGTAATAGGGTCGATAACGTTCGTATCTATCATTACGGAGAAAAGTCTCTCGGGTTTTTATAAAGTGGTCGTAGTCATTATCGGTGAAATCATTTGCAGGTAAAAAGAAAATAATCAACCCTTTATGTTCGTAATTCTTAGCTAAATTTTCATATACTAGCCAATATTGAAGTGGGCCAAAATTTCCCGCTGATCCAAAGTTCAATAATCGCAAGCCGGTATTTTTTTCAATTATTTTTTGTGCGGTATCACCCACATTAACGCCATAGCCCTCTGCGAATGAATCCCCTAAGAGTACAAAATTATTCCTTGATTGTAATTCTGAAAATTCACTATCTCTCGCTCCAATACTATTTGAGTGATACTCTGCAGAGAAGCATTTTGTTTCGTGGCGAGCTACTGAATTTTCTTTATGCCATGCTCCCCACAAGTCTCGTTCCGTCCACCAATTGACATCGACAGTCCCCCCATTTTTACTGAAAGCTTGATATAGAATCGGTGTTTCATTTATAAGAAGGAGGTTTGCGCCAACCAACAAGTAAGAAAAATACTCAATGGCAACAAACGCGACTAATAACTCTATAAAAATCGCAGTTAGTTTTTTTCTAATCATTTTTATATAATAACTTATGATTTACTGCTATGCCCCTCCAAAAAAATTAGAAGTGGCTTTTAAAATTAGAACAGGTCACGGGTAATCCCCCCCCTGAGGATAACTAGATTTAGATGTAGAATTTTCCCCATAATCAAGGGAGTCAAAACAATATTACTCCAGTTTTGAAAGATAGTGCTACTTTAGTAGGGTATCACTTTTTTGAAATAGTACAACTCAGACAGCACACTCAAGCTTTGATAGAATAAACCCTGATGAGAAGTTTTTTAAAACTCTGTCCGATTGAAATAGGCACTAATGCAAAATCAGAAATATCACTTATAAATTAAGAAAAACTGTGTAAACAAACCAAACTACTTCTGTGAGTTATTTAATGGTCGACTCTGCAAAACGTGTTGCACTTCGAACTTTAATCCAATTCATATTGTTCTTTATAATTTTCCTTTAAGCCTTCATCTTGCTTTTGCTTCCAAAGTAGAGAACCACCTACCACTAAAACATCTAGCCCTGTCCCCATAAAACATCTGAATGCATCTTCTGGCGTGCAAATGATAGGCTCACCTCGCACATTGAAAGATGTGTTGACGATTATGGGGCAGCCAGTTAGTTCTTTGAATCTTTTGATCAGTGCGTAGTATCTGGGATTTGTCTCTTGATGAACAGTTTGAACCCTTGCAGAATAATCCACATGCGTAACTGAGGGAATATCTGAACGAGGAACATTAAGTTTATCTATTCCAAATAACGCTTGTTCTTCTGCTGTCATCTGTCTTCTCTTGTTTTTAACAACATCAGCAACAAGTAGCATATAAGGACTGTCATCGTTCATCTCAAACCACTGCGCCACGTCCTCTGATAATACGCTAGGTGCAAAAGGTCTAAATGATTCACGGTACTTGACTTTTAGATTTAGTAACTTCTGCATAGTGGGTGATCTTGGGTCAGCAATAATGCTACGACCACCTAATGCACGTGGACCAAACTCCATCCTTCCGTTCATCCATCCCACGGCATTACCATTAGCCAGTGCTTGTGCTGTTTGCTCTATCAACTCATCTTCTTTAAGAGTTTCAAATACTGCCCCACAACTTTTCAACCGTTCGGATATTTCTTCTTGACTAAACTCTGGGCCGAGGTAAGAGCCTTTCATCGCATCAATGCCATCACTAACCTTTCTGTCTTGATTTAGCATAATGTGGTACGCCCCTAGTGCCGCTCCTAATGCTCCTCCAGCATCACCAGCAGCAGGTTGTATCCAAAGATGTTCGAAAACTTTCTCTTTCAGTAATTTGCCATTTGCAACGCAATTCAGCGCTACACCTCCAGCAAGGCAAAGATTTTTTTCACCAGTTGTCTTTGCTACACCTTTTGCAAGTTTTATGACAACCTCTTCTACAACAGCTTGAATCGATGCAGCCAAGTCCATTTCGCGTTGTGTGAGCATCGATTCTTGTTTGCGTGGCGGACTTCCAAAGAGAGTATCGAATTTGTCATTGGTCATAGTAAGACCAGTACAGTAATTAAAGTAACTCATGTCTAAAGCAAATGATCCATCTTCTTTGATATCAATAAGATGATCCTTGATCAAATTTGCATACTTGGGTTCCCCATAAGGCGCAAGACCCATCACCTTATACTCTCCACTATTAACTTTAAAACCCGTGTAATAAGTCATCGCTGAGTACAATAAACCTATTGAATGTGGAAAGTGTATTTCTTTAATGACAGAAAGTTTGTTACCATTCCCTAAAGCAAGTGATGTCGTTGTCCACTCCCCAACACCATCCATCGTCAATACTGCCGCACGCTCAAACGGACTAGGATAAAAAGCGCTAGCGGCGTGGCTTAGGTGGTGTTCAGAAAATAGTAACTTTTCTTCCCATTTAACGTCTTTACCCCATAGATCTTTCAAGGCATTTGCAATAACCGTCTTTTGAAATAATTTATCTTTTAACCAAATCGGCAAAGAGGTTACAAAGCTTTTAAACCCTCTTGGTGCAAACGCAAGGTAAGTCTCAAGCAAACGTTCAAACTTTAAAAAAGGTTTATCGTAAAAAACAACATAGTCAATATCTTTAGAGCTAATTTTTCCTTCCAAGAGGCAATAAGACATCGCATTGACAGGAAAGTTCGAGTCATGCTTTTTACGTGTGAATCTTTCTTCTTGGGCAGCGGCAATGATCTCACCATCAACTACTAGACACGCTGCCGCATCATGATAATAAGCAGAGATACCAAGTATCTTCATAGATGTTTAGAACAATGTATAGATAAATGGCGCTACGACGGAGCCTTGAGCGAGAATCAGCAATCCACCAAGTATGACCATCACGATAATAATGGGAGCAAGCCAAAGCTTTTTTCGTGCTCTAAGAAAAGCCCAAAGCTCCTTAATAAATTCCATAGTTAATCCCTAAAATTGATTTTTAAAAGAGTCCGATGAAGGTCCTGGGGGTGAGCGGTCAACCCAATAGCTATGTAAGGATAATTTCTTTATCTTCAATTCATCACGGCCAAACAGCCGAGTAATTAAAGATATTGGGGTGATCATCAAAAAGAAAATGACTCCCAATACGATTGGACTAACAATTTTTCCTAGAAGCATTCCTAACTCATACCATGCACGATTTAGGGGGCTGAGCATTTTTGGAGCAACAAGAGTAACAGCTATAAATAGAAAAGATGTTATGGAAGCAAAAATAGCAAAGTTTTTAAAATCTTGCCAATAGCAATAAAGAGCGATTAGAGAAAACATACCAGAGAAAAATAATCCAAAAATTTTTTCAGTGGGCATTTTGTGTTTTTGATATTTCATTTCATAAAGTCCAGTATTAGTTGTAATTATTTAATTTTAACTGTTAGCAAACAATTTATTTGATTTTGATCAATCTCAGTTCGACTACGCCTATCAGTTAGATTTTTTAATATATTTGTGCGTTAGTAAAAAAATATATTGCCAATACCAAAGTATTTAAAATTTTACTCAATCTCCCATATCAATTAACCATGATTCTAGAACTCTCAATTCATCGTAATTAACAATTTTTTCCTGCGCCAATCCCTCGTATATAGATATTAATTTATTACCTATACCTTTAATAGGATTACTAGCATTTGTTTTAGCGATATCATAAGCTAAATTAATATTCTGATACATTGGAATTTCATCTATAAAATCTTTCATGTAATCATGCGGATTACGTATCTGAGTAACTGTGGCCCCAATAAAGCCTAGCCTAAATCCGAGCGACCACATAATTGGTTGTGCCACTATTGATCTAAGAATATCTGTAAATCTAAATGATACCGTACATGGTAGATACAGAAGCTTGAAAAGCTCTTTTTTAAATAGAGTATTTTGACTATTAAAAGGCGAATATATATTCTCTGAAATAGCTATTGGTAATCTATTTTTAAAAGTGACATTTTTATTACACGTTAGTCTGTAGATAGCATCAACATCGGGGTCCCCATTAGCTAAACCCTGCCAAACCCCAATTCGGGAGTGCCCTTTATGAATTTCATATATAGATTTTTGATTAATTTCTTCAAGCGGGTAACCTCTTGGCCAAATCTTTTCGTTACTAAATTCTTGGTAAATATTAACAAAATGTGACTTGCTATGAATAACGTCACATTCCAGGTCGAAATTAGGGAAAGTCCAATTCGCATTTGGGATATTATCATCATCAGTATCGTATATGAACTCAGAATTGTTTTTATTTGCCCAGATGTAACCAAGCATTTTCCGACAATAATGATTATAAGGTAAATACTTATTAATCGAACATTTATCATTAAAACTATCTTGACTTGAAATAAAAACAACTCCAGGACATTTCCAATGAATTGGTGTCTTCTTATCTCCAACTAAAACTACTTGATAATTATTAAACTCAGCAAAACTCTTAACTGCTTGTGTTGGACTATTAATTGAAGTAATAACAATACTATTCACAAAGAACTTCCTTATATAAGTTTATCAAATTATTTGAATAATGACTTTGTCTATAATTTTCATTAATGTAGCCTACATTAAATTTACCGATTTTCTTTACTAAGTCCATATTTTTTAATGCAAAATCAATAACTTGAGACAAATTTTCCGCACTGGATGTGTTTACAATTGAACCATGAATTCCTTCTTGTACTATTGAACCAGAATTATTTGTTGTAATTATATAACAACCCGCTGCCATAGCCTCAAAAATAACTCGAGCTGATCCTTCAGCCAAGGATGGGAAAATGAAAATATCTGTATTTTTCATCGCTGAAGCCAACTCTTGCCTCGTTAAATAACCGGACATAAGAATATTTTTTTTCTGAAAAAAATATTCATTATTTAAAATGATATCTTTATCAATACCACCAGCAATTTCAAAAACCCAGTCAAGATTACTATTCTCTTTAAGAATTTTATTTAAAGCGTTGATCACTAGATTTGCTCCTTTTCTTTTACAAAAGTGTCCAGCAAATAAAATTTTTATCGGTTTATTTTTAAGATTAGCTATTCTTGCACATTTTAAATAATCGAAAAATTCATCATCAACTCCTAAATATATAACTTTAATTTTTGATGGGTTAAAGCCTTGGAAGACTAGCCCAGTCTTTACAAAATTAGAATTTACAAGAATATAATCACTTAATTCTAGATCCGACAAGACTAAACGCTCGAAATTATTATTTACTTCAGTGATTTTCATCCGTGGTAATGATCCATTATTATTTATGTAATAATTAATTAGTCGTGGCTCTGCTATAGAGTGATCACATATTGTTATTATTTTTTTTTCTTTAGCATATTTAACGGATGTACCACCATAACCAGACCTGTAATGAAAAATATTTGGGCTATCGTTTTTTAATAATTTTTTACTCTGCAGTCCATATAAATATAATGAAATAAATTTCAAATCAAGCGAATAATTATTAAATAATAATGAGCTCCCAGTATAATTAGAAATTTGATTTAATATTTCAGAAATCCATAATGAATTAATTTTATTTATTGGTATATTTTCTCTTC
>Ga0164294_10001937_pt1 | contig 18896 bp, 11 predicted proteins | sample GEODES005metaG_FD_111479 | JGI IMG/M metagenome (GOLD analysis project Ga0164294, IMG submission 111479) | Oligotrophic lake water microbial communities from Sparkling Lake, Wisconsin, USA - GEODES005 metaG | ecosystem: Environmental > Aquatic > Freshwater > Lake | place: USA: Sparkling Lake...
ATCGTCGTCACCGGCTCGCGCATTCGCCGCCAGGATTTCTCGTCGCCCAGCCCGGTGATCACGCTCGGCGCGCAGACGCTGCAGGACAGCGGCACCACCAACCTCACCGACTTCCTCACCGGCTATCCGGCGCTGCAGGGCTCGTCGACCTCGGCGAACAACTCGGGTGACCGCGCGGGCATCGGCTATACCGGCCTCAACCTGCTCGACCTGCGCAACCTCGGCACCCAGCGTACGCTGACCCTGGTCGACGGCCGCCGCCACGTCGCCGGCGTCCCCGGCTCGGCTTCGGTCGACATCAACACCATCCCGAACGATCTGGTGCAGGACATCCAGGTGCTCACCGGCGGCGCCTCGGCGATCTATGGCGCGGACGGCGTCACCGGCGTGGTCAACTTCATCATGAAGAAGGACTTCGAGGGGATCACCGCGCGTGCGCAGGCGGGCATCTCGGAGCAGGGCGACGCGGGCCAGCGCCTCTTCTCGGTCACCGTCGGCAAGAACTTCGCCGAGGGTCGGGGCAACATCGCCGTCGCCTATGAATATGGCTCGGAAGATCGCCTGGATTCGAAGAACCGTACCCGCTTCAGCGGGTCGAACCGGATCGGCTTCTATCGCAATCCGAACGGTTCGGGTTCGAGCCCGACCTATGTGCCGCTGAACGACGTCCGCTATTTCGACACGAACCGCGAGGGCGGCATCGACATCGATATGGACGGCTTCCCCGACTATATCGTCTCGAACGGCGCCGTCGTGCCCTTCGATCCGGGCACGTTCGTTCCGAACTTCTACCAGCAGGGCGGCAATGCCACCCGCGTGGCCGACTATGGCAACGATCTGCTGCCGCAGGTCGATCGCCACGTCGTCAACGCGCTCGCCCACTATGACGTGAGCTCGGCGCTGACGATCTTCGCCGAGGCGAAGTATGCGCGTACGCACAGCTATTCGCTCGCGCAGCCGACTTTCGACTATTACCTCTTCATCCCCGAGGATAACCCCTACATCCCCGCTTCGCTGCAGCCGCTGATCGCGGCGGCCGGCAATGGCGGCGTCCTCGTCAACCGCGACAATTTCGACTTTGGTCAGCGCGGTGAGGACATCACCCGCGAGACCTATCGCGGCGTGTTCGGCGTGCGCGGCGATCTCAGCAGCCACCTGAACTACGAAGTGTCGTACACCTATGGCCGCACCGACGTTTCGAGCCGCTACCTGAACGACATCCTCGACGACCGCTATTATGCGGCACTCGACGTCGTCCAGGGCCCGAACGGCCCGACCTGCCGCGTCAACCTCGATCCGACCTGGACCCCGTTCCAGCCGTACAACTACACCCGCGAGGAATACGCCCCGACGACCTTCTCGCCGGGCCAGTGCGTGCCGCTCAACATCTTCGGCGAACGCGTTGCCAGCCAGGCGGCGCTCGACTGGATCAAGGCGGACACGCTCGATCGCTCGCGCATTCAGCAGCATGTTGCGACCGCCTATCTCTCGGGCGATCTCGGCGGCCTGTTCTCGATGCCCGGCGGCGGCAATGTCGGCTTCTCGATCGGCGCCGAATATCGCAAGGAGAAGAGCAGCTTCACCCCCGATCCGCTCGCGGCGCAGGGCCTGACCTTCACCAACGCGCTCACCGTCGATGCCGGCGAGTATGACGTGAAGGAAGTCTTCGGCGAGCTTCGCGTGCCGCTGCTCACCGACACCTTCATCCACAGCCTCGAAGTGGGCGGCGCGGTGCGCTTCTCCGACTATTCGACGATCGGCAGCACCACGACCTGGAAGATCGACGGCACCTTCTCGCCGATCCGCGACATCAGCTTCAACGGCACCTATTCGAAGGCGGTGCGCGCACCGAACATCGGCGAGCTGTTCGCGGGTAACTCGCAGACCTTCGAGTTCATCACCGATCCGTGCCTCCCGGCCGAGATCCAGTTCGGTACCCAGTATCGCGCGGCGAACTGCCAGGCGCTGCTGACCTCGCTGGGCGCCACCCCGGCGACCTACACCGACGCGCGCTCGACCAACATTCCGGGCTTCGCGGGCGGTAACCCGAACCTGTCGGAAGAGCAGGCGACCACCTGGACCGCCGGCGTGGTGCTCCAGCCGCGCTTCGTGCCGGGCTTCTCGGTGCGTGCCGACTGGTACGACATCCGCCTGAAGAACGCGATCAACCAGGTCTCGTCGCAGCAGCTCGCGCAGCTCTGCGTCGATCAGCCGACGCTCAACAACCCGTTCTGCGGCGGCATCGTCCGTCAGAACGGCGCGGCGGGCACCGCGGCTGCCGGCAACATCGTCAGCTTCACCGTGCTGCCGCAGAACGTCGCCGAGTTCCGCACCGCGGGTCTCGACGTGAACCTCAGCTACACGCTGCGCACCAGCAAGCTGGGCACGTTCAACCTGAGCGTGATCGGCAACTATCTCGATCGCCTCGAGTTCATCGGCACCCCGGGCGCCGACGTGACCAACTCGCGCGGCGAGCTGGGTGCGCCGAAGTACACGGTCAACGCCGACCTGAGCTGGAAGTATGACAACTTCCGCCTGGCCTATGGCATCCTGTGGACGGACAAGACGCTCCGCTACACGAACCAGGAAGTGGCCGGCGATCCCGACATCGTGGCGCCCGAGTATCTCTACATCAAGGAGCTGTGGCAGCACGACATCTCGATGAGCTATGACGTGACCAACCAGTTCACGATCTATGGCGGCGTCCGCAACCTGTGGAACCAGAAGCCGGACATCGGCACCCTGGGTCGCCCGATCAGCGCCGTCGGCCGCTTCGGCTATGTCGGTGCTCGCGTGAAGCTGCCGAACTTCTTCTGATCGGCAACTTCGCTTCGAAGCGAAAAAAGGAAGGGCCCGGCTGCATGCCGGGCCCTTTTCGTTTGGCGATAAACTGTCCTAAGGGACGGGGATGTATCCCCGGAGCGGCGCGCTTTGATCCACATCACGCAATCGGCTGCGGTGATCGCAGGCGCTGCGCTGGCGCTGCTCGTCATCGGCGGTGTCTGGGCGCTGTTCGCCGGGCTGCGCGCCCGCGCCGAGGCCGCTGCGATTGCCGAAGCCAATATCCGTCTCGCCGCGCTGGTCAGCGGTTCGCCGGCCCAGGCGATGCTGGTCCGTGCCGATAGCCGCATCGAGCTGTCCCGCCGGCTCGGCGACTGGCTCGGCTTCCAGGAATTGCCCCGCGAGCTGGACGATCTGAGCGGGAAGGGTTCCGGCCTGCTTGCCGAGGATGCCGATGCACTCGGCGTCCATGTCGCTGCCGCGCAGAAGGCGGGCAAGCCGTTCAGCCTTTCGGTCCGCGCCCGCGGTTCCGAGCGCGCCCTGCTGGTGATCGGCGAGCGCGCGCCGCAACAGGTCAACGCCCCCGGCGGCGTCGTCCTCTGGTTCCTCGACGCGACCGAGAGCCAGGACGAGATCAACCGGCTCCAGCGCGAGGCCACACGCCTGCGCGCCGCCTTTGACGCGCTCACCGCGCTGATCGAGGCCGCGCCGATGCCGATGTGGTATCGCGGCGCCGATCTTCGCCTGCTCATGGTCAACACCGCCTATGTTCAGGCGGTCGAGGGCAAGGACGCCGAAGACGTCGTCGAGCGCGGGCTCGAGCTGGTCGAGGGCGTCGGCATGGGCGGCCCGCTCGCCAATGCCGCGATCGCCCGCGACACCGGCGAGCCGCAGACCGCGGCGATGCCCGCCACGATCGGCGGCAAGCGCCGGATGCTGCGCCTCCACGACATGCCGCTCGGCACCGGCGGCGTCGCCGGCTTCGCGGTCGATATCGAGGAGCTGGAGCAGGCGCGCGGCGGCCTCAAGCGCTTCGCCGCGGCCCAGCGCGCGATGCTCGACCGGATCTCCGCCGGCGTCGCCCAGTTCGGCCCCGATCGCAGCCTGATCTTCTCCAATCAGCCCTTCCGTCGCATGTTCGCGATGAAGAACGAATGGCTGGCCGATCGCCCCGAGTTCGACCGCGTCCTCGATCGCATGCGCGAGGCCAATCGCCTGCCCGAGGTGCGCGACTATCCGGCCTGGCGTGCCGAACGCCGCGAATGGTTCGTCTCGCCCGATGCGGTCGAGGAGACCTGGAGCCTCGGCGCCACCCATATGCGCGTCGTCGCCCAGCCGCTGCCCGAAGGCGGGCTGCTGCTGCTGTTCGAGGACCAGACCCAGCAGTTCGAGCTGCAGCGCGAGCATGGCGAAATGCAGCAGGTGCGCACCGCCACGCTGGAAAGCCTGGCCGAGGCGGTTGCGGTGTTCGGCAAGGGCCGGCTCCAGTTGTGGAACCGCAAGTTCCGCCAGGTCTGGGATTTCGAGGATGCCTTCCTCGACGGGCATCCCCAGGTCCAGCAGCTCGTCCGCGCCGCCGGGCCGAAGCTCGCCAAGGCCTCGCGCGCCGACATCATCGGCGACCTGATCCGCATCGCCGCGCAGGACCGCCAGTCGCGCGGCTCCAGCATCGCCTTTGCCGATGGCCGCCATTTCGACATCACCGCAGTGCCGCTGCCCGACGGCAACGCGCTGGTGACGATGCTCGACACCACCGATCACCACCGCGCCGAGCGGGCGCTGAGTGCCCGCAACGAGGCGCTGGAGGCGGCGGACCGGGTCAAGACCTCGTTCCTCGCCAATATGAGCTATGAGCTGCGCACCCCGCTCACCTCGATCAAGGGGTTTGCCGAGATGCTGCACAGCGGCCTGGCAGGCCCGCTGAGCGAGAGGGGCGTGGAATATTCGGAGGCGATCCTCGTCTCGGTCGACCGGCTCGGCACGATGATCGACGAAGTGCTCGACCTCACCCAGAGCGAGGGCACGCCGCTGGAAAAGGCGCCCGTCGATATCGAGCACGCCGCGCAGAACGCGGCCGAGGCAGTCGCGCCGCTCGCCAAGGGCAAGAATATCGAGCTGGTCTTCGAGAATGCCGGCAGCGCCGGGGCGATCACCGGCGATGCGCGCCGCATCCGCCAGGTGATCGAGCACCTCCTGCGCCACGCCGTCTCGGCGACGCCGGACGGGGGCAGGGTGCTGCTCCATCTCGACGGCAACAACCGCGTCGCCCGCGTCATCGTCTCGGACAACGGCCCGGGCATGAGCCGCGAGCAGGCCGCGAGTGCGTTCGATCGCTTCGCCCAGTTCGGCAATGCCCGCGGCAGCGAGCGCACGCTGGGGCTGGGCCTGCCGATCGCCAAGCAGTTCGTCGAGGCGCATCGCGGCCGCATCGAGCTGATCTCTGAGCCAGGCGAGGGCACGCTGGTGACGGTGGAGCTCCCGCGCAAATGATCCTGCGCAGCCCCGAGGAATCGCTCGAACTCGGCCGCAAGCTCGCCGGACTGGTGCGCCCCGGCGACGTCATCGCGCTTTCGGGGCAGCTCGGCGCCGGCAAGACCAGCATCGCCCGCGGCCTGCTCGCCGCGCTCGGGCTGGAAGGCGAGGCGCCGTCGCCCAGCTTCGCGATCGTCCAGCCCTATGATCCGCCCGAGGTCCGCTTTCCGGTCCTCCACGTCGATCTCTACCGGCTCGATCATCCCGAAGAGGCCGAGGAACTGGGGCTCGACGATGCCCGCATCGATTCGCTGCTGATCGTCGAATGGCCCGAGCGGCTGGGCGACGCGGCATGGCACGACGCCCTGTGGTTGTCCCTCGATGTGGCACCGAACGGCGCGCGCGCCTTGACAGCGAAAGTGCCGGCGGCATGGAAGGACCGATGGTTCCTGACATGAATCCGCCCGCAACGGCGCCCGACTTCCTCATCGCTGCCGGCTGGGGCGGCGCGGAGATCCGTCCGCTCGCCGGCGATGCCTCGTTCCGCCGCTATTTCCGCGTCGTCGAGCATGACCGCACCGCGATCCTGATGGACGCGCCGCCGCCGCACGAGGACCCGCGCCCCTTCATCAACATCGCCCGCTGGCTGACCGGCCACGGCTTCGCCGCGCCGGAAATCCTCCACGAGGACCTGACCGAGGGGCTGGTGCTGATCCAGGACTTCGGCGACGCCCGCATGCGCGAGACCGTCGATGCCGCGCCCGAGAGCGAGCTGCGCCTCTACGAAGAAGCGATCGACCTGATCATCCGCCTCGCCGAGATCCCGGCGCCGGACATCCTGCGCCCCTATTCGCTCGCCGAATATCACCGCGAATCGGACCTGCTGCCCGAATGGTATTGCCCGGCGATAGCCCTCGACGTCGACGTCGAGGGCTATCGCAAGGCTTGGGACGCAGTCCTCGCCCCGGTGCTCATGGGTCACACGCCTGTCACGGTGCTGCGCGACTACCATGCTGAGAACATCATGCTGATCGACGGTAGCGCGGAAACCTTGGGCCTGCTCGACTTCCAGGACGCTTTGGCGGGCCATCCCGCCTATGACCTCGTCTCGCTGCTGCAGGACGCGCGCCGCGACGTGCCGGTCGAGCTCGAGACCGCGATGCTCGATCGCTACAAGCGCATCACCGGTGCCGGCGACGCGTTCGACGTGGCCTATCACGTGCTCGGCGCCCAACGGAACGCCAAGATCGTCGGCATCTTCACCCGACTGTGGAAGCGCGACGGCAAGCCGCGCTATCCGGGCCTGTGCCCGCGCGTCTGGACCTATCTCAACCGCGACCTCCAGCACCCGGCGATGAAGCCCGTCGCCGACTGGTTCGAGGCAAATGTGCCGCTCGACATGCGCGGCGACCCGCTGACGATCGCAGGTTCCGGCGCCGACGCATGAAACAGTCCGCGACCTATTCGCTGCGTCCCAATCCGGACGTGGCCATGCCCGAGACCGCGATGGTGATGGCTGCCGGCCTCGGCAAGCGCATGCGCCCGCTCACGGTCACGCGCCCCAAGCCGCTGGTCGAGGTCGCCGGCAAGCCGCTGCTCGACCACACGATGGATCACCTGCGCGACGCCGGCATCCAGCGTGCCGTCGTCAACGTCCATTACCTCGCCGACCAGGTCGAGGCGCACCTCAAGGCGCGCGCCGGCGATATCGACGTGGTGATCTCCGACGAGCGCGCCCGGCTGATGGAAACCGGCGGCGGCATCGTCCAGGCCCGCGAGCTGCTCGGCGACAAGCCCTTCTTCACCGTCAACAGCGACACGCTCTGGGTCGACGGGCCGATCGGGTCGCTCAACGCGCTGGCCGCCGCCTGGAACGACGAGAAGATGGACGCGCTCCTGCTGCTCGTCCCGCTCGCCCGCGCGTTCAGCCATAGCGGGCATGGCGATTTCCGCCTCGATCCGCTCGGCCGCATCACCGAGCGCCGCAAGCCCGGCCGCCTCGCGCCCTTCGTCTATGCCGGCGCCCAGATCATTCACCCGCGCGTGATCCGCGACTGGCCCGAGGGCCCGTTCTCGACCAACCTCTTCTGGACCCGCGCGATGGAGCAGGGGCGGCTGTGGGGCACGGTCCACCAGGGCCTGTGGTTCGATGTCGGCACCCCCGGCGCGGTCAAGGAAGCCGAGGACGTGCTGGCGACGGTGTAACTTTTCTCCCTCTCTCCGCGTGCGGGGAGAGGGCAGGGGTGAGGGGCACTTATCCACATCCCCCGCTCCCCGACCCTCTCCCCTGAAGGGGAGAGGGAGGCTAGGGTGTTCCAGCCCATGCCCACCGCCCCCAGCCTCTACACCATCCCCCCGCACCGCGCCTTCGCCGACGCGCTGGCGAACGGGCTGATCCAGCGCTTCGGGGCCGATCCGATGGCGCTGGCCCGCGGCATCGTCCTGCTCCCCAACAATCGTGCGAAACGCGCGATCCAGGACGCCTTTGTCCGCGCCAGCGGCGGCGGGCTGCTGCTGCCGCGCCTCGTCGCGGTCGGCGATCCCGAGCTCGACGAAGCGGTGTTCGACGCCGCCGGCGACCCCGAGCCGGTCGCCCCTGCGGTCAACCCGCTCCAGCGCCAGCTCATCCTCGCCCGGCTGATCCAGCAGGCCGCGCCGCAGCACGACGCCGCCGAAGCCGTTCGCCTCGCCGGCGATCTCGCCGCCACGCTCGACCAGCTGCTCATCGAGGAAGTCGCGCCCCGCAAGCTCAAGGAGCTCAACCTCGCCCCCGAGCTTTCCGCCCATTGGGAACGCTCGCTCCGGCTGTTCGAGATCGTCCTCGACAACTGGCCGCGCGAGCTTGCCCGGCTCGGCCGCATCGATCTCGCCGATCGCCGCCGCCAGCTGATCGACAAGGTGGCGAGCCGCTGGAGGAACAACCCGCCCCAGGGCTTTGTCTGCGCCGCCGGCATCACCGCCAGCGCGCCCGCGATCGCCCGGCTCCAGCGCGTCGTCGCCGAGCTGCCCCAGGGCATGGTCGTCCTGCCCGATCTCGCGATTTCGATCAGCGAGGCGGAGTGGGACATGCTCGGCCCGCACGCGCCCGATCCCGCCGGCCGCCGCAAGCGCAACCTCGAGACTCACCCGCAATTCCACCTGAAGCTTCTGCTCGAGCGGATGGGCGTCCACCGCGACGAGTTCGATCCGTGGATGTTCGCCAGCGAGCATGACGCCGCACCGTCGCGCAGCAAGGCGATCGCCTCGGCGATGCAGCCGCCCGAGCTTACCCATGGCTGGACCACGCTGCCCGATCGCGAGCGCCGGCTCGACGGCGTCCGCGCGCTCGAAGTCGCCACTCCCGCCGAAGAGGCTCAGGCGATCGCGCTGGCGCTCCGCCAGGTGCTGGAGACCCCGGCCACGACCGCGGCTTTGGTCACCCCCGATCGCGCGCTCGCCCGCCGCGTTGCCGCGCATTGCGCCCGCTGGGGCATCCAGGTCGACGATTCCGCCGGCCAGCCGCTCTCGATCCTGCCGCCGGGCACCTTGCTGCTCGCGCTCGCCGATGCCGCCGCCCAGCGCTTCGCGCCGCTGCCGCTGCTGACCCTGCTCAAGCACCCGCTGGTGATGCCCGAGGCGCGCACCGAATGGCTCGACGGCGCCCGCCTGCTCGATCGTGCGCTGCGCGGCCCGCGCCCGGCGCCCGATCTTGCCGGCCTCGACCGCCATCTCGCCGAGCAGGAGGGCAGGGACGGCCCGCTCCGCCAGGCGGCGCTGCGCTGGTGGCCCGAGGCGAAGGCGCTGCTCGCCCCCCTCGAAGCCGTCTTCTCCGCCGGCGCCCAGCCGATCCCGGTGCTGCTCGCAGCACTGCGCGAAGCCGCCCAGGCATTGGGCGGCGATGCGCTGTGGAGCCGTGCCGAGGGCCGCGCCGCCGCGACCCTGCTCGACGACCTAGAACGCGAAGGTATCGACGGTCCGCACCGCGCCGATCCGGACACGCTCGCCCCGATGCTGCGCACGCTGATGGACCAGATCGCGGTGCGCCCGCCCCAGGGCGGCCATCCGCGCCTCGCCATTCTCGGCCAGCTCGAAGCGCGCCTGCAGACCGCCGACCTGATGATCCTGTCGGGGCTCAACGAAGGCGTCTGGCCGGGCCTGCCCGCGCCTGATCCCTGGCTCGCCCCGCGCATCCGCGCCGAATTGAACCTGCCGGGCCTCGAACGCCGCATCGGCCTCGCCGCGCACGACCTTGCCGGCGCGCTCGGCGCTCCCGAGGTGCTGCTCACCCGTGCCCGTCGCGATGCCACCGCGCCGACGATCGCCTCGCGGTTCTGGCTCCGCCTCGAAGCGCTCTCCGGCGGCCTCGATCGCGCGCCCGATCTCGCTGCCTGGGTGCACGCGATCGACAATCCCGGCGCCCATGAACCCGCCGAGCGCCCCGAGCCTTCGCCGCCCGTCGCGGCGCGTCCCAAGGCGATCTCGGTCACCGAAGTCGATAGGCTCAAGGCCGATCCCTACGCCTTCTACGCCCGCCGCATGCTCAAGCTGGCGCCGCTCGATCCGGTCGATGCCGATCCCAGCGCGGCGTGGCGGGGCACCGCGGTGCACGACGTTCTTCAGAAATGGTTCGAACGCGACAATTGCGATCCGGCGAAGCTGCGCGCGCGGGCCGAGGCGATGCTGGCCGACGAGCGCACCCATCCGATGATGCGCGCGCTCTGGCAGCCGCGCCTGATGGAAGCGATCGACTGGATCGCCCGCCAGATCGCCGAGAACCCGGATCGCAAGGTGCTCGCGGTCGAGCTCGACGGCGATATCGAGTTCGCCGGGGTGAAGCTGCGCGGCAAGTTCGACCGGATCGATCGCCTGCCCGACGGCAGCCTGGCGATCATCGACTACAAGACCGGCCAGCCGCCCAGCACCCGCGCGGTCCGCGCCGGGTTCAGCCTCCAGCTCGGCCTGCTCGGCCTGATCGCCGAGCGCGGCGGCTTCGCGGACATCGAGGGCATGGCCCGCGCCTTCGAATATTGGTCGCTCGCCCGTTCCCCGCGCACCGGCGGCTTCGGCTATGTCGACAGCCCCGTCGATCCCAAGAAGAAGGAGCCGATCCCGGCGGGGGAGTTCGTCGATCTCGCCGCGCACCACTTCGCCGAAGCCGTGGCGTCCTGGCTGACCGGCGACACCCCGTTCACCGCCAAGCTCCACCCCGAATATGCGCCCTATGCCGAGTATGACCAGCTGATGCGGCTCGACGAGTGGTATGGCCGTGATTGAAGTAGATTTGGCCGCTCCCTTTCTTCCTCGTCATCCCCGCGCAGGCGGGGATCCAGGGTTACTCTGCCCAACCGGTCCTGCTTGGCTCTGGATCCCCGCCTGCGCGGGGATGACGAACATAAATGCGGGTAAGGAAGCGGAAAATGTCTGAAGTCCGCGCCCTCCACAAACTCAAGGGCAACCAGAAGACCGCGTCCGACCCTGGCCGCCATATCTGGCTGTCCGCCTCGGCCGGCACCGGCAAGACGCAGGTGCTTGCCGCGCGCGTCTGGCGGCTGCTGCTGAACGGCACCGATCCCGGCGCGATCCTCTGCCTCACCTTCACCAAGGCGGGCGCAGCCGAGATGTCCGAGCGGATCACCAGCCGGCTCGCCCGCTGGGTCCGCGCATCGGACACCGAACTCGCCGCCGACCTCGAGGCGCTGGGCGAGAACATCTCGCCTGCCGGCCGCGAAAAGGCCCGCCAGCTCTTCGCCAAGGTGCTCGACGCGCCCGGCGGCGGCATCCGCATCCAGACGATCCACAGCTTCTGCCAGTCGCTGCTCGCCGCCTTCCCGATGGAAGCGGACCTCGTTCCCGGCTTCCGCCCGCTCGACCAGCGCGAGGAAGCGGTGCTGGCGCGCGAGGCGCTGGCCGAGATGCTGGTCGATGCCGTGCGCGACGGGCGCGACTGGGTGGTCGATGCGGTCGGCGCGCTGTCGCTGCGGCTGGGCGAGGGCAAGGCCGAGGATTTCCTCAAGGAATGCGCCCGGGCAGGGGAGGCGATGGCCGACCTGCCGCCGGTGATCCAGCCCTGGCTCCGCGCGGCGCTCGGCTTGCCCGAGGGCGATATCGACGCCGAGATCGCCCGGCGCTGCGCCGATGACAGCTTCGATCTCGGCAGCCTGCGCGCGATCACGGTGATGAATGCCGACTGGGGCACCGGCCGCGGCCTCGAGCGGGCGGACATCGCCGCCGCCTGGCTGTCGAAGGGCGCGGAGGCGCGCGCCGCCGGCCTCGCCGATCTCCATTCGATCTGGGCCACCGCCAAGGGCGAGCCGCGCTCCTTCGGCAAGGGGCAGGCGCCGCAGGAACCGGCCTATGCCGACTATGCGATGCGGCTGTTCGACAGCTGTGGCCAGTTGCTGGGCATGAAGACCCAGGCCGCCTATGCCGATCTGCTCGCGCGCGGGCTGGAGGCGGGCCGGATCTATGCCGAGACCTACAAGCAGGCCAAGCGCCGCCTCGGCGCGGTCGACTTCAACGACCTGATCCACGCCACCGTCGCGCTGCTCGGCGCGCCCGGCATGGGCGAATGGGTGCGCTTCAAGCTCGATCAGGCGACCGAGCATGTCCTGATCGACGAGGCGCAGGATACCAATCCCCAGCAATGGGCGATCGTCAGCGCGATCGCGGACGAGTTCTTCGTCGGCGAGGGGGTGCGCGCCGAGACGGTCCGCACGCTGTTCACCGTCGGCGACTACAAGCAGGCGATCTTCGGTTTCCAGGGCACCGACCCGATCTTCTTCCGCGCCGCCTTCGAGCGCTTCCTGGCACTGTCGCGGATCGAGGCGGACCCCGATTACGCCTTTGACGAGGGCAAGCCCGAGCCGCGCGAAGTCGAGGAGCTGTCGCTCACCCACAGCTTCCGCTCGACGCGTCCGGTGCTCGAATTCGTCGATGCCGCGATCGGCGCGCTGCCGATGCCAGGCATGGGCGAACTTTCCGATGTGGAGCAGCACGCCAGCGAAGTGCCCGGTCCCGGCACGGTGACGCTGTGGCCACCGGTCACCGAAGGCGGCAGCGAGGCGGACGAAGAGGAATGGGTTAGCGACGCCACCCGCAAGCTCGCCGGCGACATCGCGAAGGCGATCAAGGGCTGGATCGGAACGCTCGAGCTCGAGAGCAAGGGCCGCCCCCTCGCGCCCGAGGACGTCATGATCCTGGTCAAGCGCCGCGGCGAGCTCGCCTCGCTGATCGTCGCGCGGCTCTATGCCGAGGGGGTGCCGGTTGCGGGCGTCGATCGCCTGCGGCTCAACGCGCCGCTGGCGGTGCAGGACCTGCTCGCCGCGATCCGCTTCGTGCTGCAGCCCGAGGATGATCTGTCGCTCGCTTCGCTATTGGTGTCCCCGCTGATCGGCTGGACGCAGGACGAGCTTATGGACGCTTCGGTCCGCGAACGTGGCGGCTTGTGGCGGCACCTGCGCGCGACCCAGCCGGAAGAACGCCTCGCGCCGCTCTACACGCTCCTCGCACGCGCTGACATCGCCACGCCCTATCGCTTTCTGGAAGAACTGCTTTCGGGTCCGCTCGATGGTCGCCGCAAGCTGCTGCGGCGCTTGGGCGAGGAAGCCCGCGATCCGATCGAGGAACTGCTCAATGCGACGCTCAACTTCGAGAAGTTGGCGACGCCTTCGTTGCAGCGATTCCTCGACTGGTTCGATCGCGGCGATGTCGAGATCGTCCGTGACGCGGCCCAGCCCCAGGCCGCGGTGCGGGTGATGACCGCCCACGGCGCCAAGGGCCTGCAGGCGCCTTTGGTGATCCTGGCGGACGCCACCGTCGATCCGACGCGCTCTCCGCGCGACTTTCTGCAATGGGAAGTGTCCGAAGCGTCCGGCAAATTGCCGATCTTCCGGCCGCGTGCCTCTGAGCGGGGCGTGCTCGGCGAGGTCCTCGAAAATGCCGATGCGCGCGAACTTAGCGAGCATTGGCGTCTGTTCTACGTCGCCGCCACCCGCGCCGAGGAGCGCCTCGTCATAGCAGGGGCCTTGGGCCCCATGGCCAAGGGCGTGCCCCCGGCCAAGAGCTGGTACGCCGCCAGCGCCGCCGCCCTCGACGCGCTCGGGGTGCCCGAGGGCGAGACCCGCGAATTCAAGGGCTTGCGTCCCCAGGCCCCGGTCCCGGCCAAGGCCCGCGTCGTCGGTGGAGCCGCCGAGTCGGCGGCTCTGCCCGATTGGGCCAGCCGCATGCCCCCTGCCGAGGCCCGGCCGCCGCGTCCGCTCGCACCCTCGTCGCTGGGCGACGACAGCGTCGCCGATCCGCCGCCCACGCCGGCGCTGCGCGCCGCCGCCGAGCGCGGCCGGTTGCTCCACGCGCTTTTCGAGCGATTGCCGTCGGTTAGTCCCCCGGATCGCGCCCATGCCGCCGAGCGCTGGCTGGCCGGGGCGGGGGGCGTCACCGATCCCGCCCTGCGCGCCGAGCTGGTCGCCGCCGCGCTCGCGGTGACCGAGGACCCGCGCTTCGCCGAGCTGTTCGGCCCCGATTCGCTGGGCGAGGCTCCGATCGCCGCCGTGGTGGGCGAGGGCGTCGTCGTCTCGGGCACGGTCGACCGGCTGGTGGTCACGCCCAGCCATGTCCGCGTCATCGACTTCAAGACCGGCCGCCGCGCCCCTGCGACCCTGGAGGACATCCCCGCCTATCACCTCCGCCAGATGGCTGCCTATGCCGCGGCGCTGCGGGTGATCTTCCCGGGGCGCGAGGTCGAGGCAGGGCTGCTCTATGCCGCGGGGCCGGTTCTGCACCTGCTTACGGGCGATTTACTCACGGCAAACAAGCCGGGCTTCACGGATATGGAGCAAAGCTTGGGTCTGCGCGCTTGACCAGGCGAGGCCGCATCATAGATTAGCCCCAACATCGTATCAGGAGTAGTAACATGGCCACCAAGGCGACCACCGACGCCAGCTTTTCCATCGACGTTCTCGAGGCCGGCAAGCCCGTGCTCGTCGATTTCTGGGCGGAGTGGTGCGGGCCGTGCAAGATGATCGCCCCCGCGCTTGAGGAGCTGGCCGAGGAGCTGGCCGACCAGGTCCAGATCATCAAGATCGACATCGACGAGAATCCCGACGCGCCGACCAAATATGGCGTGCGTGGCATCCCCACGATGATCCTGTTCAAGGATGGCCAGCCGGCGGCGACGCAGGTCGGCGCGATGCCGAAGAACGGCATCAAGAAGTGGCTCGAAGCCCAGCTCTGAGCCTGTCGATGCGGGCGGGCACCCTTGTGGTGCTCGCCTGCCTCACCGCTTGCCAGGACACCGGCCTCGACGGAAATGTCGTGCGCCGCGAGTGGGTTACGGTCGTGAATCTCGACCTCCGCAACGACGCCGCCGAATATGGCTGCGGCGGACATTTCTCTCCCGAACCCCTGCGAACCTGCGCCAGGCTAGGCGAACCGCGTCGCTATGCAGGCACCTATCTGCGCCATATCGAGGGCGGCAGCTTCCGCGAGGGAGAGCTGGGGCCGTGGCAGGAAGGCCACGAATTCGCCCTGTCGATCGACGGGGATACCCGTGACGCCGCACGCCTGCCCGAGTACCGCACCCACTATTCGGTAGACCTTGCCCGGATCGAGTTCATCGGCCGGCGCGTGCTCGATCGCACCTCCGATCCGGCCAATTTCGGCGCCCCGAGCGCGATCGTCGTCGATCGGGTGCTGTCGGCCACCCTCATCCCCGCCGCCGAGATGCCGGCGGCGCAGCGACGAGCAGGGCTGCAGTCCGATTAGCTGCGATAGTCGGCGTTGATCGAGATATAGCCGTGGGTGAGGTCGCAGGTCCAAACCGTGGCGCGGCCTTCGCCCAGCCCTAGTTCCACTCCGATCTCGATCTCGCGGCCCTTGAGGTGCGCTGCGACCGGCGCCTCGTCATAGCCTTCTACCGCCAGGCCGTCGCGCGCCACCTGGGTGGTGCCGAAGCGGATGGCGAGGCGGTCGCGCTCGGCGGGCTCGCCGGCCTTGCCCACGGCCATGACGACGCGGCCCCAATTGGCGTCCTCGCCGGCGATCGCGGTCTTCACCAGCGGCGAATTGGCGATCGACATGGCGATGCGGTGGGCGCTGGCGTCGCTCTCGGCGCCTTCCACGGTGATCTCGATCAGCTTCTGCGCGCCTTCGCCGTCGCGGGTGACGAGCAGCGCGAGCTGGTGGCACAAATCCTGTAGCGCGGCGCGGAAGGCGTCGGCGCCGTCATCCTCGTCGCTGGTGACAAGCGCGTTACCCGCGGCGCCGGTGGCGAAGGCCAGCACGGTATCGCTGGTCGAGGTGTCGCCATCGACAGTGATGCACGAGAAGGTCTTGCGGTTGGCGTCGCTCAGCGCAGTCTGCAGGAAGCCCGGCTCGATCGCGGCATCGGTGAAGATGAAGCCGAGCATCGTCGCCATGTCCGGCGCGATCATGCCCGAGCCCTTGATGATGCCGACCAGCTGCACCGTCTTGTCGCCGATCACGGCGCGGGTGACCGCACCCTTGGCGAAGGTGTCGGTGGTCATGATCGTCGCGGCGGCATCTTCCCAGCCGCACGGCTCGGCGGCGAAGGCGGTGTCGAGCCCGGCCTCGGCCTTGTCGATCGGCAGCGGCACGCCGATCACGCCGGTCGAGGCGACGAACACGTCCGAGGGCTGGCAGCCGAGATGCGCGGCGGCACGGGCGGCGATCGCCTCCACGGCGGCACGGCCGCGATTGCCGGTAAAGGCGTTCGAGTTGCCGGCATTGACCACCAGCGCGCGCGCGGTGCCGAGCGGCAGCGCCTTGCGGCACCATTCCACCTCGGGCGAGGGGCATTTGCTGCTGGTCAGCACGCCCGCCACCGCGGTGTCCGGCGCCAGCTCGACAAAGGTCAGGTCGCAGCGGTCCCAGCTCTTGTAGCGCGCCCGCGCCACGCGCGCGGTGACACCGGGGATGGCCGGCATGACGGGGAAGGGCAGCGCGAGCGGGGAGCGTTCGGTGGACATGGCGGGCGCCATGGAACGCTGCGCGCGCGCGCGCAAGAGCCGAGGCGCGTTGCGCCAGCGCTGCGGCTCTGCGAGAGAGGCTGTAGGGGGGATTCATGATGATCTTGATGACACTGGCGCTCGCGGGCGCGCTCCAAACGACGCCGGCTCAGGACGCGCCCGTCGCGACGGTCGCGCCGCCAGTGATGGTGACGCCGCCGACTCGGCTCCCCAATTCGCGGCCCATGCCGAAGGGCAGTCCCGGCAACTGGGTCACCGATGACGATTATCCGGCCGATGCCCTCAGCGCGAACATGCAGGGCGTCGTCGTCTTCGCGCTCGATGTCGATGCGGGCGGGATCGTCGCGGGGTGTTCGATCACGCGCAGCTCGGGCTGGCCGAGCCTCGACGATCGGACCTGCGCGCTGCTCAAGCGCCGCGGTCGCTTCTATCCCGCGCTTGATGGCAGCGCGCTCGCCGTGCCGGGGCAGTTCAAGGGCAGTTTCGAATGGCGCCAGCCGGGTGCGCGCATGTCCCTGGCGAGCGGTGTCCGCGTCCTGCGGCTTACCAACGAAGTCTGGCGGCTGGCTGGCTGCACCGACAATGTTTTCGGCGACGCCGGCGACCTTATGGCGCGGTGTGCGGGCATTTACGCGGTGCCCGAAGGGATCGGCAGCTTCGCGTCGACGGTGACCGTGGTCGAAGCGCATCACGCGCCCGGCGAGGCCATGCCGAGTGGTTATGTTGCGCCCGCCGGCAAGCCGATCTTCACACGGCAGGTGGCGCTGGAGATAGACGCCTATGGCTTCGTCCGCCGCTGCACCGTGCTGCGCGAGCGGGGAAAGCAGGTAACTGCCAAATATATCGACGGCTGCCCGCCCCAATGGACCTATGCCAAGCTGCCCGATCCGGCCGGGCCGGATCGCAAGATGATCCTCGAAGTCATGGTTTTCCAGGAACCGCTTCCCCAGGCGCCGCAAGGGGCTCGGCCGGGCCAGTGACCGTGCCAAACCGGGCAAGGACCGACGATTGCGGCGATTTCCGATTGGCGAAGCCGGATCGAGTCACTATGTCCCGATCAATTGCGCGGGCGACAGCCCGTGCTTTGCTAGAGACTTGCCGTTTGGAACTGCTGCTTCTCCTGACTGCCTTCCTCGCGAGCCTGACCGGTGTCGGTCAGGCCGATCGTGCTGGGATGCGCCAGGTGCAGGGCGTCGCGGTGGTCCAGGCGGCGCAGGCGGCCCAGGCCGCGGTGCTTCCCGCCCGGCGCGCTGCGCCCGCGGTGGCGCTGCCGCTTCGCCGGCCTGAAAAGGCGACTCCGCTCGCCGCCCTGCAGCGGCCGCTTCCGGCCCTGCACCTGCCGTTCGAGCGCCGGCTCGAGTGAGCTTTTTCGCGGCCTGCTGAACCAGCGGCCGCTTCTTCCGTTTCTGCATCCAAACGGGCGCCGACCGTGGCGGCGCGCCCGTCCGACCACCCTAGATCTAGACTGGAAAACCCATGCTCGGCGGCTTTGCCAAGAACCTGTTCGGCTCCTCGAACGACCGTTACGTCAAATCGCTCGACAGCATCGTCAAGAAGATCGCCGGCTTCGAGCCCGCGCTCCAGGCGATGAGCGACGACGAGCTCTCGAACCAGACCGTGAAGTTCCGCGAGCGCCTGGCCAATGGCGAGAAGCTCGACGCGCTGCTCCCCGAGGCCTTCGCCACGGTGCGCGAGGCGGCCAAGCGCGTGCTCGGCCAGCGCCACTATGACGTGCAGATGGTCGGCGGCATCGTGCTCCACCGCGGCGAGATCGCCGAGATGCGCACCGGCGAAGGCAAGACGCTGGTCGCCACGCTCGCGACCTATCTCAACGCGCTGCCGGGCGACGGCGTCCACGTCGTCACCGTCAACGACTATCTCGCCTCGCGCGACGCCGAGTGGATGGGCCGCGTCTACCGCTTCCTCGGCCTGACCACCGGCGTGATCATCCCGAACCTGTCGGACCATCAGCGCCGCGAGGCCTATGCCGCGGACATCACCTACGGCACGAACAACGAGTTCGGCTTCGACTATCTGCGCGACAACATGAAGTATGAGCGCTCGTCGATGACGCAGCGCCCGTTTGCGTACGCCATCGTCGACGAGGTCGACTCGATCCTGATCGACGAGGCCCGCACCCCGTTGATCATCTCGGGCCCGACCGACGACAAGTCCGAGCTCTATATGGGCGTCGACGTCGTCGTGAAGCAGCTCGCCCGCGAAGATTACGACATGGACGAGAAGCAGCGCACGATCGTGCTGACCGAGGACGGCACCGAGAAGGTCGAGCGCATGCTTGAGGCCGCCGGCCTGCTCCAGGGCGCCAACCTCTACGACTTCGAGAACACCCAGGTCGTCCACCACCTGAACCAGTCGCTGCGCGCGAACGTGATGTTCAAGCGCGACATCGACTACATCGTGAAGGACGACAAGGTCGTCATCATCGACGAGTTCACCGGCCGCATGATGGACGGCCGCCGCTGGTCGGACGGCCTGCACCAGGCAGTCGAGGCCAAGGAAGGCGTCAACATCGAGCCGGAGAACCAGACGCTCGCCTCGATCACCTTCCAGAACTATTTCCGCATGTACCCCAAGCTCTCGGGCATGACCGGTACCGCCGCGACCGAGGCGCCGGAATTCTTCGACATCTACAAGATGAACGTCGTCACCATCCCGACCAAC
>Ga0164294_10001938_pt1 | contig 18893 bp, 13 predicted proteins | sample GEODES005metaG_FD_111479 | JGI IMG/M metagenome (GOLD analysis project Ga0164294, IMG submission 111479) | Oligotrophic lake water microbial communities from Sparkling Lake, Wisconsin, USA - GEODES005 metaG | ecosystem: Environmental > Aquatic > Freshwater > Lake | place: USA: Sparkling Lake...
GACTGAGGCCAGACTGAGGCCAGACTGAGGTTGGAAGTCGCGGCATGCCCCGCCGCCCGGGAAGGATGGTCGCGATGATCCCTCGCGCTGCTCCGCGACCGGCCGGTGTGCCAGTGAGACTGCGTCGTATCCGCAGCCTGATCGCGGCGCTCTGCTGGGCGAGTCTGTCGCTCGGGCTCGGCTGGTGGGGCGAGGCGGCGTGGGGGCAACTCCCGGCCGACGCCGGACAGGTCTGGAAAACCTACGACATCGCGCCGTTTGTTCAGCAGGCGGGAGAGGGCAGCCAGAAGCATGTGGTCGACTGGATTCTTCAGGACACCGGCTATGGCAGCTGGCATGGCGACACGGTCGCTGTCCTCTCGGCCAACGCGAAGAGCCTGCGGTGCTTTCACACGCCCGAGATCCAGGAGCGGGTGGCGGAGACGGTAGCCCGGTTCGTGGAGGATGCCGCCGCTCCCCACCGGTTCGCCGTGCGGGTTTTGGGGGTCGGCTCGCCCGCCTGGAGGGCCGATGCCCGTCCCCTGCTCCGGCCGATTCCCACCTCCACCCCGGGAGTGCAGGCTTGGATGATGTCGCGCGAGGAGGCGGCGATTCTGGTGGCCACGCTGCGGCGGCGGGGGGACTGCCAGGAGCTCCCCACCGGCCCGGTGCAGGCGGCCAATGGCCTGCCAGCGACGCTCTCCGGGGGGCGCAAACGAGCCTATGTGCAGGATATTGCCCTCCGGCCCGATATCTGGCCCGGTTGGCAGACGCTGGGGGCGTCGTGCGACGAAGGGATGCTGATCGACGTTCATCCGCTGATCAGCCGCGACGGGACGGCTGTCGAGGCGGTGCTGCGCTGCCGGATCGACCAGATTGAGAGGATGGCTTCCGTGCCGGTCAATCTCGCTGACGCTCAGGGGAAGCGTTTGCAGATCGAGGTGCCGCAGATGGTGGCGGTGCGGGTCGGCGAGCGATTCCGCTGGCCGATTGGGCAGGTTTTGGTCATCGGGTTGGGATTGGTGCCTTGGCCCGTACCAAGGCAGAATACCGACGGCTCGGCTGCCCTCCCGGCGACCGCTTCCCGCACGGATGTGGTGCTGGTGGTTGAGCCACGATTGAGCGGTGTTCCCTAGATAGGTAGCGGCAGGCAGAGAGTCGTGGAAAAAGTCATCCCTGTCCGTCCGCACCCAAACCCTCCCCCGAATTGCCGACCACCGGCGCATGCCCCCTTCGCGGCACCCACTGGCGTTGCCAGGACCAACAACTTCCGCAGCCAGCGATGGCCGAATGTATGCACAGCCCGCGAGCAGGCTGTGACTGAGATCCCCCTTGGAGCAGGAATTCGTTCATGACTACCGGCAAGCAACGACGTGTGGTGATCACGGGTATGGGAACGGTCTGTCCGCTGGGCCTGACGCTGGAGGATGTGTGGGCCGGATTGCTGGCAGGGACCAGCGCCATGGGGCCGTTGGAATCGTTTCCGGCGGAGGGCCTGCCGCTCCACCATGCCGCCGAAGCCCGCTGCTTCACCGGAGAGATCGACAACTTCGGTCCGCTCGATGCGGAGAAGAAAAAGGCGATCCGCAAGGGGCTCAAGGTGATGTGCCGGGAAAGCCAGATGGCGGTGGCCGCGGCGCAGCGGGCGCTTTACGGCTGTGGGCTCGGTGCCGACCAACACCGTCCGGAGCGGTTTGGCTGTGTGTTTGGCTCTGATTACATGCTCACGCTCCCGGAGGATTTCACCGCCGGTGTGGCCAAGTGCCGCAATGCCTCGGGGGGCTTTGATTTCCAGCGCTGGGCCGTTGACGGCATGCCGCAACTGACCCCTTTGTGGTTGCTGAAGTATCTGCCGAACATGCCCGCCAGCCACATTGCCATCTACAACGACCTCCGCGGCCCCAGCAATTCGATCACCGTGCGTGAAGCCAGCGGCCATCTGGCCATTGGTGAGGCCACGGTCACCATCCAGCGTGGCGCAGCCGACATGATGCTCGCTGGTGCCACCGGAACACGGGTGCATCCGATGAAAACAGTGCATGCGCTGCAGAGCGAGCAGGTGGCGCTGGGAAATGGTCTGCTGGAAAATGCCCCCCCCGCCAACTGGAGCCGTCCGTTCGACAAGAATCGCCAGGGAATGGTGTTGGGCGAGGGAGCGGCCGTGCTGGTGCTTGAAGAACTGGAGCATGCGACGGCCCGCGGCGCGACGATCTACGGCGAAATTCTCGGTCACGCTGCCCGCAATGCCGGCGACGCCCGGGGGGTCGGCAGGAAGCAACGCGCCATGGCATTGGCGCTGGGGCGGGCACTGGAAATCTCGGGCCTCTCCCCCGACCGGATCGGCCACATCCATGCCCACGGTGCCAGCACCGTGGCGGGAGACCGCGAGGAGGCCCGGGCGCTGCACGATTGCCTGGGGGATGTGGCCCACACAATTCCCACCGTGGCAGCCTCCAGCCACTTCGGCAATCTCGGGGCAGCTGGCGGAGTTGTGGAGTGCATCGCCAGCGTGTTGGCGATGCGGCACAAGACGCTCTTTCCACTGCTCAATTTCGAATTTCCCGATCCGGAATGTGCCATCCGCGCGGCACGGGCTGGTGATCCCCCTGGCGACGTGTTCATCTCCTCGTCCGTGACGCCCCAGGGGCAGGCGGGAGCGATTGTGGTCGGCGCATGGGACATGCCGGCCTGACGGGCAGCGGTCTGCCTGCGGCTGACGGCCGCGGCGGGCATGCTCCTTGACAGTGAGGGGCCGTTGCCATAGGTTTCACGGGTTGGTGCTCGTGGAGTGGGTTCTGGAAGCGGATGCGCCCCCAGGCCCTGTTCGCCGTTTTTATGGTGTTTTCCCGTTCGGGAGGATGTCGAAACAGCGGGCGGCGGCGTGGCGGGTGGTTTCGTGTCGTGTCTGGCGTCGGCTCGCCGGCAGTGCCATTCGCAGGCAGTGCCTCTCTCTCGTGCGCCCCCTCAATACGTCCTGCCAGAATCGATGTCCGAGAATTCCATGAAGCCAGAAGAAATTCTTCGTATCGTTGATGCCATCCATCGCGATAAGAACATCGACAAGGAGATCGTCTTTCAGGCGATTGAAGCAGCGCTGGTCACCGCCTTGTCGCGGCAGTACGGCGAAACATCCGTCATCACGATCGACATCAATCGGGTTGATGGCAATCTCACCGGGTTGCGTGACGGCGTAGCGATCGACACTCAGGAACTTTCCGGCCGCATCGGTGCCCAGACCGCCAAGCAGGTGATCATCCAGAAGATCCGCGAAGCGGAGCGGGATGCGATCCACGATGAGTTCGAGGAGCAGATCGGTCAGATGGTGTCGGGTGTGGTGAGCCGATTTGAGGGGGCCACCGCCACTGTCACACTCGGAGCCACCGAGGCCATCCTGCCCCGGAGCGAGCAGATCCCGGGCGAGTCGTTCCATCCCAACGAACGGATCCGGGCCACCATCTTCGAGGTGCGCAAGGTCGGCAGTCGGGTGAAGATCATTCTGTCGAGGATTCGGCCGCAGTTGGTGCAGCGGCTGTTTGAGCAGGAGATCCCTGAGATCGCCGACGGCATCATCGAAATTCGGGCCATTTCCCGGGAGCCGGGCTACCGCAGCAAGGTGGCCGTTATCAGTTCCGACAACCGGGTCGACTGTGTGGGGGCCTGCGTTGGCGTGCGTGGCAATCGCATCAAAAATATTGTTGAGGAACTCGGCGGCGAACGTATCGACATCGTGCGCTGGAGCGAGGATCTGCAGGTGCTCGTGCCCAACGCTCTGCAGCCGGCAGAGGTGGATGAGGTGATCCTCTGCCAGATGCTCGGCCGGGGCATCGTGCTGGTGCGCGAGGATCAGCTTTCTCTGGCCATCGGCCGCCGCGGGCAGAACGTGCGACTCGCAAGCAAGCTGTGTGGCTGGGATATCGAAATCATGACCCGCGAGGAACTCGATCAGCAGATCGAGCGGGCGGTGTCAGGCTTCTCGTCGATCGAGGGCTTGGACGAATCGCTCGCCGAGAAGTTGGTGGGCGAGGGCTTTTTGTCCTACGACGATCTCTCGGTGATGGAGCCGTCCGACCTGATGGAGATGGGCGGCTTGTCGCTGGAAGCAGTTGATCAGATCGTGCTCGAGGCCGAGCGTCGCGCGGCGATGGCGGAGGTGGCTGCGGCTGACGAGCGTCGCAAGCAGCGGGAGCATGATCGCGTTGAGAAGGCCACGGCCGAAGCCGATGCGGTGGAGGCAGCGATGGTACAGGCTGCTGCTGCGGCGGAGGAGGCTGTGGGGGAAACGGGTGAGTCTGTCGCGGAAGAGGGGGCTGTCAGCCCGTCTGGCGGTTCCCCCGCCCCGACTCCAGGGGCTTAAGGGGCTGTTCCGTGCTCCCTGCTTGGGTCGGTGTTTCGGGCCGGAAAACAGGCTCGAAAGTCGGAGTTCGGGGCAAATGTTCTGGTGTGGCGTGGCCACAGTGGGTGGTGCGCTGTTTTGCAGGTCTGGGGCTGGCGGTTAGCCTTAGAACTGCCGACGGATGGGATCCGATGCGTTCGGATCGGTACTGATGAGATAGACATATCGGCCGGTGGCCTGAAGAGGTGGGCGTGGCGGTTCGCATTTATACACTCGCAAAAGAGCTCAAGATCGACAGCAAAGAGCTGGTCGAGATCTGCACTCGCGCTGGCATTCAGGACAAGGGTTCGGCGCTGGCCAGCATGTCCGACGAGGAAGTCGTCAAGCTCAAGGAATTCATCGCCGGCCGATCGCGTCCCGCGGAGCGTCCGGCTAGCGGTGCGCCACCGATGACGCGGCCCCAGTTGCCGGCAGCCAGTGCCAGCAAGGCGCCGGCGACCCCCTCGAAGCCTGCGGCCAGCAAGCCGGCAGTGTTTCGCGCGCCACCGGCTATTCCCAGCCAACGCGCAGGCGCGGCTGCGGGCCCTGAGTCTGGCTCTGGCAGTCCGCGGCCGGTGGGACAATCCCCATTGTCTGCGGCGATCCGTGGGGGGGCTGGCGCGGCTGCGCCGATTGCTCCCCTCCCGAAGCCACCAGCGGGAGGTGCTCTGGGAGGCAGTGTGGCTGGAGTGGCTGCGGAGGGTGGATCGCCAGGCGAATCTGCCGGTGCCGCGCCGCCGACACCGCGTTACACCGGCGCTCTCCGCCGGGAAGATTACATCGCTCCGATGGGAGCGAATCGTGGGAAGATGACCGATGTGGCCGTGCCGAAATCGGGTGAGGCGAGGCCGCGGCCAGCCGGGCTGCGGCCTGCTGGCGATGGTCCCAAGCCAGCCCCCCGGCCCGCCTTCAAGTTGGCCCCGTTGCCAGCCGCTGGCCGGCCGCCGGTGACGCCGCGCACCCCTCAGGAACCGGCGGCTCAAAAGCCCGATGTCAAACTTCCGCTCGATGCCATTCGCAGTGCGAAGGCGGGCGGTTCCAAGCCGTTGGCCGATCACATGCGCAAGCATGAACAGCGTCAGGCCGATGTGGCCAGGCAACGCACCGGTACCGGGACGGGCGGGGGTTTGCTGCGAGGTGGCGGTGGCCGCACCGGCCCCGGTATGGCTCCGGTGCCTCCGCCGATGGAATCTGGTGTACGTCCGCGGCGGACTCCGACCAAGGCCCAGCCTGGCAAGGCCGAAGACCTGCTCGGAGGGCGCGAAGCTCGCCAAATCAGCCGCAAGCGCAGTGACGGGCGGGGCATCGGTGACGATGACGATGGTGCCATGCGGCGCCGGCGGGCCAACCGCCATCGGCGGGGCACGACGTTGTCAACGGCCGCCCCGCGCAAAACCAACGCCTCCATTCAGGTTCCCTGCACGGTGCGTGCGTTCTCCGAGGCGATCGGTCTGTCGGCCGCTGAGGTGCTCAAGAAACTCCTGACGTTCGGCACCGAGACGATGCCGAGCATGGGTGCGTTTCTCGATCGCGACACGGTGGAGATGCTGGCTTCGGAACTGGGCGTGCAACTCGACTTGAAGACGGCCGAGGATCTCGAAAAGGAACTCATGGTCGGCTTCGATGCCGTGGATGAGGATCCTGCCCTGCGGGTTTCCCGGGCGCCGATCGTGACGTTTCTGGGCCACGTCGATCATGGCAAGACGTCCCTGCTCGACCGTATTCTGGGCATGAACGTGGCTGCCCGGGAAAGCGGTGGCATCACGCAGCATATTCGCGCCTACACCGTGCGGCATCACGATAAGCCGATTACCTTTGTCGACACCCCGGGCCACGAGGCCTTCACCCAGATGCGGGCCCGCGGTGCCAACGTGACCGATTGTGCCGTGCTGGTGATTGCCGCCGACGACGGCATCATGCCGCAGACGGAGGAGGCGATCAGCCATGCGAAGGCGGCTGGGGTGCCGATCGTGGTGGCGATCAATAAGATCGATCTGCCAGGGGCCGATGTGCAGAAGATTTACCAGCAGATGGCCGCCAACGACCTCCTGCCCACGGAGTGGGGAGGCGAGACCGAGGTGGTGAAGACCAGTGCCATGACCGGCGAGGGGGTCGACAACCTGCTCGACATGCTGCTCACGATCGCCGAACTGCACGACCTGCGCGCCAATGTCGAACGCAGCGCCGCCGGGGTCTGCCTCGATGCCTCGATCCACGAAGGACGCGGGGTGATGGCCTGTCTTATGGTTCAGAAGGGCACGCTGCGGGTGGGTGATGCAGTTGTGTGCGGCGAGGCCAGCGGGCATGTGAAATCGATGCTCGATACGCTCGGCAAGCGGCGGATGCAGGAGGCGGGCCCCGCCCAGCCGGTGATGGTCAGCGGGCTCGACATCGCCCCTGCGGCCGGAGACCGGTTTCAGGTGGTGGATTCGATCGCCATGGCCCGCGAAGTGGCTCTCAAGCGGAGTGACATTCGTCGGCACAGCAACCTCTCCAGTGCTCCTGTGCATGTGACGCTGGAAAATCTGCTCGATCGCCTGGGGACCCAGAAGACACCCACGCTCAATCTCATTCTGAGGGCCGATGTGCGGGGGTCGATCGAGGCGATTCTCAAGGAGCTGAAGAAGCTCGACCACCCCGAGGTCAAAATCAGGGTGTTGCAGTCGACGCTCGGCGGTGTTTCTGAGGCCGACGTCCAGCTGGCAGATGCCTCCGACGCTGTCATCATCGCCTTCAATGTCGTGCCCGACGAGCGGGCCCGGGCCATGGCGGAGGATCTGGGGGTGCAGATCCGCCGCTACGAGATCATCTATCAGGTGACGGACGATTTGAAGAATGCCCTCGAGGGGATGCTGGCTCCCGAGAAGAGGGAGGCAGATCTTGGTCGAGCCATCGTGCAACGCACGTTCACCATCAGCCGGATCGGCACCATCGCCGGCTGCCGTGTGATTGCTGGCGTCATCGCCCGCAACGGCCGCATGCGTGTGATCCGCGACAACCGCATCCTCGGGGATTACGGGCTGGAATCGCTCAAGCGTGAAAAGGATGATGCCCGAGAGGTGCGTGACGGGTTGGAGTGCGGCATCAAGCTGAACGGTTTCAACGATATCAAGGAGGGCGACATCCTCGAGTGCTACCGGATCGAGGAAGTTGCACGTACCCTCTCGTGAGTACCCGACGACTTCTCAAGGCAGCCGAGGCGATTCGGGAGGTGGTCAGCATGGCCATCCTGACCCAGGTGCGCGATCCACGCGTGCAACGCGTGACGGTCACCAGCGTGGAAATGGACCCCGACATGCGGGCTGCCACGGTGCACGTCTCGGTGATGGGCAGCCAATCCCAGCAGGAATTGGCCATCCGTGGGCTGACCAGCTCGGCCGGTTTTCTGCAGGCCTGTGTGGCTGATCGGATTGAAACCAGATACATACCCAAGCTGAAATTCGCACTCGACGGCGGGGTGAAGAAATCACTCGAAATCGCTCGGATGCTCGACGCCGTTTTGCCCAGTGCCGCCACGGAGGCCGCCGCCGAGGCTGCGGCGCAGGCGGTGGCGGAAGCAGGGATGCCTCCAGACCCTGGCACAGCCGGGGCCGAAGCAGCCTCTGAGCGTGCTGGCGATCGCGGGAGAGACCGAACTGCCCAAGGGCAGGACCCAAAGGAAAAGGCATGACCACGTCCAGCAATCCGGAACCAAACCGTCAGCAGCTCAATCGCCAGCAGCTTGTGGCCAAGATGCACAAAGCATTGCGGGCTCATTACAAGCCTGTGGAGCCCGATGTGGGGCAGCCCATGCTCGAGCAGGTGCTGTTTGCCTGCTGTCTGGAGAATGCTCCCTACGAGATCGCGGCCCAGGCGCTCAAGCGACTGCGCGAAAGCTATTTCGACCTCAACGAAGTGCGGGTCACCACCGTCGCCGAGTTGGCCGAGACGCTGCAAGGGCTGCCCGATCCGGCCAAGGCGGCGCTCTCCCTGCGTCGCGTGCTGCAGAGCGTGTTTGAATCGAGCTACAGTTTTTCACTCGACAATGCCAAGAAACATTCGATCGCCCATGGCATCAAAACGCTCGAGCATCTCCATGGCATCCCGCCCTTTGTGGTGGCCTATGTCGGATCGACGGCGCTCGGTGGCCATTTTGTGCCGCTCGATCTGGGAGCGATGCAGGCCCTCTTTCTGACAGGAATCATTTCGGCCGAAGAATACGACGCCGGCAAACAGCCGGGCCTCGACCGCTACGTTCCCAAGAAGGCGGGGGTCGAGTTCGGTTCGCTGCTCCACCAATTCGGTGTTGAGGTATTGACCAACGTCCATGGGGCGGCGGTGAAGAAATTGCTGCAGGCGATCAACCCGGCTGCCAAGGACCGGTTTCCCAAACGCGGAGAGGCGTTGCCCGCCCCGAATCCGCCCCCCGTGTCCCCCGGCAAAGACAGCCAGCGGGCTGCAGATGCTGCCGAGGCTGCCCGGACGGCTGCGGAGGAGCATCGGCCTGCCGGCCCTCAGGCCGCCGCCCGGCCCGCCGGCAGGACTCCCCTGCCCCCTCCCGGATCGGGCCCCAAGCGGGCCGCTGACGGCAAGCCGATCGCGGGGAGCAAGCCGGGCCCCAAGCCCTTTGTGGTGAAACCGAATGTGGGCCGGGCTCCGGCAGCCAATCAGCCCTCTGAGGTGCCGCCGCAGGCCCCGGCAGCCGGCAAGGGGGAGCCTGGAAAGAAGGCTCCCGCCCCGGCCAAAAAGCCACCCGTTGCCAAGAAGCCAGCTGACAAGCCGGCCAAACCGGCACCGGCTAGCAAGCCGAAGGCGAAAGAATCGGCCGCCAAGAACGATCGGGCGCCTGCGTCCAAGAAAGCGTCGACCCAGCACTCAGACCAACTCTCCCGCCGGAAGCCCCGCTGAGATGCGTTGGCGGTTTCGGTGGCCGTGAGGCATTCAGGACCATTTTGAGGGTATCACCGTGGCAGGGCATTCACACTGGGCCAATATCTCCCGCAAGAAGTCGGTGATTGACGCCAAACGGGGCAAGCTTTGGAGCAAGCTCGCCAAGGCGATCATCGTGGCTGCCAAGCATGGTGGGCCCGATCCTGATGCGAGTGTCCGCCTGCGATGCGCCATCGATGCGGCCAAGGCCGTTAGCATGCCCAAGGAAAATATCCAGCGGGCCATTCGCACCGGCACCGGCGAATTGAAGGGTGGCAATCTGGAAGAATCGCTCTACGAGGGCTACGCCAGCGGGGGTGTGGCGGTTTTGTGCGAGATTCTCACCGACAACAAAAACCGCACGGCTCCGGAGATCCGCAAGATCTTTGAGGTGTGCGATGGAAAACTCGGCGCCACCGGTTGCGTGGCCTATCTCTTCCAGCGCAAGGGATTGGTGCGGGTGCCGCTGGCCTCCTGCACCGAGGATCGGCTGATGGAAGTTGCCCTCGAGGCGGGGGCCGACGATGTGAAACATGCCGGGGATCGGTGGGATGTGATCTGCGAGCCGACCTCGATGGCAGCCGTGCTGGTGGCGCTCCAGCAGGCAGGCATGCCGGCCGAATCAAACGAGATCGTCCGCATCCCCACCAACACGGTGGACGTCGACGATGTCGATACCGCGCGGAAGGTGCTCGATCTGATGGAGCGATTGGACGACCACGACGACGTGCAAAGCGTCTCAGCGAATTTCAACATCCCGGACGCGGCAATGGCCCAGTTGGAGTGATGGCCTCTATCGCTCGATCTGTACCAAGTCGCCGATACAGTTCCGAATGACGCGGCGTGGCTCAGCCGCCAGAGTTTGCAGCGGCCGGCGGCGTGGCTGTCTCAGCGTTCTTTTCGGAGTGTTCGACTTGCGGCCAGTAGGTGTCGAAGTCGAACTCCGGGCTGTTGTCGAGATCGTGGCATTCCAGGCAGTTGTTGATTGCCCGCTGCTTGGTTTCCGGGGTGTCGAGCGCCAAGCCCAGTTCCGTGCGGAGCCGATCGCGTTCAATCGTGCTGGCCCGCACATCGCCCCGCTCCACGGCAGCATGCGCAGCCGCCGGACCGTGGCAGTTTTCACAGCCTTGGTGGGCCAGGTGCGGGGTCGTGCCCATGCCAGCAAAGCCCCCTTCGAACGGTTCATACTTCTGCGGAGCCCAGCCAACCACATGGCAGGAGAGGCATTCCGGATCGCCGTCGCGGCGGGGGGCTTGGGTTTCCAGCGTGGTCAGAGCGGTGGCATGGGGCGTGTTGATCCAGACATCGTAGGAAGCCTGATGGCATTCCGCGCAGGCGGCGCTACCGGCAAATCGGCGGCCGCTGGGATGCCTGACCGGAGCGAGCCCCAGGCCGGTCAGCCCGAGCGATTCCAGCTGGTTTTGGTAAGAGGCCAGCAGGGAGATCATGTCTTTTGATTCCCCCCACCGGGCATCGAGCGGCACGCGTTGTGATCGCACCGGCATCTCCTCATCGTCGAAGAAGCCGATGGCCACAGCAAACATGCCTTTGTGGCCAAGTTCAATGAGTCGCGCGACCTTCCCGGCCGGAGCTGCACCTGAGGTGGTGCTGGGGAGAAGGCGGGGTTGGGCGGGGGGTTCATCGGCGCCACCGGCGGTGGCGACCAGATCGAACTGCGGGTACCTGGCGGCCAGAGCCCTGGTTTCCTCCGGATCGGCCCAGGAGAGCAGCACCTGATGTGTGCAGCCAGCCTTGGTGAAGGCGGCGGCCGGGGCCGCCAACGCTTCCGCCGCCGGAATCACCTCGATGGCGTCATTGCGAACCTGCGCCGCCTGCTTGTCACCGAGGACGGCGGTGATGCCGATGCGGAGGCCGCCGACCTCCACAATCCTCTGCCGCGGAGTGATGTTGTTGGCGAGCCCCAGCAGGCCAACGTTAGCGCTGAGGAATGGGGTCGGTTGATCTCCCACGGCCGCCACCGCCGCCACCAGTTCCTCGGCAGGGAGCCGCAGGTCATCAGGTCCGAGGCCGACGCCGGCGTAGTTCATCGTTCGCAAGCCGTCAGAGATCGACTGAAACTTCACCTCCGACTGCCGTCCGAACCTCCTCACCTGTCCCCCCAGATCGACTGCCACCACCGACCAGCCCACCGACTGCAGCGCCTGCAGGAAGTTTTCCCGCCGGCTTAATCCGCCTTTCTGATTTTCCTTGCCGGTACAGCCGCAGGGCTCGATGTAGCCGTCGAGTTCGCCGGTGAACACGATGACGGCGCGGGGCTGAGCCCATCCCTGAAACACAGGGCCGTTGCGTTCCTGGAAGCGGGCCACGGTCTCAGGATCGATGCCCGCACCGCGATCAGGCACAGCGTGCTCGCCGCTGGCGGGAGGCGGATCGGCCGACGAGGGGCCAGGCAGCCAGAAGCACAGGGCGACCAGCGCGCTGGCAGCGAGGCGGAGCGGGTGGAGCATGGGGGTTCAACGTGGGTTTCGGAGCGGTTCCGCAGGGCAGAAACGGCCAGAGAGAACGGTCCTGACAATTCTGAAAAACGGATGCCCTCAAAGGAATCCCATGCGGCGACAGCCAAGGCAAGACCACCCTGCACCGGTCCAAAAGAACCGGCGAGGAGTGCAATCATTTTAGGGAGACTTGCGAAGCTGCACAGTTTTCGGAGCGGGGCGGTCAGTAGGAACGGGCCAGAATGCTGCGGCGGGCCACCGGTCCCCCCGTCACCACGCACACGCCCGGCTCATCTTCCCCCTCCATAGGAATGCAGCGAACGGTCACTTTCAGCGGTTCCAGGGCGGCGGCCACAGCCGGCACATCGGCAACATGCACGTGAGCGAATCCCCCCTGAATTGTACCCTTGCCAGCCCCTGCCTCCTGCTCCGTAGGGCCGAAGAACGCGATCACGTCTGCCATGCTCTCGAGCCGCACGGAGTGGGCGTCGCGGAACTGGCAGGCCTTCGTATAGAGCCCGGCCTGGAAGGCCTCGAGCAGCCCTGGAGCGGCGGCGACGAATTCCGCCACAGGCATGCTGGTGCGCTCGCGTGGCGGCCGGTCCCGGCGGGACAGGCTCAAGGCACCCGCGGCCAGATCACGCGGTCCGATCTCCACCCGGAGCGGCACCCCCTGCTTGATATGCTGCCAGACCTTGTCGCCGCCGCGGAGATCACGGGAATCGATCTTCACCCGCAACGGCTGATCGCCATACCGCGCAGTGGCCAGTTCGGCCGCCAGCGTCCGGCAGCAGGCCAGAACCGCCTCCTTTTCCTCAGCTGTTTTGTGGATCGGCAGCAGCACGATCTGCACCGGCGCGATGCGGGGGGGCAGCACCAGCCCATCGTCGTCGGCGTGGGTCATGATCACGGCGCCGATCAAACGGGTTGAAACGCCCCAGGAGGTTGTCCAGCAGAATTCCTCAACCCCGCTGGGGCCGGAAAACTTGATCTCCTGCGCCTTGGCAAAGTTTTGGCCGAGGAAGTGGGAGGTGCCGGCCTGCAGCGCCTTGCCGTCCTGCATCATTGCCTCGATCGAGTAGGTGTCGACGGCGCCGGGAAACCGTTCGGCGGCCGGCTTGGGGCCGCGGATCACCGGCATCGCCAGATCGCGCTGGGCGAACGTGGAGTAGACATCAAGCATCCGCAGCGTCTCCTCCACAGCCTCGTCGCGGGTGGCATGGGCAGTGTGTCCCTCCTGCCACAGAAATTCTGAAGTCCGCAAAAAGAGCCGCGGCCGCATTTCCCAGCGCACTACATTGGCCCACTGGTTGATCAACAGCGGCAGATCACGCCACGATTGCACCCATTTGGCGAACATGGCGCCGATGATCGTCTCGCTGGTGGGGCGGACGACGAGCGGTTCCTCCAGTTTGCCGGTGGGGATCAGTTTGCCGTCGGGACCCAGTTCCAGCCGATGGTGGGTGACCACCGCGCATTCCTTGGCGAAGCCCTCCACGTGCTGGGCCTCCTTTTCGAGGTATGACAGCGGAATGAAGAGTGGGAAGTAGGCATTTTGGTGTCCTGTTGCCTTGAACATGCCATCGAGAATGCCCTGCATGCGCTCCCATACCGCGTAGCCATGGGGCTTGATGACCATGCAGCCGCGCACCGGTGACTGTTCAGCCAGATCGGCGGCACGCACCACCTGCTGATACCACTCGGGGTAGTTTTCGGCGCGGGTGGGGGAAATGGCATGATCGGGCATGGAGGTCTCCGGTTGGCGGTGGCGGGAGCGGGGGGTGGAAAAGGCTATGTTCGGTTTCCGGCGCGAGGCAGGATTGTAGTCGGTGTCGGCCGTTTTTTGATCCGCTTTCCCCCCGCTTGGTAAACTGCCGGAGTCTGCGGCGTCGGTTGGTTCCCTCACACAAGGAGCCTGCCCCCCCGCTGTTTCCCCGTTTGAGCCACCCTTCTCTGGATTCTCGCATGGCTTCCTCTTCCCGCTACGAAACCACCGTTCCTCCCTCCAGCCCCGCGCGGGGGAGTGGAAAGCGGGGCGGTTCCGGACGCCGCTGCGCCACCGAACTCGGTCCGCAGACCACGGTCGATCAGGTTTTTCTCGCGACCCATAAGCAACTCCGACCCAACCGCAACGGGCAGCTCTATCTGCAGGTGGAACTGGCCGACCGCAGCGGAGCGATTACGGGACGCATGTGGAACGCCTCCGATGCCGAATTTGAGGCCTTCGACGACGGCGATTATGTCCGGGTGGAGGGCACCACGCAGCTCTATTCCGGATCGTTGCAGTTGATCGTGGCGGCGATTGGCCGGGTTGATCCGCGGACGGTCAACGAATCTGAATTTCTGGTGCTGTCGCCGGCCGATGTCGAACGCCTGCGCGGTGAACTGGTGTCGCTGCTGGACACTGTTGGCCCAGAACCGCTCAGAGGTTTGGTGGCTGAGGTCCTCTCCGACACCGAATTGATGAAGTCGTTCACCCGTTGTCCGGCGGGCGTCAAGCAGCACCATGCCCATGCCGGCGGACTGCTGGAGCATGTGGTCAACCTGCTGCGTTTGGCCGATCGGGTGGCGCCGCTCTACCCGGCCATGGACCGCGATCTGCTGATGGTGGGAGTTTTGTTTCACGATATCGGCAAGACGATCGAACTGGAGAGCGAACGCGGCTTTTCCTACACCGATGTGGGGCAGTTGCTGGGGCATGTTTTGCTGGGCCTCGAAATTCTCGAGGCGAAAATCCAAGCCCTGCAGGTGCGGTCGGGCATCCCGTTCGACCATGAACTATCGATGCGGCTCAAGCACATGATCGCCAGCCATCATGGCCAATATGAGTTTGGTGCCCCCAAGCTGCCGATGACGCTTGAGGCGCTGGCTCTGCACCATCTCGATCACCTCGACGCCCGCATGGCTGGCGTTTTGCAACTCCTGCAAAATGAGGCGGCCATGGATGGTGGGTGGACCCAATACCAGCAAACTCTGGGACGCAAGTTTTTTCGCGGCCGCAGCTAGCCGGCCGCCAAATCCCACAGAACCCTTCAGCCCCAATGCACACGCGGGGGCCAAGCCCCCGAAGCCCGCTCAGCACAACGGAACCCGACCATGGCCCGCCCCCATCCACCCCGCGACGGTAAAAATTCCGGCCGCCCACAGCCGCGTCGCGGGGCTGCGCCGCCGCCGCCGCTGGCGGGCCAGCGCCCCCGGACAGGGAAGCCGCCAGCCGACACCCCGGCGGGAGAGCGGACCGCCAAGCCGGGGGATGTGATCGGTCTGTTTCGCCGGGCGGCCGGCGGCTATGGATTCGTGCATCCCCAGACCATTGCGGCCGGGGATCGCTCTGGCGACATTCACATCGCGCAGTCGGCCCAACTCGATGCCGCCAGTGGTGACACCGTCCGCGTCCGGGTGGCTCGCGGCCGGGATGTCCGGCGCCCGGGGCCCTCGGGGGAAATCGTGGAGGTGGTCGAGCGGCGCACGACACGGTTTGTCGGAACCTTCTTTCAGGCTGCCGGCAGCGGGTGGGTGCAGATCGATGGCACCGGGTTTCAGAAGCCGGTCTCGGTTGGAGATCCGGGGGCGAAGGGAGTGCGCGAAAAGGACAAAGTGGTGGTGGAGATGGTGCGGTTCCCCACCCACCTCCGCGACGGCGAGGGGGTCGTGGTTGAGGTTCTGGGACAGTCTGGGGAGCCGGGCGTCGACACGCTGACAGTGATCCATGAGTTTGGCCTGCCGGGCCCGTTTTCCGAGGCGGTGCTCGCCTCGGCCCGGGCGCAGGCGGAACGCTTCACGGAAGAGGTTCCGGACGATCGTCGCGATCTCACCGGGCGGGTCATCGTGACGATCGACCCGATCGATGCCCGTGATTTCGACGATGCGATCTCGCTGGAGCGGCTGGAACGCGACCACTGGCTTCTGGGGGTGCACATTGCCGATGTGTCCTATTTTGTGCCGGAGGATTCCCCGCTCGATCAGGAGGCGCTGGCCCGGGGCACGAGTGTGTATCTCCCAGATCGGGTGATCCCGATGCTGCCTGAGATCGTGTCGAACAATCTGGCGAGCCTGCAGCCCGGTCGCGTGCGCTATGCCCGCACCTGCTGGATCGAGTTTTCGCCGGAGGGCATTCCGGTGCACACCCAGGTGGAGCGATCGGCGATCAAGAGCGTCCGCCGTTTCACGTACGAGGAAGTCGATGTCTTCCTCGCCGATCCCGCCACGGTTGCGGTGGAGATGACTCCCGAAGTGCGGGCATTGCTCGGCCGCATGCGCGATCTGTCGCGGGTGCTGCGGCGACGGCGTTCATCGCGGGGGTCGCTGGAACTGCAAATGCCGGAAGTGAAGATCGATCTCGATCGCGATGGCCGCGTCAGTGGTGCGCACGTCGTGGAAAATACCGAGAGCCACAAGATCATCGAAGAATTCATGCTCTCGGCCAATGAAGCCGTGGCCGAAACGCTGGCTGCGGCCGGCGCCGGATTCCTGCGGCGGGTGCATCCCTCCCCCGATCTGCGGAAGCTCAGGCAACTGACAGAGTTTGTTTCGGAGTTGGGCTTCGAGGTCGATACGCTGGAGAGCCGGTTCGAATTGCAGCGGTTGCTGGGGATGACCCGCGGCCGGCCGGAGGAGCATGCCGTGCACTACGCCGTGCTCCGCAGTTTGTCGCGGGCCGTCTACGGCCCACAGCCGGAGGGACATTTCGCCCTGGCCAGCGATTGCTACTGCCATTTCACCTCACCGATCCGCCGCTATCCCGATCTGACGATCCACCGGGCCCTCGACAGCCTCGCGCGCGGTCGGAAGGCGCCGGAGGAGGGGTTGGTGGCGCTCGGCGAGCAGTGTTCGCAGCTGGAACGCCGGGCCGAATCGGCCGAGCGCGAACTGGTCAAGCTCAAGCTCCTCCTCTTTTTGAGCAGTCGCATCGGCTCCGAGATGGATGCCGTCGTGACCGGAGTGGAATCGTTCGGTCTGTTCGTGCAGGGACTGGAACTGCCCGCCGAGGGACTCGTCTCCCTCGATGCCCTGCCGAGCGATGTCTATCGGTATGAGCGGGCCAGCCACACCCTCACAGGGCGGAGTCCGGGGCATTCCTACCGGCTGGGCGACAGAGTTCGGGTGGTGGTGGCCAGAGTCGATCTCGACCGTCGGGCCCTGACCTGCCGGCTGGTGGAGCCTCCCGCGGCGGGCCCGCCGCGCAGGAAGACCCTCCCGGCGCAAGGCACGGAACGTGGCCGCCCCGCCAAGGGGGCCGGGCGACGGCGGAAAAAGTAGTTTCGCGAAAAAAAGAGTTTCGCAAGAGGCCGGGTGGCAGCTTTGCGACGCTTTCCTACAATCCTCACTTCAGTGGCCGCCTGTCAGGATTCCCGGCAGGCAGCCGCGCACCAGTTCGACGACCCCTCGACTCCTGTTCGGGAAGGATCTCATGGAAGAGCACTCCGCGCTGCTGGAGACGCCGCTGTGCCGCTGGCACGAGGCGCATGGCGGGCGCATGGTCGATTTCGCCGGCTGGAAGATGCCGGTGCAGTATGCCTCGATCGTCGACGAACATCTGGCAACCCGTCAGGCGGCCGGCATGTTTGATGTGTCGCACATGGGGCGGCTGTCGATTGAGGGACCGCAGTCGCTGGTCTGGCTCGAATCGCTGCTGACGCGACGCGTGACTGGAATCGAGCCGGGCCGTGTTCGCTACACGTTGATTGCCAGCACACTTCCAGCCGCCATCCTCGACGACGCCTTGGTATCGCGCGATCGGGATGCACCAGACGGCACGCCCTGCATGGGGCTGGTCGTCAACGCCAGCAATCGCCCCCGCGTGGTGGCGTGGTTGCGTTCGCAGCTTCCTGCTTCCGGCGTGCGTCTGACCGATCACACCTCCTCCACGGCGATGATCGCTGTGCAGGGGCCGCTGGCCATCTCCGTGGTCGGCAGTCTCTGCTCGCCGGGCGATGCGGCCCGCATCGCCGCTCTGGGCAACTACTCGGCGACCTCCGCCACCGTGGCCGGCCAGCCGGCTGCTGTCAGTCGGACCGGCTACACGGGCGAAGATGGCGTCGAGATCGTGGTGGCGGCAGCCGTAGCCGAGCAGGTGTGGAACGACATTCACACTGCGGGTATTCCCCGCGGCCTCCGGGCCTGCGGGCTCGGAGCCCGCGACACGCTGCGGCTGGAAGCTGGAATGCCGCTCTACGGCCACGAACTGCGCGAAGAGAGCGATCCTTTTGCCATCGGGCTGGGATTGGCGATCAATCTGGACGGACGGAGTTTTCCCAGATCCGATATTTTCGCCGCTGAGAAGGCCGGCCAGCCGGCGCGTGTGCGAGTGGGGCTGGAATTCGACTCGAAACGGAGTGCCCGCGAGGGCAATTCGGTGTGGGATGGCCAGCGGGAGGTGGGGATCGTGACCAGCGGTAGTTTTTCCCCAACTCTCGGCAAGGCTGTGGCAATGGCAATGGTGGATGAGAAGCTGGCGGCGGTGGGCACCAGCTTGGACGTCCTGATCCGCGACACGCGGCAGGCCGCCAGGGTTGTTCCCCTGCCCTTCTACCGGCGCAGGAAACCGACCGCGCAGGCATGATGGTTGGCTGCCGGCCACGGCGTGGCTGGTGGGGCAGAGCACAACGGGATGAAGAACGATTCAACAACCTTTGGAGAATGGTATGGCTACCGATTTGAAGTTTGCGAAATCGCACGAGTGGCTGCGCCCCGAGGCGGGCGGGCTGGTCACTGTGGGCATCTCCTCCTATGCCGTGGAGGCCCTCACCGATCTGGTGTTCATGCAACTCCCTGCGGTGGGGAAAAAGGTGAAGGCAGGAGAGTCGATCGGCGAGATCGAGAGCGTGAAAGCCGTCAGCGATATCTACGCGCCCGTCTCAGGCGAAGTCGTGGAGGTGAATACCGCTCTGCCCGGCCACCTCGAAACACTCGGCAAGGACCCTTACGGTGACGGCTGGATCGTCCGCATCCGCCCCGACAATCCCCAGGAAGCCGACCAACTGCTCAACCAAGCTGCCTACGACGCCCTCGTCGCCGGCCAATCACACTAAATTGTAGCGCGAAAAAAGCCATCCATGGCCTTTTTTCGCTCGGTCGCCCGGTGGAAACGCCAAGGGTTTCCACGGTCGACCGCATCGCCTCCAGCGATGCGTGGTTTGATGCGTGATCTGATGTTTGAAAAAGCCATCCATGGCCCC
>Ga0164294_10001940_pt1 | contig 18889 bp, 20 predicted proteins | sample GEODES005metaG_FD_111479 | JGI IMG/M metagenome (GOLD analysis project Ga0164294, IMG submission 111479) | Oligotrophic lake water microbial communities from Sparkling Lake, Wisconsin, USA - GEODES005 metaG | ecosystem: Environmental > Aquatic > Freshwater > Lake | place: USA: Sparkling Lake...
CAGCGGGCGCGGCAGCGCAAAGCTGGCGACCCGCTTGCCGAGCGCAGCGCCGATCGCCTGGGCGAATTGCTTGTGGGTCCAGCCACCAAGGGTGCCGTCATCGGCGTCGAGAATCTGGTTGCAGCCGTCGGTGGTGGCGAGCGCGAGCAGCAGCCGGCCAAGATCGCCGACCTCGATCAGCGAGATCCGCCCGCCGCGCGGCATCACCGCCAGGCCCTTCTTCGCGAGCTTGAACAGCTCGAGCATCTCGAGGTCGCCGGGACCGTAGATCGCCGGCGGGCGGACCATCGCCCAGTCTAGCCCCGATTCCATGACGAGCCTGTCGCCCTCCGCCTTGGACCAGCCATAAGCCGACAATTCGGGCTCGCGCGCAGCGAGCGAGGAGACATGGACGAAGCGGCGGACGCCCGTCGCTTTCGCCGCCGCCAGCATGTTGCGGGTCCCGTCGATATTGCCGGCGGCAAAGCCGGCCTTGTCGGGCGCGTTGACCACGCCGGCGACATGGATGACCGCGTCGGCCCCGTCACACAGCTCGGCAAGTGCCTGGGCATTGTTCAGGTCGCCCTGGACCCAGGCGATCCCGGCGCGCTCGGCCTGGGGACGGCGCGTGAGGGCGCGGACCTGGTGGCCGGCTTCGAGCGCGAGGGCGATCAGGCGGGTCCCGACAAAGCCGGTGCCGCCGGTAAGGGCGATGGTGCTCACAGGAGCGCCATATGGCTCCGGTGGACGAGTGTCGAGCGCGGCGCATAGCCGAGCAGATCAGCCTGCTCCTCGTTGCGGCGGCCCAGGATGCGCGCGGCATCCTCGCTCGGATATTCGGCGAGCCCGCGGGCAAGCGCCTTGCCGTCGGGGCCCGCGATCACGACCAGGTCGCCGCGCGCGAACGCGCCCTCGACGCGCGTGGCACCGGCAGCAAGCAGGCTGCGCCCCTGCCCCAGCGCCTTTGCCGCGCCGGCATCGACATGGATGGTGCCGTGCGCAGTGATGCCACCGGCCAGCCAGGCCTTGCGGGCGGGCGCCGCCTTCTCGGCTACGAACAGCGTGTGCTTCGCCTCGGCCGACAGCGGATGCTCGATCCGGCCCGAGGCGATGGCGAGATGCGCGCCGGCGGCGTTGGCGATGCGCGCCGCGGCGATCTTCGAGACCATCCCGCCCGATCCCATGCCCGAGGCGCTGCCCTTGTCGGCCATGCCCTCGATGGCGCCGTCGATCCGCTCGACACGCGGGATATGGACGGCGCCGGGCTGCGCGGGGTTGCGGTCGTAGAGGCCGTCGATATCGGAGAGCAGCACCACGCCCCCCGCCCCGGCCGCCTGCGCCACCCGCGCGGCAAGCCGGTCATTGTCGCCAAAGCGGATTTCCTCGGTGGCGACGCTGTCATTCTCGTTGAGCACCGGCACGACGCCGAGGCCGAGCAGCCGGTCGAGCGTGGCGGCGGCGTTGAGGTAGCGACGACGATCCTCAAGATCGCCCAGCGTGACCAGCATCTGCGCAGCGGTGAGGCCGTTGGTACCGAGCACATCGGCCCAGACCCGGCTTAGTTCGATCTGGCCGGTGGCGGCTGCGGCCTGCGCGTCCTCCAGGCTGGCGCGGCCACCCTTGGCGAGCTTGAGCCGCCGCGCGCCGAGTGCGATCGCCCCCGAGGAGACCACCGCGACCTGCTGTCCATCGCGAACCCGCGTGGCGATATCGGCGGCGATGCCCTCCAGCCAGTCACGGCGCACGCTGCCGTCGGGATCGACCAGCAGGGCCGAACCGATCTTGACGACGATGCGCGGGCAGGATGCGGGCGGGAAGAGCGACATGGGAGGCGCTATATGGCCCCCGGCCTCGCCTAGCCAGACAGGAACGCTTTGAGGGCCCGCCTGTGAAGCTTTGCGACCCGCAAGATCCGGCGGACCGTCAGATCGGCGACCACTCGATCGCTTCTTCGCCCTCGTCGTCCTCTTCGACCTTGTCGTGGTTCGGGCCGATCGCCTCGAGCAGCTGGTCGAGGATCCAGTCGACGCCGACGCCGCTGGCGCCCGAGATCGGGATCACCGGATGGCCGCTGGCCTCTTCGAGCTCGGCGGAGAGCGCGGCGATCAGCTCGTCGTCGAGCGTGTCGATCTTGTTGAGCGCGACGATCACCGGCTTGTCGACCAGGCCGCCGCCATATGCTTCGAGCTCGGCACGGACGATGCGGTAGCTCTCGGCGACGTCGGGATCATTGGCGTCGACCAGGTGAAGCAGCACGCGGCAGCGCTCGATATGGCCGAGGAAGCGGTCGCCGATGCCGGCGCCGTCGGCGGCGCCTTCGATCAGGCCCGGAATGTCGGCAACGACGAATTCCTGCATCTTGTGGCGCACCACGCCGAGCTGGGGCCGGGTGGTGGTGAAGGCATAGGCGCCGACCTTGGCCTGGGCATTGGTCACCTGGTTGATGAAGGTCGACTTGCCGGCATTGGGCAGGCCAACCAGGCCTGCATCGGCGAGGAGCTTGAGGCGCAGCCAGACCCAGGCTTCCTCGTTCGGCCAGCCGGTGCCGTGCTGACGCGGGGCGCGGTTGGTCGAGGTCTTGTAGCTGGCATTGCCGCGCCCGCCGTCGCCGCCGCGCAGGAAGACGGCCTGCTGGCCTTCCTTGGTAAGATCGAGCAGCAAGGTGCGATCGTCGTCATCGGCCAGGATCTGGGTGCCGATCGGCACCTTGATGACCAGGTCCTCGCCGCCCGCGCCGGTACGGTTCGAGCCCGCGCCGCCATGGCCGCGCTGCGCCCGGAAATGCTGGGTGTAACGGAAGTCGATCAGCGTGTTCAGGCCGGCGACCGCTTCGAAGATGATGTCGCCGCCCTTGCCGCCATTGCCGCCATCGGGGCCGCCATATTCGATGAACTTCTCACGTCGGAAGCTCACCGCACCGGGGCCGCCCGAGCCGGAACGGACGAAAATCTTGGCCTGATCGAGGAAATGCATGGCCCGCACTTAATCGCCTGAGCGCATTAGCGCCACCCCAGAGCAACTTTCTTGCTGGCACAGCACGGAACCACGGGTATAGGCTTGCGGTTCACCTGAACGGCGCCACGCTCGCGCCGGCGAGAGAACAAGGCAACCGTCGCGCGCAGATGAATTCGATCGATCGCTACATGGCGCGGCTGATCGCGGTGCCCCTGATCTCCACATTGCTGATTTCGGCGATGCTGCTGGTGCTCGACCGCATGCTGCGGCTGTTCGAGTTCGTCGCGACCGAAGGCGGTCCGGTGAGCGTGGTCTGGCGCATGCTCGCCAACCTGCTCCCCGAATATCTCGGCTTGGGCATTCCGATCGGCCTGATGCTGGGCTGCCTGCTCGCCTTCCGCCGCCTCGCGACCTCTTCGGAGCTCGACGTGCTGCGCGGCGTGGGCATGAGCTATACGCGCCTGCTCAAGGTGCCCTTCATGTACGCCTTCGCGCTGGCGATCCTGAACCTCGCCATTGTCGGCTATATCCAGCCGACCTCGCGCTACAATTACGAGCAGTTGCGCTTCGAGCTGCGCTCGGGCGCGCTCGGTGCCTCAATCAAGGTCGGCGAGTTCACCAGCTTCGGCTCGAAGATGACGCTGCGCATCGAGGAGAGCAAGGACGAGGGCCGCAAGCTTTCGGGCATCTTCGTGCAGATGGTGACCAAGGACGGCACCCCGGTGGCAGTGACCGCCCAGAGCGGCCAGTTCCTGCGCTCCGACGATCCCGACGTGATCATCTTCCGCCTGCAGAACGGTACCCTGGTCCACCAGGACAAGGGGTCCCCGGTACCGCGCGTGCTGACCTTCACCACGCACAACCTGCCGATCCCGCTGCCCAAGTACGAGCAGTTCCGCACCCGCGGCGGCAAGAATATCGAGCGCACCCTGCCCGAGCTGGCGGTGATCGGCCGCAATCCGCAGTCGAGCGTGGAGGATCGCGAGACCAGCCGCGCCGCCTTCCACTTCCGCCTGGCGGAAGTCGTTTCGATGTTCCTGCTGCCCCTGCTCGCGGTGGCGCTAGGCGTGCCGCCCAAGCGCTCGACCTCGGCGCTGGGCATCTTCCTCTCGATCGTGATGATCGTGACCTATCACAAGATCAACGAGTTCGGGCAGTCGTTCGGCAGCGGCGGCAGCGTCGATCCGATCATCGCGCTCTGGGGGCCCTTCGCGCTGTTCGCGGCGCTGGTGATCTGGATGTACTATCAAATCGCCTATGTGCCCGGCGCGCAGCCGATCGGCGCCCTGGAGAAGGCCTTCGAGAAGCTCACCAAGGCGATCGCGCGCTTCCTGCCGGGCCGCCGCCGCAAGCTGAAGAACGACGAGGCGACCTCATGATGGGCCTGACCCAGTTCTTCCCGTCGCGCACCATGTCCGCCTACATGGCGAAGATGTTCCTGGTGCGCACCTTCGCCATTCTCGGCGCGCTGGTGCTCATCCTCCAGTCGCTCGACCTGCTCACCGAGAGCGGGCGCGTGCTGGCCCAGGCAGGCAATGGCGATGCCGAGATCTGGCGCTATGTGGGCCTGCGCGTGCCGCAGATCGCGTCCACCTTCCTGCCCTATTCGGTGCTGCTCGGCTCGATCCTGACGCTGTTCCAGCTCAACCAGAACAGCGAAGTCACCGCGATGAAGGCTTCCGGCCTTTCCGCGCACCAGGTGCTGGCGCCGCTGCTGCTCACCGGCATGGTGGTGGCGGCTATCTCGTTCGTCTTCAACGACCGCATCGTCACCCGCGCCACCGCGACGCTCGAGCAGTGGAAGAAGGTGGAATATGCCCCTCTGCCCATCGACCGCGGCGATCGCAGCAATGTGTGGGTGAAGGGCGACAACAACCTGATCCAGGTCCAGCAGATCCGCGGGCGCGGCGATGCGGCGCAGCTCTTCGGCATCACCGTCTATGAGCGGCAGAACCGGTCGCTGGTCGCCATCCTGACCGCACCGCACGGCGTGCGCGACGGCGATGGCTGGCGCGTCGAGAATGCCGAGCGCTTCACCGTCGCCAGCGGCCAGAAGACCAAGGTGGGCAACACCGTGATCGGCCACAATATCCGGCCGGACCAGTTCACCCTTGCCCATGTCGATGCCGATTCGATGGACTTCTTCGCGCTCAACGAAGCGATCGGGGACCTGAAGGTTGCCGGCCGCCAGACCGACGCCCTGGAAGGCGCGCTGTGGCACAAGCTGTCCGGACCGCTCTCCGCTGTCCTGATGCCGCTGCTCGGCGCCGTGGCGGGCTTCGGCCTGGCGCGCTCGGGCAAGCTGTTCCTCCGCGCCGTGATCGGCATGGCGCTGGGCTTCCTCTACTTCGTCGCGGACAATTTCGCGCTGGCGATGGGCAATCTGGGTGCCTACCCACCCTTCCTCGCCGCCTGGGCGCCGTTCCTGCTGTTCCTGATGATCGGCGAGGCGGTGCTGCTCAGGACCGAGGAATAACGCCCGCTATTCCCGCCTCCGGGCGTTCGTGCTAGCACGCCCGCGATGATCGGCATCCGCGCCCTTACCCATTCGCGATCGCTCACCTCCTTCGGGGGCGGGATGGAATCGCGCGGGCAAGTCCAGGACTAGGCCTTCCGATCCTCTCTCGACCCCGCCGCGTTCGGCAGGGTCCTTCTCCGACAGCGGCATTCCCAGCCCAACCGGAGATCCACATGCCCCCTGCCATCACGCTCGAACGCCCGACCCTGGCGATGCTGCCCAGCTATGTCGCCGCGCTTTCCACCGGCTATTCGCCCGACAACATGCGCGGACGCGCGGCGGCGGAAGAGGAGCTGGCGCGGATCGAGGCCGACCCCGCAGGATTCCTCGCCGGCCTGGACGATCCGCATGCACTGGGCGGCCCCATTCCCCTGCCCGACGGCAGCTTCGTCCCGCGCCTGCCTGGTTATGTCCGCTGGATCTGGGATGGGGAATTCGCGGGCGCGATCGGCTTTCGCTGGCAGGATGGCACGTCGGAGCTGCCGCCTTATGCACTCGGGCATATCGGCTACAGCGTGGTCCCCTGGCGCCAGCGCCGCGTCTACGCCACCCAAGCGCTCGCCCTGACGATCCCGGCGGCGCGGGCGATGGGCATGGCCTGGCTGACGCTCACTACCGACCCCGGCAACCTCGCCTCGCAGAAGACGATCGAGGCCAATGGCGGCGTGCTGATCGAGCGGTTCCGCAAAATAGCGGCCTGGGGCGGCGGCGAGACACTGCGCTACCGGATCGTCCTCTGACGAAAAAGGCCGGGGATCGCTCCCCGGCCTCTTCGTTCTTCCGTCCGCTAAAGGCTCAGCGGGCGCCCATCGTGCTGGCGGCGAGGCGGTGCATCAGCCCGCGCAGCGTGGGGTAGTTGGCCTTGTGATAGGACGATGCCTCTTCCAGCGCGCCCGAGATGCGGCGGTGCGCCTCGTCGAGGGCGTGATAGGGCAGGCTCGGCAGCAGGTGGTGCAGCGCGTGGTAGCGCAGGCCGATCGGCGCCCAGAGATAGGCGAGGAAGCCCGGCGTCGGCACGTTGACGCTGTCGAGATACTGCGCCGTCACGGTGAGCGGCTCGCCGTCATTCTCCCAGAGATGCGCGACCAGCGTGCGGATCTGGTTGATAACCGCGACGCTCGCGACCACCGCGAGGTAGATGCCGAAGGCGCGCAGCGGCACCACACCGGTCGCCACCGCGGTGATCAGCGCTATCGAGAAGATGCTGGCACCGGCTTCCTGCAGGTACCACTGGGTGCGGAACTCGCCCTCGGGCGCGCGGCGCTCGAACTTGGGGTTGATCTGCAGGCCCGAATATTTGGCGACGACGAGGCGGCGCAGCGGCGGGATCACCAGCGAGAGCGGGGTGAGCACGCCGAAGCGGATCAGCATCGCCACCGGCAGCAGCACCGAGACCAGCAGGAACATCGGCAGCGTCCACGGCTTCATCAGCGCGAGCGGCAGATATTCGGGATCCTCCACCGTTCCATAGCGGGTGCGGGCATGGTGCATGGTGTGCACGCCTTCATACATGAAGGACGGCACGAGCAGCGGCACGCCGAGGATCAGGTTCCACACCAGGCGGAAGTTCGGCAGCAGCGAGTGCTTGAGATGGGTGATCTCGTGGATGAACAGGCTGGCGCGGTAGAGCGCGAGCACCGCCACCACGCCGGCGACCAGCGCCAGCGGCAGGCTCGGCGCGAAGATGGTCGCGGCCAGCGCGCCATAGCCGATGCCGGCCGAGAGCAGCATGTCGGTCCAGTAGATGCGCTTATTGGGCGTGTGCAGATCGCGCGTCAGCTCCGCGGCGGCGCGCAGCATCGCGCGATCGTCGGGCACACCGGACAGCTTGATACGCGCCGCGGCCGGAGCGGCCTGGGGCTCGGTATCGTCGATCTTCAGGGCAAGCGATTTCGTCATGATGTCTGCCATTTGGCGGGAGATAGTGGCTTTATGGTGGCATTCCAGGGGTTAGGACGAGGCACCGGACCGCTGGCCGATCCCCTGGAATGCCGCGCTTGACACTGGCCCCTTGGCGAAGGACTGCATTGCGCTGAATCAAACCCAAGAAAGGGCTTTTCCCTTGCCCAGCGGCCCGCTCAGCATCCGTCCCGTTTCCTCCAAGCGCGATACCAAGGCGTTTATCGAGATCGCCTATCGCCTCAACTCCGGGGATCCCCACTGGGTGCCGCCGCTCCGCCAGGAGGTGGCCGCAACGATCAGCCCGAAGAAGAATGGCTGGTTCAGCCATGCCGAGGCGCAGTATTTCCTGGCAGAGCGCGACGGCAAGCCCGTGGGCCGCATCTCGGCGCACATCGACCGCCTCGCGCTCGAGATGCCGGCCGATCAGGGCTTCGGCCCGGGCACCGGCTTCTGGGGCCTGTTCGAGGCCGAGGACCAGAATGCTGCCAAGGCGCTGATCAACACCGCCGAGGACTGGCTCCGCGGCAAGGGCATGACCAAGGCGCTGGGCCCGGTGAGCCTGTCGATCTGGGAAGAGCCCGGCCTGCTGGTGAAGGGGCATGACCATAGCCCCACCGTGCTGATGGGCCACCACCCGGCCAAGTATCAGGGCTGGATCGAAGCGGCGGGCTATACCGCTGCCAAGTCGCTGCTGACCTATGACCTCGACGTCAGCAAGCCCTTCCCGCCGCTGATCAACCGGATCGTGGAGAATGGCGAGAAGAACCCCAAGATCCACATCCGCAAGGTCAACAAGTCGAAGTTCGACGAGGAAGCCGCGATCATCCTGGCGATCCTCAACGATGCATGGTCGGACAATTGGGGCTTCGTGCCGCTGACCCAGCCCGAGATCGACGATGTCGGCAAGAAGCTGAAGCCGCTGGTGTTCGAGGACCTGATCATGATTGCCGAGCTCGAAGGCGAGCCGGTGGCGTTCATGGTCACCCTGCCCGACTTCAACGAAGCGCTGAAGCCGCTCAAGGGCTCGCTGCTCCCGTTCGGCTGGGCGAAGCTGCTCTGGTGGCTGCACAAGCCCAAGGCGCAGACGATGCGCGTGCCGCTGATGGGCGTGGTGAAGCGGCTGCAGAGCTCGCGCATGGCGAGCCAGCTTGCCTTCATGATGATCGAATATATCCGCCGGGCGGCAATCGCGAACTACGGCGCATGGCGCGGCGAGATCGGCTGGGTGCTGGACGACAATCAGGGCATGAACGCAATCGCCAGCGCGATCGAGTCCAAGATCAACCGCGAATATGTGATCTACCAGAAGCCGCTCTGAGCCGGCTTCCGCAACACCAAGACGGCCCGCCCCCGGTTGCACTGGGGGGCGGGCCGCGCCGGCCAGAGGTGGGCCGGGGAGAAGCAGCGCCCGTAGCGGCGAACGCTCACAAAACCGCTACGGACGTGCTTCAGGGGCCTCAGCGCTTCTGCACCTCGAGCGGGTCGATGCCGCGCTCGGAAATCCAGGCGTCGCGGGTACGGCACTCGCGCTTGGCGATGCGCGTGCCCGTCTGCTGGGTGTCGAAGCAATATTTGCGGGCGTCGACCTTGGCGGCCGGCGCCGGCTCTTCCTGCTTGGCCTTGGGCGGGTCGCTATAGGCAGAGGCGGGCGAAACCGCGCCGGCGACGAGCGAGGCACCGACCAGCATCGAGGCGGCAGCGGAGAAAATGGTCTTGCGGTTCATGATGTGAAACTCCTGTGGGGGGATGGAGCACGCTTCGGCGCGAGCGGGGCGGATTGGGGGGTAGCCGCCGCTCGCTGCCGCAGCGGGCGTCAGTTCTTCTTGGCGACCGGGTCGAAATTGTAGCGGCTGATCCACTCGGCGCGGGTGTGGCACTCGCGCTTCGGCATCAGCGTGCCGGTGGTCGCGCCCTGGCGGACGCAATACTTCTTCTGCATCGCCGCGTCGGACTGGTCGTCCTGCTTGGCCTTGGCTTCCTTCGCAGGATCGTTGGCACGGGCCATGGCAGGCGAAACGGCACCGGCGACCAGGGTGGTGGCGGCGGCCAGGGCCAGGAACGCAGACTGGATGGGCTTGCTGTTCATATCCTCAACTCCTCTACTGAGACATGGACAGGCGCTCCTTCCCGCCTGCTGCTTCATGCTTCGCAATCCGCGTGCCAGTTTTGGTAGTTTCGGAAATTCAATGACTTAGCGGTTTATGACACCGTGATGACGTGCCATAACACAGCAATACACACCAGATTTTGGGATTTGCACCAACCGGGCGTCCGAAAGCGGACACCGGGAACGTCCGGAAACGGACGGCGCGAAGAATTTTAGCGGAGCGAAACCCAGGTCGGGGCGTGGTCGCTGGCCTTTTCGCGGCCGCGATGCGGCTTGTCGACGCCGGCACCGAGGAAGCGGTCGGCAGCGATCGGGCTCAGCAGCAGGTGATCGATGCGGAAGCCCGCGTCACGCTGCCAGGCGCCGGCCTGATAGTCCCAGAAGGTCCACACGCCGCCGCCCGGGAAGCGGGTGCGCAGCGAATCCGTCCAGCCCTGCGCCAGCAGCGCACGGTAGCGCTCGCGGCTTTCGGGCTGCATCAGCGCATCGCTCGCCATCGCGCGCACCGAGAAGGTGTCGTCGTCGTTCGGGATGACGTTATAGTCGCCGGCCAGCACCACCGGGCGCTCCTCGGCGAGCAGCGCCTGGGCGCGATCGGCGAGGCGCTCCATCCATTTGAGCTTATAGTCGAACTTGGGGCCGGGCTGCGGATTGCCGTTGGGCAGATAGATCGAGGCGACGATCAGGTCGCCGATCTCGGCCTCGATATAGCGGCTGTGCGCATCCTCGGGATCGCCGGCCAGGCCGCGCTGGCGCTCGACCGGCTGCTGGCCCTTGGCCAGCACCGCGACGCCGTTGAAGCCCTTCTGCCCGTGCCAGACGGCGCCATAGCCCGCCGCCTCGATGTCCTTGACCGGCAGCGTCTCGTCGGCGCCTTTCAGCTCCTGGAGGCAGACCACATCGGGCTGTTCCTCGGCGAGATACTCCAGCAGGCGCTCCATGCGCGCCTTGATGCCGTTGACATTATAAGTGACGATCTTGGGCAAGGGGCGCTCTTCAGACGGAGAAGCTGGTGCCGCAGCCGCAGCCCGAGGCCGCCTGCGGATTGGTCACCGCGAAATGCGCGCCGCCGAGATTGTCGATATAATCGACGCTCGCGCCGCGGACGAGATCGAGGCTGATCGAATCGACGACGAGGCGAACCCCATCGAGCTCGGCGACGGTATCGTCGCTCTCCACGGCGTCGGCGAAGCCGAACTTGTACTGGAAGCCCGAACAGCCCCCGCCCTCGACCGAGAGACGCAGGATCGCCGGCTTGCCCTGCTTGGCCGCAATCGCAGCGACACGGACGGCGGCGGCGGGAGTAAAGCCGATCTCGGGCTGGGTGAGCGTTGCCATGGAGTGGAGATAGGAGCGTAGGGCCTGCGAGGCAATGCGCTCCGCTTTCGCCGGCTTGGCCGGAGCGAGGTTGCCCCCGCTCCGGCAGCACTCCGATCAGGCTGTGGCGCAGCGCCAGCAAAACAGCGGCCCGTCCTCGGCATCCACGCGTTCGCCCACCCGGACAAAGCCGGCATTGGCGAGCACTGCCTGCGAGGCGAGGTTCTCCGTGCTGGTCTCGGCGGTGATCGCCTGCACGCGCGAGTCCGTGCGTGCCCAGGCGACGATGTCGCGCACCGCCTGGCTTGCATGGCCGCGGCCCTGCCGGCTGGGGGCGATGCCATAGCCGATATCGATCACGCCCTCGCTGGGCGGACGGATGATCGAGCATAGCCCGACCACTTCGCCTGCCTCGACGAGCAGCCAGGCGGCTGGCGCGAAGTCCTTCTCTACCCGGGCGGCGAGGTCCGCGAGCATCTGGAGGATGGCGAGCGGCGCCACCTCGGTATCAGCCAAAGTGAAGTGCCTCGGCGCACGGCCAAGCAGCAGCGCGGCATAGTCCGCGCCGTTCGTTTCCACGATCATGGGTATCTTTCGAATGAAGAGAGGCGCCACACGGGGCGCCAGGCCTGCTTCAGCCGATCGGGATCGCGCGCGCTTTGCACACGTCTCCGCTCGGCCGCAGCAGCGGTCGAAGGCGGGCGGTGAGCAAAGGCAATCTCCTGTGGTGCGGCCGTGCGTGGCCGCGATCGCCGCATCCTAGCCGCAGCGCGCTCCAAAAGAAAAGGGGGCCGCCTGCACGGGCGACCCCTCTTCCTCTCCTGAAACGGGAATTACTTGTTCTTCGCGGGGCCCCCGACGCCGCCCTGGACGCGATCCTGCACCGAAGCGAGATACTCGCCGGTCTGCAGGAAGGGGATCGGGTTCACGGCCTTGCCGTCGACGCGCACCTCATAATGGAGGTGGCTGCCGGTCGAGCGACCGGTCGAGCCCATCAGGCCGATCAGCTGGCCGCGCTTCACGCGGGTGTTGTCGGCGACGAGGATCTTCGAGAGGTGGCCATAGCGCGTCTCGATGCCGCGGCCATGGTTGATCTGGACGAGGTTGCCGTAACCGCCCTGGCGGCCGGCATGGCTGATCACGCCGTCGGCGGTCGCGTAGATCGGCGTGCCGATCGCGCCCGGGATGTCGACTCCGGCGTGCATCGCCGCGGTGCCGCGGAATGGATCCGAGCGGACGCCATAGTTCGAGGTGAAGGTCAGCTTGTCGACCGGCTGCATCGACGGGACCGAGATCACCGTCTGCTCGAGCATGTCGAGCTTCTTCCAGGTGACGAACAGTGCGCGGAACTGGGCATCCGCGGCTTCGGCCGAGGCATCGCTGCCGTTCGCATTGTCGTTGTCGATCGGCTCATAGGGGCCGCCCATCGCCGGCACCTTCACATAGCGCTCGGGCGAAAGGCCCAGGCGACGGAGCTCGCCGGCGGTCTGGTTGTAGCGGGCTTCGCCGGCGGCGCGGGCCTTGCCGGCCATCGCGACCTGGCGGGCCTCGACCTGCTTCAGCGGCGCAAGGACTTCGTTGGCGACGGCGCTGGTACGGCCCGAAGCGTTGGGGAGCGGCTGCTCGATCGTGGCGCGATCACCATTGCCGGTGAGCGTCGCGCTGATCAGCGCCTGGTGCTGCTCGACGCGGGCGGCCTGGAGACGGGCTGCTTCCTTGGCGGCGGCGACATCGGCCTGCATCTTCTCGACCTGGTCGCGCATCTGGGCGACCTGCGCCTCGGGCGAAGACGGCGTGCTGGTCACGCCGCTGATCGCGATCGCGCCGACAGCAGCCTGTGCCACACCATAAGCGGAGAACACGACGGTGACGCCGGCAACACCGGCGAGCAGCGCCTGGGTCCGCCCGGCGACACTGAAACGCTTCAGGTCGCGGCCGTCGTGGAAAATGAAATCTCGGGTGGTGAAGAAAGTACGGAACCGCTGTGCCAGCGTAGCCGTTTTGATGTTCGACGCCTTAGCCATGAGTCCCCGGCAGTTCATGGAAGTCAGCACCGAAACGCGACCCGGTGTCCGTACTTCAATTATTCCGTTGTCTCAGAAACAGCCCCTCCGCCTCTGGACGGTGGCTTGTGACCCGACGGATCACTCAACGGCAAGAGCCTGGTAATAATCCCGGGACAAACCGGCTGAACTGCGCGCCGAGTCGTTGAACGGAGCCTTAATCAACCCCCGATAATGGCGCGTAACCAACGCCTGCCAGGTCGTTTCGGGGGCGAATCCCTTTTCGCGACAAGCCGATTCGAACCACACCGTTCCGGCGCTGACATGACGGATCTCGTCGTTCAGGATGCGCGTGAGGATACGGCGTGTAACTCCATCATCTATCGATGAAAACCGCTCGATCATCGCCGGCGTGACGTCGAGTCCGCGGGCTTCCAGCACCATCGGAACCACCGCCAGCCGGGCGAGCGCGTCGTGCGCGGTTTCGGCCGCCGCGTCCCACAAACCGTCGTGTGCGGGCATCGCGCCGTAATGGCTGCCAAGGCTCTTCAGCCGCCGGTCGAGCAGGGCGAAATGCATCGCTTCGTCGCCGCCGACGCGCATCCAGTCATCGGTGAAACCGCGCGGGAATTCGCCGCCGAACCGCCCGACCGCGTCGAACGCCAGGTCGATCGCCGAGAACTCGATATGGGTGATCGCATGGATCAGCGCGATCCGGCCATGCTCCGAACCCTTGCCGCGCTTGGGCATGCGGTTGGGCGGCAGCAGCTCGGGCTTGTTCGGGCGCGCCGGCCGATCGGGCATCGCCACATCGAAGGTGAACGCTAGCCGTCCCAGCCGCCAGTCGCGCGCGGCGGCGCGGGCGGCCTTGACCTTGTCGCCCGGTGCCGCCGCGGTGAGCACCGCGCGGCAGGCCTGGGCGACGCTGCGCTCTGTCATGCTCAGGTCCGGTTCGCCTGCGGCGCGCAACGGGGCGGCAGCTTGGGTGACTGCGCCTTGCCGAACGCGACCGGCATCGGGAACCACGTCCCCCGCCCCACCTCGCCCGGCTGCGCCTTGGGGAACTGGATGCGGCGCACCCAGCCGATCACTGCCGCGTCGCGCGCCTTGTCACCGACCGAATCGAGGACGAAGGCGTCGACCTTCCCCTCCGCATCGACCTTCACGCAGACCAAAGCCGCGGTGTCGACCAGCATGCGCGGCACCGGCGGCAGATTGTCCATCTGCGCCGACGCCGGCGCTGCAACCAGCGCCGCCGCAATCAGGGCGATCGCCCGCAGCATCAGCGCGCCTGCATTTCCTTGATCGATTCGAGCACGTCGACCGCATGGCCGGGCACGCGCACGCGGCGCCAGGCGCGGAACAGCTTGCCTTCCTCGTCGAACAGGAAGGTCGAGCGGTCAATGCCCATGTAGCGCTTGCCGTAGAGCTGCTTTTCCACCCACACGCCGAACGCCTCCATCGCCGCGCCCGAGGTGTCGGTCGCGAGCGGCACGGTGAGGTCGTACTTGTTGATGAACTTCTGGTGCTTGATCGGCGGATCCTTGGACACGCCCAGCACCTCGGCGCCGAGCGCCGTGAACTCGGGAATCAGCGCCGAGAAGTCCTGCGCCTCGCGCGTGCAGCCCGAGGTGTCGTCCTTCGGATAGAAATAGAGCACGAAGGGCTTGCCCAGCTTGTCGGACAGCGCGATCGCCTCGCCTTCGGTCCCGTCCAGGCTCACTGCGGGGAGCTTGTCGCCTTCCTCGATCGCCATCTGCGTCTCCTCAATTCCCGCCGCGCGCCGATGCCCAGCAATCGCGGACCTCCTGCCGGGTCTGCTCCAGCTGCGCAACCACTGCGTCCCAACTCTCCAGCTTGAGCGCCCGGGCGATCAGCGCCTGGGTCGCGACGCCCGGCGGCTGCGCATCGGGCGCGACCAGCCGCATCGTCACCAGCAGCCGGGTCAGGAAATCATGCGCCGGGCGCATCGCCACGGGCAACAGCCCCTTCCCGACCAGCGCATCGATCGCCAGGCCCAGCCGCGGCTCGAAACCGGTACGGTGGACGAGCTGGGTGACGTGCACCGCGAACTCGAGATCGACCAGCCCGCCGTCGAGCAGCTTGGCGTCGATCGGGCCCTTGGGCGGCTTGTGGCCAGCCATGTCGGCGCGCATCTTCGCCGCCTCCGCCGCGATGTCGCGCTCGGGCCGGGCGCCGCCGAGCACCGCGTCGATGATCGCCTGCACCTTGGCCCGCGCCGCCGGCGAGCCATAGACCGGGCGGGCACGGGTGAGCGCCATATGCTCCCAGGTCCAGGCATCCGCCCGCTGGTATTTCTCGAAGCCTTCGAGCGAGACGACCAGCGGCCCCTGTGCACCCGATGGGCGCAGGCGCGTATCGACTTCGTAAAGCGGGCCGGCCGGCGTCGGCACCGAAAGCGCGGCAGTCACGCGCTGGCCGAGCCGGTTGTAATACATCACCGCGCCGAGCGGCTTGGCGCCGTCACTCTCCGCCGCATAATCGCCGGTGAACAGATAGACGAGGTCGAGATCGGAGGCGTGGGTAAGCGCCTGCCCGCCCATCCGCCCGAGCGCGAGGATCACCAGCTCGCTGTCGGGCACCGCGCCGTGATTACGCGAGAACTCCGCGACCGTCGCGCTTGCCAGCGTGTCGATCGCCGCCTCGGCGACGCGGGCATAGCCGGCCGAGACTTCCAGCGGATCGCTTGCGCCCGCGACGATCTGCGCGCCCAGAGCGAAACGCTTCTCGTTGACGAAGCGGCGGACGAATTCGAGCTGATACTGATAGTCCGCATCGGGCTCCCAGCCGCGCATGCCGGCAGCGAGCGCCTCGATGTCCGGCACCGGCTCGAGCGCGGTCGCATCGATCAGCCCGTCGAGCAGTTCGGCGCGGCGCCCCAGTTGCTCGGCCAGCGTCGGTGCAAGCGCGAGGATCTGGCCGAGCAGCTGCGCCAGCCCGGGCTGGGCCTCGAGCAGGCGGAAGAAGTTGATCGCGCTCGGCAGGCGCGAGAGCATCGCATCAAACCGCGTGATCGCGTGGGCGGTATCGGGCGCACGGGAAAAGGCCTGGATCAGACCCGGCAACAGCGACTCCAGCGCCTCGCGCGCGGCGGGCGTGCGCAGCGCGGGATAATTGCCGCCCCGCCAGCCCTGGACGATGCGGGCAGCCGCGACCGGATGCTCGAACCCAGCCTTGCCGAGCTCAACCTCCAGCGAGGCCCCGTCGCTCGGCAGGCGCTGCTCGTCCTCGCCGGCCAGCCCGTCATAGATCGAGCCGACTCGAACGACATGCGGATGCAGCAGGCTGGTCAGCGCGGCACCGTCCGCCAGGCCGGCAAGCCGCGCGACATTGTCGAGCGAGTCTGGATTGTCGGGCAGTTGGTGCGTCTGGCGATCATCGACCATCTGCAGGCGGTGCTCGATCGTGCGGAGCTGGACATAGGCGGCGGTCAGGTCGCGCGCCTCGTCCTCGCCGATCCGCCCCGCCTCGGCGAGCGCGGCCAGCGCGTCGCGGGTAGCCGGTGCGCGCAGGCTGGGCTCGCGGCCGCCATGGATGAGCTGGTGGATCTGGGCGAAGAACTCGACTTCGCGGATGCCGCCCCTGCCCCGCTTCAAATCATAGCCGGGGCCGAAGGCCTGGGCCTGCGAATAATGGTCGCGGATGCGGCGGCTGATGTCGCGGATCTCGCGGATCGTGCCGTAGTCGAGCGCGCGGCGCCACACGAAGGGGCGGATCGCGTCGAGGAAATAGCTGCCCAGCGCAAGGTCGCCGGCACAGGCGCGGGCGCGGATGAAGGCGGCACGCTCCCAGGGCAGCGCCTGGCTCTCATAATAGGTGATCGCCGCCTCGACCGGCAGCACGATCGGGGTTGCCTCCGGCGACGGGCGCAGGCGCAGATCGACGCGCAGGACATAGCCATGCTCGTCGCGCGCCTGAAGCAGCTCGACCACGCGGCGGCCGATTCGCACCGCGGCCTCCTGCACGTCCTCGCGCGGGCGGTGCGGCAGCGTCTCGGGATCGAAGAGCAGGATCGGATCGATGTCCGACGAATAGTTGAGCTCGCGGCTGCCCTGCTTGCCGAGCGCAATCGCAGTGAACCCGCGCGGCTCCGCGTCGGGCGTGCGCTCCAGAATCGCCGTGCGGATGGCACGGTCGAGCGCATCATCCGCGAAGTCGGTCAGCAGATGCGTAACCTTGGTCAGGTCGAATCGGCCCGACAGATCGCCCAGCGCTACCAGCAGGGCGAGCCGGCGCCGCTCGATGCGAAGGCGCGCGCCCTCGCCCATTTCGCCTGCGAAAGCACCCGCGGCTTCGCGTGGATTGGCGAGTGCGGACTCGAGATCGGCGACTAGCTCGGTCTCGCGAGACAGGAGGTTTTCGAGGAACGGCGCGTGCCCGCGCGCACGGGCGACGGCATCGGCAAGATCAGCGGAAGAAGAGCGTTCAAACAAGAATCATTCACCTGCGAAACAAGATCTTGCGAAGAGTCAAGCAACAAAAAGAGAACTGAATTGTTCTAGCAACATGGATCAGTCGCCTTCTTCATCGGCCATGCCCCGCGAGCCCGCATATCGGGTCGAAGCGCCGCGCGCCAGCGATGCGATCGGCCTTGCTCTGCGCGACGCCTATGTGCGCGACATGGGACTTCCCGAAGAGATGGCGGCCATGCTCCGCCAGCTTAATCGCGAGGACGCACGCTAGGCGAACCAAGAACATCCGCGAGAGCAGAAAGGCCGCGCTCCCCCAAGGGAACGCGGCCTTTTGCTTGTCCGTGAAGGCTGGGCTTATTTCGCCGAATGCTCCCCGCGATCGCGGCTGAGATCCTCGACCTCGCCCATGATCGTGTCGAGCGCGCTCTTGCCCTCGGCAGTGCCCGGCTCGATGCGGCGCGACGGCAGCTGGCCTTCGCTGAGCAGATGCTCGAGCGCGACACGGCCACGCGCGACGCGGCTCTTGATCGTGCCGACTGCCACCTGGCAGATCTCGGCGGCTTCCTCGTACGCAAAGCCACCCGCGCCCACCAGGATCAGCGCTTCGCGCTGCGGCTGGGGAAGATGGAGCAAGGCGCGTTGCATGTCCGAAAGCTCGACATGGCGGTCCTGGCTCGCCGGGGCAGCGAGCAGCCGGTCTGCGACCAGATCGTCCCACTCGCCCTTGAAGCGCGCGCGGCGCATCTGGCTGAGATAGAGGTTGCGCAGGATGATGAAGGTCCAGGCCCGCATGTTGGTGCCCGCCTGGAAGCGCTTGCGCGCGGCCCAGGCCTTGAGCAGCGTTTCCTGCACCAGATCATCCGCCAGATCACGGCTACCCGACAGCGAACGCCCGAAGGCGCGCAGATGGGGGATCACCGTTGCCAGCTGCTTCTTGAACTCGGGATCCGACAGCGAGACATGCTCGTACGGCGCCTCGGTCCCCTTGTCCTCAGGCTCTTCCGACTGACTCATTCGATCCCGCTTGCTTGCGTGGGCCGGGTAGTACCGGCCTTTTTCAGAGATAGGCGTAGAAGCCGCGTTTGCCAGCATATTCGCTGTCGCCCCTTACCAGACGTAGAGGATGACGATGAAGGCAATGATCACCAGTGCCAGGCCGAAGCCCAGCACATAGCGTGTCACATGCGGCGTGGCGCCGGCGCGGGCGTCTTCCGTATCGAGATGGACGGATTTGTCGTTCTCAGCCATGCAAGCTTAAACCAACGAAATCCGTTTTGGGTCCGTACCATATGGAACCCGCGCCGGTTTTTTCGCGGAAAAGGCTCAGGCCGGGACGGTCGCCTGGTCGAAGAACAGCGCCTGGCTGATCGTCGTCTTCACGGTTTCCCGCTGGAACGGCTTGGTGATCAGGAAGGTCGGCTCCGGACGCTCGCCGGTGAGCAGGCGCTCGGGGAACGCGGTGATGAAGATCACCGGCACCGCGAATTCGGCGAGGATGTCCTTCACCGCGTCGATGCCCGAGCTGTCGTCGGCAAGCTGGATGTCGGCGAGCACCAGGCCCGGGCGGTCTTCCATCGCCAGCGCGACGGCTTCGTCGCGGGTGACGGCGACGCCGGTGACTTCATGACCCAGATCGCGGACGATCTGTTCCAGGTCCATCGCGATCAGCGGCTCG
>Ga0164294_10001941_pt1 | contig 18886 bp, 10 predicted proteins | sample GEODES005metaG_FD_111479 | JGI IMG/M metagenome (GOLD analysis project Ga0164294, IMG submission 111479) | Oligotrophic lake water microbial communities from Sparkling Lake, Wisconsin, USA - GEODES005 metaG | ecosystem: Environmental > Aquatic > Freshwater > Lake | place: USA: Sparkling Lake...
GCTACTTCCGGCGGTGTCTTTCATCGCCGGCAGGTTTTCCTTTAGGGCCACCGGACGCGGGTCGTGCATTGCGCGGAGGGCACTAAGCAAGCTAAAGGGCTTATCGCTTAGTTCTTAACCTAGAAGAAATATAGCAGAGGGGAGTGACAGATTTGAATCTGACTGGACATGAAGAAATGATTTCCCCAGTAACCCTAGACAATTGCACCCTAAATACCCAAGAATTTCGTCTTGGGTAGGCAGCCAGCAATCTGTGGGATGTTTTCAACTTTAGTCACAGAAAATACAGTCAAGCGGACGCAAACGGGAGAGATTGAATGACATCACAGATCGTTTTAATGAACAAGATCGGACTCGCGATTGCATCTGATAGTTCTCTAACAATGACTAGAGGGGATAATCGTCGCACATACGCCTCAGCAGAGAAGATATTTCCACTGGGATCAGAACATAAGGTTGCCGTTCTCCACAGTGGAACCGTCGAATTTATGGAGCATCCGTATGAGGTTTTATTGACCGAATGGATAAAATCCGTACAAAAAACTTATGGAACTTTGGAAGAGTATGCAGAAAGTTTCTGTAGTTGGTTAGCACATCGACAGGATCTCTTTCCTGAAGAATCTCAAGCGGTGTTTCTAGAAAGTCTAGTGACAGAGTATTTGTTAGAGACACGATCTACCATTAGAAAATACTTAAGTACAGAAAACATTTCAGAATCCGAGTGGAATAATCCGGAAGTATTGGAGCAAGTCAACGGGATTCTTGTGGAGGATATTGCTTATCTTGATTCTTTAAAAGACCTAGAGGGAATAAATGAAAAATGGGCTGAAAATAGGTTTCAGAGTTTGCGCTCAGTACTCCAAGCTTCAATTGAATATGTATTTCACGATGTTCCTCGAGACGAAGTAAGTGATTCAAAGTACGAGATCATTGTAAAGAAGTTGCTTTTCAAGAAATGCGAATCACGAGACTACGACGCCAGAATTGCCCTTGTTGGTTATGGTCATCAGTCAATCTATCCAACGCACATCTGGATAGATTTCCAAGGAGTCGTGGGCGATAAGCCACGATTTGTTAAAGACTCCGTAACAATTACAACGAGTATGGGCTCATCTTTAAGTTCTCATGCGCAGGATGAAGCTATTCACACATTCCTACGCGCGTACCATCCCTCTTTTTCACGATTGGCAGTTAACTACCAAGCTGAAACAATTGACCTCATTGAATCGAAAGTACGGGAAAATATTGGTGAGGAAGCATTTGAGCAAATTCAATCTGAGCTCGAGCAAATTCGCAGTGAGCGCGAATCTGGCACTTTTGAGGAGTTCAGAAAGGCATCACAGAGGGACTTTGTTGACCCGTTTACCTCGACACTCTCCGGACTTCCAAGTACATCCCTAGGAAAAATGGCAGAAAATCTAATTGAGCTGCAGATTCTTAGACAGACAAGTCAAGCAATTCAAGACACGGTAGGTGGTCCTGTCGATGTTGCCGTTATAACTCTCGAAAAGGGTTTTCAATGGTTCAGACATAAGACACTTGAGGACTTGTGGAGCTCTATTTAGCTAGGCTTCATTTTAAGTCGGTGCTTCAATTTCATTTCAACAAGAATACTTTCACTTTTTGGGTGAGATTAGGAGCAAATTGAATGGCTAAGGTGACTAAAGATGCCCCTAAAGCAGAGCCTCAGCAAGTGCAGACATTGGTGCTGCCCAAGAACTTCGAAATCAGCCCAGAAATGCAGGCGGCTATAACTGCAGTCTCCAATGGCAAAAGCCTGTTTATCACTGGTCGCGCAGGCACCGGTAAATCCACCCTTCTGACATATCTACGTGAAGAGGTTCTCCACGATAACTATGTTGTTGTGGCCCCTACGGGAGTGGCAGCAATCAACGTAGGCGGATCTACTATCCATAAGTTTTTTGGATTCCTACCCGATATCACTTTTCAGCATATTGAAAGTGCCGAGTACCATCCCCGCAATCAGAAGATCATGAAGAACCTCAAAACACTGATCATTGATGAAATCTCTATGGTTCGAGCAGACTTGTTGGACTGCGTTGAAAAGGCGCTCCGAAAGTTTGGACCTAAGCCGACCAAACCTTTCGGGGGGGTTCGAGTTATCTTCGTTGGTGACCTATTTCAGCTCTCGCCGATAGTGGCAGAGACAGAGAAGGAGTTTCTCTATTCGCACTATGAGACTCCCTTTTTCTTTTCTAGCAATGGGTATCAAAACATTCAGATGCACAAAGTTGTTCTTAAGAAGGTCTATCGCCAAAGCGAGATAGATTTTCTAGAGATCTTAAATGGAATCCGAGTAAATCAAACAACCCCAGAAATCTTGGATCGACTCAACACTCGGGTACTGCCTGACTTTGAACCTTCAAAAGACACATTCTTTATAACCTTGGTTGCAACAAATGCGATGGCCAACAGCATTAACCAACGAGAGCTAGAGAAGCTAAAAGGAAAGGTTCATAAGTCACAAGCACACATCACTGGTGCTCTTACCAAGAGTGAATACCCAGCCGAGCTTGAGATCAATTTTAAAGTTGGCTCACAAATAATGATGCTTAACAATGATGCAGAAAGTCGCTGGGTCAATGGGACCCTGGCTACTATCGAAAAAATCAATTTAGATGATCCACAGAAAGAGCAGCATATCGTCATTAAAGTCGCCAGCTCAGAAGAGCGCTATGACGTTGGCAAGCACATATGGGATATAAAGCGACCTAGATCTGAGGGCAATGTGCTGGTATATGACTCCATGGGTACCTTTGCTCAATTTCCCTTCATGCTGGCCTGGGCCATAACCATTCATAAGAGCCAGGGCAAAACATTTGAAAACGTAATCATTAATCTTGCTGCCAAGGCTTTTGCTGCAGGTCAGTTGTATGTGGCACTGAGCCGTTGCACCACCCTAGGTGGGCTGGTTTTGAGGCAACCAATCGACTCCTCGCAGGTAATCCTTGACGAGAGGGTGATGGATTTTCATATGGTGGATGAGTGAAGAGAGAGATTCCTCTTGAAAATTGCCAGAGTCTGCTGACTTTTATGTGTAGTAAAGCCACAATAGTCACCATGAGCTTCTTGAGGTTGAAGGATCGGTATGCAATCTGTTTTTGATGACTTAAATGCCGGCCAAAAGTCAGCTGCTGAACTCGTAGCTGGCCCTCTCCTAATCATTGCTGGTCCAGGCTCAGGTAAGACTCTCACATTAGTTCGCAGAACGATGAATGTTTTGATTTCGGGTTTGGCAAAACCAGAGGAAATCGTTCTTTGCACTTTTACGGAGAAGGCAGCGTTAGAGCTTAGGGACAGAGTTAGAAAAGCTTCCTCAGATTTAGGTTATCGCGAAGACATGTCAGGACTCCGGGTTGGCACTTTACACGGGATTGCACACGAGTTAGTCGAGTTGAATCGACACCATACGCCACTCGCGAGCAATTTCGAGGTACTAGATGATCTGACCCAAAAACTATTTCTATATGACAAGTTTGACGAGATTATTCCCGACAAGAGGGAAGATAAATACTTCGGAAACTGGGCGACTAAGTGGAGCACAATCGATTATTTACTCCCTTATTTTGACAAAATTACCGAAGAGATGATTAACCCAAATGAAATGTTAAACGATCAAGACATTTTTGTGCGGGAAATAGGGGCTTCGTACATAAAATATGAAAAGAGTCTCTACGAAAACAATAAAGTAGACTTTTCTCATCTCCAAAAACTGCTGGTTGAAATTTTAGAGACTCCCGACGTTGGCGATAGATTAATGTCAAACGTCAAATATGTGATGGTTGATGAATATCAAGATACAAACTATATACAAGAGAGAATTGTAAGACTTCTATCGTCAAAGACAGGTAATTTATGTGTGGTCGGGGATGAAGATCAAGCGCTCTACAGATTTAGAGGGGCTACAGTACGAAATATTCTCGAATTTTCTCAGTTGACAAAGAACTGTCAGCAAGTGGTTCTTGAAGTGAACTATAGATCCCACCGTGAAATTGTTAATGGTTACAACCGATTCATGGAAAATCATGATTGGAGCAATTCTGTCGACACCCCATTTCGATTCAGCAAAAGAATAGTTGCACATGAACCGCAAACTCATCCAGAGTACCCATCAGTAATCTCAATCTGGGGTAAGGATAAAGCTGACGAAGCCAGTAGGTTTGCACATCTTGTTTCTTTTTTGAAGGAAAATGATGTAATTCAAGATTATTCACAAGTGGCACTTCTCCTTTATAGCGTCAAGGAGCAGAACAGTCTTCCTTTTATGGAGGCTCTTGAGGCACGCGGCATAAAATCCTTTTGCCCAAGAGCAAGAGCTTTTTTTTCTAACGAAGAAATCAAACTGCTTGTGGGTGCGCTTGCTGCCATTTTGGATTGGAATGGGGAAAACCGAGGAGAGAACCTGAGAGGCGCGCTTCTAAATTTATCTAATTATGTGGATGAGTGTTATGACGCACTTGCATCGTATCCTGCACATCACCCCCTGCTTGCAAAGATTCAAGAACTGCGAGCAGAACTGGAAAAACTTAAACCCGGAAAGACGCTTGACCGAAGAGTTTCGGACTATCTTTTCCAGCTAATGGCTGTGGAGCCATTCAACGCTCTGGCGCTTAATGCTAATAGGGCTAGAAATTTGTCCCTATTCTCCCAATTGACTTCAATTTTTCAGCGCTACTACGGCTACACAATTGTTAGTGAGAAGAATTTGAAGTTTCTACGAGCTCACCTCTTCTCAAGCTTCTTGCGTTTCTTGCACGACGGGGGAATAAATGAGTATGAAGATCCCGATGCGCCTTTCCCAAAAGATCATGTACAGATAATGACAATTCATCAGTCCAAAGGTCTGGAATTCCCTGTGGTGGCGGTTGGTTCACTAACTCAAAATATCAATACACAAAAGAAGATTGATCAAACGCTATCAGGCTATTTTGAAAAACCTCCTTTTGAACCTGAGGCTCGTATCACGGGTTTTGATCGCATGCGGCTGCATTATGTTGCATTTTCTAGAGCTGAGAAACTTCTTGTGCTCACGAATGGAACTCCGGATAGACCAAAAGACCATTTCTCTCCAATTTGGGATGGACTTTCTCAGTGGCCGGCGGTGTCAAAGGAATTAATTGCCAGTCAAAACTGGAATCACGCCGAGCGAATCCCACCTAAAAAGTCCTATAGCTTTACTGGGGATTTAAAAGTGTACGAAACTTGCCCTCGCCAATATCAGATGTACAAATATTTAGAATTTGCCCCCTCTAGAACTGTCATGGTTTTCTTTGGATTACTGGTCCATCAAACGATTGAGGACATTCATAGATGCCAACTTGATGGTTTGGGAAACACAGTTTCAGAGCAGTGGATTGAGGAGAAATTTAATTTCAACTACAGGTCTTTATTATTACGCGAAACGCGTCAAATCGGTGAAGAGCAAAAGAAATCAGCACTGAAACAAGTGGTAAATTACTGGAAGAATAATCAAGACCAGATTGCGAGGGTAATTGAGACGGAGGTGGATGTTACCCTTGAAAAAGATGGATACATCTTGAATGGTGCTATTGACCTAGTACTGGCAGATGATGGGTCGCTTGAGGTGCTTGATTTCAAAGCTCAGAGTCGCCCTTCGGATGGACACTCAGCTATTAGCACTTACTACAAGCAGCTCTGCATCTATGCTCACCTATTAGAGAAGCGGACTGGACGTAAACCGGATCGTCTCATTATCTACTGGACGGGAGAGGAAGACAGAAATAAAGCATTAATGACGTTTGCTTTTAATCCTCAAGATGTAGATCAGGCCGTCAATCACTTTGATGATGTCGTCAAAGAGATTCAGGCGCAGAATTTTACTGTTGTGACTCCACCCGAGAAAAAAGTTTGCGATGAGTGTGATTTTAGAAACCTTTGCGCATCTGATGGCACCATTCAATTAACAGGGAGAAAGAAATGACATACGAAATTAATCGAACCGAATTGGTGTGGCCAGGAAAGTATGATGAGCATGGAAATCTTGCTTTCTCAGTTGGCAACCCGCTCCCATTTCAAATAGTGGAGCGCGTAAATGAAACTAGAGCAGCGCGTGAGCACCGCGAGAGTAGTAATGCCACTCTCTTTGATATCTGGGACCAAGAATTAGAGATATCGACAAGTGATTCAGAGTGGCGGAATAAGCTGATTTGGGGTGACAACAAGCTGGTAATGGAAAGTCTTTTAGAAAACTTCAGTGGGAAGATCGACTTAATTTACATTGATCCACCTTTTGCGGTAGGGCTTGATTTTTCCTACGAAGTTAATATCGGTGATGAAAAAGTCACCAAAGAAGCATCAATAATAGAAGAAGTTGCGTATCGCGATACTTGGGGAAAGAATAATGATTCCTACATCGTAATGCTGCATGAACGACTAAAGCTTATGCGCGAATTACTGAGTCCAACAGGTTCGATTTATGTCCACTGCGATTTTAGAATTTCAGGTATTGTGAGAATGCTTATGGATGAAGTATTCGGAGCGGACAATTTGAGAAATGAGTTAGTCTGGTGGTATCGAAATGCAGGAATGAAAGCTAAAAGTGGAAAATTCCACTCCAAACATGATTTGATCTATTTCTATTCAAAAACGGCTAAGTACAATTTTAATGGATTTCGTGAGCCTCTACGTGATGGGGATTCTGGAAAGAGGCGTTCCTACAAATTTGACAGCAAATCAAAAAAGGCCAAACCAGTCTACGATGAAGATGGTAAACCAGTGTATTTTCAGGTTGAAGATATTCTTGCGGGAAGTGTATGGGATGTACCCATTTTGCAAGGGGGTGGCGAAGCACTTGGATACCCAACTCAAAAACCAGAGGCTCTTCTTGAGCGAATTGTCTCCGCAAGTAGTAATCCAGGCGATCTTGTGGCTGATTTCTTCGTCGGTTCTGGAACAACTATTGCAGTCGCGGAGAAACTAGCTAGGAAGTGGATTGCCAGTGATCTCGGCCGCTTCGCGATTCACACAACAAGAAAACGCCTTCTAGATATTTCGAAATGTAATTATTTTGAAATACTAAACTTAGGTGTGTATGAGAGACAACATTGGAGCAATATTTCATTCGGTCAAGATTTGGACGGAGATGGCAGAGTCAGCCTCTTGGAATATGTTGCTTTCATTCTAAAACTTTACGCTGCATCTCCAATTACAGGAAACTCAAGTATACATGGGAAGAAAAATTCAGCATTTGTGCATGTTGGATCTGTTGCCAGCCCTGTCACTATATCCGAGATTGAGCAATGCATAGAAGAGACAATTGCATTAGGCGGGAACAGTCTTCACATACTCGGATGGGAATGGGAGATGGGGCTAATAGAAACCTTGACTGACCATGCCAAGAAAAAGGGTGTGAAGTTAAGTGCCTTTCAAATACCCCGTGAAGTGATGGAGGTGGAAGCGGCTCGGAAAGGCGATGTTAAGTTTTTTGAACTTTCATATTTAGAATTTGAAATCTCGATGCTCAAAACTTCTTTTGACTATTCCTGCATACTTTCAGATTTCGTTATTCCTAATCCAGAGTTAATCCCTGACGAGGTGCGTGCGAGGGTGAAAAATTGGTCCGACTATGTTGACTACTGGGCTGTTGATTGGGATTTTCAAAATGATACTTTCATGCCAAACTGGATGGACTATCGAACTAAGAGCGATAGACAATTGAAGACAAAATCAGCAAGTTTCAGCTATGAAAAAAAGGGAGAGTATAAAGTAATGGTGAAGGTTGTGGATATCTTTGGAAATGACACAACAAAGATTATTAGCCACAAGGTCAAGTAAATGAAAGAAAAGCCATCAATTGTTGAAGAGTTTCTAGGTTATGTTATTCCAGATTTCGGTTATATCGATCCAACTCTGAAACCAGAATTTTCTTGGGCTCGAACACCCGAGAAAGAGGTTGTGAAGGAGGAGGGAAGAAGGAAATCTCCTGAGCTATGTGTCAACGAAATTAGAAAGCTTGTGGATGCTTGGCGTGAGAATGGGTATAAAGATGCTTCCGAGACCACAAAAACTCTATTTCATTGGTGGTTTGAACAGCCACGGCAACTAGCTATGTTTGATAATTATCGACCTTACTGGGTGCAGCGTGAAGCTATTGAAACGATTGCATTTCTAATCGAAATTCGACAGGTTACTGACGTCGCAACTCTTATTAAGATATTCGGAAAGTACGCATCAGGGGATCTTTTCCAAGAGGATTTGAAAATTCAACAAACCATGGATGGGCAACCACAGTTAGCCATTCCCGGCGTTGCTTCCCCTGTTGAGTTACCACAGAATGGTTTACCTAGATTCGCAATTAAAGCGGCTACAGGATCTGGAAAAACCATGGTTATGGCATATCTAATTTTTTGGTCAATGGCTCACTCGATGAGGGAGAAGGGATCGAAACTAGCGAGTAATTTTCTTATGCTTGCCCCAAACGTAATTGTCTTTGAGCGTTTACGCAAGGATTTTGAAGGTGGAAAGATATTTAAGGACCTGGACATGTCGCCTCCAGGTTGGGCAAATCCAATTCAAGTAATTCTTCGAGGGGAAAGCACTGAGCCCGTTGGAAAGAACACTCTTGTACTGACAAATATCCAGCAGTTGCATGACGACAAAGCAGACTGGAAGCCAAAAAACCCATTGGATAAAATCTTAGGACGAGCCCCGATCAAAGGCGCCAAGAACGAAAGACCAATACTTGAGCGCGTACGTGGAATGAAGCGCCTCATGGTTCTAAATGATGAAGCGCACCATGTTCACGATGACGACTTGAAGTGGAATCAGATTCTTTTGGATTTACATAAGCGCAATGACGGCTTAGTGGCATGGCTGGATTTTTCTGCGACTCCAAAAATGCAGAATGGCATTGTTTTCCCTTGGGTGGTAACCGACTACCCACTGGCGCAGGCAATCGAACATCAGATTGTTAAATTCCCAATTCTTGTTCAGAATAAAGGGAAAGACTTTGGAAATCCTGAGGGCGTAACCAACGATAATGCAATTGAGAAATATGGTGCGTGGATCAAAGCAGGCGTAGAACGACTCCGTGCTCACGAGGGCGTATATGGTTCAGACCCTGCAAACAAACCAGTCATGTTCATCATGTGTGAGTCCGTAAAGCACGCGGAAATAGTTGGAGACTGGCTAATAGATAAAAAATCTGGATTTAAATTCGCAGCAGAAGAAGTTCTAGTGATCCACACAAAGGGCGATAATGAAAAAGTCTCTGACGCTGAATTAGAAATTCTTCGAAATCAAGCCAACACTATCGACTCACCTGATAGTCCAATCAAGGTGGTTGTCAGCGTTCTCATACTTCGTGAGGGTTGGGACGTTAGAAATGTGAGCATAGTTCTTGGCCTACGTCCTGGTACAGCAAAGGCGAATATTCTTCCGGAGCAAGCTGTAGGACGCGGCCTTCGATTGATGCCGCGCGTTGCCGGCACGCAGGTTCTTGAGATTCTTGGAACGCCTGCTTTTCATGACATTGTCAAAGGTCTCGAGTCTGAAGGCGTCATAATCGGGGAAAGTAAGAAAAAGACTGAGCCTGGAGTGATGATTTCACCAACAAAAGCGCGATCAAAGTACGAGATTGCTATTCCAAGAACTTCATCTATCTATTCACGCAATTACCTAAAAATTGATGACTTTAATCCTAATGAAGTCGAAATTAGTTTTAGTAAGAAAGAACTCGAAGCTGGGGCTGCGATGATGCGAATAAAATTTGAGGGCTTGCATGGAGTAGGGGAGTTAGGCGAAGAAGAAATATCAATGGTTTCTCCAATTCAAACTCGAGATGCAATGGCCAGAATCACGCAACTAGCTACAAAGACTGCAAATTTAACGGACGATTTTAACAAGATTTATCCGTTGACTAGAAAGTACATCCAGGAAAGGTGTTTTGGCGAATCAATAGATTTAGAGTCCGAAGAGTTAAGTATCTTTTTGTCAGATCCAATGCATCGCGAGCAAATCGTTTTACGTTTGGCGAAAGCGCTGGGTGAACTGGTTTCGGTCAAAGACCCTGTAAAAATTGAAGGTAAACCCATCTTACTTGGTAAAATTAAGCCATTTCTGTGGAACAGGAAACGCCTCGAATGCACTAAGACTATCTTCAACTTTGTACCCGTCTGGAATGATTTTGAAGCTGCATTTGCTGAATTCTTAGATCATGCCAAAGATGTCAAAGCCTTCTCAGCTCTTGCAGAGTACAACACTGAATTTTATGTGAATTATCAGAAACCCTCTGGTGCTTTAGGGCAATATTTCCCTGACTGGGTGGTTCAAGTTGAAGTCAATGGCGTAACTGAGTTTTGGATTGTGGAGACCAAGGGTCGCGTGTGGGAAGGCACAAAAGAGAAGGATGCGGCTGTGAAATACTGGTGCGAACAGGTTTCTATAGAATCGAAGTGCCCTTGGAAGTACATACGCGTGAACCAAGACTGGTGGAATAAGCATTCATTTGGAACATTCCAGGCATTAATTTCCGCGGATACCGTGGCTGCAACGCTCTAGTTATGCTCAATCTTTAAGTTTGTGTTTTTGATATCTCTATATGTCAACAAGTGACCCTAAGCTTTGGGAATGCGTTACTGGTGGGTGAATCAGAATAAGACCTTTAGGCATGAAATTGATGGAGGCTTCCTTTGGGCACCTCAGTCAGGCCTTTGGCATCATGAGAGTTTGAAGCAGCTTAGGCCGGGAGATCTTGTGTTCTCATTCAAAGATACATATATCGCAGCCATAGGTGTTGTACAGCGTGAAGCAGAGAGCATGATCAAACCTGACTTTGGGGGACAAGGTGACAACTGGGCCGATCTTGGTTGGTGTGTTCCAACTGAATTCGTGGAGATAGCCAACCCAATCAAGCCAAGTGAGTTAATGACTTTGATTGATCCGCTACTTCCAGAGAAATACTCACCGATAAAGGTAGGAACAGGCCGCGGTAATCAAATTTACTTGACTGAAATTACTCCAAGATTGGGGGACTTGTTGTTTCAACTTTCTCGGGAAGATATTCAATATGTGAAAGAAGAATTAGCACCCATAATTGATTCCGATTTGGAAGATTCAATTGAATACGAAATTCTGGCCAAGGGAATTCAGGGTGATTTAGAAAAAATTCAGTTGACCAAGGCGCGTAGAGGTCAAGGCATTTTTAGAACGAATGTTCGGTTGGTTGAGCATAAATGTCGATTGACGGGCGTAGAGAATATGAAACACCTACGAGCAAGCCACATAAAACCATGGAGAGAATCAAGTGATGCTGAAAAAATAGATGGAAACAACGGCCTTCTTCTCTCGCCACATGTCGACCATCTTTTTGATCGTGGCTTTATATCGTTCAGGAACAGTGGTGACTTAATCATTTCCAAGGAATTGAATCCTATTATTCTGGATCAGTGGTCACTCTCGTCGATTAGAAACGTGGGCTCATTCAACGCTAGGCAGTTGGAGTTCATTGATTTTCACAGAGATGTCGTCTTTAAAGCTTCTTGATTCAGAGAAATGAGACAATGGAAGAAGATGATTAAGAGTTATAGGACAGTGACAATCTGAGCCTGTTCAAAGAAATAATAGACGGGGTTTCGACCTTTTCCAAGGGGAAAATAAGCCAACCTTCCTGACATTACTGCTTCTACTGATGACCGTACTGCTAACAAATGCCAGACCTTCCTGACTTTTTACCTCCAGGACAGCAGATCTCTATGATGAAGCTACTGCTTGAATATTGATTACCTTTATGCAAATTAGGAAGCTGCAATTAATTCTTGAGTGAGTAGTGATCTTCAACCGCTTTAATATGCTTATCGCTTAGCTCAAACTGGTCAAGTTCGAACAACGTAATGATGATTTGGTGCTTTGGGCGTTGAAGTTTTTCGGTTATATCCACCAAACTCAAGGTCTGCTCCCAAAGGCTGAGTAATTGAACCTTTTGAGGCTCCGTCCACTCATCTTCATGATTCTCGTATTCAACCGACTTCTTGGATATTTGGATTTGTAATCGAGGTTCAGCCATTTCGATCCATCTTACGAACCGACCCTGAATTGCTGTGGCTTTACGACCCAATTGATCGCCAATCTCTTCAAGATCGTTTCCACTATTAAACAAAGTAAGGGCAAGAAGATCCTCTTCGAGTGTCCATTTCTTGCCTGACCGACTACCACTAACTTCGCTTACTCCAGACACCGAGTCAGATTTAATATTAGGCAAAGGCCTGAGATCGGAAATTTCAGAAAGACTCTCTGAGCCTCGACATCCAGTGCTCATCCATAGATGACACCCAAAGAAGTTTCCATTTCTTCCAGTCTTAACTTCATAAGCACCAAGATCACATTTCTTACAGCGCTTAACCCCATCTTTTGGATGATTTTCACAGTTGTAGATGCTGGGAGCCTGTACATCCATCTCTGTCGGTTCGCCGCAGATAAGACATGGAGGAGTTTTAAATTTACAGACGGGCCAGTTGGTACAAGAAAGACCTCGCACTTTCTCTTTTTTGATTAACCAACCCGATTTACAAGAAGGGCAATTAGAAATCTTTGATTCCTCAAAGCCAATATGTTCTCCACTTTCGGATTTCTGCATCTCAAGAGCAAAGGTCGATGGGGCTTTGATTGAAGAAATAACATGCGTTGCTTTTCTCGCCCTAGAAATTCCTACATAAAAAACTCGGCGCTCAGACGCATTTGGGAAAGTGAAATCTTGATCTCTGACTAAGTCTAAAAGGGGATCATCTTGAATTAATGATGGAAAGCCTACGCCCGAGGAATTAACATCAAGAACAATTACGTGGTCAGCTTCTAATCCTTTAGCCCTATGTATGGTGGAAATAGACACCGGGCCCGCCCAAAGGCCATCGACTTCAGAAAGTTTAGGCAGACTGCGGTTGTATCTAGCGATGATAAACAACTCGCAGTTGGGATCTTGGGCATCCTTGCCAATCTCAGTGATAACTTTTTTTATGTTTTCTACGTGGGTAATGGGATCTGTATCCCAGTAAAAATTGAGGGATTGATCGTATTTAGCCGTATCTCCTTTTGCGATTAACTCCTTCGGAATTTGACGAGAATTCTGCATTACGAATTCTCCTGAATATTGACAAAGACTCTGTGGCATCCGAAACGTCTCACTCAAAAACAATTGTTCCCGCTTTTTCTCCCAGTTACCTAGGCTGATCATAATTTCTGGATCACTGCCTGCAAACTCATTAATGGCTTGCCAGTCATCGCCTACGAAAGTAAATTCAATATTTGGATTATTTGCTTTAAGGCTCTCAATTAGGGCCCACCGATCTTTTGAGATGTCTTGAAACTCATCAACCATAATGTGCTTATAGGGTAGAAACTCATTTGTGGCATTTAGAATTTTTGTTGCCTCAAGAATTAATCCCGTGAAATCTGTTTGTTTGATTCTTTTTAATTCTGACAGATATTGTTCATACAGCGATAGAAATATCTTTCCAAAAACTATCTCTCTGTCAGACTTGCACTTGGCCAGCAATTCATCACCTTTGAAGTCTCCCGCCCGATAGAAGCCCAGAAATCTCTTCGTTAATTCAAATATTTTAGAAGTGTAACCAGCCTTATTAGCCGCCTCGAGTATCGCAGCTGTACTCATTGGGCGAATGGGTATCTCAAAATCCCGGAGGTATTTCTCAAGTTTACTAATGAGTTTTCCATCAAGAAGATCTTGATACGAAAGATTTATCAGAGAAGTCTTGTTTACTTTATGTGTTTCGACTTTAGAAACCATTTCTTCGACATATTTTTCTGAATCAATCCAAGGTAAGGTTTGATTATTACGATCTATCCCAAAGTATTCAATATAGATTCCCTGGAAGAGACTAAAGTCAGGTCGGTACCACAATCCTGATCCCTTCGTCTCTTCATAAGGTGCCTCATACTTGTAGGGAACCTGATTGCAAAATAGGTAGTTTGATATTAACCACTCACCATGACTTTTAACTCTGTCCCCCGAAAGAGTTAATGGAATTCCGCTTCTAACAAACTGTGCGTATTCTTCAATGTTTTTGAACTCGTCATGCTGAAAGTAGGGCACAAGTAATTGAGAAAAAAACTGCTGAAGTAACTTCTTTGTATTCTCATCAATCCCTTGGTCATAGAATTTCTCGATGAATTCAATTAAGTCCTTATCCTTACTAAAGGCGATACCCTCGAGTGACTCCATTGAATTGAAATCAGAAGGTGATGCCTTACCGAGTTGATTTACACTCTTGATAATTACTTGTCTTGCAAAACCATGAAATGTGCGGCTGACTACATCCAAATCCATCTTTTCAGCTCGCTCAGCAATCTCTTCTGCAGCTTTCTTGTTGAACGCCAAAAGTAGGGTCTCTGGTCCCGTGACTCTTTCATCTGTAATCAAATATTTTGCACGTCCTAAAAGAGCAGAAGTTTTGCCCGTTCCAGCTCCTGCGACTACAAGCGTCTCTGGGGCAAAGGAGGTAGCAACTTTCTGTTGCGATTTATTAAGCTTTTTCGTCAGGGTATAGATGAACAGCTCTTTGTACTTACTTCGAGCTTTTCTCTCTTTGACACCTCTACGTAAGCTGATGAAGTTGAATACATCTACCTCTATCTGACGTTTTTTGATGGCAAGAGAACGAGGAATCAAATTTTTAGCCATTGTTATCGAGTCTTAGCCTTGAATGGTACGGAGGAACTAGGTAATTGAGGATGTGCAATTGGGTAATACAACTGACCGATTCGACTCAGCATTTCTGGCAGAATTTTTGAAACAGCGATCACGTCGCCCAAGGCAGTGTGGGCATCGATTATCCGTTCGTTGAATCCAGTTACGACGGTATCTAATTTGTAATTCGGGAGTTCAATCGTGTTTCGTGCCAACCATAGTGTGTCTAAGGCTGGAATCAAATCGAGATCGTGCCCCGCCTCATTCAGTTCAGATGCGAGAAAGTTTTCTTCGAATCGTGCGTTGTGAGCCACGATTATGGAGTCTTGAATTATCTCTAGGATTCTTCCACTTACTTCATCAAAGGTGGGTGCCCCATTAAGCATTCTCAATTCGATGCCATGTATGTCTGTACGACCCACGTTTCCATCTTCAGGGTTAATCAAAGTTTCGAATCTATCTAACTCATTTCCATCGCTATCGATCTTTAAGATTGCAATCTCAAGAATTTTGCTTCCAGGGGGATTAAATCCTGAAGTTTCTAGGTCGATGATCGCAAATGGACCGTCAAGTCCATGGATTCCACTCTTACCTGCAAATCCAAATAATTTACCTTTTTCACCCTCTTGTGCGAATAAGGGTCCAGAATAAGTTCGATTACCACTGGCGGAACCAGCCTTCTTTGCAGAGGGAGTCTTTGGTTTTGCAGGTGTTGGCGCTGGGGATTTAGGAGTGTAGGTAGAGGCTTTCTTGGCTGGGGAAGTTCTTGCGGTGGGCGAGTATGTAGATTTTTTTGGCGCTGCCCTTTTCTTAACTGGTTGCTTCTTTGGAGATGAAAAAAGCATGGATGCGAATTTGTACATGCCCCAGAGGATTGCCAAGGTAATTATTAACTCCATGTTCTGACTTTAGTGCCGCCTCCGACATTAAAGAATGCCCCCAATGAATCCAGGCGCTCCGGAACCAGGTCAGAAGGCTTCCGGGACATATCGAAAGCTAACCCTTGTAGAAATGTCAGTGGTCACTGCTAGTTTTTCAGACATGGAGAACTTACAAGGTTTTGAGGGTCTGTCAGCCTTAGAGGAGTCCGCCGTACGTCTGCACGAGATCTACAAATCTCTAATGACGGGTGGATTCACTGAAGATGAGGCACTTTCATTAATCGCCAAAATGACCAGATCGGGACCTAACCCGTAAACCTATCCGACGAAGATGGCACAAAGTAGGCTGACCACATGAAAACTGACACGCACACGCCCGAACATATATTCAGGGCTCAGCAGCGCTTGCTCGTGCCTCTTTTTCAGCGCCCATATGTCTGGAACAAAGAGCTGCAGTGGGAACCAATGTGGCGCGACTTATCTCGAGTCCTAAAAAGGTATATGGCTCAACCAGAGGTGGAACATCAGCCCCACTTCCTCGGAGCCGTTGTAGTTCAGCAAGTTCAGAGTCCCATAGGTGAGATTCAGCAGAGAACCATTATTGATGGACAACAGAGACTCACAACTCTTCAACTGATGTTCGATGCAATTCATGCACAACTTGAATCGGTTGGCGCAAAACGTCCTGCAGGAAGAATCAAGAAATTAATTGAAAATGACGAAGATTCTTGCAACAAGCCCGAGGACAAGTTCAAAGTTTGGCCAACCAATAAAGACCGACCTGCATTCAACGAGGTCTTAGCAGCGCCCTTTCCAGTCGATTATGAAAATCTGGAGCATTCTAAATCAAAAATGGCTCTTGCCCATCGATTCTTTTCTGAAAGCGCACGCGAATGGTTGTTGGAAAATGGCGAAGATGAAGCTCAACAACGAGCAGAAGTGTTGGACCTTTGCTGCAGAGAGCTTCTACAAATCGTAGTAATTGATCTAGCAGTCAATGAAAATGCACAAGAAATTTTCGAAACCCTTAACGCTCGCGGAGCGGTACTCACAGCCGCGGACTTAATCAAGAATTTCGTATTTCAACGACTTAGCGAGAAGAAGGTCGATGTCGAAGATGCTTATCTCAAATTCTGGAAAGATTTCGAAACGCCTTTCTGGGAGAAAGAGATCAACTACGGCCGCGTAAAATTCCAGCGCTCCTCCCTATTCATCAATCACTGGCTCATTGCAAAAATTGGTGAAGAAGTTCTGAACCGCGAAATATTTTCAACTTTTAAGAATTATGCCGACCACGATTCAAGAATTTCAATGTTGGAGCTCTTAGATCAAATACATTCAGCAGCCGTGAAATACAAGGAAGTCTTCGATGGTTCTGAGAATAGAGAAGGAGAAATCAACAGGGTTGAGTTATTCGCCTACCGTCTAAATTCAATGGAACTGGATGTACTTCGTCCGATACTTATTACTCTGATAGATCCAACTGAGGTGGCAGTCCCGCAGGATGAGCTTGAGAAGGCAGTCTCAGTAATCGAAAGCTGGATGGTACGTCGCCTACTCGTTCGAGCCACCAATAAAAACTACAACAAGTTGGTTGTCGAAATGGTGCAGGTAGTCAACAAGGATCGTGAACATGCTGGAACGCGATTAGAGAAATATTTCTCAGAGCAAAGCAGCGTTAGTTCGTATTGGCCTGATGACGTCGAGCTGTCTGGATTTGTATCCCAGATGCAGATCTACAGAAATCTCTATAGATCTCGTATTCGCATGATCTTAGAAGCGCTGGAAGATTATTCTCGCGGCTGGATAGGTGGAGAAACTTCTAAATCGGGCACGCGTATGAAACGTGGCACTTTTGCAATCGAACACATCATGCCGCAAAGATGGCAAACGAATTGGCCAATAGGAAGTCATTCGGAAGACGAGCGAGAAGCTCTGCTTCAGACAGTAGGTAATCTGACTTTGTTAACAACGAAACTAAATAGCTCGGTATCCAATGGCCCTTGGACTTCCAAGAGCGGCGAGCTGACAAAACACGATGTTCTCCTGATCAATAAACAGGTACAAGAACTAGGGAGTAATGGTTGGAGCGAAGATCTAATCAAGTCTCGCACCGCAACAATTGTTCAATCCTTAATCAATATTTGGCCTGTTCCAGCAGGTCACAAATCTAGAATTCTGTCAGAGAAACCCGAGAAGCAGATAAAAGTGGGTGTCATTGATCTGATAAGTGCTGGTTTAGTTTCTGCTGGCCAGACCTTATATCCAAAGCAAAACAAACATGCAGGCAAAGTGGCTCAAATTCTCGACGATGGCCGAATCCAATGCGAGGAAATTATTTTTGATTCTCTATCTCTGGCAGGAATTCAAATTCGTAAAAGAAACACCAACGGCTGGACTTTTTGGCTAGTTGATGAAAAAACTAGGAAGTCAATGGCAGATCTTCGCGAGGAGTATCGCGAATTGATTGGCTTAGAAGATGGCGAAGACGAGATTGAGGATAGTGATGGCTCGGATGACTAACTCATCCGATGAAACAGCGACGAGCAGCGGCAAAAATCTATAAGGGCGTAAATGACTGGACACTAATGGAATTGCACAATGATTTTCATTCTGGAACGCCGCTCCCTCCTTATTTGAATGAAACGAAAGGTGGCAACAGGATCGAGTTTGGAGGGAACTTTGTAACATTCCGAGAAGAGGATATTTCTAGGCTAGCAAAGATTATGAATAATAAGTAGGAGGATGAGATGCCTGGTACTTTGAGAAAAGTGAATCACTGGAATTTATAGCCTTGTGGATGTCTTCCATGGTCCCACCCCCTTCACTCGAATACCTCCTTGTCAGTCCCCACTGCTAACCTGCAATATATGGATGGCTTGTAGGGCCACGGGCGACCAAAGATTTCGCCGTAACAAGACGGCAAAAGTAAGAATAGATCGGACAGATACATATGACAGAACCAAAGACATACCTCACTGAGAGATTTCACAAAGCGATGGCTTATGCCACCGAGCTCCATAAGGATCAAGTTCGCAAAAGCACAACGATTACCTACATCAGCCATCCCTTTGGTGTGGCTTCACTGGTGTTGGAAGCAAACGGTGATGAGGATCAAGCAATCGCTGCCCTTCTGCACGACGTTCCGGAAGATTGTGGAGGCGAACCACGATTACTTGAAATCGCAGAGATGTTCGGTGCGCGTGTGGAAAAGATTGTCAGAGGATGCAGTGATTCCCTGGTTGAAGATCCAGCCGAGAAAGCTCCTTGGAAAGAGCGCAAGGAGGTCCACATCAATCACCTCAATGATGCTGACATGGATACC
>Ga0164294_10001942_pt1 | contig 18882 bp, 18 predicted proteins | sample GEODES005metaG_FD_111479 | JGI IMG/M metagenome (GOLD analysis project Ga0164294, IMG submission 111479) | Oligotrophic lake water microbial communities from Sparkling Lake, Wisconsin, USA - GEODES005 metaG | ecosystem: Environmental > Aquatic > Freshwater > Lake | place: USA: Sparkling Lake...
AGGTAGTAGTCTTCTGGCGGGTGAGGCAACCGTCAAATTGTGCGCTCATCGGACAAGGGAGCCTGGCCGGGGGCCACGCGGGCAAACTCGCAGAACAAGGGAGCGTCGTGAAGTGCTTCTTCCATGGCCGGACCAGACAGGCAAAACCATTGCCGCATGAAGTAGCCGCCGAGCATGGTGGTGGCTGCAAAGGGCGTGCGGCTCAATCAACGCCACCAACTCTGCCCACGGAACAACCAGATCCATTCCGTCCAGAAATTCACGCTTGCACTTTTCTTATGTTCACCAACTGGAAACCGGCGGAGGCAAAGCTCTTTTGCTTGATCGCCGCTCAACTTCTGGGCGAGTCAAACCGATGACTTTTGCAGATCCTAGCCAATGCGGTAATCCCCCCGTCACGCTGAGTGCCGGGCAATCCCGGGAAAAATGAGCGGGCCAGCGGCGCTGGAATTGCATACTGGGGAAAGCAGGCCGATGTATTGGCTGCATTCAAGACGTGAATACACAAGCCCGCTTCGTCTTTGATTAATTCCACCGCCTTGGAGTAAGCGTCGCACGGACGAAGGGAGCGTCTTCGCTAAACGCAACCGGCGCAAAGGGGGAGTCGGACCATACGGTTTTGAAATACACATAATAAAACCCGTAACCCAGGTGGTTGTCATTGAACATCGTGTCTTGCTCATCGACATGGGCCACCGCAACTGGCTGATCCGACCAAGTAAAGTGCAGGCCCGTTTTTTCTGTCAAATCCCAATAAGCAAATCGGTCATACACCGCGCTGTAGATAAAAAAGGCCGACAACTTGACCAAATGGGCGCCCTTGGCCTCCAGTTGATTGACCATGTATTCCAAATACTGGGGCGCGTAATACTCGTCGTCGTCAACGTGGGCGATGATTGAACCCCGCGCCTGCCCTTTGAGCCAATTGCGCTTGTCTCCAACGCAGTGGCGGGCGCCAACGTGGTGATAACGGATACGCGGGTCGCTTTGGGCCAAAAAATAAGCGCTGGGCTGCGCGGAGTCATCCAAAATGATCCATTCCCAGTTGCCATACGTTTGGACGAGCACGCAGCGGTGTATGGCGCCGAGCATGCACTCCCGGTTGTATGTTGGGCTTACGATCTATATGAGTGGTTTCACCAGGTTGGTACGTGCTCGGTGGGGGTTTTTTACACTTAGCTCACCTATGCGCCGGGCCGGGGATCCATTGGCCGATTTCAGGCGCGCGCATCGCCCCAGCGCAGCGGGGACGTGTCATCGCCCCGGTACAAGGTGTCACCATGGCGGTCCACGCAGTAATGGCGAGAAACAATCATCTCGTTAAAGTGCATGTCCGCGGCAATGCGGGTGTATTCAAAAATCACGCTGCGTGTGACGCGTGCGCCCGAGCGAATCACGCAACCGTGCCCAATCCAGGCCGGCCCCACAATCGACGCACCATGCTCTATGCGCGTACCTGAACCAATATAAACCGGGCCCTGAATTCTGACCCGATCCCAGTCGACGGAGGTATTTAGCCCGACCCAAATGCCGGGTCGAACTTGCTTGCCCGGCATGGGCATCTCGGCGATCTCGCCCTTGAGCACGCGCTGCAGTACCGACCAGTAATCACTCACCCGTCCGATGTCTATCCAATGAAAGGGTCGGTTTTGCACAAAAAACGGCTTCTTCTGAGCGACAAGTTGGGGAAAGAGCTCAGCGCCAATGTCGTACACCACGCCGGTAGGCACCATGTCGAGTACCTGCGGCTCGAAAATGTAGACGCCCGTGCTGGCCAGGTTGGACTTGGCATCCTGCGGCGCCGGTTTTTCCTGGAAAGACGCGATTCGCCCATCGGGTCCGGCCACCACGATGCCATAGGCACTGACATCGGCCAAAGGTACTTCCAGCGCCACCAAACTGGCGATAGCGCCTTGGGCGCGGTGTTCTGCCAGGGCGGCAGTAATATCCAAATCGATCAGCGCGTCGCCACACAAGACCAGCGTGGTTTGATCGAAAAAACCACTGAAATCCTGGATGCGGCGCATGCCACCGGCCGACCCCACGGGGTGCGGCAAGATGTCACCGTGCTCGCGCCGCCCCTCATACGAGTAACCAATTTCAACGCCCCAGCGGCCTCCGTCGCCAAAGTACTCCTCAATTTTTTGGTGGTGGTATGCCACGTTGACCATGATCTCCTTAATCCCATGGCGGGCCAGGTGTTCAATTAGGTACTCCATCACAGGCTTACCCAAAATCGGCACCATGGGCTTGGGCAGGTCACGGGTAAGGGGGCGCACGCGGGTGCCTTGTCCGGCCGCCAAAATCATGCCTTTTGCCATTTTTCATGCCTTTGAATCAGTAAACTGGTCGAATTGTGCACGATGCGCCCACCAAACTGGGTGCAGCGGCACTATGGCCCGCTGCCGTACGCAGTAGCCACGGGGCACCGATTGGGCACGGCAAAGCCTCGTACACTTCGAGGCAAATCGTCGTGTCTACGCAACATCCCCCATTTCCATGACCATTCTTGTCACCGGCGGCGCCGGATTCATAGGCAGCAACTTTGTACTGGACTGGCTGGCTGGCGGCGGTGAGGCGGTGGTTAACCTGGACAAGCTTACGTACGCCGGCAATTTGTCTAACCTAGCTTCTTTGCAAGGCGACATGCGCCACACCTTTGTGCAGGGTGACATAGCAGACACCGCCCTGGTGGCTAGTCTGCTGGAGCAGCACCGGCCCCGAGCGGTGCTCAATTTTGCCGCCGAGAGTCATGTCGACCGCTCTATTGCCAGCCCGTGCACCTTCATTCAGACCAATGTGGTGGGCACTTTCGCGCTGCTGGAATCGGTGCGCGCCTACTGGGGCGCGCACAGTGAGGCCAACAAGGCCGCCTTCAGGTTTTTGCACGTCTCCACCGACGAGGTGTATGGGTCGCTGGAGCCGGGCGAGGCGGCCTTTAGCGAAATCCACCGCTATGAGCCCAACAGCCCTTATTCGGCCTCCAAGGCCGCCAGTGACCACCTGGTGCGCGCCTACCACCACACCTACGGTCTGCCGGTGCTCACCACCAACTGCAGCAACAACTACGGGCCCTTCCATTTCCCGGAAAAGCTCATTCCGCTGCTCATCGTCAATGCCCAGGCCGGCAAACCATTGCCGGTGTACGGAGACGGTCAGCAGATTCGCGATTGGCTTTACGTTAAAGACCACTGCAGTGCCATCCGCCGGGTGTTGGAAGCCGGGCGCCTGGGAGAGGTCTACAACGTGGGGGGTTGGAACGAAAAGGCCAACCTGGAGATCGTGCACACGGTTTGCAGCCTGCTCGATGAACTCAAACCGCGCGCAGATGGCAAGCCTTACAAAGACCAAATCGCCTTTGTAACTGACCGCCCTGGGCATGACCGGCGCTATGCCATAGATGCCCGCAAACTCCAGCGTGAGTTGGGCTGGGCGCCCGCCGAGACGTTTGAGACCGGCATTCGCAAAACCGTGCAGTGGTACCTGGGGCACCCCCAGTGGGTGCAAGGGGTGCAAAGCGGAGCCTATCGAGAATGGGTAGCACAACAATATGCGGCATAGGACGAGCCGCCGTTGGACCCCACAACGCTACGCTCCAACTGAAAGAGTTTGCCCATGAAGATTTTGCTTTTCGGCTGTAATGGTCAAGTAGGGTGGGAATTGCAGCGCAGCCTAAACGCCTTGGGCGATGTGCTTGCCCTCGGATCGAACGCCGCCCGCAACCCGCGCGGAGCCTGTGGCGATTTGCGTGATTTGCACGGCATTGCCACAACAGTGCGGGAAGTCAAACCCGACGTCATCGTCAACGCCGCAGCGCACACCGCCGTAGACCGCGCCGAAACCGAACCCGATCTGGCCCATGCCATCAACGCAAGCGCTGTGGAAGTGCTAGCCGATGAGGCGCAGCGACTAGGTGCCTGGCTGGTGCACTATTCTACCGACTACGTATTTGACGGCTGCGGCACCAGAGCCTGGCGCGAAGGGGATGCGTGCGCGCCCTTGAGCGTGTATGGCCGGAGCAAGCTCGCTGGCGAGCGCGCGGTGGCCCACTGTGTGCGGCATTTGGTCTTTAGAACCAGCTGGGTTTACGCAGCGCGGGGCGGCAACTTCGCAAAAACCATGCTGCGTCTGGCCGGTGAGCGTGATCAACTCCAGGTTATTGACGACCAAATAGGAGCCCCTACGTCGGCGGAATTGTTGGCAGACGTCACGGGGCACGCCTTGGCATCGGCCATCGCGCGGCCTGAACTGGCCGGCCTGTACCACTGTGCGGCCGGCGGGGAAACCAGTTGGTGCGGCTACGCGCGTTATGTGCTGGAGCAAGCCCAGGGACTAGGGCTTGCATTGCGCGCCGGGCCGGGCCAGGTTCATGCCATTGCCACGTCAAGCTACCCTACTGCGGCCCAGCGCCCGCTGAACTCGCGGCTCGACACCAGCAGACTGCGCGATGCATTTTCTATACACTTACCACATTGGCAACTAGGCGTGCGGCGCATGTTGCACGAAACCATAGGAAACAAGCCCACGTGAGCGCCCTCCCCACCCCCCATCGCAAAGGCATCGTCTTGGCCGGCGGCTCCGGCACGCGTTTGTACCCGGCCACGGAAGTCGTTAGCAAGCAGTTACTGCCCATCTACGACAAACCGATGATTTATTACCCGCTGAGCACCCTGCTGCTCGCGGGTATCCGAGAAATTCTCATTATCTCCACGCCGCAAGATACGCCGCGTTTTGAACAGTTGCTGGGCGACGGAAGCCAGTGGGGGGTTCAATTTACCTACGCAGTGCAGGCGTCCCCCGACGGCCTGGCACAGGCATTTTTGATCGGGGAAGCATTTTTGGACGGAGCGCACAGCGCCTTGGTCTTGGGCGATAACATTTTTTATGGCCACGACTTTGCCACTTTGCTGCACTCAGCCTGCGCGCAAACGCAAGGGGCTACGGTTTTTGCCTACGCAGTTCAAGACCCGCAGCGCTACGGCGTTGTGGAGTTTGATGGCGCAGGTCGCGCAATGAGTTTGGAAGAAAAACCACTGGCGCCCAAGTCGCGCTACGCGGTCACCGGACTGTACTTTTATGACCAAAATGTGGTGTCCATGGCCAGGCAAGTCAAACCCTCTGCCCGTGGGGAGCTGGAAATCACCGACCTCAACCGGCTGTACCTAGAGCAAGGAAGCCTGGATGTGCAGACCATGGGACGGGGTTACGCCTGGCTCGATACCGGTACCCACGAGTCGATGCTCGAAGCCAGCCAATTCATTTACACCATAGAAAACCGCCAGGGACTCAAAGTCGCAGCCCCCGAAGAAATTGCTTGGCGCCGCGCGTGGATTGATGACGTGCAGCTCGAGCGCCTTGCCAAGCCCTTGGCCAAATCGGGTTATGGCCAGTACCTGCTACGCTTGCTCACGGAAAAGGTGTTTTGATGCGCGCCACCCCGACCGCCATAGCCGACGTTTTGCTAATAGAGCCCAAGGTTTTTGGCGACGCACGTGGTTTTTTCTTCGAGAGCTTTAACTCCCGGGATTTTGCGCACGCTACGGGCCTGGACGTTCACTTTGTGCAGGACAACCATTCAAAATCCGCTCGCCATGTGCTGCGCGGTATGCACTTTCAGCGCACCCAGCCTCAAGGAAAGCTGGTACGCGTGGTGGCTGGTGCGGTTTTTGATGTCGCCGTCGATATCCGACCGGAATCGGCCACTTTTGGTCTCTGGGTCGGGGAAACACTGTCTGGTGATAACCACCGCCAGTTGTGGATACCGTCTGGTCTGGCGCACGGGTTTTTAGTGTTGTCTGAGACCGCTGAGTTTGTCTACAAAACTACAGATTACTACGCCCCGCAGCACGAAGGCTGCCTGGCATGGGACGACCCCACCGTTGGCATCGACTGGCCACTGGCTGGTGCCAAGCCCAGTCTGTCAGCCAAAGACACACAAGGTAAGGCACTATCGCAGTTATGACATCGGCCAGCCACCTCCATTCGTCCGTGCATGATGTGGCCCTGTCGGGCATCGGCAGGGCCTTGGTGGCTGCGGGCAACCTGGAGCAAGGCACCGCTGAGGCCCTGTACCACCAGGCCATTGCCAGCAACAAAAGCTTTGTGGCTGAACTCGTGGAGTCCGGCGCGGTTTCTGCATTCACACTGGCGCACACTTTGTCGAAGGCCTTTATTGCGCCCTTGCTAGACCTCAGCGCCATCGACCCCATGCGCCTACCGGCTAAGCTGCTGGACGAGCGGATTTGCCGGGATTACCACTTGCTGGTGCTGGGCAAGCGGGGAAATAATTTGGTGATCGCCACGGCCGACCCTTCCGACCAAGAAGCAGCGGAAAAAATCAAGTTTGCAACCCAACGCAATGTCGAATGGGTGATTGTTGAATTTGACAAGCTGAACCAAATCATCCAGAAAAATGCAGGATCAGAAGCCCCTTCGGTCACCAGCGACTTTCTAGACAGTGAATTCGGCACCCTCCAAGACGCCGCCACAGAACTGTCCACCGCGGCCCCAGAAATCGAAGCCGATGAAACCCCGGTGGTCCGGTTTTTGCAAAAAATGCTGGTGGATGCTTTCAATATGGGCGCATCGGATTTGCACTTCGAGCCCTACGAATTTTCCTACCGTGTGCGTTTTCGCATCGATGGGGAACTGCGGGAAATGAGTGCGCCGCCCGTGGGCATCAAGGAGATTCTGGCGTCGCGCATCAAGGTGCTGTCCAGGATGGATATTTCGGAGAAACGGGTGCCGCAAGACGGGCGCATGAAGCTCAAATTGACGCGTGACCGAACAGTTGATTTTCGCGTCAGCAGTTTGCCCACTTTGTTTGGGGAAAAAATCGTCATCCGTATTTTGGACCCTAACAACGCCAAGTTGGGGATTGATGCCTTGGGATACGCGGAGGTAGAAAAGGCACGCTTGCTCAAAGCCATCAGCCGCCCCTATGGGATGATTTTGGTGACCGGTCCGACGGGTTCAGGTAAAACCGTGTCGCTTTACACCTGCTTAAACTTGCTCAACCAACCAGGTGTCAACATCGCCACGGCCGAGGACCCTTCTGAAATCAATATGCCGGGGGTCAACCAGGTCAATATCAATGACAAAGCCGGACTGACCTTTGCCTCGGCGCTGAAATCATTTTTGCGCCAAGACCCCGACATCATCATGGTGGGCGAGATTCGTGACCTGGAAACCGCCGATATCTCCATCAAAGCAGCCCAAACCGGCCACCTGGTGCTGTCGACGCTGCACACCAACGACGCTCCGACCACCATTACCCGGTTGCGCAACATGGGGGTGGCGCCTTTCAATATTGCCTCCAGCGTGGTGCTGATTACAGCGCAGCGTCTGGCGCGTCGGCTATGCACAAAATGCAAAGCCCCTGCCGACCTACCCCAGCAGACGCTGGTGGATGCCGGCTTTAGCCCCGCAGACTTGAACAGCAGTTGGAAACCCTACCGTGCCGTCGGCTGCCCCAGCTGTAACAGCGGCTACAAGGGTCGTGTGGGCATATACCAAGTCATGCCCATCTCGGAAGAAATACAACGCATTATTTTGCGCGATGGATCGTCCATGGAGATTACCGAGCAATCCATCCGCGAAGGCGTGATGTCACTGCGCGCATCCGCTCTTCAAAAGGTTCAGTTAGGACTGACTTCGCTTGAAGAAGTCCTTGCGGTAACCAATGAGTAACGACACAACAGGTAAGCATGGCAAGCATCAAAGAAACCAGGGACGCGCGTCGCCAGGGGGCCTCTAAGGAATCGATCTTCGATTGGGAAGGGTCGGACCGCAGCGGCCGTCCGGTAAGGGGCGAAACCCGGTCCACGGCCGAAAGCGTTGTTCGCGCAACCCTGCGCAGGCAAGGTATCACGCCAAAGAAGATCAAAAAAAGGCGCATGGGTTCGGGGCAGTCCATACGACCCAAAGAAATTGCCATTTTTACCCGCCAATTGGCCACGATGATGAAAGCCGGCGTACCGCTGCTTCAATCATTTGACATCGTTGGCCAAGGCAACCCAAATCCATCGCTGGGTAGGATGATTAACAACATCCGAACCGACATCGAGGCCGGTTCCTCACTGAGCGCTGCGTTTCGCAAACACCCGCAACACTTTGACACTCTGTATTGCAATTTGGTTGGTGCCGGTGAGGCTGCCGGCATATTGGATTCTTTACTAGACCGTCTGGCCGCCTACATGGAAAAAATGGAGGCCGTGAAGTCAAAGATCAAATCGGCACTTATGTATCCGGTGGCGGTCCTGTGCGTGGCCTTTGGGGTGGTTACGGTGCTGATGATCTGGGTGATCCCTTCGTTTAAGCAGGTTTTTTCTTCTTTCGGTGGCGAGCTTCCGGCACCCACTCAAATGGTGATTGCCGTGAGCGAGTTTTTTCTCAGCTACTGGTATTTGATTTTTGGTGGCCTGGGTGGCGGTATATTTTTGTTTTTTCGTGCATGGAAGACCAGTAAGAAATTCCAAGACGCGATGGACTTTTTGCTTCTGCGCATGCCGATTTTTGGCGTCCTGGTGCGCAAATCATGTATCGCCCGCTGGACCCGCACGCTCGCCACCATGTTTGCGGCCGGCGTGCCCTTGGTAGAAGCACTGGAGTCGGTCGGGGGTGCAGCGGGCAACGCCGAATACGCCAATGCCACGGTGGGCATACGCCAGCAGGTTTCAACGGGGGTATCGCTGACCACCGCCATGGCGGGTGCAAACCTGTTCCCTCACATGGTTTTGCAAATGAGCGCCATCGGCGAAGAGGCGGGCTCGCTGGATTACATGCTGGGCAAGGCCGCAGACTTTTATGAGTCCGAGGTGGACGACATGGTGGCCGGCATTTCCAGCCTGATGGAGCCCATCATCATCGTGATTTTAGGAACCATCATTGGCGGTATTGTGGTGGCCATGTATTTGCCCATCTTCAAAATGGGGCAGATGGTGTGATCGCAGAAGCACCCTGGCTCGAACCCGCCGTGGCCGGCCTGCTGGGTTTGCTCATTGGCAGCTTTTTAAATGTTCTGGTGTACCGGTTGCCGAAAATGATGGAGCGGCAATGGGCACATGAATGTGCCGAATTGACCGGCTCTGCAAAGGACCCGGCAGAGCCAAGCTTCAACCTTTGGACTCCGCGCTCAAGATGCCCGCAGTGCGCAGCGCCCATTGCGTGGCACCACAACATCCCCGTAGTGAGCTATGTACTGCTGGCAGGCAAATGCCCCCGCTGCCACGGTCGCATCAGCCCGCGCTACCCGGCAGTCGAAATTGCAAGTGGATGCTTGTTCGCATTTGTGAGCCAGCGGTGGGGTATTTCCTTTGCCGGTGCCGCTTGGTGCACCTTTTGCGCAGCTTTGCTGGCTTTGGCACTGATTGATTGGGACACCACGCTACTGCCCGACGACATCGTGCTGCCCTTGCTGTGGCTTGGGCTAATTGGGGCACAGTTGCAATGGACCGAGGTCCCGCTTTCCAGCGCCCTGTGGGGGTCGGTGGGGGGCTACCTTTTCCTGTGGTCGGTCTATTGGCTATTTAAGCTAGCCACCGGAAAAGAGGGGATGGGCTATGGCGACTTCAAACTCTTGGCATGCTTGGGTGCGTGGTTCGGTTGGGAAGCCCTGATTCCCATCACCCTTTTGTCTTCAATCATCGGGGCCATAGTGGGTCTCACGCTCAAAATGGCCGGTGGCCTGCGCCCCGGGAATTACATCCCCTTTGGGCCATTTTTGGCAGGCGCGGGGTTTGTGGTGATGGTTGTAGGGGGCAATGTGGTGCAAAAAGGCCTGGGGTTGTGAGCGACCGTGCGCTGCGCTTAGGGGTTAGCGGCGGCATAGGCAGCGGCAAAAGCACCGTGTGCAAGTGGCTAGCCGAAATGGGCGCCTGCGTGGTTGACGCCGATGCCATATCACGCGACTGCACCGCCACCAACGGGGCTGCCTTGCCCGCCATCCGCGCGGCCTTTGGGTCAGCCCTGTTTTCTAGAGACGGGGAGTTGGACCGGAGGCAACTGCGCTCCATGGTGTTTGAAGACGCCTCGGCCCGAAAAAGCTTGGAATCCATCCTGCACCCCTTAATCGCTGCCGAAATCGACCGCCAAACGGCGCTGGCCCAGGCGCGTGGCGTGTCCTGTATCGCATTCGACATCCCCCTGCTAGTGGAGTCTCCGCGCTGGCGTAAAAATCTTGACCGCGTGTTGATTGTCGACTGCCAGGAACAGACCCAAATTGAGCGCGTCATGCAGCGCAGCGGTTTAGAGCACGTCGAGGTGCAACAAATCATGGCCGCCCAAAGCCTTCGCCGCACCCGCCTGCAAGCCGCCGACTTCGTACTTTTCAACGATGCGGCGAACCTTGGCGAGGTCAAGGCGACTTTGAGCGCAATGCGCCCCTTCTTCGGGCTATGATCCCCGCACCGGAAAATCCCCTGTGATCCTCTACGAATATCCGTTTAACGAAAAAATTCGCACCTACTTGCGTCTGGAACACCTGTTTGCGCGGCTTTTCGCGCTAATGGACCGAACTGACGCGATGGACCACCATTTCGCGCTCATTACCTTGTTTGAGATCCTGAGTGTGGGTGCGCGCGCTGAACTCAAACCCGACGTCCTGAAAGACCTGGACCGTCAAAAGCAGGCGCTAAGCGCCTATCGCGGCAACCCCGGTATTGCTGCCGATGTGCTCGACCGCTTGTTAAACCAACTCGAAGATTGCCACGCCTTTCTCAACAACGCCCCCGGTAAATTGGGCCACTCGCTGGCAGAAAACGACTGGCTCAAAAGCCTGCGCAGTCGCACCAGCATCCCGGGAGGCACCTGTGAGTTTGACCTGCCGGCCTATTACGCGTGGCAAAAGCGCCCGGGGCAGCAACGCCAGAGCGACTTGCGCGGCTGGGTAGAAGGCCTCATTCCGCTGTTTAACGGCATCCAATTGCTACTCGGACTGCTGCGCGACTCCGGAACCCCGCAAAAAATGGTTGCCCTGGGCGGACAGTTTCAACAAAACTTGCCCCAAGGCCGCACATTTCAGCTTCTGCGGCTGTCCTTGAAGGAAAATTTGGGTGCCATTCCTGAGATCAGTGCAAACCGACTGGTCGCCTCTATTCGCTTCGTGCGCCATGAGGCAGACGACCGCCTGCACGCCAACACCGCAGACATACCATTCGAATTGGTGCTGTGCTCCTGATCTGCGCTTAGGCACCGTGGCCGATCCAAACCCGAAAATAGTACGCTGCCCACGATGCCGGGGCGACAGCGTCTACGCTCCCGGCAACCCTTTTCGCCCCTTTTGCAGTTCGCGCTGCAAATCCTTAGATTTGGGCGCCTGGGCGAACGAGTCGTTTCGGCTGCCCGATGGCGGTACGCCCGATCCCACCGCTCCATCCGAAACAACCCTCCAATAAGTCGGGGCAGAGGCCTTCGTACTCATTGGTTGGGCGATGACTGCTCGGCTTTAAGCCAATCCAGCACGGGCAGCGTGCCGGGTAGTACCGGGCTTACGGTGACGGGCAAACACTGCCATTGCGCGCTTTGCATTTCTTTCATTTGCAGTTCCCCCGTCCATCCGGTGACCTTGTAAAAATGCAGGCGCACCAAGGCGTGGGGGTAATCCACCATTTCAACCTTCCAAGGCGTTGCCGCCGAGACGGTGATACCCAGCTCTTCGTGCAACTCCCGCGCCAGTGCCTGCGCCACGGACTCACCCGGCTCCACCTTGCCACCGGGAAACTCCCAGTAGCCGGCGTACGGCCTGCCAGCGGGCCGCGATGTCATCAAAAACCCTTGGTCTTGGCGCAGCAGCACACCGACGGCCACCTCCACAACCGCCCGCTGCGCACTCGGTTCGCGCGCAATCTCCGGATTGGCAAGCAAAGGCGGGTGAACAGCCTGCGAACTCATGGCCCGGCAGAAGCGGAGCCGGTGCCGGCGACTAGGGGCTGGCGCCCAGCGTAGTCTTTGGCAAACTGCCAGGCCACGCGACCCGTGCGCGAACCGCGCTCAAGTGCCCAAATCAGCGCCTCCGGCCGGGCTTGCAGCACCCGTTCGGGCGACACCCCCAAGGCGCCGAGCCACTGAACGGCAATGTGCAAGTACTCGTCCTGGGTGAATGGGTAGAAACTCACCCACAGACCAAAACGTTCGGAGAGGGAAATTTTCTCTTCCACCCCCTCTCCCGGATGCACTTCGCCGCTGTCGGTGTGGGTGTAGCTCATATTTTCTGCCATGTACTCAGGCAGGAGATGACGACGGTTGCTGGTGGCGTAAATCAAAACGTTGGCCGATGTTTCGGATACTGATCCGTCGAGCACCGATTTCAATGCCTTGTACCCCGGTTCTCCTTGGTCAAAGCTCAGGTCGTCGCAAAAAATTAGAAACTTTTCGGGCCGCGTGGCGACAATTTCAACGATGTCGGGCAAGTCCACCAGATGCTCTTTGTCGACCTCAATCAGGCGCAGACCCTGGTTGCAATAGGTATTGAGGCAGGCCCGCACCAGCGAGGACTTGCCGGTGCCGCGCGCACCGGTCAGCAACACGTTGTTGGCCGTCAGGCCGGCGACGAATTGCGCGGTGTTGCGGCGGATTTTTTCTTTTTGAATGTCAATTTCCCGCAAATCGTCCAGCCGCATGGCGCCCACCTGGCGCACCGGGACGATATACCCTTGGCCCGAGACCCTTTTACGGTAGCGAAAAGCAATCGCTTGGTCCCAATCGGGCTGGTCAATATCCAAACGCAGGGCGGACTCCACGCGGTCCATGAAGCGCTCTGCGCGGGAAAAAAAAGCGGTCAACCGGTCGTCGTTCACGCGTACTCTCCTTAAGACCGGTAATCGGCGTTGATGGTGACGTAGTCGTGGCTCAGATCGCAAGTCCACACCGTGTGGCTGGCCTGCCCGCGACCGAGTTGGACACGCACTCTAATCTCGCTTTGCTGCATCACGCGCTGGCCGTCAGACTCTGCGTAGTCCGGGTTGCGCCCGCCGCGTGTGGCGACGTGCACGTCATCCAGGTAGAGCTCAATGCCGCTCTGGTCCAAATCCGCAATACCGGCATACCCGACAGCGGCCAGAATGCGGCCCAGGTTCGGATCGCTGGCAAAAAAAGCCGTTTTCACCAAAGGTGAATGGGCAATCGCATAAGCCACCAAGCTGCATTCGTCGCGGGTATGCCCCCCGCTGACCTCGACAGTAATGAACTTGGTGGCACCCTCGCCGTCGCGCACGATCGCGTGCGCCAATTGCCGCGCAACACTAAGCAATGCTGCAAACAAGGCTCGGCCGTCGGCGCTGTCCAGCGAATCAATGGGGGTGTTGCCCGCTTGGTTGGATGCCACCAACACCAGTGAATCGTTGGTCGAGGTGTCGCCGTCGATCGTGACGCAGTTAAAGGACTCTTGGGCCAGCGCCAGAGTTAGCGGCTGCATCAGACTTTGAGCAACGCTGGCGTCGGTTGCCAAAAAACCCAGCATGGTCGCCATATTGGGACGGATCATGCCAGCGCCCTTGCTGATGCCGGTGATGCTGACCGTCTTGCCGCCAACGTGCGCCTGCGCGCCATAGGCCTTGGGCACCGTGTCGGTGGTCATGATAGCAAGGGCAGCCTGCATCCAGTTATCGGTATGTGCGTCCGCAATGGCCGCGTCCATGCCCGCAATGATGCGGTCAACGGGCAGCGGCTCCATGATGACGCCGGTGGAAAAAGGCAGGACTTGGGTCGCATCTATCCCCAGACGCTGGGCCAGGGCGGCGCAGCTGCTGTGTGCGCGCGCCAAACCGTCGGCACCGGTGCCTGCATTGGCGTTACCCGTGTTGACCAGCAAAGCGCGCACGCCCTTGCCAGCGGCTAGGTGCTGCTGGCAAACCTGCACCGGTGCGGCGCAAAAGCGGTTGGTGGTGAACACCCCTGCCACGCTGGCGTCGGCGTCGAGCAGAAAAACCGACACGTCCTTGCGACCTTGCTTGCGCACACCGGCTTGGGTCACGCCCATGCGCACACCGGCAATAGGGTACAGAGTCGCCGGGTCCGGCGGTGGCAAATTGACGGGCATGGCTTGTCCTTATGCGAGTTTGCCGTGGCAGTGCTTGTATTTTTTACCATTGCCACAGGGGCAAGGCTCGTTACGGCCCACCCGTGGCAGGTCTGGCCTCGCGGCGGCGCTTGGGGCAGACGCCGCTTGCGTAACCTGCACTTCGCCCGTTTCTGTGGGTGCTGTGTAGGTGATGTTGCTGATGTTTTCGGCGCGCGACTCCAGGGCCAAGGCGGCTTCATCGATCTGTTCTGCGGACTGGATACGGACCGTCATGAGCGTCTTGGTGACCTCATTCTTGACCGAATCGAGCATTTGGCCAAACAACTCGAAGGCTTCGCGCTTGTACTCTTGCTTGGGCTGCTTTTGGGCATAACCACGCAAATGGATACCTTGGCGCAGGTAATCCAGGGAGCTCAAATGGTCCCGCCACTGGCTGTCAATCGTCTGCAAAAGCACCATACGCTCAAAGTGTGTGAAGCTTTCCGCACCCACTAAGGCCAGTTTTTCCTCAAACGCAGCATGGGCTGCGGACACCACGGCGGCGAGCACGTCTTCATCCGTAATGGACGAGGCAGCAGCAATCTGGGCCGCCAAATCGATCTCCAGACGCCACTCGGCGGTCAGCGCCTGCTGGAGCGATGCGATGTCCCACTGCTCCTCCACCGACTCCGGTGGAACAAACTGGTGTACCAAGTCCCCAAAACTGCCTTCACGCAGGGACTTCACCTGGGCGCTGAGGTCTTGCGCGTCCAAAATCGCGTTGCGCTGCTGATAAATTACCTTGCGCTGGTCGTTGGACACGTCGTCGTACTCCAGCAACTGCTTGCGCATGTCAAAGTTGCGCGCCTCAACCTTGCGCTGGGCGCTTTCGATGCTGCGGGTGACGATGCCAGCTTCAATGGCCTCGCCTTCGGGCATTTTTAGCCGGTCCATGATGGACTTGACCCGGTCACCGGCAAAAATGCGCATCAGCGAATCGTCCAAGCTTAGATAAAAGCGTGATGAGCCCGGATCTCCCTGGCGGCCCGAGCGGCCGCGCAGCTGGTTGTCAATGCGGCGCGATTCATGGCGCTCAGTAGCAATGATGCGCAAGCCGCCCAATGCCGTGATGGCATCGTGGTCGACCTTCCATTGGGCCTTAATCGCCGCCACTCTGGCGCTCTTGGCGCTGTCGTCCAGAGCCTCGTCGCTCTGCACCTCCCCCAGGGCTTTTTCGATATTGCCACCGAGCACGATATCCGTCCCACGCCCGGCCATATTGGTGGCGATGGTGATCATCTTGGCGCGTCCGGCCTGGGCCACGATGTCGGCCTCGCGGGCGTGCTGCTTGGCGTTGAGCACCTGGTGCGGCAAGCCTTCTTTAATCAACAACTCAGCGATGATTTCCGAGTTTTCGATCGACGTAGTGCCTACGAGCACCGGTTGGCCGCGTTCATAACACTCACGGATATCTGCAATGGCCGCCACGTATTTTTCGCTCGTAGTTTTGTACACACGATCGAGCTGGTCTTCGCGCCGGCTGATGCGGTTAGGCGGAATGACCACGGTCTCCAGGCCATAAATCTCTTGAAACTCGTAGGCTTCGGTGTCGGCCGTTCCGGTCATGCCCGCGAGCTTGTTGTAAAGCCGGAAGTAGTTTTGGAACGTGATGGACGCCATCGTCTGGTTTTCTGCCTGGATGGCCACGCCTTCTTTGGCCTCGACCGCCTGGTGCAGGCCATCGCTCCAGCGCCGCCCGGTCATTAGGCGGCCGGTGAATTCGTCCACGATAACGATTTCACCCTCTTGCACCACATAGTGCTGGTCGCGGTGGAACAGGTGGTTGGCCCGCAGCGCTGCATACAGGTGGTGCATCAGCGTAATGTTGGCCGGGTCGTACAGCGACGAGCCCGCTGGAATCAACCCCAAACCGGCGAGCAACTGCTCGGCACTTTCATGGCCGTCTTCGGTCAGCACGATCTGCTGGGACTTTTCATCCACGGTGAAATCACCCGGAGTGATGACGCCCTCGCCGGTGCGCAAATCGAGCTCGCCTTCCTGGCGCTTGAGCGCGGGTATCACGGTGTTGATCGCGATATAGACCGCAGTATGGTCCTCAGCCTGGCCGCTGATGATGAGCGGCGTGCGCGCCTCGTCAATCAAAATGGAGTCGACCTCGTCGACGATGGCAAAGTTCAGTCCGCGTTGCACCCGGTCTTTAACCTCGTAGACCATGTTGTCGCGCAGGTAGTCAAAACCGTATTCGTTGTTGGTCCCGTAGGTGATGTCGGCCTGGTACGCTGCCTGCTTTTCTTCGCGCGGCACATGGGGCGTGTTGATGCCCACCGACAGCCCCAAGAACTCGTACAGCTGGCCCATCCAGCGCGCATCGCGGCTAGCCAGGTAGTCATTGACGGTGACGACATGCACGCCCTTGCCGGTAAGGGCATTGAGGTAAACCGGCAAGGTTGCGGTCAGGGTTTTCCCCTCGCCGGTTCCCATTTCCGAAATCTTTCCGTTATGCAGAGACATGCCGCCCAGCAACTGCACATCAAAGTGGCGCATTTTCATCACCCGCTTGCAGCCTTCGCGCACGACGGCAAAGGCCTCGGGCAGCAGCGCATCCAAACTCTCGCCTGCTTCCACCCGTGCCTTGAATTCGTCCGTCTTGGCGCGCAGCGCCTGGTCACTCAATTGTTCATACGTCGGCTCCAGGGAATTGATGCGCAACACGTTGGCACGGTATTGCTTGAGCAAACGGTCGTTTCGGCTTCCAAAAAACCGGGTCAAAAATGATAGTGGCATGGGTACGATACGGTGCTGAAAGCCTTATGGCAAGCAGACCCGCGCAGTCCTTTTGGTAGTCGGTATTCAGGGAAGTGGTGTGAGAGGCCTGCACCGCGCTGCACACGCCAGCGCAGCCCGCCACAGGAACGGTCGATTTTAACGTTGCGGCTTGGCCAGGGCGGTCGCAGTTCCCAGTCGCAAAAATTTCTGGGGGTCTTGGGGCACACCGCGCACCAGCACCTCAAAATGCAGGTGCGGCCCGGTGGAACGACCGGTGTTGCCGACTTCAGCAATTTTTTGTCCGCGCTTGATGATGTCTCCCTTTCTAACCAGGCTGCGTGACAAATGGGCGTAGCGGGTCAGCAAATCATTACCATGGTCGACTTCAACCAGGTTGCCGTACTGGGGATGCGCCTCTTGCCCCACAACCACGCCACCCGCAGCGGAAAAAATCGGCGTCCCAACCGGGGCCGGAAAATCAAGCCCATCGTGCAGGGCGGACATGCCGCTAAACGGGTCTATGCGCCAGCCAAAGCCTGAGCCCACGCCCACCGCGGGCACCGGTGATTGGGTCGGAATCATCATTTTCTTGATTTTTTGCTCAAAAAGTCGCGATTCGATCACGGTCATGATGTCGTTTCGCCTACCCGTTGTCTGCTCGATTTGCTCCAAAGTCACTTGCAGCTCCTGCATGGTCAGGTCGCGCCCCAGCACCAAGGCGCCGCCTTGGCCCGCCGGGCCTTTGACGGCTGCAGGATCCAAGCCAGCCAAGCCCGATACCCGTTCGGCCAAGGACTCCATTTGCAAGAGCTTGGCCTGCATCTCGCCCATGCGCTTGGCCATGACCTCGATGTTTTCCCGCAAAAAACGGTCTCTTTGGTCAAATTCATCTTTGACCACCAGACGCATCACGGAGCTGATAACAGGCCAACCGTCACGCGCGCCCTTGAGCAAAATCCAATGGTAAATGCCCGCAGAGACCAGCGTCACTGCAAGAAAAAAACCAACCAAACCCAGGGCCAAAGTTGCGCCACTCATTTGCAGTACGTAGCTCTTGGTGAGCCGGGGATCCGTGATAATGAGTTGCATGTGCACCGCCCTTGCTTGAAATAGATGAGCCGCCTGTCTGCTTCCCTGTCGGTACTGCAAGCTGGCCTAAAGTCCCCTACTTTAGCGCGTCTGGCTGACTTGTCGACCCAATCGCAAGCCCGACGCACCTGCATTGACTCCTTAATCCCTGTCTCTCTGCGCGCCGGCATCAAGGCCGGTCCGATCGAAGACGGCGTATGGTGCCTGGTGGTGGACAACACGGCAGTTGCATCCAAGCTACGCCAACTGTTACCGAATTTGGAGTCCCACCTGCGAAGCAAAGGTTGGGACGTGAGCGCCATACGCATCAAGGTCCGCAGCAGCGTTGCGGCCTAAATAACTCGCGGATTTGGTATTCACCCAATGCCGGGGTCGTGTACCATGAATCGTCTCTGGCTGTGCAGCGTCTTATTTAGAACTTGGCACTCCAGAGCCCCCAGCTCTAACCGCCACCATGGAGAAATACATGCAACTTGATACCTTTTTTCACCGCCCCGTGCGCTTGGCCATCGCTGTGATGGCCGCTGGCCTTTCACTACTGGGTCAGGCCCGCGCCGCTGAGCCCCCATCCTGCCAAGCCGTACGTTTTGCCGATGTCGGGTGGACCGACATCACTGCCACCACGGCGGTCATGTCTGAAATCCTGAAAGGCATTGGCTACAAGCCCTCCGCCCAGGTGCTCTCCGTCCCCGTGACGTACAGCAGCCTCAAAGCCAAAAAAATTGACGTTTTCCTGGGTAACTGGATGCCGTCCATGGAAGGTGACATCAAACCCTATACCGCCGACGGATCGGTCGAAACCTTGGGGGCCAACCTCGAAGGTGCCAAGTACACCTTGGCCGTGCCCGACTATGTGGCAGAAGCCGGAGTTAAGACCTTTGCAGACCTGGCCAAAAATGCTGACAAGTTCAGCAAAAAGATTTATGGCATCGAGCCGGGCAATGACGGCAACCGCTTGATTCTGGACATGATCAAGAAAAACGCCTTTGGCCTGGGCGGCTTCAAAATCG
>Ga0164294_10001943_pt1 | contig 18879 bp, 17 predicted proteins | sample GEODES005metaG_FD_111479 | JGI IMG/M metagenome (GOLD analysis project Ga0164294, IMG submission 111479) | Oligotrophic lake water microbial communities from Sparkling Lake, Wisconsin, USA - GEODES005 metaG | ecosystem: Environmental > Aquatic > Freshwater > Lake | place: USA: Sparkling Lake...
GGCCGGGCATGATGTGGGAAGCGGCGCGCGACAAGATCGTGGCGGCGGGCAACCATGTGTTGATGGGCCATGGCCTGAAACAGCTGGCCAGCGACGGACACGGCGGCTGGCGGCTTTCCGCTAGCCGCGCCGAAGGCGGCGAGACCATGATCCGCGCGCGCCATGCGATCAGCTCTGCGCCGATGCGCGAGCTCGCCGCGCGGCTGCATCCGCTTCCCGCCACGACGCTGGAGGCGAGCCGGCTAAAGTATCGCGATTTCCTGACCGTGGCGCTGATGATCCGCTCCGAAGACCTGTTTCCCGACAACTGGATCTACATCCATGACGACAAGGTGAAAGTCGGCCGCATTCAGAACTTCCGCTCGTGGTCGCCCGAGATGGTGCCCGATCCCAGCGTGGCCTGCGTCGGGCTGGAATACTTCTGCTTTGAAGGCGATGATCTGTGGGCGTCCTCGAACGAGGAGCTGATCGCACTGGCCACCAAGGAAATGGCGATCCTGGGACTGGTCGATCCGGCCCAGGTCATCGGCGGCGCGGTGGTGCGGCAGGAAAAGGCCTATCCGGTCTATGACGACGAATACGCCGATAATGTCGAGGCGATGCGCCGCGAGCTCGAAGCCACCAGCCCGACCCTCCATCTCGTTGGCCGCAATGGCATGCACCGCTACAACAATCAGGACCACGCGATGATGACCGCCATGTTGACGGTGGAAAACATCATTGCCGGCGCGCGCATCTACGATACCTGGGCTGTCAATGAAGACGCCGAGTATCACGAAGCAGGCAGCGAGGGCGCCGAGAGCACGCTACCCGCCGCCAAGGCCGTGACCGCTGATCAGGCCGCTTCGCTCAATTCGCTGCGCGACGTCCCCAGCAAGATTGCGCCTAAAAGAGACCGCAAGGCCGCCTGAGCCGAGGGTGATGTCCGCACCCTGTTTTGTCCTCGGTTGAGGTGAGCATGATGACCGCCATGGTTCTGCCCCTGTTCCATCGCCTCAGGCAGATGACGCTGGTCCGGTATATTCTGGCCAGCGTGGGCGCCCTGGCGGTCGACATGGGGACCTTTCTGGCGCTGTCGCAACTCGGCGCTGCGGCCATCCTCGCCTCGGCGCTGGGTTATACGCTCGGCATCGTTACGCACTGGCTGCTATCGAGCCGCCATGTGTTCATCGACCAGATCGCGGCGAGCGGGCTTGCCCGCACCCGGCAGAAGGCGATGTTCGTGGTCTCGGCTCTGATCGGCCTCGCGCTCACCACAGCCATTGTGGGAACCGCCAGCGCGCACGGCATCGACCCGCGCTTTGCCAAGCTGGTCGCGATCGCGGCGAGTTTCACTGCAACCTGGCTGCTGCGCAAGAAGGTGGTCTTTCGATGACGGCGAAGATGATGAAGGCGGGTTCCGCGCCGCTCAGTGCACCCGGTTCCGCGATCGCTCCGGAAGCCTCCGGCAGCGCTGTGGCAGGCCGCGTGCTGATGGTCTGGCTCGTGCTTGTGCTGATGCTGATCTCGATCAACTTGAACTTGATCCGCAGTTTTCAGTTCGGCGACCCGGACGATGCGCTGCGGCTGGTGCAAGTGCGCGATCTCTTGGGGGGGCAGAGCTGGTTCGATCTTCATCAATACCGCGCCGCCGCCCCCCAAGGCGTCCTGATGCACTGGTCGCGGCTGGTGGATATTCCGATTGCCGGGATCATGTTGTTGCTGCGCCCCCTGCTGGGCGTGGCGGGCGCGGAAACAGCTGCTCTGATCGCGGTGCCTCTGCTCACGTTGCTGGCGCTGCTTGCCCTCATCGGCCGCCTCGCCTCGCGGTTTTTCGATGCCGAAGTTGTGGGCATTGCCTGCCTCATCTCGAGCATCACCGGCCCGGTGCTGTTTCAATTCACCCCCATGCGCATCGATCATCATGCCTGGCAAATCGTGCTGGCGATGGCAGCGGCGTGCTTTCTCGCCGAGCGCAACGCCTGGCGCGGCGGGCTCGGGATCGGCGCTTCGCTCGCGGCGTTGATGGCGATTTCGATCGAAGGATTGCCGCTCGCCGCCATTTTCCTTGGCATTTGCGGTCTGCGCGGACTGCGCCCGCCCGAATCGCGCTTCAGCTGGTTGACGGCGGCGGCGGTCGGGTTGGCCGGGGCCTCCGCGCTGTTCTTCCTCGGCACACGCGGGCTGGTCGATCTTGCCAACCATTGCGATGCAATCTCGCCGGTCCATCTTGCAGCATTTGCGATTGCCGCAACGGGCGTGGTCGCGCTGCGGCTGGCCGGGCCGCGGCCGCTTTGGGTCCAAGTTGCTGCACTCGGCGCCATTGGAGCGACCGCGGCGTCGATCCTGCTGATCGGCGCGCCGCAATGCGGTACGGGTGCCTTTGCCGAGCTTGACCCGCTTGTACGCAAATATTGGTACAATGCGATTATCGAAGGCCAGCCCGTGTGGCGCTTTCCCGCCGGCGAGGCCGCAACGATGATTATCGTGCCGCTGTTCGGCCTGTTTGCGACCTCCGTCCACGCACGGGGCGCGCGCGATGCCCGCACACGGTCTTTCTGGTGGGATTATTTCCTTTTGCTGACCGGCGCATATGCCGTCGGTCTGCTGGTCGCCCGGGCTTCAGGAACGACCTGCGTGTTAAGCGCGGTGCCGATTGCCGCGTTGGTGCGCAACTGGATCGTGGCGCTGCGGCCCGTACCGCTGCCCAAGCGGCTCGCCGGATTTGTGGGCATCGCAGTTCTGCTCCAGCCCGCGCTCCCGTTTCTGGGGTGGGAGCTGGCCCGCGCCGCCGCAATGCCCAAAGCCGCGCCCGTGGCGGGCGGCGTGCTGGCAAGGCTGGGCAAGGAGCGCTGCCACTTTGCGCGTGCCGGCAAGCTGCTCGACCGGCTGCCCGCGACCGATATTCTGGCGCCCATCGACATGGGGCCCCACCTGCTGGTGTGGTCGCACCACCGGGTGGTAGCGACGGGCCATCATCGCGGCTCGGCGGGCATCCACGATGTGCTGCTGGCGTTTCTCTCGCCGCCTGAACAAGCCAAAGCGATCGTTCATGCGCGCCATGCCACGCTGATCGTGGTCTGCCCCGATCTCAAGGAACTGGGCATCTATCGCAAGGCTGCGCCCGACGGCCTAATGTCGCGCTTGCTCGACAACCGCCCGCCCGATTGGCTTGTGCCGGCGGACCTGATGCCCGGTACACACCTGCGTGCCTGGCGGGTGGTTGCGCCGCCTGTCCTTCTGCAACCGCCGCTTCGCCTTGACTGAACCACGCCGAACAGAAGAAGGCCCGGCGATTGCTCGCCGGGCCTTCTCTTTTTTGCACGAACAGTTGGCTCAGAATGCGGCAGTAACTCGCGCAAACAGGCTGCGACCAAGCACGTCGTACACCGTCGGGTAAGTGCTGCCGCCCACCGAAGTCGCGCCGCTTGTGTCGCCGACAACCGGGGGCCGGGTGTCGAACACATTGAGCACGCCGAGCGAAAGGGTAAACTTGTCGTTCACCCGCATGTTCACGGTCTCATCGAAGTAGCTGTAGGCCGGGATCGAGCTCTTGAGAATGTCGGTCCCGGTATCCTGCTTCGATGCCCCGATCAGGCGCCAGCGGGTGTTGAAGTCGAACGCACCGAAGCCAAGGTTGAGGCTAGCGGTGTGCTTCCACTTGGGCGTGGGCGTATCGCAATTGGCACCGTACAGACCCGCGCACTCGCTCAGCTGCGTGGTATTCGAGATTTGATAGGTACCGGCGAAGGCGAAGCTATAGTGGAACCGATCGCTCGCGCCGCGATGGTAGCTCAGGTCGACATCGATGCCACGCGCGGCGATAGCAGCGAAGTTCGAATAGAGCGTGGGAACGCCAACCGAAATCGGACCGCTGAGCGAACCATCAAGCCGGTTGCGCACGATGCTGCGGCAGTTTGCACCGCTTGCCGACTTTTCGACAACGAAGCACTGGTCGACAATGAACTGCGTCGGCGGTGTCACGATCGCGTTACCGATTTTGATCTTGTAGTAATCAACCGCGAGCGAAAAGCCGGGAATCTGCGCCGGTTGGATCACAACGCCGAAGGTATAAGTATCGGCCTTTTCTGCCTGCAATCTCGTGTTGCCACCAGTGAATCCGTTGACCTGTCCAGCAATCGGCGCTGGAAGCGCGCCGATGCTGCCGGCCGGAGCGCCCTGCGCCACGCAGATCGCTGCCGTTGCTGCCGGGATATTGCCCCCCGCGCAAGGATCAGTACCGAGCGCGCCGGTGCCCGATACGACTGGCGAATAAAGCTCGTAGATATTCGGCGCACGAACTGCGCGCTGGAAGATCGCGCGGAATTTCAGGCCGTTGACCGGCGTCCAGTCACCACCAAACTTGTAGGAATGCACGCCACCCGATGTCGAATACTTCGAATAGCGGTAGCCTCCTTCGAAATTCACCGATTCAGCGAAAGGCTTGTCCTGAATGAGCGGCATGAGGAATTCCCCATAGATCTCCTTCACGTCATATCGGCCCGAGACGTTGAAACCCTGACCGTAATAAATGAGGTCGCCCGAGGCATAGAGTGGATCGACTGCCGTGCTGGCGGTTTCCCGGCGATAGGTCACGCCAAGTGAGAACGCGGCCGGCTTGCTGGCCAGCGGGCTGGTCAGGAAGGCAATGTCGCCGCCGATGCTGCCTTCGGCAACAAACTGTGTCGTCTTGTTGTTCTGCGTTGCATTGCGCAGCACGAACGCGAGCGACTGCGTCGAGAGCGGGGCCGTGACGAACAAGTTCAGAGGAACGCAGCCGCCCGACGGATCAAAACACTGCGGACCGTTCGCGCCTGCGACCACATCAAGCGCCTGCGTCAGCGCGGTGTAGGAGAGGTCGTTGCGGAGGATCTGGTTCTTCTTCACTTCGGCATACTGTGCCGAAACATCCCAATGCAGGCTGCTGCCGATGGCACCCTTCAGGCCAAGCAGGGCCTGATAGGTATCGCTGGTGTGCTCTTCGATGCGGCCACCCGTTTCGATGATGCGGCGGCGAATGCCCAAGGTCGAAGTGCCGACACGCGCAGTGGGATCGCCGCTGCAGGTGTCCGGCGTGCCGTCGTTGATACACAGGTTCGGATTTGTCTCGACATTGAAGAACGCATCGCGCTCCGACGCAGTCAGGAACGGATTGGACGGATCGATGTTGAAGAAGAACCCTGCCGTCGCGGTCGGCGCGAGCGTGGTGACAACTTTCGCGTGCTGGTAATAGCCCTGCGCATAGACCGACACGTTGTCGGTGAGGTCGTAGTTGAACAGAGCTAGGCCTCCATAGCGCTGGAACGGCGTTTGCGCATAGTTGACGGGGTTATAGTTGTAACCTTGCACAGCGTCAGTCAGATTGCCGGACGGGGTGATCTGAAGCCGTCCGCCAGCGATAACATTGTCATCGGCGTCAAGCAGTGCGGGGACGTCAAAGGCGGTCGGAACGGTGTTCGACGAGCCGCAGAACGAGACGTTGTCTGACGAGCAAAGCACGGTGTTGCTGAATGGGCGGGCACCGAACTTGACACCCTGACGCTCAGAATAGTTGCCCGTCACGATAAGATGGCCGCGATCGCCCAGCTTGATGCCGCCGGTCAGGCTGACATCATAAATGCCGCCGTCGCCGCGGCCGGTGATCTGCGTGCCCGCATCGAGCTTGAGGCCGGTGAACTTGTCGTCGAGAATGAAGTTGACCACGCCCGACACCGCGTCCGAACCATAAACCGCCGAAGCGCCGCCGGTAAGGACCTGAATGTTCTTGATCAGCGCAGTCGGGATCTGGTTAACGTCAACCTGGCCCTGGCTGTCGTAGACCGGCAGGCGCTTGCCATTGAGCAGCACCAGCGTGCGCTGCGCGCCGAAATAGCGCAGGTCGAGTGTAGCCGAGCCGTCGCCAGGATTGTTGCTGGCGCCGGTCGTGCCGGGCGCGAATTGCGGATTGACGGCGAGAATTTGCTCGACCGTGACGGTGTTGACAGACTTGATCTGCTCCGCACCGACAATCGAAACGGGGCTGGAGGCGGCGAGATCGGGACGCGCGACGCGCGAGCCGGTCACGACGATTTCAGGCTGATCCGCGGCAGCTTCCGGGGTTTGAGGGTTGACGGCCTGAGGCGCATCCTGCGCAAAGGCAGGGGCGGCGATCAGCGTGAGCGCGAGGGCGAACGGTGCTGCGCTGCTCTTGAGCGCGCTATGTTTGATGATGTTCAAGTGATTCTGTCCCATGCAAGTGCGGCGGATCCTGAGTCCACCGATGGAGGTTCCATCCTCTTCCCCACGCGACCGCATGCACACGGAAACGCTCCGTGTACGACAAACGGCGTATTCAGCTTGAGGAATTGAGGTGCTGCATAGAAGGGTTAACACATGGCGTGGGAAGCAAAAGTTGCGCGGGTGTGACAGATCAGTCCGCGCCTGTGTCTATCGCGCAACAGCAAGCAAAGCTGCAGAACCTTAGCAGCGAGGACGCGCAAAATCCCCGCCAGCAGCTAAATTTCAATGTAGGCCGCCCCCAAGAACAAGAAGTTTCAATGCGAACCACTTTTGGCGTACGATACCTGTGCGCTCACCCCCTGGAAGGCGCAAAAAGCTGGGGATCGAGCCTACGCCCGCGCCAAGTGAGCGCCCAGTGCAGATGCGGTCCGCTGGCGCGGCCGGTCATCCCGACATGGCCGAGCAGGTCGCCTTGGCGGACCATATCGCCTTCGCGGACCGCAAGGTCGGCGCAGTGCAAAAAGGCACTGGACAGCCCCATGCCGTGATCAATAATCAACAAGTGACCTTCGAGCGTGAAGGTGTCGGTGGCGGCTAGCACGACAACGCCGCCTGCCGAAGCCGCGATTGCAGCGCCTGCGGGGGCCGCGATGTCGGTGCCGGAATGATAGGCGCCTGCCTCGCCGCGATAGATCCGCTGCGCGCCGAACTGGCCCGATATCCGCCCCGAAGCAGGCCAGATCATGGCCTGACGCCAACCCGCCGCATCGGTTGTTCGCGCCCGTGCCGCACGAATGCGCGCCAGCTCGGCGGTGCGGCGCAGGCGAAACGCCGGTTCGGCAAGGCCGCCCGGCCGCTTCGCAACGCCGATGTGCTCGATATTCCACGCGCGCGGCGCGATCGGAAGCGGCACGGAGAGTTCTAGGCCGCTGGCATCTGTGACTGCCAGACTAAGCTTGGCAGGAGCATCGCGGTCGAACGCAGCAAAGAAAGCGCCGTCATTGGCCAGCGTGAGCGGCTCTCCGCCCAGCGTGACGCTCCGGGTTCCGGCAGGGGCGAGGCCTTGTAGCCACCCGCCTTGCGTCAATTTGCCGCGATAGCGGACTCCGCCCACGGCGGTCAAAGTCGGCGCAGGAACTGGCGGCGAGATTGCGGGGACCGGAGCCTTGTCAGCTATGCCCGGGGTTTGCTCAGGCGGAGCCTTGCAGGCAGCGCTGGCACTTAAAGCCGCGCAGGAAAGCGCGAGCAGCAAACGCCGCGCTGCCCGCGCGCTCATGCCGACTCGAGAAACCGGCGCGTAGCAATTTCAGCGGTGGCATAGGGCTCTTGCCGCGCCACGCTCCAATAGCGCAGCATATCGAGCGCAATGCGCTCGCCGCTGACAGCACACAGAACATGATCGCCGGGCGAAAGCTGGCGAAAGCCACTTGGCATATATTGCAGCCGCGCGAGGCGGTCGGTCGGGCTCATCAACATGGGCGGTGCCTTAAGCCCTCTTGCGGATCAAAGCAATTTGGGTTGCGCATCGGCGGGTGCGGACGGGCGCAATTTGAACGGGCTGCGCGGGGAACGGGGTTCGAGCGGAGCGACGGCCATCGAGCCGTCGGCAAACTCAAGCGTCATTGCGCCCAGCGCAGCGGCAGTGGCGCGGGTGCGCACCAGCTCGCCCTCCAAACTCGTAACCAGCACATAGCCGCGCTGCAGCGGCGCGCGCGGATCGAGCGACAAGCGCAGACGGTCGAGCGAATCGACGCGTCCGCGCAGCGCCGCGATCCTTTGCAGGAGCGCTTCGGGCCGCAGACGCTGCGCCGCCAGCCGCTCACGCTCGCGGCGCAGGCGCGCCTCGAGCAGCGCCGGACGCAAGGCCGCGCCGTGGCGGCCGAGTGCGGCTGCAGCCAGCGCAGTACGGTGGACCAGCGCGCGCCGCAGCCGATCACCCAGATCATCGAGCCGCTGCGCTTGTCCCTGCAGCAGGTTCAGCGGCTCCGGCAGGCGGCGAGCGCGCTGGTCCAGCCGTTCGCGCGCCAGCGCCAGCAAGCGCACCATGCTGCGCTGCTGGCGCGCGCTCAGGTCGGCAAGCGTTGCGGACAATTCGCCGCGCACCGGCACCGCCATTTCCGCAGCCGCAGTGGGCGTGGGCGCGCGCCGGTCTGCGGCAAAATCAGCCAGCGTGGTGTCGGTTTCATGGCCCACTGCGCTGATAACGGGGATCGTGGAAGCGGCGATGGCGCGCACCACCTCTTCCTCGTTGAAGCACCACAAGTCCTCGATCGAACCGCCACCACGCGCGACGATGATCAGATCGGGGCGCGGCAGATTACCTTTAGATTCTGGGCCGCCCGGCTCGAGCGCCGAAAAGCCCCGCACCGCCGCGGCTATCTGCGCCGCCGCGCCCTGCCCTTGCACCAAGACCGGCCAGACCACGACATGGCTGGGAAACCGGTCGCGCAGCCGGTGCAAAATATCCCGGATCACCGCGCCGGTGGGCGACGTGACCACACCAATCACGCGCGGCAGATAGGGCAGCGGGCGCTTCCTGTCGGCATCGAACAGCCCTTCGGCAGCCAGCCGCGCTTTCGTCTTTTCGAGTAACGCCAGCAGCGCGCCTTCGCCCGCGATCTCCATCCGATCGATCACGATCTGATAATTCGAGCGGCCGGGATACGTAGTCAGCTTGCCGGTGGCGATCACTTCCACGCCGTCCTCCGGCAAAAAGCCGAGCCGCTGTGCGCCGCCGCGCCACATTACGCCGTCGAGCCGGGCATTGGCATCCTTGAGCGAAAGATAGAGGTGGCCCGAGGCGGCACGCTTAACGCCCGACAGCTCGCCGCGCACGCGGACAAATCCGAAGCGCTCCTCGACCGTGCGTTTGAGCACAGCGGATATCTCGGTGATCGAAAGCGCGGGGGCGTTGTCGCCCGCAGCATCCCTCGCTAACAAACCGCCGATATCGTGATCGTCGTCAAGTTCGCCGTTGCCAGTAGGGCTAAGGCTGGTGGGCGCGGAAGGGAAAGCCATGAATATCCTGCTGTTGGGCGGGGGCGGGCGCGAACATGCCCTCGCCTGGAAACTGGCGCAATCGCCCCGCTGCGCTGCGCTGTGGGCTGCTCCCGGCAATCCGGGGATTGCTGACGCTATAGCAGACCTGAACACGCGGCGCGACCAGGGCGCAGCGCTGGGTGCGTGCATTTCCATGGACCTGACCGACCACGCCGCTGTAATCGCTTTCTGCGGCGCGCAGGACATCGGGCTCGTTGTCATTGGCCCTGAAGCGCCTCTGGTGGACGGGCTGGCGGATTCGTTGCGCGCGGGCGGGTTTGCCGTGTTTGGGCCGGGCCGCGCAGCGGCGCAGCTGGAAGGATCGAAGGGCTTCACCAAGGACCTGTGCGCGCGCGCGGGCATACCTACGGCAGGCTTTGTGAGGGCGAGTGATGCACTTGTCGCGCACGAGGCTCTCGCCGGCTTCGGGCTACCCGTTGTGATCAAGGCAGACGGCCTCGCCGCCGGAAAGGGCGTGATCATCGCGCAAACGCGGGCCGAAGCCGAAGCTGCCATTGATGACATGTTCGGAGGCGGCTTTGGCAGCGCGGGAGCCGCCGTAGTGATCGAGGAATTCATGGAGGGCGAGGAAGCGAGCTTCTTTGCGCTGACCGATGGTGCGACGATCATGGCCTTTGGCTCGGCGCAGGATCACAAGCGCGTGGGCGATGGCGATACTGGTCCAAACACCGGTGGAATGGGCGCTTATAGCCCCGCTAGCGTTCTTACGCCCGCGCTGGAGGCAGAAACGCTGACCCGGATCATTGCGCCCACCGTGAAGGCTCTGGCGGATGCGGGCACGCCCTATTCCGGCGTGCTGTTTGCAGGGCTGATGCTGACCGCCGAAGGGCCCAAGCTGATCGAATACAATTGTCGCTTCGGCGATCCCGAATGCCAGGTGTTGATGATGCGGCTGGAGAGCGATCTGGTCGAGGTGCTGCTGGCCTGCGCCGAGGACCGCCTTGGCGCCATCGCGCCGCCAGTGTTTTCGCCCGATCCCGCGCTCACCGTGGTGATCGCGGCAAAAGGCTATCCGGGCGTGCCAACCAAAGGGGGCCGAATTGAAGGCATTGCCGATGCGGAGGTGGACGGTGCACGCGTTTTTCAGGCCGGAACCGCGCTCTCGGCAGCCGGCGCGCTCACCGCAACCGGTGGCCGTGTGCTCAATGTCAGCGCCTCTGGCAAAACGGTGCGGGAAGCGCGCGACTCCGTCTATAACGCGATTGGCGCAGTGCGCTATGCCGATGGCTTCTGGCGTCATGATATCGCCGACAGGGAGCTCAAGCGGCTAAAACCCTAGGGCCCGATAATGTGACTGACTCCGTATCGTCTTTGCGCACCGCCATCAGCGCCTGCACGGTGTGCGAGGCAGCCTTGGGCTTTGCGCCGAGGCCGGTGGTGCAGTTTTCTGCGACAAGCCGGATTTTGATCATCGGCCAGGCACCGGGCACCCGCGTTCATGCATCAGGCATCGCGTGGGACGATGATAGTGGGGCGCGGCTGCGCGGCTGGCTCGGCATCGGCGAAGCGACATTCTATGATCCGGCGCAGATCGCGCTGATGCCGATGGGCTTTTGCTATCCTGGTTCGTGCAAGGGTGGCGACAATCCGCCGCGCAAGGAGTGTGCGCCGCTATGGCACGACCGGTTGCTGGCGGTGCTGCCTCGCGACCGGCTGATGCTGTTGGTCGGCACTTATGCGCAGGCGCGGTACTTGCCCAAAGGGCAGTTTGCTTCGATGCCGGAAGCGGTGCGCGGGCTGGGCGCCACGCCGGGCGCGGTCATGGCGCTGCCGCATCCGGCATGGCGCAGCGTGATCTGGATGCGGGAACGTCCTTGGTTCGAGAGCGAAGTCCTTCCGGAACTGCGCGCTCGCACTGCACGCCTGCTTGGTGCGCCTTAGCCGAGTTTTTCGGCGATCAGGGCCTGAAGATCGGCCTCCGGGCGGGCCCCGTAGTGCGAAATGATCTCAGCTGCACAGATCGCGCCCATCCGCAGGCATTCGGCCAGAGGCCGGCCGCGCACGTGACCGAACAGGAAACCGGCCGCGAACAAATCGCCTGCACCGGTCGTATCGACCACTTTGGCGACAGGCTCGGCGGCAACCTGCGCATGCTCACCACCCGAGACGGCATGCGCGCCATGCTCGCTGCGGGTGACCACGAGCGTGGCGACCTTGGGAGCAAGCTGGGCAATGCCGTCATGAAAATCCTCGCATTGGGTGAGCGCGGCGAGCTCGTGCTCGTTGGCAAAGAGGATGTCGATCTGGCCTGCATCGATCAGCGCGCGGAAATCATCGCCATGCCGCGCGATGACGAACCCGTCCGACAGCGTGAATGCGACCTGCCGCCCGGCATCGCGCGCCGCTTCGATCGCGCGGCGCATGGCATGGCGCGGTTCTTCCGGGTCCCACAAGTAGCCTTCGAGATAGAGCACACTGGCCGCAGCAATGGCAGTCGGATCGAGCGCGGCGGCAGGCAGGTGCTGCGAGGCCCCGAGAAATGTGTTCATCGTGCGCTGGCCATCGGGCGTGACGAAGATCAGGCAGCGCGCCGTCGGCGGCTCTTCTCCGCGCGCCGGGGTGGAAAACGCGATTCCTCCCGCGCGGATATCGTGGGCAAAAACTTCGCCCAGCTGATCATCCGCCACCTGGCCGATGAACGCGCAGCGCGCGCCCAGCGCGGCCAGCCCGGCCAACGTATTGGCCGCGGAGCCGCCAGAAATCTCGCGCGCCGGACCCATTGCATCATAGAGCGCCTGCGCACGCGCGGTATCGACCAAGGTCATGCCGCCCTTGGCGAGGCCAAGTCGCTCGATATCGGCATCGCTGGCCGGGGCCATGACATCGACGATGGCGTTGCCGATGGCGATGACATCAAACATGGGGACTGCGCTCAAGACCAAGTTCCTTGCTGTGATTGATCAGGTCTGCGCCTAGCGACCCGGCGCGCCGAGTGCAACGGCGCGTCGCGGGGAGATTGACAGCGCGCGCCGGAGGGGCGATTCCGGCGGCGATGACCGCGCGCCTCCTTTGCATCATGCCTACCTTGCTGGGCCTTGCCGCCTGCGTGAGCGCGCCAGCAGGGGTGCCAAGCGTGCCGACTGCGATTCGCAGCCCCACGCGCGTACCGGCACGGCTGGGCCCGCCAGCGCCCCGTCCGGCAGCGCTCGTCCTCGCTGCGCCGGGATTGGAGGGCGTGATCGGTGCGGATGCGGACCAGCTGATCCGCCTGTTTGGCACACCCCGCCTCGATATTCAGGACGAGGACGCACGCAAGCTGCAGTGGACCGGCACGGCCTGCGTGCTGGATGCCTATCTCTATCAGGGCACGCGCGTCGGGCGGGCGACGGCGACCTATGTCGACGCCCGGCGCGGCGATGGGCGCGATGTCGATCGCGCCGCCTGCATCGCCGCGCTCAGGCGCAAACCACCAGCACCCTGAGACGTTAGGTCAATCCTCAACCGCAAAGCTGATTTCGGCGTGCGCGCGAAGCCGCTCAACCAGGGCTTCGCCCAGCAGCGCGCCGGGCGTGGCAATAGCTCCCGGCGCGGTGCACGATAGGAGCGCGATCCCGGTTTCGGCAAGCATCCGGCTGGTCGAGCCATAGCCCGGATCGTAGCGCCCCTTGACGCCATAGCGCAGGGAGCGGCCATCGGGCATCTCGCCGATGAACAGCACATCATAATAGCCGGTGTCACGCTCTTCCTTTGTGGGGCCTTCGCCGGGCGCGGGATCATTGGGCGTGCCGATCATCGGGGTAACTGCGATATGCTCGGCGATCGCCTTGCCCTGCTCGCCCGGGCCAGTGAGCATCATCTCGTTGTAGCTGAAATCGGTGCCATAAGGGTGGCCAAGCAGGAAATTGGTGCGGTGGACGTTCTTGCTGTTGATCACCGCCATGATGAACGGCGCGGCCCAGCTGCCGGTCGCTTCATCCAGCATCGGCTTGTTATCCGCAGGCTGCGGCGGTCCTTCGAAGCCGGGAGTGAGGCCAAAGGGGCTGACCATGATCGGGATCAAGCTGGGATCGGCGGCGAGCGCCGTCATGCTCGCGGTGAGGCTGGCAGCGGTTCCGCCCGAGAATTTGCCTTCCATCGCCCGGACACGGCCTTTTACGTTCGAAACGGGGCCACCGAAACGCGCCTGCGCCTCCTTTTGCAGCATGAAAACGCCCAGATCGAACGGGATCGAATCGAACCCGGAGGAAAAGGCGATGCGGGCGCCGGTCTGCTGCGCCTGCTCATGTTGCGCGTCGATCATCTGGCGCATCCACACCGGCTCGCCGCACAGATCGGCATAATCTGTGCCCGCCGCGACGCAGGCGGCCAGAACCGGCGCGCCATAAAGCTGATACGGACCGACCGTGGTCACCACGACCCGCGTCTGCTCCGCCATCGTCGCCAGGCTAACCGGATCGCTCGAATCGGCGACGATGAGGGGGGTGTCGGCCGGGGCACCGATGAGATCGCGCACCTCGGCAAGCTTGGCCGCGCTGCGCCCGGCCATTGCCCAGCGGGGGCCGGATTGCCCGTATTCCTGCGCGAGGTATTCCGCCACAAGCCTGCCAGTGTAGCCGGTTGCGCCATAGACGACGATATCGAAGGGACGTTGTGCTTTATCCATTTCCCGATCCTTTTCTTTTGGTGTCGCAGTCTTAGAGCTTTGGCAGGGTGACGCCGAGCTGGCCCATGTATTTGCCCGCGCGATCGGCATAGCTTACTTCGCACGGTTCATTGCCCTGCAGAAACAGGAACTGGCAAGCGCCCTCGTTGGCATAGACTTTGGCCGGGAGCGGCGTGGTATTAGAGAACTCCAGCGTGACGTGGCCTTCCCAGCCCGGCTCGAGCGGGGTCACGTTCACGATGATGCCGCAGCGGGCGTAAGTCGATTTGCCAAGGCAGATCACCAGCACATCGCGCGGCACGCGGAAGTATTCGATCGTGCGTGCCAGCACGAAGGAGTTCGGGGGTATCACGCAGACATCGGTCTTGCGGTCGACAAATGAATTCGAATCGAAATTCTTGGGATCCACCACCGCCGAATCGACGTTGGTGAAAATCTTGAACTCGTCGGCAACGCGCGCATCATAGCCATACGACGACAGACCATAACTGATGCAGCCATCACGCCTCTGACTCTCAACGAACGGCTCGATCATGCCGTGTTCGAGCGCCTGTGTGCGGATCCACTTGTCGGATTGAATGGCCAAGAGAGCCCCTTTACTGGTGTTCAGATGAGTATGGCGTCAGCCAAGAGTGCCGGGGCCGAAGGCGCGCGGCAAGAGGGTGCCGAGCGGAATGTCCACGATTTCGTCCGCGCCGATGCAGATCACGTCGGGATCGGTTTCGCCCAATTGTGCCAGTTCGCTCAGAATCTGACGGCATCGGCCGCACGGCGTCACGACCGTGCCGGGCACGCCGCCAGCGCCGCCCGCCACGGCCACTGCGATCAGCCCGCCGCGCCGACCCGCCTGCATCGCGGCCGCGCTGGCCACGGTCTCGGCGCAGAGCGAAAGGCCATAGCTGGCGTTCTCGACATTGCTGCCGGTGATCACGCCGCCATCGGCAAACAGCAACGCCGCGCCGACCTTGAAGTTAGAATAAGGAGCATAAGCATGCTCCATCGCGCCTTTTGCGGCAGCAATAAGCGCCTTGCGCTGCGGCTCTGCCAGACCGCTCATCGCTGCACGACCACCCAGCGGACCGGTCCGGGCACACCATCGATCCGCAATCGTCGGCTGGCGGTCCACATCACCCATGGCCGCCCGACATAGCCGGGCTCGATGAAATCCTGCGCGACCCAGAGATTGCGGTCGATCATCGCCGCAAGGTGGTAGCGGCTTTCGATTCCGCTCGAAATCATCAGGATCGCCGGTTTGCCGACATGCTTTTCAATCTGGTTCAAGAAAGTGGTCAGCTCGCTCTGCATCGCCGCTTCACCCGGCGGCTGCGGGCACGAGGGCGAGCCAAGGTCGAGCGCGATCGCGGGAGGCAGCAGCGCGGGATCGCGCGGCACGGTCGTGACGAAATTAGCCGCTTGTGGATCGGCCGCAGAGCACAGATCATAGACGTGGACGGCCCCTGCCTGCATGCCCTGCTTGTGCGCCGCCTCGAGCCCGGCAGCAAAGGCTGAATCGCGCTGCCCAGCCCCCACGCTTGCGGTCAAATAGACAAAATCGGCCCCGCGCGCGCCCAGAACATGCCAATCGATCGGAGCGTCATTGGCATCGAGCCATAGCCCTTGCACCTGAAAGCGCGCGCGGTCCGGCGTCCAGGTGCGCGCCTTCCACCAGAGCACCGCGCCGCCGATCAGCACAAGCAGTAAAGCGCCCGCAGCCAGTCGCCGACGCGCCGTTCTTCCTAACTTCAACATCAACCTAGGTATCCTGCCCGCGACTTGCAGCCCTGCGTACTATTGCCCCGAAAATGTAAGGCCGAATGCCTTAGCCCCTGATATGCAGCACGCAGATCAGGGTAAAAAGCCGCCGCGCGGTGGCAAAGTCAGTCTCGATCTTGCCCTCCAGCCGTTCAAGCAGCAGCTCGGCCGCCTCGTTGTGAACCCCCCGCCGCGCCATGTCGATCGTCTCGATCTCTTGCGCCGTGGCCCGGCGAATCGCCTGATAATATGAGTCGCAGATCGCGAAATAATCGCGAATCGGGCGGCGAAATCGCCCGAGGCCCAGAACGATCATCTCAAGCGGGCTGCCTGCGTCATCCGAAATCGCCAGCGCCAGCCGCCCATCTTCGACCGAGAGCCGCAAGCGATAGTGCCCGCCATGCCCTGCCGCCGCCGCGCGCACCGGGCGGAAGGTATTTTCCTCGATCAGATCGAAGATCGCAATCCGACGCTCTTGCTCGATATCGGCATTGCGCCAGACGATCGTCGCCTCATCGAGTTCTATATGAGAGATACGCGCGTCCGCCATTGGACAGGGTATCTCGCAGACGCACAACGCAGCGGCAAGCTATAACCTGCGGCTTTCGCTCTTCGCGCAGCGCAATCGCTCCCCGCTATCCACAGGTGCGTGTCCTTGCCGCCGCTCGGGCGCTGCTGCACAGAGTGGGAATGTCAGCCATGCCCGCCATGATTCCCCGCGATATCGAACCGATCCGGGCGCTCCCCTCGAATGTCGACGCCGAGGCCGCATTTCTGGGCGCGGTGCTGATCGACAATCGCATTCTCGAGGAATTGCCCTGCAGTCTGCGGCCCGAACACTTTTTTGCAGGCGTTCACGGCCGGGTGTTTGAACGCGTGCTAGCGCTAACCGAGCGCAAGGCGGTGGTCACTCCGGTCACGCTCAAGCCCTATTTCGAGGCCGACGAGGGGCTGAAAGAGCTTGGCGGGACGGCCTATCTTGCGCGGCTGACCGCGGATGGCCAGGGCTTGCTGGCCCCGCGCGAGCTGGCCCAACAGGTTTATGATCTGGCACTGCTGCGCGAACTGATCACCGTTGGCCGCGACTTGATCAGCGGGGCGATGGACACGAGCGAGGCGGTGGCGCCGCTAACCCGCGTCGAACAGGCCGAAGCCGCGCTCTACGCGGTGGCCGAAGGCGCGCAGACCGGGAACGAAGCGCAAAGCTTTGCCATCGCGACGCGCGCTTCGCTAGAAATGATCGAAAAAGCGCTGCTTTCGGGCGGACATATTTCGGGCAAGACCACCGGGCTGACCTCGCTCAATGAAAAGATTGGCGGCCTGCACGATTCAGATCTCGTCATCTTGGCCGGACGTCCAGGCATGGGCAAAACCGCGCTCGCAACCAACATCGCATTCAATGCCGCCGACCGCCTCCGCCGCGATCTCGCCGATGGTATCGCAGCCAAAGATTCGGTGGGCGCGGCGGTGGCTTTCTTCAGCCTCGAAATGAGCGCCGACCAGTTGGCGACGCGCATTCTCGCCGAGCAATCTGGCATCAGCTCCGAAGCGCTGCGAATGGGCAAGATCAGCCGCGAGGACTTTCAGCAATTGTCTTTCGCGAGCCAGCGGCTTGCCGAATTGCCGCTCTATATCGACGACACGCCCGCGCTGACGATCGGCGCGCTGCGCACTCGCGCCCGCCGGCTCAAACGCCGCAATGATGTCGGGCTGATCGTGGTCGATTATCTGCAATTGCTGCAAGGGACGGGGCGAGCCGACAACCGCGTGACCGAAATATCGGAAATCAGCCGGGGCCTGAAGACGCTTGCCAAGGAGTTGTCGGTCCCGGTCATCGCGCTATCGCAGCTCAGCCGCGCGGTCGAACAGCGTGAAGACAAGCGCCCGATGCTATCGGACTTGCGCGAGTCGGGCTCCATCGAGCAGGATGCCGACATGGTGTGGTTCGTGTTTCGCGAGGATTACTATGTCGCCTCACGCGAGCCCAAAGTCCCGCAGGGCAGCGACGACGCCAAAACACAGGACGCGCATGCCGCCTGGCAGGCCGATATGGAGCGCGTTTTCGGCCTTGCCGAACTGATCGTGGCCAAGCAGCGGCACGGCTCTACCGGCAAAGTGCGGCTCAAGTTTGAAGCCAAGATCACCAAATTTAGCGACTTGGCGCCCGACCAGATGGGCAGCCACGGATACGACAACGAATAGGTCGTGCCAAGATCGCGCCGCAGCCGACGCAAATCCTTGACTTTGGGCCAGCACAGCCCTAGCCGCTTCTACTCTCATTCCATCTCGAATTGCGGAGTGCCCCTATGGCGCGCGTTACCGTCGAAGATTGCGTCGACAAGGTTCCCAACCGTTTTGACCTCGTGCTGCTCGCGGCAGAGCGCGCGCGCGCCATCGCGGGCGGCTCTGAGCTGACGGTCGACCGCGACCGCGACAAGAATCCGGTCGTCGCCTTGCGCGAAATCGCCGATTCGACGGTTCGCCCTGCGATCCTCAAGGAAAACCTGATCCAGTCGCTTCAGCGCGTGCTGCCTGATGATGACGATCAGGTCGATGACATCGGCTCGCTCTCGCAATCGGCCGAAGCACTGCGCATCACCGCCGCAGCCCCTGTGCGCAATACCTCGCTGGGTGCCGATTACGACGGATGATACGAGAGACGCAAACCATGTCCTACCAGAAGCCCCGGGGATAAAATCTCCGGGGCTTCTTGCTTGGAGAGCGGCGCATCGCCACATTCGAGCCGATGGCCAGCCACCTGACCACCCGCGCGCACGGCAACCGACAGAATCGGGGCGATAGCGCTGTAGTAAAGGCCGTGCTCGGGCCGACCAACACCGGCAAGACCCACCTCGCAATCGAGCGGCTCTGCGCCCATTCCTCCGGCGCAATCGGCTTTCCGCTGCGCCTGCTTGCGCGCGAGGTCTATGACCGGGTCTGCGCCATCAAGGGCGCGGCCAATGTTGCGCTGATTACCGGCGAAGAGCGGATTGAACCCAAAGGCGCGCGCTGGCTGCTGTGCACGGTCGAGGCCATGCCCGCACGGCCCGATCTGGCGTTTATTGCGCTGGACGAGGCGCAGCTTTCGGCCAATCCCGAGCGGGGCCACGTCTTCACCGACCGCCTGCTGAACACGCGCGGGCGCGAGGAGACCATGCTGCTGGGGTCAGCCACGCTTGAACCGATGGTGCGCGCGCTGCTCCCCGAGGCCGCGATCGTCACCCGCCCGCGCTTCTCCACGCTCAGCCACGCGGGTGCACGCAAAC
>Ga0164294_10001944_pt1 | contig 18876 bp, 13 predicted proteins | sample GEODES005metaG_FD_111479 | JGI IMG/M metagenome (GOLD analysis project Ga0164294, IMG submission 111479) | Oligotrophic lake water microbial communities from Sparkling Lake, Wisconsin, USA - GEODES005 metaG | ecosystem: Environmental > Aquatic > Freshwater > Lake | place: USA: Sparkling Lake...
CCGGCCTCCCTGGTCGATGTTCGGGGAGGGGGTGCCCGAGCTACTCCAAGCCTTCGAGCCAGGCGCGGATTTCGTTCTCGTATTCGCTCGCCAGCCCACCCACGATCAACTGCCGGTGGAAACTGGCCGCCCCTTCCTTGACCAGATCGGCGTCCTCGGCACTGGGAAAACGCTTGGCCGGATCGGCGGCGATCAGGCCGCGGAGGAAGCTCATCAGCAGTTCGTTGCAGGTGACTTCCGAGGGGAGTTGATGTGGTAGGCGATGCACCAGCGACCGCTTCGCCTCCAGCAGATCCCGGTAGGTTTGCAGGCCGGCGAACGGGGGCTGGCCGGAGAGCATCTCGATCAGCACATAGCCCAGGCTGGCCAGATCGGAGCGGGCAGTCGTATCCCTCCCCTCGAGTACCTCGGGGGCGGCGTAGGCGGGGGTGCAGGTGCGGTTGGGGGGGAGTTCATCGAGGGCGAGGGCCGAGCCGATGTCGATGATCTTCGCGTTCCCGGTGCGCTTCACCATGATGTTGGAGCTTTTGATGTCGCCGTGGACGATTCCCTCGCGGTGCAGGGCAGCCAATGCCGCGAGGCATTCGCGCACAATGGCAATCGCCACGCCCGGCTTGAGCCGCGATTGCTGGGGACCGGCGGTCACGATCACGTTGTTGAGGTATTTCCAGCGGTCGTCACTCACGCTCGCCCGCGTGCGCTCCAGAAGTTCCGGGGCCAGCAGGCGCGAGAGATCGAAGCCGTCGATCCACTCCATTTCCATGATGCGGATCCGCCGTTGCTCGACGAAATTGTGCACATCGAGCAAATTGTCCTGCTGGATCTGCGCCACCCGGGCCGACACCTTGGCGATGCGTGCCATCGCCTCGTCGTAGAGCGCCTCGCTTTCATACCGCTCAGGTGAAAACACCTTCAGCGCCACCGGCAGCGTGAAGTGGTCGGAGCCCCGGCGTGTGGAGAGAAAGACAACCCCCTGCCCGCCGGAGCCGAGCCGGCGGGTGAGCTGATGGTATTCGGTCCAATTGAGCCGGCCCGCCTCCAGAATCTCCCCGTAGCGGCTGAGCAATTCATCGGGGCAGCGGTTGCCCGGTTCGCCGACAACCGACACCGTCGGTCGGCCTTCTTGATAGATGGTGGTCGTCATCGGTCAACTACTTTTGGTGTGCGGTGGGATGAGGCATGACCGGGCGAAGATCGCTGGATCGGAATCATAGGTCGCGGCAGGCGGTCTGGCGGTTGGCGGACTGGTTGCAAAGGCGGTTATGCTGGGAAATCCTCCGGTGGCTCGGGAAATCCTCGGGTTTTGTCGACCAGATTCCGCAGCGGTTCCCCCGAGAGATATCTCCGCAGATTATCGCAGAAAAAGTCGGTCATGGCATCGATTCGGCGCGCGGATTGTCCGGCGACGTGAGGCGTGATGATCAGGCGGGGGGCTGTCCACAGCCGGCTGGTGGGGGCGGGCGGCTCCTGGGGGGTCACGTCGAGGGCCGCCGAATCGAGATGGCCGCTTTCCAGGGCATCGGCCAGCGCGTTCTCATCGACCAGCGGCCCGCGGGCCATGTTCACCAGGATCGCGCCGGGGGGGAGCATGGCCAGCGCCCTGGCATCGATCATGCCCCGCGTCTGGGGTGTCAGCGGGACGCACAAAAAGAGCACATCGACTTGCCGCAGCACCTCCGGAAGATCGGCGGGGCCGCCGAGGAAGTCGACCCCCGCCGGCTTGCGGATCGGGAAGAAGTCGGTGGCCAAGATCCGCACCCGAAACGGCCGCAGCACCTCAACCAGCCGTCGGCCAACGCCTCCGAGCCCCACAATCCCCACCGTGGCATCGGTGAGATCGCGGGTGGGGCGGCGGACGAATTCCCCGGCGCGCTGCTGCTCGAGAAAGAGGGGGAGTCGGCGGGTGCAGGCGATTGCCAGCCCCAGGCCATGCTCGGCGACCTGATCGGCGAGCACCCCAGAGGCGCTGGTGACGGTGATCTGCGAACCGATCACCTCCGGCACGAGGCAGTGATCCAAACCGGCTGCCGACGATTGAATCCAGCGCAGCCTGCCCCGGGCCACCACCTCGGCCCAGGGGACAGGCACCTTGGGATGACCACAGAAGATATCTGCGGTGGGGAGCTCCACAGCCACCCGCTCCTGTCCGGCATCGACCAATTCGGCCTGGGGAACCACGGCCTGGATTTGGTGTTTGTGCTTCTGTTCGACCGGATAGCAAAGGACAATCCGCATAGGCTCCTCGGGAAAATCAGGGAAACGGGGGGCTGCCACCGGGGCTGGTGGTGCTTCTGCAGCCCCCGCCGGGGGGGCGCCGGGGAACGCCCCGCGCAATTCGATCTTGTCGCCGGGGCAATTCATGGTTCAATAGCAATATCTCCCCGTCCCTCCGTGGTGCCCTCTTTCATGGCATTGTTGCGCTCCTCCATTGTGGCCGTGGCAGCCTTGGCGTTCCTGCGTATTGTCGTGGGGATGCATTTCTTTCTGGAGGGCATGAGCCACCTCCGCGATCCAAACTGGTCGAGCGCCGGGTTTCGCAAAGCCGCCGTCGGCCCCCTGGCGGAGCAACTCCGGGCAGGCCTGCCGCAGACCGGCAACTGGTCAACCACGCTCGGATTGGCCGATGACCGGCCGGTGGCCGAGGTGGCCGGGCTGTGGAAGCAGAGCGTGATCGACTCCTGGAAAAAAGATCTCCAACTGCGTTGCCGCGTGGTGCCGCTGGAGGCCGCGGCACGGGCCGCGGCAGAGAAGCACCTGGCAACCGCCGAAGGGGAGCTGACCGACTATCTCGGTTCGATCGACGATTCCTTGACCGACTACCGGCTGGAGGTGCAGCGATTGGCAGAGATGGAACGCTCGCCAGCCTCGTCTGAGGTGCCCTTTGCCCGCGATCGAATCACCAAGAAACGCCGCGAACTGGCCGGTCAGGCCGCCGGGTGGATGAACGATGTGGCGGCCATCGGCGTAAAGCTTACTGGTGTCTGGAATGATGCGCTTCAGCCGGCCGACCAGAGCCGGGTGGCGGCGGCTGCCGTGCCGACTTCGCTCTGGAAAACAGACCGTTTTGTGAGCTGGTCGCTGGTGACCATCGGGGCCTGTCTGGTGCTGGGATTACTGGTCCCCTTCAATGCCATGGGGGGAGTCTGTTTTCTGGCGAGCGTGATTGCTGCCCAGCCGTTCTGGGTGCCTGGGGCTCAGGCCACATATGATCAATGGGTGGAATTGGCTGCCTTGCTCGTGCTGGCAGCGGTGCCGATCGGCGGCTGGAGCGGGATCGATTACTTTCTGCGCAACTGGTGTGCGGGATGGGGTTGTTGCGGGCTGAAATCAGATGAGGTGAGAGGATGAACCTGAACGAAGCGCAGAAAAAGATCGGCAAGGAAAATTTCGACGACGTCGTCGGCCTCACCCGGCGCGACTTTCTCACCGGAACGCTGGCAGCCGGTCTGGCCACCGGAGCCGGGCTGGGATCGATCTACTTCGGCTACGGGCAGAGCGTCGGCAGCCCGCTGCGCGTCGGCGTGATCGGCACTGGCGATGAGGGAAGCGTGCTGCTGGGCGCCCATTCTCCCGACTACCTGCAGGTGGTGGCGATCGCCGATGTGCGGCCCTACAACGTCTTTCGGGCGTTCCACGGCGATATTTCCAGTCCGACGGCCTATGCCGCCCGTCCGGGGCTGATGAGCAAATACAAGTGGTCCACCGAAGACGCCGCCCGCCAGCAGGTGAAGGTGTATGGGCCCTACGAAGAACTGCTGGCCGACGACAGCGTGGAGGCGGTGATCATCGCCCTCCCCCTCCACCTCCATGCCGAGGCCGCGATCAAGGCGATGCGGGCCGGCAAGCATGTGTTGACCGAAAAGCTGATGGGCCATTCGATCCACGAATGCAAGGAGATGGGCCGGGTTTCCCGGGAGACGGGCAAGATCCTCGCGACCGGCCACCAGCGGCACTACAGCATCCTCTACGACAACGCCGTCCACACCATCGGCAAGGCCAAGCTGCTCGGCGACCTCCACTCCATCCGCGCCCAGTGGCACCGCGGCAATCTGCCGGGCAACGACAGCTGGAAGCCGGCCATGCCGGGGGACGAGTCGCTCCTGAAGCGTTTGGGGGGCTGGAAAAAGGATCTCGACAACGCCAAGCCGGGGGATGTCGCCGGCCTGCAAAAGAAGATCGCCCAGCTGGAGGCCCAGATTCTCGATGCCGACGTCGATGCCGCGAAATTCGGCTACACATCGATGACGCTCCCCGACGGCTCGACGCGGCCGCCGCTGGAAGAGCTGATTCGCTGGCGGCTCTGGAACCGCACTGGCGGCGGGCTCATGGCGGAACTCGGCAGTCACCAACTCGATGCCTCCGGAATCTTCGTTTCGGCGATGTTTAGCGACGGCAGGAAGGTGAAGCCGCTGACGGTCACTGCGGTCGGCAATCGGAGCATCTTTCCGGCCGATCGGGAGGTGGAAGACCACGTCTACTGCATGTATGAGTATCCGGCTCCCGGCTACGACGAAGACCACAACAAGAAGGTGGTCGTCACCTATTCCTCGATCAACGGCAACGGCTTCGGCGATTACGGCGAAGTGGTGATGGGCACCAAGGGCACGCTGGTGCTGGAGCGGGAACAGGATGTGATGCTCTACAAGGGGGCTGCCAAGGACACCCGCGTCACGGTTGCCAAGGCGAAGGACGGAACTCCCACGCTCGATACCACCGAAAGTGGTGGCGGCGGTGGTGCGGCAGCCGCCGGGAAGAGTGGTGGCGATGGTGCCCCTCCCTCCCGTGGCTACACCGAGGAGATGGAGCACTGGGCGTGGTGCATTCGCAATCCGGCCCCGGAAAACCAGCCCCGCTGCAAGCCGGAGGTGGCGATTGCCGATGCGGTGATCGCTTTGGTGAGCAACATCGCCCTGGCCAATCCCGATACCCAGGCTCGGATCACGTTCAAGCCGGAGTGGTTTGATATCGGCAGCGACGAAACCCCCGAAGGGGTGAAGCCCGATACCACCCGCGAACGCTACAAGATTTGAGGCAGGGGCCGCTGACCTGACCTGCGAAACCGCCGGCCGCTATCCCGGCTGGCGTGCTGGGGCTGGCGACGAAGCGAGCCGGATCGCCGCATCACTGCGACCGTGGCTGGAACTCTGAGGCGCCTGGCCAATCAAGGGGCCGACCGGCGTTTCCCCGGTCGACGGGCACCGCAGCCAGCGATGCCGCGCTGTATCCACAACCGGCTAGGCCTGCTAACGGCCGGCGCTGGCGTGGCGGAGAATGAAGTCGACGACCTGCGCTGGATCGTCGAGGCCATGGGGATGGTGGCCGACGCCGGGCTTGTGGATCAGTTCGATCGTGCCGCCGAGGGCCCGGTATCGCGACTCGACGAGCAAAGCATTCTCCTGTGGCGGCACAACATCGTCGTCATCCCCCACCACATGAATCAGCTTGATGCCCGCGGCAGCCAGCGGCTGGAGGGCATCGACAGGATTGCCCGGATAGGCCAGCGCCGCGGCATCATCGGCAAAGCCGTAGGCTGCTTTGAGGGCCAGCCAATCGGGCGGACTCCCCTTCCCCGTTCCCCGTCCCCCCGGCCAGCTTTTGAAATCGCAGACGGCGGCATCCCCGTAGATCACGCCCACTTTCTCCGGATGTTCGGCGGCGAAGCGGTGGGCGTAGAGTCCGCCGCGGCTGATTCCGATCAGCGCCGGCTGGGGATGCAGACCGCGACGCACCAGTTCCCCGTGGAAAGCCGCCAGCCGGGCGATGGCCGCCGGGGAGCCGAAAGAATTGCCCACATCGAGAAAGGCGTGGTGGAAGCCGGCGGAGAGGAGTTGGGGAGCGGCGCAGCGACTGGTAAAGGCGTCGGGAAACATCAGGCACCACGACCAGGGATTTCCCGGAAGGGCTTTCTCCGGAATCACAACCCAGGCCGGCGTGCCGTCGAACGAGAAGCTGTGGCGGGTGTGGCCGTGCCATTGGTCGCTGCTGCCGCCGCTGAACGTCAGATCGGCCGCGGTGAGAGCAGCCGGAAAAATGCCCGGCAGCACCAGCAGCAGAACCAACAGCCCGCAGGCAGCGGTGCGGAGCGTGGCGGGCAGCAGGATGCGAAACATGGGAGGAGCTTTCTCGGGGGGGCACACGTGGCGGGAAAAAGACCCCAGGCGGGACCCCGTCAGCCGATATCAAACAGCAGAGGAACCGGCGTGGAGGGATCGAGGCCGAGGAGGTCGCGGAGCTGATCGAGCTCCTCTGGCTCAAGCGACACAAACACCACCGGATCCTGGCAGAGCGTGGGATCGATCAGCCGGTAGCCAGCCACCTCCCCCCCCTGCACGATTGGCGCCCTGCCATAGCCATACATCATGTTGTCGACCTTCCCGAAGAAGTCGCCGAGCGTGACAGCCTCCGGCCGCGGCCGGCGCACATAGAACAGCTCAATCACATCCTTCCAGAAGTGGGGCACAAACTTTTCGCTGACATCGGCATGGCCTACCGAGTCGCGGTTGGTGCCGGCGATGCAGGTGGGCAGCGCCCTCACTTTGAGTGAACGGGCGCTGCAGCGGGCTTCGATCTCCCGCCCCAGGTTGAGGAGGAAATCGGCGCTGTAGCAGTCGTCGCAGATCAGCACGAGGTGGCCCAAGTCCACCCCCGCCGGTTTCGTCGGCGATGCGTCGGCAACCGGTTTTTTCTGCACCGCACCTGCCACGAGGGCGTCGGCCAGGGCGCCGCAGGGAATCGAATAGCTTTGGATTTCCTCGGGCAGACCGTGGCCCAGCACCACGATCGTCGTGGGTGTGCTGCCTGCTGCCGCAGCACTGACACCTTGTAAAAAGGCTGTGGCAACGTCGTGGATCGATTCCGCAGGGCCTGGTTCTTGAGGGCCACGCTGCTTGTGGACCGTGGGGAGAGCGCCATAGGCCTCGGCGATCGCCGAGATCTCCTTGCGGTCCAGGCCGCGGTCGGGATCGAGCAGGCCGATCATCGTTCGACCGGGGCCGATGACTGCCTGCTCCGCCCGGCTGTCGCGGATCTGATCGATGAAGCGGGCAAGACTCACCAGCCGATCGAGGCGATCGCTGGCGGAGAGCGCAGCGAGTCGATCGGCGTAGTGCACCGAGAGGTGGTAGAGCGACGGTTCGATCTGGCGGTAGTGCTTGGCAGTCGCCTCCAGCTGCTGCTGCACACGCGGGGAATCGTCGCGGGCAAACGTGGCCAGTCCGTCGGCAATGGCAGGCTCGGCGCACAGCGCCGGGGAGAACGGAGCAGGCCTCGTGCCAGAGGGGAACAGAAGCAGGGCCGCTCCGAATGCGGCCAGACCTGCCCTGCGGAGGCGCCAGGAGCGGCGGAAGGAATGGCGGATGGAATGGGGGGCCTTCATGGGGAGTGAGTCTATACCGGCAGCGGGTGCAGGTGACCCGCGGTGGCTCCCTGCCCACGAAGTTCCCGGCAGGAACAAAAAAATATCCCGGAGAGTTGACCGGGCCGCCGATAATCGATACTGTACGCGCGTATAGTTTTGGCTGCAGTCGGTTTCGTGGGCTGTCTGCGATGCAGAGGGGCATGGAGAGCTTTTTCCAGAGCTTTTTCCAGAGCTTTTTCCAGAGCTTTTTCACAGCGCGTTGAACCAGAAATCTTGAGTCGGGAGTTTTGAACATGGTTTCGATCGGTCTGCCTGGTGGCGAGCAGGTGCGCGACATGCTCGCTGCGCAGGTGGCAGGCGCCGGAGGAGGATTCACATTCAAGGGGCCAGCGCAGCCGGTGCTTTCCAGCGGCTTCCGGGCGCTCGACAGGCTCTTGCCGGCAGAGGGTGTGCGGCGGGGCAGTTTGCTGGAGTGGCTGGCAGCCACTGAGGCATCCGGAGCTGCGGCGCTTGCGTGTGCGGTGGCCTGCCGGATGGCTGCAACACCGGCGGGGGGGGCGATTCTCGTTGTTGACCGTCGCGGCCTGTTTCATCCCCCGGCCGTGCTGCCCTGGCTGGAGGAGGCCTGCGGTGGGCGTGGTGAGGCATTGGCAGGGAGGCTTGTGGTGGCCCGCCCGAATCGTGACGACGATGAAGTCTGGGCGATCGACCAGGCCCTGCGCTGCGCTGGGGTGGCAGCTGTGCTGGCGTGGCCCCAGCGGGTACACCCCACGGCGATGCGCCGTTGGCAGTTGGCGGCCAAGGCTGGCGGTGCTGTGGGGCTGTTGGTCAGGCCGCAGGCGGCCCGGCGGGAATCGTCGTGGGCCGAGGCGCGGGTGCGCGTTTCGGGGGCTCTTGAGGCGGGCAGAACCGACAGCCTGTCGCTGCGCCGCTTGCGACTGGCGCTGGTGGGCGGCCCGTGGATGGGCGAGGGCCACATGGAGGAACGCACGGCCGACATCGTGCTCGATCTAGCCCGGGGCCGCGACGGAACGCTGCCAGAGCGCGACGTGGCGCTGCTGCGATCATTGCCGCAGCAGGGAGCTGCACAGCGGGAAGGGAAGGCCGTATGCCGCGCATCATGACGATCTGGCTGCCGCGTTGGCCGGTGCAGCGGAGGCTGCGCGAAAGCCCGGAGCTGCGGCATGCGCCGCTCTTTGTCTGCCGCCATGAGCCGCGCGGCGTGATGCGGGTGGTGGCCTGGGCGTGGGCGGTGCCGGCACCGGGGGAATCGGGGGCTACCCGCTCCCGGTCGCGGCCAGCCGAGCGGGGGCGGCCGGCGGCGCGGATCGTGGCGGGGATGTCGCTTGCTGAGGCGCTGGCCGTGCTGGCGCAAAGCGATGGCTCCCGTGCCTGCCACCGTGCTGAAATTGTGGCGGATGATCCCGTTGCCGATCGGGAGGGGATCGAAGAGGTGGCCCGCTGGTGTCGGCGGTTTGCCCCCCTGGTGGCCGTTGAATCTGCCGGACGACCGGAATGCGTGCATGTGGATGTGACCGGCACGGCCGAGTTCTTTGGCGGCGAGGAGACGCTGGTGCGCACCGCCGTGTGGACGCTGCAGGCCCGCGGCATCCATGCGCGGGCCGCGATCGCCGACACCATCGGGGCCGGCTGGGCCGCCGCCCGGCATACCGATTTCAGGCCCCCCCCTGCTGGTCATCCTGCTGGTCACCCTGCTCTGCCAGCCCGGCACCGGCGCTGTGCGATTGTGCCCCCCGCTGATCAGATGGCGGCGCTGGCACATCTGCCGGCCGCGGCCCTGCGTTTGGAGGGGGATTGTCTGGCCCGCCTGAGCGAGGTGGGAGTCGACACGATCGGCGGAGTGGGAAAGTTGCCGCGGAAAAGCCTTCCATCGCGGTTTGGTCCGCAGCTGGCCCGCCGGCTGGCGCAGTGTTCCGGCACGCTGGCCGAGCCCTTGGAGACGCCCTGCGGCGGGGAATTGCCGCAGGCTTCCCAGGCGTTTGATTTCCCGCTGCTGCTGCGCGACTTGACACAGGAGTCGCTTGGGGCGCTCGTGCAGAGGCTTGTGGAGGCCTGCATGGCCCCCCTGGCTGCCGCCGGCAAGGGGGTGACTGCCCTCCAGGTGCGTCTGGAATCGAGCCGTTCGCGGGCCGGCCAAAAGGGGGCTCAGGAGGGGGCCAGGGAGGCCTGCCCACCAACGGTGATTGATGTGGGGCTCTTTCGTCCCAGTGCCGCGGTAGGGCATCTGGCGGAATTGATTCGGCTGCGAATGGCCCGAGCCCACCTGCCCCGCGAGATCAGCGGCATTGTGGTCGATGTGGTGGCGGTTGGCCCTGTTGCCGCCCGGCAGCGGATGCTGTTTGGCGAGGTCGCGGAGGCGACCGCTTCGCAGGTGGGACTGCTCTTGGATCGGTTGTCGGGGCGGCTGGGGCGCAGCGCCGTCTTCGAGCCGAAGCTCTTGGCCGATGCGCAGCCGGAGCATGCCTGGCTGGCGGTGCCGCCGGCCGCCAGCGGTCGCCTGCCGGCGGGGGGCAGGCAGGGGGCAAAAACGCGCGCTTGCGCGCTGCCGGCCGGCGGTCGTTTTCCCGAGCGGCGGCCGATCTGTCTGCTGCCGCGGCCGGTCAGGCTGGAGGCCGTGGCGGTGGTGCCGGATGGACCTCCCGTGCGGTTTCAATATGAAGGCCAGACGCACCACATTGCACAGGCCCGGGGGCCGGAACGCATCGAGACAGCCTGGTGGCGGGGGCCTTGCGTGCGGCGGGATTACTACGTTGTCGATACGTCCGCTGGCGATCGCTATTGGCTGTTTCGGCGGCTGCAGGATGGGGGCTGGTTTCTGCACGGCCGATTTGCCTGACGGGGGGCTGGTTTTGTATTCCAATCAACGGGAGCCATAGCACATGGCAGCGACAGAGGAGCCGGAGTATGCCGAACTGCATTGCACGAGCAACTTTTCATTTTTGCAGGGAGCATCGCATCCCGATGAGCTGATTCTCAGAGCTCAGTCACTGGGCTACTCGGCACTTGCCATCACCGATTCCTCGACCCTGGCAGGGATCGTGCGGGCGCATGGAGCCGCCAAGCAGGTCGGCCTCAAGCTCGTGGTGGGGGCGGCGCTCGATCCGGTCGGGATGGCGCCGCTTGTCGTCTGGGCGACCAACCGCGTGGGGTATGCCAATCTCTGCCGGCTGCTGACGCGCGGCTATGCTGCCGCAGAAACCGCTGGCAGGTGCGTGCTGACGGCAGACGATGTGGCGGCCCATGCTCTGGGCCTGCTGGCCGGTGTGCCACTGGCCCGACTGGAGACCGACGGGGGAGAGACCGGCGGAGAGGGGGGCGCTTTAGCGGCGCTATTTGAGTGGCGCGAGCTGTTTGGCGATCGGCTCTCCTGCCTGGCCGAGGTGGCCTGCGCGGGGGATGACGAGGACCGCCTGCAGCAGTTTGCCCGGTGGGCCCGGCAGGCGCGGGTGCCGATCGTGGCGGCGGGGGATGTGCGCTACCATGCCCGGGGCAGGATGCCGCTGTTTGATGCCCTCTGTGCGGTGCGGTGTGGCGCGACTGTCGAGGAGGTGCGCGGACGCCTGCTTGCCAACGGTGAGCGGCATCTCCACCGGCGGCAGCAGATTGCCGAGCGGTTTGCCGCGCTGCCGGGGGCGGTGGAGCGGTCGGCAGAGATCGCCAGTCAGTGCACGTTTTCGCTCGACGAACTGCGCTATGAATATCCCGATGCTGCACTGCCGGCCGGGCGGACGCCGCAGGAGCATCTGGCGCAGCTGGCCTGGAATGGGGCGGCCAAACGCTATCCCGAGGGCATTCCCGCCAAGGTGCAGGGGTTGCTTGCCCATGAGTTGTCGCTGGTGGTGGAGCTGGGCTATGAGGCCTATTTTCTCACGGTGTTTGATCTGGTGCGGTTTGCCCGGAGGCGGGGCATCCTCTGCCAGGGGCGGGGATCGGCTGCCAACTCGGCGATCTGCTACTGCCTGGGGATCACGTCGGTCGATCCGGCCCGGACGGGCGTGCTCTTCGAGCGGTTCATCAGTCGGGAGCGGCGTGAGGCCCCCGATATCGATATCGATTTCGAGCACAGCCGCCGCGAGGAGGTGATTCAGTACATCTACGACACCTACGGCCGGTCACGCGCTGCGATGACGGCGGAGGTGATCTCCTACCGCCTCCGTTCGGCGGTGCGCGACATGGGAAAGGTGTTGGGGCTCTCGCTCGACCGTGTGGCCACTGTGGCCGACGTGCTCGATGTGGGGGATCGGATCGACACCCTGCCAGCCCGGCTGGCCGAGGCCGGCCTCGATCCTGCCGAGGAAACTTGCCAGCGGCTGTGCACCCTCGTCGGCCAGTTGATCGGCTTTCCGCGGCATCTGGGGCAGCATGTCGGCGGCATGGTGATGACGCGGGGAGACCTGTGCGAATTGGTGCCGATCCAGCCGGCGGCGATGGATGGCCGCACCATCGTGCAGTGGGACAAGAACGATCTGGATGAACTGGGGATTCTCAAGGTCGATTGCCTGGCGCTGGGGATGCTGTCGGCGATCCGCCGGGCCTTCGATCTGGTGGAGGCATCAGGCGGGGAGAAACTCACGCTGGCCACGGTGCCGGCAGAGGATCCGGCCGTCTACGAGATGGTGTCGCGGGCCGACACGGTGGGGGTGTTTCAGATCGAGAGCCGGGCGCAGATGAGCATGTTGCCCCGACTCAAGCCCCGCTGCTTCTACGATCTGGTGATTGAGGTGGCAATCGTCCGTCCCGGCCCCATTCAAGGGGATATGGTGCATCCCTACCTCCGCCGCCGGAGCGGCGAGGAGCCGGTGAGCTATCCCAACGAAGCGATTCGCGAGGTATTGGAAAAGACGCTCGGTGTGCCGCTGTTTCAGGAGCAGGCGATGCGCTTGGCGGTGGTGGCTGCAGGCTTCACTCCCGGCGAGGCCGACCAACTCCGTCGGGCCATGGGAGCCTGGCGCCGGCCGGGGGTGATCGATGCGTTTCACAAGAAGCTGGTGGCAGGGATGCTCGCCCGGGGGCTCTCGGCCGAGTTTGCCGAGCGCGTGTTTTTGCAGATCCGCGGCTTTGGCGAATATGGCTTTCCGGAATCGCATGCCGCCAGCTTCGCGCTGCTGGTGTATGTCTCGGCATGGCTGAAATGCCATCATCCGGCCGCCTTCACCGCGGCCCTGCTCGGCAGCCAACCGATGGGATTTTATGCCCCGGCCCAGTTGGTGCGGGATGCCCGGGCGCATGGCGTGACGGTGTTGCCAGTGGATGTGAATGCCAGCCAGCGGCAGGCGGTTTTGGAGCGACCGATGCGGTTGGAAGGTGGCGGGAGTGAGGCGGGAAAACTGGCTGTTCGGCTGGGGCTGGAGCAGGTGTATGGCCTCGGCACAGCGGCCGGAGAACGGTTGGTGGAAGCCCGGCGGGGGGGGCCGTTTCGGTCGCTGAGCGATCTGGCCCGGCGGGCCCAATTCGGCCAGACGGAACTGTTGCATCTGGCCCGGTCCGGAGCCTGTGCCTCGTTGGGCCTCGAGCGGCGGCGGGCAGTGTGGGAGGCGCTGCGGGGCTTCGACCGGCCAGGGAGCCTGCCGCTTCTGGATGGGCTGGAGGATGAGGATGCAGCCGAGGATGGAATGCTCCCCACCACGACGCGTCAGGAGGAGGTGCTGGCCGATTATCAGACCAGCGGCCTTTCGCTGGAGGCACACCCGCTGCACTTTGAGCGGGAGAGGCTGGCCCGGCAGGGGGTGCTCACCGCAGCGGCGGCCGCTGCCGCCCCAGAGGGGCGTCGCGTGCGGGTGGCCGGTATCGTGCTGACGCGGCAGCGCCCTTCCACAGCCCACGGGATCATTTTTCTGACCATCGAGGACGAGACCGGTTCGGCCAATATCATCGTGCGGCAGGATGTGTGGCAGGAGGCGGAGCCAGGGGCTCGGCGGGCGGTGGTGCAGGTGGTGCAGGGACGCATTCAGCGACGCGGCGCCGTGGTGCATATTCTGGCGACGAAACTGGAGGCGTGGGAGGCTGCCGGCGCGATGGCCGGCGAAGCGGGATGGAATGGGGCGGACCCCCCCGCGCCGCCATCGCTGCCGAGAATGTCGCGCGATTTTTGTTAGCAGCCTGCCTGCCACCGCCAGGCTCCCTGCCGATCCCGGTTTTTCTACGGCCTCTGTTTGGGCTGGTTTGGCAGCGGCATCGCCTTGCCTTAGAACAAACCACATGACACCTCATCCCCCCTCCCCTGCTGCCCCCTCCGGCCCCGTGCTCCAAACCAATTTGGGTATCGGCCCACTCCATCGTGGCAAGGTGCGCGACTGCTACGAGCTCGGCGACAGAATGCTGATTGTCAGCACCGACCGCATCAGTGCCTTCGATTGGGTGCTCCCCACGCCAATTCCCGACAAGGGACGCCTGCTCACGAGCATCTCGGCCTTTTGGTTTGCCCGACTGGCAGCCGGTGCTGATCCAATCGCCCACCATCTCCTCGCCACTGACATCGATGGAATGGATCTACCGTTGGGGCCCGACCGCGAAGCTTTGCGGGGCCGTTCGATGCTTGTGCGCCGCACGCAGGTGATCCCGTTTGAATGCGTGGTCCGCGGACGGTTGGCTGGTTCGGGCTGGACCGAATACCAGCGCAGCGGCACCGTCTGCGGAGTCGGGCTTCCCCAGGGGCTCGCGCCCGGTGATCGGCTTCCCGCGCCGATCTTCACGCCGGCCACCAAGGCCGCCACCGGCCATGACGAAAACGTGTCGCTGGAGGCGATGGCCGGCAGCATCGGCCGCGAACTGGCCGAAACGCTCCGTGACAAAAGTCTGGAGGTTTTTGCCCGGGGGGCGGCCCATGCGGAACGCTGCGGGATCATCCTCGCCGACACCAAGTTTGAATGGGGGATCGCCCCGGATGGCTGCCTGCTGCTCATCGACGAGGTGCTCACCCCCGACAGTTCGCGATTCTGGCCGGCAGCCCCGGGGGCGCCCGGGACGATCCCCGCCTCGTTCGACAAGCAGTTTGTGCGCGACTGGCTGGAATCCTCCGGATGGGACAAGTCGAGCCCCCCCCCTGGCTTGCCTGCGGACGTGGTGCGGCGCACGCGGGAGAAATACTGCGAAGCCTGCCGGTTATTGACCGGAATCCTGCCGGAAGGAGTGGGCTAACGGCGGGTAGAATGCCCTATGGCCGGCCGCTGACCGCCACTAGAATCGGCCACAGTCGACAGTATTTTCCGGGTGCTCTCGCTTCGGTTACCTTGGACTTCTGCCGCTGGCTGTCGTTGGGGCAACGCCCCCTTTCTTTGCCCCATTCCGCCCTGCCTTTGTATTTACCCACCATGCTGCGTTACTGGACTGCCGGTGAATCCCATGGCCCCGCTCTGCTGGCCCTGGTGGATGGTTTCCCCGCCGGGTTGACCGTCGACGCTGCGAGCATTGACGCCGAACTGGTGCGCCGACAGGGGGGCTATGGCCGCGGGGGCCGGCAGCGGATCGAGACCGATGCGGTGACGTTTCTTTCCGGATTGTGGCGGGGAGTCACGCTCGGAAGCCCGCTGGCACTGCAGGTGATCAACCGGGATGCCAAGCTGGAGAGGCTCGAGGAAGTCGATCGACCGCGTCCCGGCCATGCCGATCTGCCGGGGGCGGTGAAGCATCTCGGCGGCGTGCGCGCAGTGTTGGAACGCGCCAGTGCCCGCGAGACCGCAGCCCGGGTGGCAGCCGGTGCTTTGGCGCGGCAACTCCTCTCGGTGTTTGGCATCGAGGTCGCTGGCTGGGTCACGGAGCTGGGCGATGTGGTGCTCGGCGGCCGCGAGGGGACGTTGGCAGAACTGCGACAGATCCGCGACTCAAGCGCCATCTATTCGCTCCATCCGCAGCGAGATGCCGAGGTGACCGAACTGATCGACCGCGTCGGCAAGGAGGGGGATACCTTGGGCGGCGTGGTGGAGGTGCGCGTCGACGGGTTGCCGATCGGGTTGGGAACCCACGCCCAGTGGGACCGCAAGCTCGATGGCCGGCTGGCGCAGGCCGTCATGGCAGTCCAGGCGATCAAGGGAGTGGAGATCGGGCTTGGTTTCGCGGCAGCCAGACGCCGCGGATCGCAGGTGCACGATCCGATCCACTTCGACGAGACGCGCCGTAATCAGGTCGATCTGGGATTCACGCGCCCCACCAACAACGCCGGCGGTTTGGAAGCAGGCATGACCAATGGCCAACCGCTGGTGGTGCGAGCGGCGATGAAGCCGATCAGCACGCTGCGCAAGCCGCTGGAATCGGTAAACCTGCGCACCAAACACACGGAGGAAGCGGCCTACGAGCGCAGCGATGTGTGTGCTGTCAGTGCGGCGAGCGTGATCGTGGAGCATGTCGTGGCGTTTGAGGTGGCTGGGGCGCTGGTGGACAAATTCGGCGGCGACAGTGTCGAGGAGATGCTGGCCCGCTGGGAGCTCTACCACACCCTGGCGCGGAGTCGGTAGCGGGCTGTCGTGGATGGGCGCGAAGCCGCTGGGCCGCGGAGATACAGGGATGTTCATCGAACTCTCCGCCGGACGGATCCGGCTCGTGAGATCGCTCTTTCTGCTGCTGGGGCTGCTCCCCTGCCTGGTCCTGGCCGGCTGGGCTGGCTGGCGCCATAGCGGAGTCCATCGCGAAGGGTTCCGGCGGCACTGGCAGGAGACGCTGGGAGTGCCAGTGGCGATTGGGGCGGTCGATCATCCCCGCCCAGGCGTCTTGCGGCTTCACCGGTTCCAAGTGCTCGCCGGGAATGGGGATGTGGTGGCTGATGTGCCGCTGGTGGAGGTGGAGCAATCGGGGGGGGAGGTCCGTCTGAGGATCGACTCGCTCGCCTGCACTCCGGAGGTGGCACTCTTTCTGGGGACGCTGGCCCGCCGGTGGCTGGAGCAGCCGCAGCGCCCCTCCCGGGCGTGCGTGATCGATGTGGCTCGCCTGCAGTTCTGCCCAGAGGAGACCGCAGCCCAATGGGAAGGGCCCGCGGAGGGGCTGCGCGTGGAATGTGTCGCGGCCGAAGGCCAGCGGGCCATCCGTCTGAGTCGGCCGGCCAGTCCGGGCGAGGAGTTGCGGGTGCGATCTCTGGCGGAGCCCTCCGCAGGCTTTCCGACGAGGCGCCTCGAGATCAGCGGATCTCTCGCCACTCCGCTGCCGCTGGATGTTCTCGCGGCTGCCGCCGATCTGCCCGGAGTGCGGGCCACGCTGGGCGCTGCCGCGCGGGTTCGAGGGAGCATCACCGCCAGCTCAGCTGGTGGGCGCTGGAGCGGCAGTGCAGCCGGGAGGATCGATCGCATCGACTTGGAGTGTTGCACCGCGGGTGTCACGTTACGGGCCGCCGGGGAGGCGACGCTCGAATTCAACCGTCTTTCGTTTGCCGACAACCGCTTGTTGGAATGCCAGTGTGAGGCCACGGCAGCCCGTGGCACCGTCGGTCAGGCCGCGGTGAGGGCTCTGGTGGATGGATTGGGCTGCCGCCGCGGGCCGGTCATGCCTGCCGCTGCCCGGGCCGACGCCCTCCCCTTTGAGTCGCTTCAGTGCACCCTCACGCTCGACGGCCGGGGCATGGTGGTGCGGACGAGGGGGTCCGGAGCGCCCGCCCCGATCCTGCTGTCTGAAGGAGCCCCCCTGCTCTACCCACCAGCCGCGATGATTCCCGCGGAACGGTTGGCCTGGGTGCTCTCGCCCGTTGGTCTGGCGGCGGTGCCGGCCTCGGCCATCAGTGCCCAGCTGATCTCTCTGCTCCCTGTGTCAGCAGTTCGAGAAGCAGGGACCGCTGGTGTGCTGGAGCGGTCTGCAGTGGAGGGGCCCCGCCCATCTCTGCCCCCTCGCTAGAGGTGTTTTTTTGGTTCTGCGCGCTCATTCGGGGTTTCGCCACGAAATTTGACGAGTTTTTGACAGTGATTCGACCGGGGAATGACCAGCAAGTGCTGGCAAAATGGGAAAAAAACGCCACAGTATCGGAGTTGTTCCGCGCACCCGCGCAGCAATCACCCAGGAAGGGATACCCATGAAGAGTTCGCATCGATCAGGGCATCAGCAGGGCTCCGGCAGTCGGACCTCAGAATCGGGCTCGGCTGTGTTGGATGCCGTCGCGAAACAGCGCAGCGCTCGTCCTGTAACTCCGCTGCACGACGGCGTTGATCAGGAAGTGCTGGCGCTTGGTCGGGCTGCGATCCACGACCCCACCGCTACGAGCGCCACGGCCACGGAGCCTCTGGCTCACGGTGCCGCCACCAGCTGGGGCAAGCTCGATTGGCCGGTGCTGCTCTGGATCGGACTGGTCCATGGAACGGCGCTGGCGGCTCCCTTTTATTTCACCTGGTCGGGCCTGGCGATCTGTCTGGCGCTCTGCTGGGTGACGGGAAGCCTCGGCGTGTGTCTGGGATACCACCGCCTCCTCACGCATGGCAGCTTTACGACCACCCGCTTTATCAAGCTGTTCTATGCATTTCTGGGAGGTGTTTCGGGGGAAGGCTCGGCCCTCCACTGGGTCGCCAACCATCGCAAGCACCATGCCTTCAGCGATCAGGAGGGGGATCCGCACACGCCCCGCGACGGCGGCCTGTGGTCGCACATTGTGTGGATGTTTCCTGCCCGCAAGCCGGAAGACCTGGAAGCCCACGTGAAGCGTTGGGCACCCGATCTCTACCGCGATCCAGGGATCCACTTTCTGCACAAGACATTCATCCTGTGGCATGTGCTCATCGGCGTTGCTTTGCTGGCGACCGGTTGGGCTCTCTACGGGCGGGATGTCGGTATATCGTGGGTGGTGTGGGGGATGGCGGTGCGGATGGTGTATGTGTTCCACGTCACGTGGTTCGTCAATTCCGCCACCCACATGTGGGGCTACCGCAACTACGAAACCTCCGACGACTCCCGTAATCTGTGGTGGGTCGGACTGCTGGCCTTTGGGGAGGGTTGGCACAACAACCATCACGCCTACCAGCGGATGGCCAAGCACGGCCATCGGTGGTGGGAGGTAGACACCACCTATTGGTCGATTCTGGCCATGGAAAAGCTCGGATTGGCATGGAATGTTGTCAAACTGCCCACCCCCGCCGGCCAGCGGAATGCCGCCCGCGGCAGAGATTGAGCCGATGGAGGGGGGGCCAGCCTCATCCCAGCAGCGGTTTCCTATGCCGCTGTTGCAAATCTGGCCTTCCCCGATAGACTTCCCAAAATCGCCGGCGGACTCGTTCGCGGCGGTTGAGAGCCCTTTGTGGCATTCTTCGCGGTGGTAATGGAGTTGGATGCAGCGTGCATCCGGAGTTGCCGCATCCAGAATGCCTGTCACTTACCAGGTCGCCCATTTTGGGCGTTTTTTGGCTGATGTCGCTTACGAAAGATCGCAAAACGGAACTGATCGGTGATTATCGGCGAGGGACTGCCGACACCGGCTCGGCTGAGGTTCAGATCGCCCTGCTGTCGGGGAGGATTTCTCAACTCACCGGGCACTTTAAGAAGCACTCCAAGGACTACGCCAGTCGGCGTGGCCTGCTGATGATGGTCAGCCGTCG
>Ga0164294_10001945_pt1 | contig 18869 bp, 10 predicted proteins | sample GEODES005metaG_FD_111479 | JGI IMG/M metagenome (GOLD analysis project Ga0164294, IMG submission 111479) | Oligotrophic lake water microbial communities from Sparkling Lake, Wisconsin, USA - GEODES005 metaG | ecosystem: Environmental > Aquatic > Freshwater > Lake | place: USA: Sparkling Lake...
AAATTGCTTGTAGCTGGTCATGTACTGGTAGCTCGCAAAGGTGCTCACCTGTGCGTTGATCTGCTTTCGTAGCTCCAGAGACAGGCCGTACATTGTCCGAACGGAGTTGAACTGCTCGTCGTCAGCCAAGTTGATGTAGCGATTCAGCAGCATCTGGTTGCCGTTGATCATCTTCACCGCAGACACGCGGCCTTTCAAGACCAGGGAGAGCGTCTTGCCCAAACCGATGCGAGGGCCGATACCTGCGCCCAAACCAATGAAGTCCGTGGCATAGCTCATCGGGATGTTTTTTACATCGCCTACTGCATTAAACTGGTTGTAGTTGATCCCCAAGTCATAGTAGAAGTCATTGGAAATCGCTGCCTCACGATGTAGGCTCAGGTGCATTCCCGATGCAGCACGCATGTTGGCAGGATTCACAGAAGCCGAGTTCACAAACAGGTAGGAGGTCAGGTTCGAGCCTACTGAAAACTGGTAGCTTTGGGAGTAGGCAGGAAGGGAGAGGAGAAAGAAGAATAGAAATTTTTTCATCACTTAGTGTTTAATCAGCGTTTGGGTGAATACCTGTTGGGTAGTATACAGGCGAAGTAGGTAAACGCCTACGGATAGGTGATCCAATTGATCTAGGTTCAGCTCTTTGGTATGGGCCGGGAGCTCACCCGACCATACCGATAGGCCTGCGATAGAAAAGAGTTGGAGTTGGAGTGGGTACGGATGGCTGCGATCCAGTTTTACCTTGACCTGGGAAGTAAAGGGATTGGGATAGGCTTGCAGGCGTATCAGTTCTAGGGTCTCTCGAGTACGGGAGACAATCGGGAAGTCCGGAGCCAAAAATCCTTGCAGCAAGTCGTAGGATTGCGTTCGGCTAGTGCCAATCACCACCGAAGACTGCCCGATGGATTGGGGGTACTTGGAACTTCCTACAGACGAGGAAAACGTGGCGCGCTTCACCCCAGAAGTCTGGGCAAAGACCCCCGCAGAAAGGCACAGCAAGAAGGAAAAAAAGAGAATTCGGGTGGGCATTGCTTTACTTATTGATGCGGGGTGATTCGCATCTGGATGTAAAAAAAACCCTTCAAAAACTTAAAAAATGGCCTTTTTAGATGATTTTGGTTTAATTTTTTTATTTTTGAACAACTCCTTGATTCGGATATAGTTCGATATTTAAATTTTCAAACTAGGTTTGGTAGTAGCACACCCAGCATGTTATTCGCCTCCATCCTCCTCACTTTATTTATATCCGCTATTTTGCTGGTCAGCCACTGGTCAGAGAACAAAGGCATTGTCTACCTAATTGTCGTCATCATACTTTTTAGCCTCCGGCAATTCATTTTTATTTTGATCAATAGCGATGTACACGTAGAGCTACTTGCCGTGCTACTCATCCATATTGATCCCTTGTTTTTCTTATCGGGACCCTTTTTTTTGTATTACATCAAAAGCCTAGTGCATGGAAAATTGGTGGCGGATAAGTACCTGCTTATCTATGCACTTCCAGTGCTTATTGTCTTAATCAACACGCTGCCGTATTACAGCTACCCATTTGCGGAGAAGGTCGCTGAAAGTGCCGCTATTCAAGGAAACTATTTTTTGGATAAACCCATTAACGTCCAACCCTCACTCTTTCCATTCAAATACCAATTTCGACTTACGGCCCTGTATAATTTCAGCCTTATCTTGTTTTCCTTTGTTTATATAATCCGATTGAAGGAAAACAGTGCGAATAAGTTAAAGAAAAAGCTTTCTAATTTGCTTAACCGCATTTTGATGGCTATTGCACTGGTGTTCGTTCCCAATTTGATGGTATTGCTCTATGTATTTGTAAAATATCGAAATAAAGATGAGTTGATTTTTCGACAAGGTGCATTTGAGAATAATGAAGCTATTTTTTTAATAAACTTGCTACTTCCTTTGAGCTTTTTATTGGTCCCGAGCTGGTTGTACAACGACCAAGGGCGTGCAACTACCCTCGATAAAATCCGAGCTTTTTTTCAAAAACTACGACCAGTGACCCCACAGGAAGCTGTGGATTCCAAATCTGAAAAGTCAGAAGATTTAGAGCGAATCTTGGCCTATCTAGAAACCGAAAAGCCCTATGTAAAAGTCAGCTTCTCGGTACACGACCTCTCTAAGGCCCTGAATATCCCCCATTTCCTTCTGACGGCCTACTTCAATAAGGAACTGAATACCTCCTTCCCCAGTTATCGGAATAAACTCCGTGTCGCCCATGCCATTTCCCTGCTGCGCGAAGGCGCACACTTGAATACCTCTATAGAAGGCATCGCGGAGCGCTCCGGATTCAAAAGCAAGTCCATCTTCTATGCGGCTTTCAAAGAGGAGTATGGGATGACCCCCACGGACTGGATCAAGGAGAATTTGTAGGGAGGGCTGCTGGAAATTGATTGTTTAATCTGAGCTTCTTGATGCTGTTGGATCTTAAAAACCAAAGAAGGTTATCTGTCGGTAGCCTTCTTTGACTAGTTTCTAGCTAGGGTTAATCCTTCACCAGACGTATAGACATGCCGTTACCTTTTTCTGCGGTTCCACAACATACAGACCCGTCGTATAAATAGTAGATGTGGAAGTAGGTCCATTGGGCTTTTGCTGAATTGGCACCATCAAGGGTTGCTGTCCAAAAGGATGCCGTTCCATAGTTGCCATTGGTACCATTCGGAAAAGCACTACCAGCAGGCAAACAATTGAATCCAGTGGTGTTGGTGCCATTGTAATTGCTATAAAAAGTATCCGGCGTAATCACTAACCTGTTGTTTGACATGGAAAAACTTGCTCCCCAATCGGTCGTATTGGATTTCATTGTTTTCCCATTACCCGGCTGGGTCCCTCTTAAGGTAGTCCATTCGGCCTGGGTAGGAATATGGTACCCAGCAGGAGCTAATCCACGTGAATCATTTACCGCATACCAATTGTAGAGTTTTCCATAGGTTTGTCCTTCCTCAGCATTAGCAAACAACAAATACATGTAAGCCCCTTGACCGGCAGCATTTGCTGCGGACCATTCCGCAGCATTCGCTGCATAGGTGATTGGATCCCCATTTCGATAGGTCGTCACATCTAAGTTGGTGTCTGACCAGATCTGGTTTCCGATGGTCACGGTGGTTATGATCCTCACTGGGGTAAAGCTCACTTCCGTGCCGTAAGTAGTTCCTTGGGCATTGGTAGCAAAAGATCGGGCGTAATAGGTGGTTCCCGTAGTTAAGCCCGTAAGTGAGGCAGTAAATGCTCCCGCACCGGTACCTGCATTGACGGTAAATGTAGAAGAACCCGCACTTGTTCCGTAGACAAAACCTCTCGCGGTCACCTGCGTCGTCCCTTCATCGGTAACATTACCACCTACAACAGCAGATGTTATACCCACAGAGGAAGCTGGTGTAGTGGCTGCTAAAACAGGCGTAGTTGAAGGTGATATGGTAATCGTTCGTACGGCTCTAACTGTTCCTCCTACGGCGGATTTAGGAAAATCTAAAACAGCACCACCAGATAGGAAATTTTGAAGTTTAGCATTCGAAGCATTGACCTCGGTAGATGCCCAGAAATAGTTATAGGCATTTGTAAAGCCACCAATCGCAACTCGATTGAGATACAATTGATTTAACTCATTTTGACTTGGTAGATACCAATCTGTAAATCCACCACTAGTGTAATTCCTTGCAAGAGCAGCAGCATAAGTATACCCTCCAGTAGATGCCCCTTGACTAGCAATAATGGTATTTGTATTTGCAAAACCACTTCCCAATGCAGCGGAGGTAGCTCCCGTACTAACATTAGCTCCATTGTGCCAACGCGTAAATCCTAGCACATCATTCCCCGCAATTAAGACTGGAATATTCGTAGACGTATATCCAGGGTCCCCATTCTGATACACATAGGCGACTATACCTCCACCTAAACTTGAACCAATCGTGGGAATGACTGCTGTAGGGGTGGTTGTAAAACTTTGCACCGCTCCATAGCCTGTTCCTACACTATTGGTTGCATACGCTCTTACATAGTACGTAACTCCGGCAGTTAACCCGGTAATTGTACTAGTAAAGGTCCCAGAAGTTTGACCATCTGTTGTTTTAGTATCCCCTATTGTGGGTGTATTAGAAGTCGAACTCCAACAAACCCCAGATGCCGTGATGGGTACTCCACCATTCGAAGTAATTGTTCCACCACTGCTAGCACCGTATCTCGAAATAGTTGAAATAGCGGATGTTCCAGCTAGTGTGGGCGCAAAAATGGTGGGCGCTTGGTAATTGTTATTGCCTCGAAAAAAGGATTCCTGCGCATGAGCGCCAACTGCAGAAAGGAGAAAGAAGAGAAGAATTAATTTTTTCATAGAGATGGAATTATAGCCCGAAACGGGATTTGAGTGCGTTATAGTTTTGCAAAATTTCAGTATTCGATAGACCTCTTTTATAAACTAGGGCCGTGTTTATATCACCATACCAAGATCCTTCACCCCCCAAAAATTCATTTGTTACAGATTTATATTGAACAACTGAAGGTATACCAGCACCAGCTGAAGGCCCTGTAAACGTTCCTACTGAGACCCCATTCACATAAAAAATTACAGTGTTTGTATTTTGTGTAAATGAAAATATATACCATTGATCCGTAACTAATGCTACAACATCACTTAGCCACCATTGATCAGCTGTTGAAAAGTGAAGTTGATAGCCAGACCCATTCTGTCTAATGTAAAAATTAAAATTTCGACCTAACCCACTATTAAATTCATTGCCAAACAACAACCTGTACAAATTAGTCCCAAAGCTTGCATCCATTTTGGCTGCAACCATTACTGTTTTTCCAGTGAATGGAGTATTAAATTTAGATGAGACAAAACTTACATTACTTGAGGTACCATCAAAAGTAAATTTCTTGGGTGTAGTGGAAGTATTTGCAATAGTGTTCGTTCCTATCGTTCCGTTGTTGGAATTTGTACTTAGATCATACCAAATATTTCCATTACCAGGATAACTGGCAGGATTTTCGGCATCAAGATTTAACAACAAATCGGAAGTGACAATCGCAGGTGCCTGAAAAGGAGCCGCAGCTGGCGCCACGTAATTATTCTGTCCACCAAACATAGTTCGCTGTGCATGGGAACTGAATGCGAGAAGAAGAAATAAGAGGGTGATTAAATTTTTCATAACTAGTTTATAAACCGAAGCGGGATTTGGTCAGATCAAAATGGGTTAATGCTTCAGCAGCCGTAAAACCTATACCCTTATAAATGCGTGTTACGGCTATTTTTCCAGAAAGATTGAAATATCCAGGGTCACCAAAATTTGGAGTTATTGTACCAATTACATTTAATTTATTAGACATTAATGAGGCTGGCAATGAATAAGTTAATCTAGAAATACCATCAATATATATAGTTGCCTGCCCAGAAGTTCTTGATAATACAATGTGTTTCCAAGCGTTTAAAGAAAGTGAAGTCCCGGATCCTGTGCTTGGAAGCCAGGACGAATTAGTACTGGAATGCAAAACGCCTATATTACCTTGATAAAAACCAAATCTAATGGCAGCATAATTAGTCGCTTCATCTACATTAATTGATAAAAAATTTGGGTGCTCATTTGTTGGAGTAATATAAATCCACAGCTCAACAGTAAAATCGTCTGACCCAAAATCAAAGTCAGTGTTAGTAGGTAATAGCACATATGGATTAGGTCTTTGACCATTTTCATATCCATTAAAAACTAAGCTTCCTTGATTACTGGAATTATAGGTCACACTATTATAAAGAGTACCATGATTTCCCCTATCTGATAAGTCTGTCCATCTAGTCCCTGATCCAGCGTAACTAGCCGCATTGCCTGCATCCAAATTCAAGACTAGGCCTGCCGTTACCAATGCCGGTGGACCCACTGGCGCCACGTAATTATTTTGCCCACTAAACATAGTCCGCTGCGCATTTGCATAAAATGCGGTAAGCAAAAAGAGTAGGGTGAAGAGTTTTTTCATGGCAGTAGTTTATAAACCGAAAGCCGATTTTTGGGCGTTAAAGATGGAGGCAAGAGCCGCTTGCGACAAGGCATTGGAATACACCATGGCAGTACCCATTTTTCCTAGAAATGCCCTCGTGTTCAGATCTAAGGGATCAGCACCGACGTAGAGTTTTAGGCCATTTAGGGATGCATGCGAAACTGTATTCGTGCTGCTCAAGCCCGCAGGATTACTTGCATTGAATAGATAGGCGGTTGCAGAAGTGGCGCTAATCGTGACTGCGATCATAGACCAGGCCCCCACAGTGGCTTGCAAACCCGAATCCCAACTCCAGGTGTTTGGACTGTCATTCCAAGAATACCCTATGGAATTATTCGCATAAAAATTTAACCCCGTTGCTGGAGCCGTTGCCCCTGAATTTGGGCTCCGACTAAAAATAAGCCCTGTATAGGTCGCCTGGATCTGGGATGGATTCACCCAAGCAATAAATGTCGCTGATGCAAATGAGTTGATTAAGGTTGAGGTTAATGCATATTTATTGGCTGCGAAAGTCAAACTAGCAGGGCTAGCGGTATAGCTTGGACTGCCAGTTAACGTGGCTGAATTATTTTGTGTACTTAAATCGGACCAAGTAGGTCCTGAACCTGAGTAAGAAGCAGAACGTGTCGCATCTAAATACAAAATCAAGCCATTTGTAACAGGGTTAGTTCCGGTAGTTACAGGAGGGGCCACCGGTACCACGTAATTGTTATTCCCCCCAAACAGCGTTCGCTGCGCATTTGCATAAAATGCGGTAAGCAGGAAGAATAGGGTGAATAAATTTTTCATAACTAGTTTATACCGAAGGCCGCTTTTTGGGAGTTAAAAATGGAAGTGATGTCTTCAGTTGATAAACCAACAGAATAGACCATGGCTGTTCCCATTTTGCCTCTGAATGATCTATTTGATAGGTCATATGGATCATAGCCAATATGAAAATTAGTGGCTCCTTTACTAGTTAAAGAACCATGTCCGTTTCCTCTGCTATCAGAAATTATTCCACTTGCATTGCATAAATAGGCAGTAAGCTCTGTTTCTTTTACGGATAATACAATCATGGACCATTGATTATTAGGCACTGTTATATTGGATCTCCAGCCCCAATGTTGGTTGTCCCAATCATAGTGTAAAATATTACCTGATAAAAAAATACCAGTACCCCCACCATCAGAACTCGTTCGACGAAAAATAACGCCGGTAAAAGTAGATTGTGGTTGAGATGGATTTACCCATGCGATTAAGGTTAACTGATTACCAATCGTAAACGTCTTTGATGTTGAAGCATTCATATTTGGTCCAAATGTGAAGCTACCTGAAGCAAAGGGAGGATTACCCACTAAGGTGGCCGATCCAGCAGGCAATTGCCCACTGATATCATTCCATGTCGAACCTGAACCTCCATAAGAAGCTGACTTAGTTGCATCTAAATATAACATTAAGCCATTTGTGACAGGTGTGACCGAGTTAGTTAAAATTAGTCCTCTTTCGTCCACACCATATTTACTATTTATTTCACCTGTAGTGGCTACCATTGTTGTCGAAGTTGTAATGGGTAACATCTTTCCTTCGGGTGTTTTAGCACAGGAATAAATGGTAGTTAATGTGCTGGTATTGGTACATGACCCACTCGTTACTTGAACTTTGTAATCACCTGCTGTTGTAGGGATATAACTATTACTTGTCGCACTTGAAATCGCCACATTGTCCTTGTACCAGGCATAGGCCGTAGCGCCAGAAGGGGTGGTTAAGGTAGTTTTATTGGCACAGCCATCGCCCGTGACGGTGATGATTGGAGCAGAACCCGTAATGGATGCCGTTATCGTATTGGAAGAAATGGCTGCAGGACTTAATCCAAACCTAGCCGCATAGGTATTGTAATTTTGAGTAATCTCAGTCTGAGTCAATGCTCTATTGTACACGAGTATTAGATTCACAATGCCATTTGGCCAAGCTTCCCCACCGGGACCCTTCCCAATCAACGGAGACACTAAACCAATATTTCCAGAAACATTGCTTCCAACTCCATAAGGGCTCGCTTGTAGGTAACAGGATACCGCATTTCCACTTCTGACAAAAGTCAACATGTAGTAATTGCCATTCGTCAGTGCTACTTCTGCCCCTGCATCAATCTTATTATTAAACCATCCTCCCCAGCTTAATGCAGGTTTACCCACTGCTGTTAATACCAAACCATTGTATCCACCTACATTATAGATCCAATCCCACATTCCTTCATTGAATCTGAAAATAGTACTCCAAGTAAAATCCCCATTAAAAGGTGAATTTGCTAGAGTTTGTGTACCGTACCCGTTGGTATTTAAAGCAATACCTCCCCCATTGACTGATGAATATCCAGTATTGGTTAAAGCAACGTTATTGCCATTTCCAGTTAAATCTGTCCAAGTAGTCCCAGATCCATTGTAACTACTGCTATTGCCTGCATCTAAATTTGCAATTAGATTACTCGTTACAGTAGTTGCAGATACAGTTGCTGGAGTGGCTCGAACAGTTATTTGGTCGTTATTGCTTAAAGAGGTCGTTGTATAGGTAGCATTTGTTTCACCAGAAATGGCTGTTCCATTTTTATACCATTGCAGGGTAGGCGTACTCGAAAAATTATAAGTAGTTGCGGTGAAGGTGACCGATGTGCCCGCACAAACAGCACCCGAGGCACTGGAGGCAATGGTTACAGCAGGACCAAAATACGTTTGTGATTGATTGGTTTCCATGGGATTTCGTACCGCATCACTCAATTGACTTGGAAATAGGATGGCTTCAGAAATATTCCCAATAAAAGAAGCTGGCCCATAGCCTCTTGCACTACCGATGTAAATTCTAGACCCACTGGTATGGGTAAGTGCACAAGTACTACCTGAATTAGTTTTCAATACCCCATTTATATAGGTAGTTGAAAGGTTTGTAGTTGTATTGGTGAAAATATTAGTGATTATTTGAGGAGTTGTAGAGCTTAGACTTGTTCCATAGGTACAACCAGCACCATCTGATGCATAACCTTTGCCAATTGTTGCGTCATATGCAATATTATAACCGGGGTTTGTAATTGCATAAGCAGCACCAATAATCCCTGCAAAAGATGACGTAGTAGCTACGTTTTGCGCAACTGCGTTTACCGTTGCGCCTGACAGTGCGCTGTAATCAACGGTAGTAGAAGAGGTCAACAACGATTGGCCGTTGCTCCCGGAGAAATAAACAGTGGGCTGTCCATATAGGGTATTGATACTACCTGCTGTGATAATTTTTGCAGTGGAGGTATTTGATAATACATGCACTGCATTGCCACTTTGATCGTACCAAATTGCTACCGTTGCATCTGTAGATCCCGAGATAATCGTGCTTAGGGCATTGGTACTTGCCGCAGCAACTGCCGCATTGTAGGTGCTGATGGATGCTGAGATTTTGGAACTTAAACTAAATTTTTTTGTACTCGCATCTGGATATACATCGTAAAAGGAGGCGCCCACTTTGACCCTAACTAAAGGTCCAGTGTAGCTATTACTGAGTTGACGCAATGAATAGGCTACAGACGCTGGAGTAGCATTAGTTAGTCCAACATTATCCAAGGTGTTGTTTTGCGCCTTGGAGAGCAATGCGGTAAGCAAAAAGAGTACAGTGAGGAGCGTTTTCATCATTTCTAGACTCCTTACTGATTTTGAATGCATCGAACGGACATGCCGTGTGATTTGTAATAGTTTTGGTCAAACCAAGCCTGATTAGACCCATTCACTCCGAAATATCGAGCACCTCCTACAACAGGACTTGTTGAATAAGCAGTTTGTGTCAGGTATTGACCATAAGTACCTTTGGCAGTATAGCTTGCTCCTCCACTACCGAAACTTGTCAGCATGCCCGGCAAAGTAAGTTTTAACCCATTGGTTTGAAATGTTGCTCCAACATTTGCAATGTTTTCAGCACTCCATTCTGATTCAGTTGGAATTCGGAATCCTGCAGGACAAGGATTAGTAGCAGGGTTTGCACCAGTCCACAAGGTATTGTCTGGGGTACTCAACCAATCATTTGACCCATCGATAGGAGCAATCCACAAATCAGTGGAGGGCACAGCTGTCGCTGATCTGGTAGTGGTAAATCCTGTGCTATTGTTATTCGTCAAATACTTCGTTTGATGCCCATCAGCTGGTCTACCCCATTGGAAATAATCCCCATAGCCTTGAGTATCTGTTGAACTTGTCGCAACTCTGCTAGCCCCTAAGTTCCGGTCCAACCAGACTCTACCCGTGGCGGTGGTCACTGTGCCGTAAGTCCAAGGTTTGGTGAGTATTTTACCTCGATCGTCTACCCCTTTCCCTGTATTTTTGGAACCATCTCTACTGATCAAGGTGCTCGATCCTTCCACTACCACCATACTGCCATCCGCAGTTCTTCCGCATTCGTAGATCGTGGTAGTGGATGAGGTACTGGTACAGGATCCATTAGTGACCTGAACATGATAGGCCCCTGCAGCGCTAGGGATATAGGAATTACTGGTAGCACCCCCTATCGCCACATTGTCTTTATACCAAGCGTATGCGGTGGCTCCCGAAGGAACAGCTAACGTAGTTTTGCTGGCACAGGCATCGCCCGTGACGGTAATGATTGGAATGGAGCCGGAGATGGAAGCTGTAATCGCATTTGAACTGTAGCCGGTGGTTTTGGTCGCAAAGGCATTGTAGTTTTGAGTTATCTCGGCTAAGGTCAATGCTCTATCATAAAAATAGGCAGCCGCAAATTTTCCGTTGTAATAGATGTTCCCATCGCCAATGTTTGCGCCTATATTCAAGGGACCAGCGGGTACAGTAGGAGTAGACCAGGTATATGTACCTATCAAACTGCCATTTACATAGGCTTTAGCTGTAGATGATCCGTCCAAGGTCAGGGTAACTAATTTCCAACCTGTCGTACCATAACTAACACCCGTGCCTATCCAACCGCGCCCATAAAGTAACAACACCACATTGCTACCTACCTGATCATACGCTCCGTTTCCTATTCCTATGGAGTATCCTCCACCACCTGTCCCATTTTTTAGAAATGTTCCAGTGGTATTCAGGTTGACATAGACCCAGACTTGCATGGTAATGTTCGTGTTCGCCGTACTAATCTGTGGAATGGATATGTATTGGTTTGTTCCATTGGTAACGATACTTCCGCTGCCCGAATCAAACGTAGGACTATTCATTAAGGTACCGTGATTGTTATTCCCGCTCAAGTCATACCAGTTATTCCCAGAACCCGAATAACTTCCTGGATTACTCGCATCTAGGTTTAGTTTTAAACCATTGGATACAATACTGCTAGGATTGATCCCGGCATTGACCCAAACCTTGATTTGATCGTTATTGCTTAACGTGGTGGTGGTATAGGTAGCTGAATTGGCACCTGGAATGCCTATTCCATTTTTGGTCCATTGATAGGTAGGATTTGATAATCCGGTTACGTTTGCCGTAAATGTGACACTTGTTCCGGCACAAACCGCTCCAGAGGCACTGGAGGTGATGGTTACGCTAGGTGCTAAAAAAATGGACTGACTAGATTCTAAAGCAGCTTGTTCGGAAGCACTTAATGTTTTTGGAAACATCATCGTCTCGGAAATATTCCCTATAAATTGTCTCCCTGAAAAATTACCCCTTGACCCTACGTAAATTCTATCGGTGGTTCCATTAGAAATGGATTGTGCCACTTTAGTACCTTTTTGCGTACCATTTATGTAAATAAATGAACTAGTTCCACTAGCAGGGGTACCTATTGTACCAGTAACTATTTTCGCTTCAGTCGTATGCTCATTTGAAAATGCTCCATTTCCTCCGGAAGCATCTACCCAATAGCCTTTATGGGTATTATTGGTAGGGTTATAAATTAGTCCCCAACCTCCATTGTCTCCTGTTGAAAGTATGCCTGAAATGTAATCTGTACTGGCCACGTCTTGAGCGACTGCATTTACAGTTGCATTTGATTGCGAACTGTAATTCACCGTTGTGGAAGAGGTTAGGTAAGAGTTCGTACCGGTAAAGTTTACGGTGGGTTGCCCATTCATGGTGTTCACATTCCCCGCCGTTATGATTTTTGCATTCGGGCTACTCGATAACACATGCACCCCATTCCCACTTTGATCGTACCAAATCGCTACAGTTGCATCTGTAGATCCAGAGATAATCGTACTTAGGGCATTGGCACTTGCTGCAGCAACACCTGCATTGTAGGTGCCGATAGCTGCGGATATTTTAGAACTTAAACTAAATTTTTTTGTACTCGCATCTGGATATACATCGTAAAAGGAGGCACCCACTTTAACCCTAACTAAAGGTCCAGTGTAGCTTGTACTGAGTTGACGCAAAGAATACGCCACAGAGGCTGGGGTAGCACTTGTTAGTCCAACATTGTCCAAGGTGTTTTGTGCATTGGAAAGCAATGCGGTGAGCAAGAAGAGGAGGGTGAGGAGTTTTTTCATTATTTAAAACCCAGCAATTGAGGTGACAAAATTGTTGGTACTTCCAGTTAATGGCATATTATAGAATACCCCATTTCTATTATTTCCCGATTGATCTGTGACACTAGTTATTGACGTGTTATTCGATCCAGTAGTTCCTTGGTTAAAGTTGTAATACAACATAAGGCCTGTACTTCCTATTACGGAAGAGCTTTGGTTGGCAGCAATTTGAGCCTGAGTTAATGTACTATCCCAAATTCTAAATTCATCAACAGTTCGAGCTACATTAGAACCCATCCTCAGTGTACTATTGCTTGGCTTTACGGTTATGTTTATAGCTTTTGTGGAAATTAGCGTACCGTTTGAATAAGTCCTGAGATTAGTACCATCATAAGTCACTGCTAACTTATAAATCGTACTTTGAGTAAGACCAGTCATGATAGCATCGGTATTTAGATAATCATTATTATACCAAAACTGCAAGTTGCCATTAATTTGATATAGGTGCATGTCCGTTGAATACTTCCCAGTTGTACTCGGGTTTGTAAAGAACCAATGCATTCCATCAGCCCCATTATTACCAGTTGATTCATCTGTTCTATGGATCCACTGAATAGTCCAAGCAGTAGGTAATTGAGAAAGTGTTAAGTTGGATGCAGCCAGATAGTAGTTGGGTAAATTCCCAGAAAGATTGCTGTTAGAGAAGCCAAAGGAAGCTGGTGAAGAAGCTGCAGCCGTTGTAAAATTTACCACACTGCCATAGTTTGTTCCGGCACTATTTGTTACAAACGCTTTCGCATAATAGTTTGTAGCTGCAGAAAGCCCTGAGATGCTGCTCGTGTAGGTTCCAGCACCCACATTTGATTGAATCGTTGTGCTTGTAGACGTTCCAAAATTTATATCTGTACTATATAAAACACCTATACTCGCACTTATCGCATTGGTAGCACCAATAATCCCTCCTAATACGGCAGTAGTTGAACCTACCGTTCCGCTGGTCGTTGAAATCCCTGTTGTATTGTATCTTTTACCATAAATATCTCTTCCTGTTCCAAAATTCGCGCCCCCCTCTGGGCTTATTATGGAGTTTACGTCTAAGAGAGATACCTTTTGGCCGAACGAATTAGTATAGATATTTGGACTTGAAATTCTACTAACCGTACCATTTCCCATGTTAGTGGTGTACAAATTTCCACTCGCATCTTTTGCTAAATAAAATGGGTAAGATCCAGTAGCCAGCGTTGCATAAGCCTGAGTTACCGTTCCACTCGAAGTAATTTTGCTAATCGTATTGTTATTATAATTTGCCGTATAAACATTTCCAACTGAATCCAATACAATTCCCGCTGGCCATACAGAGGTGCCTACTGACCAAACATTCGTTACCGATCCACTTGTATTAATTTTACTTACAGTAGAGGTCCCCCAGCAACTGACATACATATTTCCGCTAAGGTCAAATACCATAAACTGTGGGTTTGAACTAGTGGCTAAGGTTGCCCAAGCCTGAGTTACAACCCCTGCTGGGGTTATTTTACTAATCGTATTATTTGAGTTCGCGCTGTATAAATTCCCTGAAGCATCGAATGAAATGGAGAAAGGATTGGCTCCAGTAGCTAATGTGACCCATGGATTGGTAATGGTACCTGTCGCTCCTCCATTTGCTGGGACGATTTTCGCAATTTTATTAGTACTTATATATGGAACATACAAATTCCCTGAAGCATCAACGGAAATGGTGTACGCTTCGGCTCCCAAGCTTGCCCAAGTTTGGATAACAGTTCCGCTGCTCCCATCTGACGTAGGTGTTATTTTACTTACGGTATATGGTCCAGGAGTACCTCTATTAACAGTGTATAAATTGCCTGCAGCATCTATAGTAATCCCATATGGGTTTGAACCAGCTCCCAAGCTTGCCCAAGCTTGAGTTACCGTTCCATTGGGTGTAATCTTACTGATAGTGGAATTTATCTTATTCGTTACATATAAATTATTAGACGCATCCATAGCTATAAAAGCTGTTTGGATATTAGATGCTCCTAAAGTAGCCCATGGGTCAGTAACCGTTTGCGCTTTTACTGCATGGTTAAAGGCAAGTAAAAGTACGAGTAGAATTAAGCCGCTGATTTTCACAATCAATACGCATAATCAAATTGAATACGATCTCCAGCAACCAATGCATAGCTATTGTTATTCGCTGCAGTATAAGTTACAGTTACACCACTCACAGCATAAGCGCCATTCTTAATTCTTGTTCCATTAATATACATAAATACTTTTGCGCCTAATGGAGTTTGAGCAAGTGTGAATGTAGCAGTTGCACCTGTCTGAGTCGTCACATTTATCTCCTCATTGTTTAATCTTATTGCAGACTTAACATAAGCAGTTGTTGCTAATGCAGTTGAATTATCAGTTGCTGCTTGAGTAACCCCAATGGTACCAGTTGGTAAAGTCGGTGTTCCAGAAAATGTTGGGGAAGCCGATAACACCACGTTACCTGTTCCTGTTGAGGTAGTAACACCCGTTCCTCCACTTGCCACAGGAACTGTTGTTAATGAAATGGCAGTACCAGAGATACTTAATGGACTAGTAGCAGTTGAAACACCAGTTACAGGTGCCGCAGCCCAACTTGGAATACCAGAAGCCAATGTTAATATTTGGCCATCGGTACCTTTAGCCAATAAACTAGTAGCTCCTGCTGCGGTTTGGTAAGGAATAGAACCTGCAGCACCGCCTGCAATATTGGTTGCAGAGGAAGTAGATGCAGTTCCATAGCCCTGACCCACATTCCAAAAATAATTGCTGCCATCGTAGTAGAAATTGACAATGTCTATGGCATTGGCAGTGGTAGATAAAGCGATGGTTGTGGTAGAACTTGACCCTAATATTTTATTTGTAACAGAAGGCAAGGTTAATGTTCTCCCTCCGGTTCCATCTTGTTTTACAACCAATGTTCCGTAAGCACCTGAAGCTGGTGGAGTTGAAAAACTTAAACTCCTATTTCCGGCTAAGGTCACACTAGCATTCAATCCATTGGATGGATTCCAACTGATGGTGGCAGCATCCGTTAAGGCCTGTGGTGTAGAGGCATAGATAGGAGCGGTAAGCGTTCCGGTAAAGGTTGGAGAAGCGATTGGCGCTGCTCCAGTGACATCTGCCAGAGGAATGGTTGCGCTAGCTGTCATCGCTGTAGTGCCTGTTCCTTTTACATAGCCTGTCAGGGTAGTGGCCCCAGTTCCGCCTTTGCCTACAGCCACAGTTCCAGAGATATTCGCAGCGCTTAGATCCGCACTCATGACCCCACTTCCATCGATGCTCAAATTGGTACCCACTTTTACACCCCCTAACGTAGAAGCACTAGCGGTAGGTAAGGCATAATTCGTGGTGGATGGGATGTTCAAGGTATTTCCTGATAAGGAAGCCGCACCAGAACCTGTGGTCGTGAGTGTGAGTGGCGCTTGGTAATCCGTGCCTGCCACTGCTGCAGTCAAGGCACTGGTTCCACTTCCCTTCACCAACCCTGTCAAGGTAGTGGCCCCAGTTCCTCCATTTGCAACTCCTAAAGTACCCGTAACACTTGAGGCTAGGTTTGTTGGTCCAGAATTGGTTGTACTAGCTGCACCATACCCTTGACCGATATTCCAATAGACGATAGAGCCATCGTAGTAAAAGTTTAAGATGTCTTTTGAATTCCCAGCTGTGGACAAGGCCACGGTGCTGGTGGAAGTAGATCCCAACACCTTGTTGGTCACATTGGTAATCGTAGGTAAAGTAATCGTTCTGTTACCTGTGGCATCCTGGGTAAGAACCACCGTTCCGTAAGATCCCACTGGAGGAGCTGCTGTAAAACTCAAGGTACTATTCTGAGTCAAGGTAATTGCCGCATTTAAGCCTTGAGTAGGGTTCCAAGAGATGGTCGATCCGGAATAGGTCAAGGTTCTTGGGGTGGAAGCATAGGTAGGCGAAGTGACTGTCCCGGTGAAGGTTGGAGAGGCTAGTGGCGCTTTTAAGTCAAGTGCTGCAGTAGTGGCATAGGATGATAAATCTTGATCCCCGGTGTTGGTGCCCGTGATGGCTGCAAGCTTGGTTTTCTCAGCCGTGCTGTAATCGTTCGTCGACAACCCTTTGCCGGTTACCTTGTCAACCTTACTATTGAGTGCTGAAGTGGTGGCGAAGGAAGATAGGTCTTGATCTCCCGTGTTGGTCCCTGTAATGGAGGCAAGTTTGGTTTTCTCAGCTGTGCTGTAATCGTTCGTCGACAAACCTTTGCCGGTTACCTTATCTACTTTGGTATCGAGTGCAGTCTGGGTTCTAGTAGAAATTACCTTATCCGCATCGCTGGTGTTTTGCACATTGCCCAAGCCAAGATCCGTTTTGGTGATGGATACGTTACCGCTGTAGCCGTTTACCGTTTGTACGGGTGGCGCAGGAGTCAACAATTCAATCCAATTGGCTCTCACGGATGGATTCGCTGCGGCCAATACGTAGTTTTTGTTGATATCCGTACGAATCACTACACTTCCTACTACGGCGCTACTTAGGGCCAACATTTCCGCCTCAGATGCCAATACCTTGACACTAGAAAAAGAAATCGCTGGGATTTGATCGGTAGGAACTTTGCCCAAGGCATCTAGGCTGGCTACCCCGTTGGCAACCGCTACTTTATTCGCATCCAACTTTAACGCCAAAGCGGCTGTGGCATCTGCCGTATTAAATTTAGTTGCCAAGGCTGCATCCACAGCAGCGCCATTCGCTTTTGTATCCAATTCATCTTGCGTCGCTCTGGAAATTGGCTTTTCACGATCCGAGGTGTTGTTGACATTACTTAAGCCCAAATCCGTTTTAGTCAAGTTGACAGACCCCGTGTAGCCGTTTACCGCTTGCACAGGTGCAGCAGGAGTTAATAATTCGATCCAGTTACCTGAAGTACTTGCAGGCAATGCACTCAACACATAGTTTTTGCTTACGTCGGTGCGTACCGCAATACTTCCTACTGTTGCATTGGAAAGGGCTGTCATGGCAGCATTACTTCCCACAACCGTGGTAGAAGACACCGTAACTGGAGGCAATTGATTGGATGGAATAATGCCGGAAGCATTTAAGGTGGCTACCCCATTCGCTACCCCTTTTTGATTTGCATCTAATTTCAAGGCCAAACCTGGTACGGTGGGTGCTGCTGCGGTTCCCGCTAAGTCTCCTGCCAATTGGATTTTTCCTTTGTTGCTTGCGTCAGCATCTGCAATCGTAGCTCCAGCCACTTGAGCATCCACATAGGTCTTCACCGATTTGACGGTCGGGTATTTGTTATCCGAGCCTGCATCTGCAAGTACATTTATACTTTTGTTGTCAATTGCTTCTTTTTCGCGAAGAAAAGCCCTCATCTCCGATCCGTTTGCTTTTAGCGCCAAGGCATCGTTCACCGCAGCTGCATCCGCTTTCAAGGCCAAACCAGGTACGGTAGGCGCTGCTGCCGTTCCCGCCAGGTCACCTGCTAATTGAATTTTTCCCTTGGTGCTACCGTCTGCATCAGCGATGGTAGCTGAGGCTATCTGCGCATCCACGTAGGTTTTTACCGCATTCTGGGTTGGATATAAGGTCGTGCTGCTTCCCAAAGGAGTATTCGCTTTATTCGACAAATCCTCTTTTAACCCTAACGATGTCGTGACATCGGACGCATTTGCTTTGGTGTTCAAGGCTGTTTGTGTCGCCGTGGAAATCGGCTTGTTGAGATCAGCCGTGTTGTCCACATTGTCCAAGCCCAAGTTGGTCCGTGCATTGGCTGCCGTTTTAGCACCCGTACCTCCTTCTGGGATAGTTAAGGTCCCGGACAATTTGCCGGCCGTACCCGTAGTCTCTGCATACAACGTATATGGAGTGTAGGTGAGCACCTGATCAGAAACCTTGGTGTAGGTTCCTCCCTGGTCAAAACTTACCCATACTTGCATGCTCTTTGGGTTGCCACTCCAGACTAGGCTGGAAAATGCGCCAGGATTTTGCGAGCCAATCAATACATTGACTAATCCATAGGCATCCGTCTTGGTGGCATGCACCTCTTCAAACTCCTGCACAAAGGTGGAAGAGAAGAGCTTAAACTTCAGGGATACATTTCCATTCACAAAGGGCTGGCCCGTGATGTCTTGTCCCGGGATCTCGATGGGATTGGGGTCCAAAATCACCGCCTGGTAGGAGATGCCTTTTTGGGCATAGCCTAGTAGCGAACAGGTGAGTAAAAGCGCGAGGGAGAAAATTACTTTTTTCATATACTGATTAATTGCTTAGCACAAGGCCGATACTGAAGGTGGATGGAACAAAGTTGACCGTTGAGGTGCCGGTCTTGTTGGGTTCGATAAATTGCTTGTAGCTGGTCATGTACTGGTAGCTCGCAAAGGTGCTCACCTGTGCGTTGATCTGCTTTCGTAGCTCCAGAGAC